>OAVH01000023.1_pt1 | contig 120262 bp, 116 predicted proteins | sample 1495281 | NCBI WGS metagenome assembly OAVH01 (sample SAMEA2580082, study PRJEB22360) | human gut metagenome | biome: human gut; feature: human-associated habitat; material: faeces | place: Denmark | collected 2008/2010
TTTTGAGATTTCGTAAACCTAAGACCACAATAAAAAAATATACCTATCAGTGCTGGAAGAAGAGAGTTTTCATTGAAATATTTGAGGGAATATAGTAGAATATAAAAGTTAAAGATAATAAATAGTGCTAAATGGAGAAATCTATGTCAGAACAAAAGTTGAAACGAGGAGCGGTGGCTAAAGATACAGTTGTATATATGGTGGCAAAAGGAATTGAAGCAGTTGTAGGGGTCTTGACGATGTCTGTCATGACATACCTATTTGTATCAAAACAAATGGGGCAATATTCTACAATCAATATTGCAATCACAACGATTGGTTTGGTTGCGGTACAATGGTTAGCTCAGGCTGTGCTGAGATATGTTAACAAATATGAAGTTCAAGGACGTCAAGAAGAATTTTTTGCGACAGTATTTAATGCATGGTTAAAGATTAATTTGATGGTAATAGCAATCAGTGCCTTGATTATATTTTTTCTTAGAAATGTATTAAATGGACTTGAGTTAGAAAAATTGTATTGGTTAAAAGATAGTATAAGAGTTTTGAGTATAGGTGTGTTATGGTTTGTGACATATAATACCTCACAATTAGTTATCTCCGTAGTGGCAGCAATGCGAAGGTCTGGTCTGAATTTGCTTTTGTCGGTTGTTGCAGTAACAGGAAAACTAATTTTTATTATTGGTTTCTGTAAATTGTTTGGAAGCAAAATTGAATGGATATTTTTAAGCTATTTTTTGACGGATGGAATTGTTTCCTTAATAGGTATTTTTAAATTAAAATTGTATAAATACATTAAACCGAAAAAAAAATCTAAAGAAATATTAGTAGAATTGAGAAAATACGGAACTCCTTTAATGGGGAATATGGTTACTACATCTGTACTGAACAAGTCGGATATTTATATTGTGACAGTATTTTTGGGTGCATCGGCAGCGGGAATATATCAAACTAACTATTCGCTTGTGGCAACAGCTTTTACTATGTTATCTTCAGCTGTTATGCGAGGACACTATCCGACAATATTGCGAGTGTGGAGTGAAGGGAGACAAGAAGAAGCAAATCAGCTGGTTTCATCAGCCGCGAGGTTTTATCTTTTGTTAGCTGTTCCGGCAGTTGTTGGAGTTGGAACATTGTCAGATGTAATTGCAAAAGCGTTATATGCCCCGGAGTATTTTGTGGGAAATAGCATTATGGTATGGGTAGCATTAGCGATGTTGATCTTGGGACTTACAGAATATAATATTAAACCGTGGGAGATGAATGCCAAAACACATGCCATTTTTTTAAGAAGCTTGGTTGGCGGTATAGTTAATGTTGTACTGAATTTAATATTTGTTCCGATTTTTGGATATAAGACGGCTGCTGTTACTACTTTCCTCGGTTTTTTCGTTTATTTTATTCTTGCGAGAATTGGAACGCGGCAATATGTGCAGTGGAAACTTCCGGTTTATACATATGTAAGGATAATAGGAAGTTCTTTGATTATGGCTTTGGCTCTTGTGCTTTTGAAGAGAGTATTACCATTTAACATTATGACATTAATTGTGATGGTTGGTATAGGTGTTGTAATATATGGTTTCATACTGACGTTAACTGGTGAAATAAGAGATGAAGTAAATTGTATTTTAAGAGTATTGAATAATAAAAGAAAAAGGTGATTAAAGTGAAAAAAGTATTAATGATAGCATGTTCTTTCCCACCGCTAGGTGGTCCGGGAGTCCAAAGAAGTGTAAAGTTTGTAAAATATTTACGCGATTTTGGATATGAACCCATCGTGTTTACAAGAGAGTGTAAAAATGAAGATGTAATGGATGAAACTCTTTTAAAGGATATTCCGGATGGAGTAAAGGTGATAAGGACTAAAGACCATATATATACAAATATGTCTGGTGTCTGTAAAGTTCCGGGTAAAGTAGTGTCTCGTCTAATGATTCCGGACTATGCGGCTATTTGGTGGAAAATGGCGAGAAGGGTGATTGAAAAAATTGTTGAAGAAGAAAAAATAACACTTATTTATTCTACGAGTGCACCATATAGTGATCATCTGTTGGCGTTGCATTTAAAAAGAAAATATCCCTATTTAAAATGGGTGGCAGATTTTCGAGATGAATGGACGCAAAATCCGTATTTGGAGGAAGACAAATTATATCGTTTTAAAATTTCCAAAGAACGAAAAATGGAAGCTGCTGTATTAAATGCGGCAGATGCGGTAATTGCAAATACGCCTATTATGAGAGATCATTTTGTGGAAGGGAAGAAGTATTTGGAAAAGAAATTTGTTGTAATTCCGAATGGATATGATAAGGAAGATTTTCCAGAAGAGTTATTACAAAATAGAGTTCAAAATGAGAAAATGACTCTGACGTATACAGGAGCTTTGTATGGGAGAAGAAAACCGGATACCTTTTTTCAAGCGCTTCAAGAGTTGATAGCAAATAATCAAGTGAAGCGAGATAAAATAGAGGTTAGGCTTGTTGGAAATTATAATGAAGCACAGATGAATTCTAAAATCAGTCAATATAATCTAGAAGAGATTGTTAAAATTGTTGGCTTATTACCACATGATGAGTGTATAAAAGAACAGCTCGCTTGTGACTCGCTAGTTTTGATAGAAGGAAAGGGAAAAGGTGCAGAAGCTTTTTATACAGGTAAACTTTTCGAATATATGAACACAAATAAACCTATATTAGCATTATTGCCAGAAAATGGAGTGGCGGCGGAATTGGTGAGGGAATCTAATATAGGAAAAGTAGCAGCAGTAGACAATGTCAGAGAGATTAAAGATAATATTTTATACTATTATGAACAATGGTGTAAAGGTGAAATAGAATATTCACCTATTAGAGAAGTCGTTGAGAGATATGACAGAAAAAAACTTACACAGCGACTTTCGGAGGTTTTCGATAGAATCGTAAGACCTTAATGGGGGCAGGTATGAAAAAAATAGAAATAGACGAATTAAAAAAAATTCAACTTCAAATATTAGATGATGTTGTGGCGTTTTGCGATAAAGAAAATTTGACATATTTTTTGGCATATGGAACATTGATTGGGGCGATTCGTCATAATGGATATATACCGTGGGATGACGATATTGATCTTGTAATGCCAAGAGATGATTATGATTACTTTTTACGCCATTATAATAGGAGTACTGAAAGATATAAAGTGTTAGATTATGAAGTGGATTCCAAGTATTTATATCCTTTTGGGAAAGTAATCGATACAGAGACATTTTTGAATGAGAATTGTTATATTGGCTATGAATTAGGGGTTAATATTGACATATTTCCATTAGATGAGGTTGACGCTGCGGGGAAAATGCTTCGTCATGAGAGGATGGTTAGAAAAATAATATTTTTTAAAACTATGCCTTGGAGTAATAAGAGAAGTTTAATGAAAAATATTGTTTTAACACTTGGGAGAGGTGTTTTTTCTGTGGTGCCCCTTGAGTCATTGATTAAGCATACAATTTGTTATGCTAAAAAATTAAGAGGGACAGGAAGTGAAAAATTATCCGTTCCAGTGGATGGGGCTTCTAGTGTAAAGGTATGGGAAAAGAAATGGTTTGAAGAAATGGAATATCATCAATTTGAAGGGAAAGAATATAAGATCCCTAAGGAATATGATGTGTGGCTCAGAGCAGTCTATGGAAATTATATGGAACTTCCACCGGAAGATCAAAGAGAGTCTTTGCATGACATAGAAGCTTACTGGCGTTAGAAATAGTTTTGAAAAGGAGAAATAATAATGAAATTAATTGACGAAAAAGGGAAACTGTTTGGTAAAATAAATGTAATCGATTTCGTAATAGTGATTATTGTGATAGGTCTATTAGCTGGGGTTGGTTATAAACTGTTTATTCAAGATAATAATGGTGTAACCGAGCAGCCAACAAAAAAAGAACAGGTTAAAATTACTTTTATGATTAAGGGGTGTACTCCTGAAGTACAAGAAGCATTGAATCAAGGGGATAAACTGATTATAAATAATGAAATTTCTAATGTGGAAATTTTGAATATTGAAGTTTCTGATAGTCAGACGACAACAGTTAATGATCAGGGTGAGGTGATAGTAACAACTAATCCAACAATGATTGATATGAGAATTACTGTGGAGACAGAAGCAGATGCGTCTAAAGCAGGGGTTAGTGTAAATGGTGAAATGATGAAGGTTAATGCTGATTTTGTTGTTGAAACGACTAGTTTTTATGGAAACTCTAAAATTATTGATGTTACTACAGAAAAATAAAAATATAGCGTGGAGGATAGGATGAAGCGTTGGATGGAAACAAGTTGGTTGTGTGGGAAATTATCGTATTTAACCTTTTTCCTCATGAACCTGTATCGTGGCAGCATATGTGAAGAGGTAATAGAAGCGATAAAAAGGATATGGGTACACAGTCATTTTGGAAAAATGAATAGCGCATATGAAGAAAAAGAACCCCTCTTTCTTTCTTCTAAATGTTGCGTTAGAGTAAAAAAAACAATACACTTCGGTTTGGAAAAAATTGGACAAATTTTGGATTGGATTTGTAAAAAAGTCTTTAAGACAAAAGATTTTCCGTGTACTATGTCCAATGGTCAGATTAGATTTCGGTTGACTGGAATTGGAATATGTATTGTTTTGGGTCTGGCGTTACTTTTTAGCAATATTGAGATTATGCTACTTGGGGTCGCAGTGATAGTATGCATATGGATCTTTGCCTGTCATTATGAAACAGCCACTTATTTACTGGCAATATATGCTTTTATAGATTATGTGCTGCGGAAATATGTTGTGAATATATCCAGTATATGGGATGAGTTGTTTTTTGTTGCTATGATTTGCGTTTGGTTGTATAAAGGAGTTAGATATCGAAACGAGGAAAACTGCAAACAGGCGCCTTTAAATATGTGTTTATGGGTATTTATTGGAATATATACAATACTATTACTTTTTTCCCCAAATTTATCAATATCATTAGAGGGATTCCGTGCAATAATACAATATATGTTGTGGTATTTTATTGTATTACAATTATTAAAGGATAAAAGAAGTGTACGAACAATACTGTTAGTTTTTGTTGGTGTTGTTGGGGTTATGGCTTTACATGGAATGTACCAATTTATTGTAGGAGTAGAAATGCCGGAAGCGTGGGTGGAAAGTAGTGAGAGTGTTAGGACGCGCGTCTATTCGATTTTGAGCAGTCCCAATATTTTTGGCAGTTTAAATGTATTAGCATTTCCAATCTGCTTTTCTTTTGCAGTAATTGCAAAACAAGTTAGAGAAAAGTTGTTTTTTATTATGTTAACACTCTGCATGCTTGCTTCTTTGGCATTCACATATTCTCGTGGGGCATGGATTGGGGCTGTGTGCGCGATAGCGGTATATGTATTGCTGAAAAACAGAAAGCTTATTGTTCCGACAATTATAGCTGGAGTTCTTGTGCTTATTTTTGTGCCGAGTATTCGAAATCGATTTTTATTTATGTTTAGTATGGACTATCTGTCCAGTAGTATGAAAGGAGGGCGGTTGATTCGATGGCTGACAGCACTTGATATTTTGAAAGAGCATCCTTTGACGGGACTTGGATTGGGACAGTTTGGAGGTGCGGTGGCTATGAATAATGAGCTGACAGCTATTGTAAAAGGACAAGAAATTAGTACTTATTATATGGATAACTATTATTTGAAAATAGCAGTGGAAGCTGGAATCATTGGGTTAATTGTCTTTGTTTGGTTAATGTATCAAGTGATGGTAATTTCTTTTAAAACCATAGGAGTTACTCGAGATGTTAAAATGAAAGAATTGGAAATGGGAATACTGGCAGGGTTATCAGGAGTTATCTGTCATAATTTCGTGGAAAATGTCTTTGAAGTTCCGCTTATGACAACAATGTTCTGGATGTTGACTGCGGTTATGATGCAAATGTGGTATATGAATTATACAGAAGAAAGGAAGATAAGTAATGTCGAAAATTAATGTAGTAGGGTTAGGATATATAGGGTTGCCAACAGCGTTAGCGTTAGCGTCTCACGGTAATGAAGTAGTAGGTACCGATTATAATAAGGAATTGGTCGAAACATTACAGGCAGGGCATACAACATTTGAAGAAGAAGGATTAGATGAATTATTCCAGAAAGCATTAAAAAGCGGAATTGAGTTTACAACAAATTATATTTCAACAGACATGTATATTGTTTCGGTTCCGACACCATATGAAAAAGAAAATAAAAAAATTGATGCTTCTTATGTAGTAAGTGCAGTGAAAAGTGTGATGGAAGTATGCCCTAAAGGAGCAACTGTTGTAGTAGAATCTACGGTATCTCCAGGGACGATAGATCGTTTTGTGCGACCAGTGATTGAAGAAAATGGTTTTGTTATTGGGGAAGATATTAATATTGTACATGCACCGGAGCGTATCTTACCGGGGAATATGATATATGAATTAAAACACAATTCAAGAACTATTGGCGCAGATAGTAAAGAAATAGGTGAAAAGGTAAAAGCAGTGTATGCTTCTTTCTGTGAGGCAGAAATTGTGGTTACAGATATTCGTACCGCGGAGATGACTAAAGTTGTAGAGAATACATTTAGAGATATCAACATTGCTTTTGCTAATGAGTTGACTAAAATATGCCGCTCAGATAATATGGATGTGTATGAAATTATCCGTATTGCAAACAAACATCCAAGAGTGAATATTTTACAACCGGGTCCTGGTGTGGGTGGACATTGTATTTCAGTCGATCCGTGGTTTTTGGTTGGTGATTATCCGGGGCTTGCAAATATTATTCTTGCGGCTAGAAAAATTAATGATTCTATGCCTGAGTTTGTTCTTGGACGAATTGATGATATTATGAAAGAGCATCAGATTAAAGATGTGTCACGTGTGGGATTATATGGATTGACATATAAAGAGGATGTGGATGATGTTAGAGAAAGTCCGACTTTACAAATGTTAGAGTGCATGGAACGTCATCTCGCCAGAGGTGTAAAAGTATATGATCCATATGTGAAAAAAGATATTGTAGAAAACCAATATCATGATTTTGATGAGTTCTTGAAGAATGTTGATATTATTGTGTTGCTTGTCTCACATCAGGAAATTAAAGAGAATATGGAAAAAATCAAAGATAAGTTAATTTTAGATACAAGAAATATTTGTGATTTTAAGGGTGTGTACAGAATATAAGAAATTGATTATTCTTATATCCGGAATTAACATAAATGATTCAGTAGCTTGTAATTGTAGAAACAATATAGTATCATAGGTAGAGCGTAAGTGATATTTAAAATACGATGAAATGGAGAATAAGATGTCCACACGAAAAAAACGTCGTCATAGACGAGGAAGAAGAAAAACTGGAAATTGGTTTACCAGGTTGAGTATTGGAAAAAGAATAGGGGTGTGTTTCGGCGGCGTTATCCTTTGTCTTGTTGCAAGTGGTGTTATATATGTTGCCGCAAAACTAGGAAAGATTGACACGGAAGAGATTCCGACAGAAGATATTATTGTCAACAAAGAAGCAGAGACAACAGGAGAAGGTTATACCAATGTTGCGCTGTTTGGAATAGATTCTCGTGAAGGAGAGTTGGAAGTAGGAACCAGAAGCGATTGTATTATTGTGGCAAGTCTTAATAATAAAACAAAAGAAGTGAGAATGGTTTCGGTATATAGGGACACACTTTTGGATATTGGAAACAAAGAATTGCAGAAGTGTAATGCTGCCTATAGTTTCGGAGGACCAACTGCAGCTATTAATATGTTAAATCGAAACTTAGATTTGGATATTCAAGATTTTGCGACAGTTGATTTTGCAGCGGTTTCTAATGCAATTGATTTGTTAGGTGGCTTAGAGATTGAAGTTAAAGAAGAAGAGATGAAAGCACTAAATCATTATGTGTATGAAACAGCAAATGTAGCAGATAAAACAGCAAGAGAAGTTTTAGAACCAGGAGTACAACTTTTAAACGGTGTGCAAGCAACTACGTATGCCAGAATTCGCTCTACAGCAGGTGGTGATTTTACACGTACTGAAAGGCAGAGAATCGTAATCGAAAAAATGGTTGAAAAGATTCAACAATCTGATCTTGCAACAATTAATAAGATGATTGATACTTTGCTTCCAACGATTAAGACAAGCTTTTCTACGCCTGAAATTTTATCATATGCGAAAGATTTTGCAAAGTATAAGATAGGAGAATCGTCAGGATTTCCATTTGATAAAACAACAGATACCATTTCAGGTCTTGGAAGTATCGTTATTCCGGTTACGTTAGAAGATAATGTAAGACAATTGCACGAATTTTTATACGGTGAAATGGACTATACTCCATCAAGTGAAGTTTCGTCTATCAGTACTGCAGTTGTAAATAAAGTCGGTGAGAAAAAAGCCACAGATGAAGAGACATTAAGTAGTCAAACTTATTCTGATACAGAAGATGATAGGAGTCAGGAATCGGGTAGAAAGCCGTCAAGTAACCATTCAAATAACCAAGGAACTTCTAGTGGAAACACATCAACAGGAAGTGATCATAATACAGGAAATAGTGGTGGAAGTAATTCAGGAACAAGCGGATCAGGATCCGGCGGAACCGGGAACTCAGGGGGAGAATCTTCGGGAGGATCATCAGATGGCTCTTCGGGCGGAGAATCGTCAGGCGGAAGTTCGGGCGGAGAATCTGGAGGCGGAACTGAATCTGGTGGTGGAGAGACAGAAGTGCCACAGTAATGAGTGAAGTAAGTTTCAACAAAATAATAAGCGGGATGTAAGATACATCCCGCTTTTAGCATTAAATGTATTTTTTTGGTGAATATAAAGATGATTTTGAAAAATAAAGTGAGAAGGTAAAAATATGTATGACTATTTGATTGTAGGAGCTGGTCTTTTCGGCTCCGTGTTTGCTTATGAAGCTGGTAAAAAAGGGAAATCCTGTCTTGTGGTGGAGAAGAGAGACCACATCGGGGGTAATGTCTATACGGAAGAAGTAGAAGGTATTAACGTTCACAAATATGGAGCACACATTTTTCATACAAGTGATAAAAGAATTTGGCAATATATGCAGCAATTTGCGGAATTTAACCGATACACGAATAGCCCGGTGGCAAATTATAAAGGTGAGATCTATAATCTGCCTTTTAACATGAATACATTTAATAAACTGTGGGGGGTTGTTACTCCAAATGAGGCGAAAGACAAGATTCAAAAGCAGGTAGAGGCTTATAGAACTTCGAATCCTAAGAATCTGGAAGAACAGGCGTTGAATCTTGTGGGAAAAGATATTTATGAGAAGCTGATCAAAGGTTATACAGAGAAGCAATGGGGACATAGAGCAACGGAGCTTCCGCCTGAGATTATTAAGAGACTTCCGGTTCGTTATACTTACGACAATAATTATTTTAATGATCTTTATCAGGGAATTCCGATTGGCGGGTATACGGCGATTATTGAGAAGATGTTAGAGAAAGCGGATGTAAGACTTAATGTTAATTACCTGAACCGGAGAAAGGAACTAGATAAGATGGCACACAAGATCATCTACACAGGTCCGATAGATGCTTTTTACGAGTATTGTTATGGGGAATTGGAATATCGAAGTGTTTCTTTTGAAACAGAAGTTTTAGAAGAGGAAAATTATCAGGGGAATGCAGTAGTCAATTATACAGAATTTGAGGTACCCTATACAAGGATCATCGAACACAAACATTTTGAATTTGGTACACAAGATAAGACAGTGATTTCCAAAGAATACCCGGCAGCATGGAAGAAGGGAGACGAACCCTATTATCCGGTAAATAATGAGAAAAACAATGTTTTGTATCAGAAATATGCGGAGCTTGCTTCCAAAGAAAACTGTGTGATTTTTGGAGGAAGACTTGGTACATATCGATATATGGATATGCATAACATTGTTGCAGAAGCGCTTCGGCTTGCACTTTCTGTCGAAATATAGTAAAATAGTATAAATTGTGTAGATTAATAAATAAAAGTGAGGTTTGTTATGGCGAAGAGAAGCAATAGACAGCTAAAGGCTGTTCAGGCTGCGAAAGCGCGTAAGAAACGAAGAAACCGAAGAAAAAAACGAGCAATTATTTTAATGGTAGAGATTATCATTCTTTTGTTATTATCCGGGACAGCCTATGTGATGGCAAAGTATGATAAGTTCCAAAAGGTTGAGATTGACTCCGAAGATATTAAGATTAATGAAGGTGTCAAAATGGAGGGCTATACGACCATGGCGCTCTTCGGAGGGGATTCAAGAGAAGGGCAGTTGGAAGCCGGAACGCATGCCGATACGATTATCATTGCTGTGATGGATCATGACAAGAAAGAGATTCGGATGGCGTCCATTTACAGAGATACATTATTAGAACAAGAAGATGGATCTTACAATAAAGCCAATTACGCATATTTTTCCGGAGGTCCGGTGGATGCCATCAATATGCTGAATAAAAATCTGGATCTTAATATTGAAGATTATGCAACCGTCGATTTTAAAGCAATGTCAGATGTGGTAGATCTGATTGGTGGAATTGAGATTGATGTAACTGATGCAGAAGCCAATATGCTGAATGAATATATTGGAGAGACCGCCAAAGTTGCAGGGAAGGAAGCCCATACACTTTCCGGTGGAGGAACCTATAACTTGGATGGTCCGCAGGCAGTGACTTATGCACGCCTTCGTAAGCTGGAAGGTGGAGATTATAAGCGTACAGAACGTCAGAGACTCGTCATACAGAAGATTTTTGAAAAAGCGGTCAAGATGGATCTGGGAACACTGAATAAGCTTGTTGATACGGTATTTCCACAGGTATCTACCAGTTTTACATTAAAAGAGATTATAAACCTTGGAACCGCCGGGCTTAAGTACAAGCTGGCGGACAGTACAGGCTTCCCGTTTGACAGAGATGATAGTCGAAGATATAAAGGCGCTTCGGTTGTTATTGCTCAGGGATTGGCTGAAAATGTACAACAGTTACATGAATTCTTGTATCCGAGTGAGACGGAATATGTGGTGTCCGATACAGTTCAGACAATTTCGGATGATATTATGGATACGACCGGTGTTACCAGACCGAAGGAATTAGATAGAGAGAAGACTGAGGGAGAAGAAACTTCTGACACCTCGCCGGGGGAAGGGACGACTTCCGGAGAAGTGGATTCAGAAGAATAGAGTTCTATCATTTCACAAATGAAAATATACTATGGAAAAACATAGGAGGAAAGAATAATCATGAAATTAATGAAGAAAATCAGTGCAATTGTATTAAGTCTTTGTCTGTGCATCCCTTGCTTCTCATTGGTTGCACATGCGGCAGACGGCAAGATCTCCTTTACGGATCCGGAGACGGCAGTCGGAGAGATGGTGGATGTAAAGTGTGTCCTTCGTTCTTCAGACGGAGATATGGGGAAAGTAGAAGTACAGCTTGCTTTTGACAGTGAGTATCTGAGCTTCCAGTCAGGAGATGGCGTAGAAGCCGGAGACGGAAGTCTTACCTATAAAGGTGATGGCGGTTCTTCTGAGATCTCTTTTACTGTGAAGTTCCAGGCGTTAAAAGAAGGCGAGACACAGATTACAGTGAACAGCGCTTCTGTTGCATCAGACGAAGGAGGAAGCCTGACTCTGACAGAGGGAAAATCTACAGTTAAGATTGCAGAAGGTGATCCTTCTAAAATCGTTCAGACAGAAACAACGTCCACAGGAGCAGGAGATAAAGAGGTAGAGGTAAATGGAGAGAAGTATACACTTACTGATGCTTTTGCTGATGCTGATATTCCGGCTGGATATTCTAAGACAACCGTTTCTTTAGACGGGGAAGACCGACAGATGGTTACAAATGAAGAGGGTACAGTTACCCTTGGTTATCTGAAGGATGCGGAAGGTACAGGTGATTTCTTCCTGTATAATACAGAGGATGCTACCTTTTCGCCATATGAGGAGATCTCTATTTCTGATACTACCTCTATTATTGTGCTCAGTGATACTTCAAAGGTGAAGCTTCCAAAGCAGTATAAGGAAGCAAAGCTTACACTTAATGAGAAAGAATTTCCGGTATGGCAGGACAGCACGAAGGAAGATACTTATATTATCTATGCCATGAACAATAATGGTGAGACGGGATATTACCAGTATGATCCGAGTGAAAATACATACCAGAGAGTGGAAATAAGCTCTGACGATGAAGATTCATCTAAGAAGAACGCGGGAATCCTTGGAAAGATTCAGAATTTCATCGAGAAGCATCTTGCGTTGATTGTGCTGGTTGGCGGTCTTGGTGGAATCATTATTCTTGTGGTACTGATCGTGCTCGGCGTGAAACTTCACAACCGCAATGCGGAGTTAGATGAGTTATACGATGAGTATGGCATTGATGAAGAGGAGGATGAACCGGAAGAGCCTGTGAAAGAGAAAAAGGGTGGCTTATTTGGAAAGCGCAAGAAGGACGAAGATGATTTTGAGTCGTATGAAGAAGCGTCTTTCGATGAGGATGACTTTGAAGATGATTTTAACGATGAGTATGAAGATAGTTACGACGATGAAGACGACTTTGAAGATGATTTCGAAGATGATTTTGAACGTGAAGAGCGGTTTGATACCGTGGAGTTATCAAGCTTCGAAGCAGATGATGACGTATTTTCAGGTTACAATAGAAGAGAGGAACTGACTATTGATGATCTGGATGATCTCCTCGGTGAACAGCCGAAGAAACGTGGTCATATCGAAGCAGATGATGCGTTTAAGGTAGACTTCATTGATCTGGACTAAGCGTAGTCGAAAGAAATAAAAAGTAAAAGTATGAAAAAAGCGGATTCTCCGAATACGCCGGGTTTTGGCGGTTTGGGGAATCTGTTTTGTGTTATAATCCGAAAATAAAGAGAAGGAGTTTGTAGTATGGATCAGAGATGTCCGAAAATCTGTTATCAGAAGAAAGAAGACGGTTTGACAGTGACCGCTTGTTATGGCATAGACGGACAGATCTATCTGCCGGATGAGCTTCGAGGTGAGCCGATTACTGCGATTGCGCCTTATGCGTTTTCTGACCGGGAGCCGGAAGAGGGAGATCTCTGTTGGATGGAGGAAGGGGCAGAAGCTCTGTCGGGACTTCATCGTCTGAATATGGAGGCGGTAACCGAAATTCGGCTTCCGCGCGGAGTGCGCGAGATTGGCCGGTATGCTTTTTATCGCTGTCGAAATTTAAGAAAGCTGGTTTTATCGGATGCTCTTCGTGAAATCGGTGGTGGCGCGCTGACCGGATGCCGGATACGGGAAGTAGAGATTCATTTTGCAAATGGAGAACAATCAGCGCTTCCTTCTATTTTGGATGAAATGCGTTATCGAATTCTGGCAAGACTTTATTATCAGGAAGGGAAGACTGCGCAGGTGCTTTTTCCTGAACATTATGAGGAGGCGGTGGAGAATACGCCGGCGCGGATTCTCTATACCAGTCATCATGGGGCGGGAGGATATTACCGTCAGTGCTTTTATAATCGTGCTCTTGATTATGGGAAATATGATGAGCTTCTCCCAAGAGCGATTGCAGAGGAGTCGGAAGAAACGGTGCTTCGTCTGGTTCTTGGAAGGCTTCGCTATCCTTATCAGTTGTCAGCGAAGGCAGAGGAGAGTTATCGGGAGTATCTGGCGGGACATCTTAAGACTGCGGCGCGGATGTTAGTGGCGGAGGAAGACATGGAAGGGCTTCGCTTTTTCTCGGAGAACAATGTATGGACAAGACCGAGTATCAGCGCTGCGCTTGAGCAGGCGGCAGAGTGGAAGAAGACGGAAATTATCGCCTTACTTACAGAAGAGAAGGCGTTAAAGTTCCGTGCGAAAAAGAAGAGTTTTGAATTATAGAGAGGAAGAATTGTGGAAAAGGAGACGCTTACCAGTCAGCTGGAAACCATTGGAGAGCAGATTTTGATGGTTTCCAGAAATGAATTATATTTAAAAATGCGGTTTATGGATGTAGCGCTTTCCGGTTACGCTTTTGTGATGGATGTCGGTCTGGAAACTATCGGCACGGATGGGCTGGCGATTTATTATCATCCTCAGTATTTGGGCGGACTGTTTCGGGAAGACAGGATTCTGGTGAACCGAATCTATCTCCATATGGTGCTTCATGGGATTTTTCGACATATGTTAAGGAGACAGGGGAGAGAAGAGCGGTTATATAATCTTTCCTGTGATATTGCTGTAGAGTCCATCATTGACGGAATGAACTACCGGTGTGTGTTAAGATCCAGGTCTTATATAAGGAGACAGATGTACGCTGATCTTAAGAGACAGATGAAGGTGCTGACCGCAGAGAAAATCTATCAGTTTCTGGATACACAGGGGCTTGAGGAAGCTGAGCTGGAACGTCTGGAGCGTGATTTTTGTGTGGACAGCCATCAATATTGGCCGGAGGATGACAAGAAGAAGCGCCAGGAGATTGAGAATCAGTGGCAGGGTATCAGCGAACAGATGGAGACGGACATGGAGACATTTTCCAAGGAGGCATCTTCAGAATCAGGAAGTCTTGTGGATCAGATCCGGGTAGAAAACAGACAGCGTATGGATTACCGTGAGTTTCTTCGAAAGTTTTCGGTGCTAAAGGAAGAGATTGGAGTAGATGAGGACAGTTTTGACTATAATTTTTACAGTTATGGGCTGCGGGTATACGGGAATATGCCGTTAATTGAGCCTCAGGAATGGAAAGAGGTGCAGAAGGTCGAAGAGTTTGCGGTTGTGATCGACACATCCATGTCTTGTTCCGGTGAACTGGTCAGAAAATTTCTGGAAGAGACTTATGGTGTGTTAAGCGAAAATGACAGCTTTTTCCGGAAGGTGAATATTCATATTATTCAGTGTGACGATAAGGTGCAGAAAGATAAAGAAATTACCTGTGAGGAAGATTTGAAGTCGTACATGGAGAATCTGACGTTAAAGGGCGAGGGAGGAACGGATTTCCGTCCGGCATTTGCTTATGTAGAGCGTCTGGTGAAAGAGCATGTATTTTCGAATCTCAGGGGGCTTTTGTATTTTACAGACGGACAGGGAACTTACCCGGCGAAGATGCCTGCCTTTGAGACAGCGTTCGTGTTTCTGAAGGAAGATTATGAGGATATGGAAGTTCCGTCGTGGGCAGTAAAGTTGATATTGGAGGAGAGCGACATTTATGAATATTAAGCGGGCAAAAATAGAAATTAAAAATGCCATAGAGGCGTATTTACAGAAGGACGATTTTGGCGAATATACGATTCCGGCAATCCGGCAGCGGCCGATTCTTCTGATGGGTCCTCCGGGAATCGGAAAGACACAGATCATGGAACAGATTGCCAGAGAGTGTGAGATTTCGCTGGTGGCATATACGATCACGCATCACACGAGGCAGAGTGCGGTGGGGCTTCCTTTTATTGAGAAGAAATGCTATGGAGGCAGAGAATATTCGGTGACGGAATACACCATGAGTGAGATCATTGCTTCTGTCTACGAGAAGATAGAGGAAACCGGTGTAAAAGAAGGCATTCTCTTTATTGATGAGATCAACTGCGTGTCGGAGACTTTGGCTCCTGCCATGCTGCAATTTCTTCAGTGTAAGACGTTCGGAAACCAGAAGGTTCCGGAAGGATGGATCATTGTAGCTGCGGGAAATCCGCCGGAATATAATAAGTCTGTGCGTGATTTTGACATTGTGACATTGGATCGAATCAAGAAGATCGAAGTGGAAGAAAATTATGATGTATGGAAGGAATATGCGTATCGTGCGCAGATCCATCCGGCGATCCGATCTTATCTGGAGCTTAAGAAAGAGAATTTCTATAAGATGGAGACAAGTGTAGACGGACGGGAATTTGCCACAGCAAGAGGCTGGGAGGACTTGTCGGAACTTCTGAAGGCTTACGAGGTGCTTGGGAAAAAAGCAGACCGTGAAGTGGTGCATCAGTATATTCAGCACTGGAGAATTGCCAAGGATTTTGCAGTGTATCTGGAACTGTTTGAAAAATATAAAAAAGATTATGGTCTGGAGCATATTTTGGAAGGACATTTCGACCGCACTTCTATGGAGCAGCTTAAAACAGCGTCCTTTGATGAGAGGCTTAGTGTTGTAGGGATGTTAATGGGAAAATTGTCCGGTCTATTTAAAGAATGTTATCGGGCGGACAAGTATGTGACCATGCTTTACGAGGCGCTCAAGCGCTATAAGGAGAGCGGGCAGCTTGATCTGGTGTGTAGGGAAGTGTCGGAGGAATATGAACGTCTGCGAAAAGCAGAGCGGCTTTCCAAGGAAGAAGACCATATTTGGAAGAAAGTAGTGTCCAAGCTTTCAGAATATCAGTTTATGACGGTTCGGGATCATCTTGGCAAAGAGGAAGGATTTGCCGCGGTGAAGGAAGCCTTTGGACAGGAAGTAGACGTACGGCAACAATTATTTGACCGGACGGGAAGTGCCCTTGATCATACGTTTGATTTTCTGGAGGAGACAGGGCTGACCGGTCAGGAAATGGTCGCATTTATTGCAGAGCTTAATACGGATTATTACAGTATCCGGTATTTAAAGGAAAATGATTGTGATAAATACTATATGTACAACAAACGTCTGCTCTTTGATGAACAGCAGGAGAAGATTTTGGGACAGTTAGAGGATGTGGAGAAAAAACTTAGCGGGATAGAACTTTTGAAGGAGTAACAGAAGATGGGAATTGTGGAATTATTTTTAATTGCAGTCGGTCTGTCTATGGACGCCTTCGCGGTATCTGTCTGTAAAGGGCTTGCCATGAGGCGTTGTACATGGAAGAAAGGTGTAATCGTTGGCTTGTATTTTGGTGGTTTTCAAGCATTAATGCCGCTTCTTGGATATGCGCTTGGTGTGCAGTTTAAAGAGGTTATTACTTCCATTGACCATTGGATTGCTTTTATTCTGCTTGGGCTGATCGGGATTAACATGGTTCGAGAGGTGCTGGGAAGCTGTGAGGAATGTGAAGAAGGGGATGAATCCCTCGACGTTCGGACAATGCTTGGACTTGCCATTGCCACAAGTATTGATGCGCTGGCAGTGGGTGTGACATTTGCATTCCTTCAAGTGCAGATTGTGCCTGCAGTGTGCTTTATCGGCGGAATCACATTTACTTTATCAGCGGCAGGTGTTAAAATAGGAAATATATTCGGAACGAAATATAAATCAAAGGCAGAGCTTGCAGGAGGCGTGATCTTAATCCTGATGGGAGGCAAGATTTTACTGGAGCACTTAGGCATTTTGTTTTAAAAGGAGATTAATATTATGAAATGGAATCAGTTTCGCTTGAAGACAACAACGGAGGCGGAAGATATTGTCAGCAGTATGTTAAATGATCTTGGGATTGAGGGAGTGCAGATTGAGGATAGGATCCCTCTTACCCAGCAGGATAAAGAGCAGATGTTTGTAGACATTTTGCCGGATATCCCGGAGGATGACGGAACAGCATATCTTACCTTTTATCTGGATCAGGATGTGGATACTGCCCGGATTCTGGGAGAAGTTCGGCAGGAATTAGAAGACATGAGAAATTATGTGGATGTGGGAGAGTGTACCATCGAAGAGTCTGAGACGGAGGATGTAGACTGGGTGAATAACTGGAAGAAATATTTCCATCAGTTTTATATCGATGACATTCTTGTGATCCCGTCATGGGAAGATGTGAAGACCGAGGACAGTGACAAGATGGTGATCCACATTGATCCGGGTACTGCATTTGGAACCGGAATGCATGAGACTACCCAGCTCTGTATCCGTGCGCTTCGTAAATACACGAAGAAGGATGCACTTGTTCTGGATGTGGGATGCGGAAGTGGTATTTTAGGAATGCTGGCGTTAAAATTCGGTGCAGGTCATTCGATTGGAACAGATCTTGATCCGTGTGCCATTGACGCTACTCACGAGAATATGGAAGTCAATGGAATCGGAAAAGACCAGTATGAAGTTATGATCGGGAATATTATTGATGACAAAGCGGTGCAGGATCAGGTTGGCTATGAGAAATATGACATTGTGGCGGCAAATATTCTGGCAGATGTGCTGGTGCCTCTGACTCCGGTGATCGTACATCAGATGAAACCGGGAGCTGTGTATATTACAAGCGGTATCATTGACGATAAAGAAGAAGTTGTGGTAGAAGCAGTGAAGGCTGCAGGACTTACGGTGTTGGAAGTAAACCATCAAGGAGAGTGGGTGTCTGTGGTTGCTAAGAAAGAGGAGTAGAAGATGCAGCATTTTTTTGTAACGCCGGATCAAGTGGAAGACGCGAGGATTATTGTAGAAGGTTCGGATGTCAATCATATGAAGAATGTCCTTCGCTTGCGTCTCGGTGAAGAAGTGATGGTAAGTGATGGAAATAATCTGTCTTATTTATGCAAAGTTGAAGCTTATGAAGAGGATCGGGTGATTCTTGGGATACAGGAGACGAAGGAGGCAGACACAGAGTTACCATCCAAGGTTTATCTGTTTCAGGGACTTCCCAAAGGTGACAAAATGGAGCTGATCGTCCAGAAGGCGGTAGAGCTTGGAGTCTGCGAAGTGATTCCGGTTGCTATGAAGCGGTCTGTTGTGAAACTGGATCAGAAGAAGGCGCAGAAAAAATGTGCCCGCTGGCAGGAGATTGCCAGAAGTGCGGCAAAACAGGCGGGGCGCGGTTATATCCCGAAGGTACATGAGGTGTTATCCTACCGGGAGGCGCTTGCATACTCCGAGCAGCTGGACAGAGTGCTTCTGCCTTATGAGCTGGCGGAAGGAATGAAAGAAACGAAGAAAGTGATCACTTCTATACTTCCGGGGCAGTCTGTGGGAATCTATATCGGACCGGAAGGCGGTTTTGAGAAAGAAGAAGTAGATCGGACTTTGGAACAGGGCGCAGAGGTGATCACGCTTGGAAAACGGATTCTTCGCACAGAGACGGCAGGACTTGCCGCGCTGGCGGTGTTGATGTTCCATTTGGAAGGGTAGTTACATACCTTAATAACAAGAAAAAGAATGAGGAAGTAGATAGCATGAGAGAAATATATCTGGACAATTCTGCGACGACCAAAGCTTATGAGAGTGTGGGAGAGCTTGTATACAAAGTCATGTGTGAAGATTACGGGAATCCGTCTTCCAGACATGTAAAGGGAGTGACAGCGGAGGGTTATATCAAAGATGCAAAGGAAATACTTGCGAAGCTTATGAAAGTACAGGAAAAAGAGATTTTCTTTACTTCCGGCGGAACAGAGAGCGATAATCTGGCGCTTATGGGGGCGGCAAGAGCCAACAGACGCGCAGGGAATCATCTGATCACTTCTTCCATTGAACATCCGGCTATTATCAATACGATGCGCCATCTGGAGGAAGAAGGTTTCCGTGTGACATTTCTTCCGGTAGATAAATACGGACGGATTGAGCTTTCCGCATTAAAAGAAGCGCTCTGTCCGGAGACGATTCTGGTGTCTGTCATGTATGTGAACAACGAAGTGGGTTCGGTACAGCCCATTCAAGAGGCGGCTTCTATGGTAAAGGCTTATAATCAGAATATTCTGTTCCACGTGGATGCGGTGCAGGGATTCGGTAAATACAGAATCTATCCAAAACGGTTAAAGGTGGATATGTGTTCGATCAGTGGACATAAGATTCACGGGCCAAAAGGGATCGGCGCGCTCTATGTAGACAGCCATGTGAAGATACAGCCGATTGTATTTGGCGGTGAACAGCAAAGGAATGTCCGTTCCGGTACGGAAAATGTTCCCGGTATTGCGGGACTTGGGCTTGCGGCAAAGACCATTTACGATCAGTTGGATAAGAAAGTGGAACGGATGCGGGAATTGAAGGAGCATTTTATCGAAGGGGTATTGAAGATCGAAGATACAGTGATTCACGGACTTCCTGATGCAACCTCTGCGCCGCATATCATCAGCGTAGGGTTTGCAGGTATCCGAAGCGAAGTGCTCCTGCATGCGCTGGAAGAAAAAGGAATCTATGTATCTTCCGGTTCAGCCTGTGCGTCCAACCACCCGCAGGTCAGCGGTGTGCTAAAGGGAATCGGAGCAAAACAGGAATTTTTGGACGCTACTCTTCGCTTCAGTCTGTCAGAATTTACGACGTTAGAAGAGATTGACTATACATTGGATACCCTTTATAATATAGTACCGATACTTCGAAAATATACCAGACGGTAGAGAGAAGATCGTCTGATCAAAGGAGAAATAAGGAATGAAATTTCATACATTTTTATTAAAATACGGAGAAATTGGATTAAAAGGTAAAAATCGTTATCTGTTTGAAGATGCGTTAGTGCGTCAGATCCGTTTTGCGTTGAAGGATGTGGACGGGAATTTTCAGGTACACAAATCTCAGGCGAGAATTTATGTGGACTGTGAAGGAGAATACGATTATGAGGATACGGTAGAACATTTGCAGAGAGTGTTTGGTCTTGTGGGAATCTGTCCGGTTGTCCGCATGAAGGATCAGGGTTTTGAGCAGTTGAAAAAAGATGTGGTTGCTTATATGGATGAAATGTATCCGGATAAGAATCTGACCTTCAAGGTGGAGGCAAGAAGAGCGAAAAAATCTTACCCGAAGACGTCCATGGAGATCAACTGTGATTTGGGAGAAGCGATCCTTGACGTATTTCCGGAGACAAAGGTTGATGTGCATAAGCCGGATGTCCTCCTGAATGTGGAAGTCCGTCAGGAGATTTATGTCTATTCCCAGATTATTCCGGGAGCCGGTGGTATGCCGGTAGGAACTGCCGGAAAGGCAATGCTTCTGTTATCCGGCGGAATTGACAGCCCGGTGGCAGGATATATGATCGCAAAGCGCGGTGTCGGTATTGAAGCGACTTATTTCCATGCACCTCCGTACACGAGTGAGCGTGCGAAACAAAAAGTAGTGGATCTTGCGAAGATCGTATCCAGATATTCCGGTCCGATCAAGCTTCATGTGGTGAATTTTACAGATATCCAGCTGTATATCTATGATCAGTGTCCACACGATGAATTGACGATCATCATGCGTCGATATATGATGCGGATTGCAGAGCATTTTGCGAAGAAAGACGATTGCCTCGGAATGATCACAGGAGAAAGCATTGGTCAGGTGGCAAGTCAGACGATGCAGAGTCTTGCGGCTACGAATGATGTATGTACGTTACCGGTATATCGTCCGGTGATCGGATTTGACAAACGGGATATTGTAGAGATCGCGGAGAAGATTGACACATTTGAGACATCTATCCAGCCGTTTGAGGATTGTTGTACCATCTTTGTGGCGAAGCATCCGGTGACGAAGCCGAATATTGAGGTGATCCGCCGCTCTGAGGAGAAGCTGGCAGAGAAGATTGATGAGATGATGAAGACTGCTATTGAGACTGCAGAGATTATTGAAGTGCAGGCATAAAAAAAGAATGTGCTCCGGCACATTCTTTTTCAAGCTTGTTATACGAGATAAGGCTTTAATACTTGAAGAATATTTTCAGCCTCTTCTCCTTCTGCGTGGATATTAAGATCAATATCCTTAGAAAGATCTAAACTGAAGATACCCATGATAGACTTAGCGTCAATCACGTATCTGCCGGATACAAGATCAAAATCGTAATCATATTTGGTAATGTCATTTACAAATGACTTTACTTTGTCGATAGAATTTAAAGAAATTTTAACTGTTTTCATCGGAACATACCTCCTTGGTTTTGTTTTGTTCTATACCTATCTTAGTTTTAAGAATGAAAAAAGTCAAGAATGAATTGTAAAAGAAAGGAAATATACAGGGTTATGAAGAAAGTAGCGCTGCACAATCTTGGATGTAAAGTAAATGCCTATGAGACTGAAGCTATGCAGGAATTGTTAGAAAAAAGCGGATATGAGATCGTGCCTTTTCAGGAGGGAGCAGATATTTACATTATCAATACTTGCACGGTGACCAATATCGCAGACCGTAAATCAAGGCAGATGCTCCACAGGGCGAGAAAGATGAATCCCGATGCCATTGTTGTGGCAGCAGGATGTTATGTCCAGACGGAGAAGGAGCAGGTGGACGAGTGTATTGATATCGTTGTGGGAAATAACAGGAAGCATGATATTGTAAAGATTCTGGAATGTTATGATTCTAAGTTGAAAAGAGAAATCATTGATATCAATCAGACCAAGGAATATGAGGAGCTTACGCTGGATCAGACTGCGGAACATACGAGGGCATATCTGAAGGTGCAGGATGGATGTAATCAGTTCTGTTCCTATTGTATTATTCCTTATGCGAGAGGCCGTGTGAGAAGCCGTGCGTTGGAAAGTGTTGTAAAGGAAGTGAAGGCGCTGGCGTCAAATGGTTATCAGGAAGTGGTTCTTACCGGAATCCATCTGAGCTCTTACGGGGTCGATACAGGAGAAAGCCTTTTGTCTTTGATTCTTGCGGTTCATGAAGTGGAAGGAATCAAAAGGATTCGTCTGGGGTCTCTGGAGCCGAGAATCATCACAGAGGAATTTGCAAAGACAATCTCCGGTCTTCCGAAAATGTGTCCGCATTTTCATTTATCCTTACAGAGCGGCTGCAATGCTACGCTGAAGCGGATGAACCGCAGATATACTGCACAGGAATATTATGAGAAATGCGAGCTCCTTCGGAAATATTTTGACCATCCGGCGCTTACGACTGATATTATTGTAGGTTTCCCCGGGGAGACAGAGGAAGAATTTGAAGAGTCCAGAGCATTTGTGGACAAAGTCGGCTTCTATGAGACCCATGTATTCAAGTATTCCAGACGGGAAGGAACGAAGGCGGCAGTAATGCAAGATCAGGTGCCGGAACCTGTGAAAGCGGCAAGAAGCAAGGTGCTTCTTGAGCTGAATGAGACGAAGCGTGCAGCTTACGAAGAGCGTCTGATCGGAACAACGCAGGAAGTGCTTATGGAAGAGCAAATGGAGATTGACGGTATCATCTGTCAGGTGGGACATACGAAAGAGTATGTGAAGATTGCATATGAGACGGAGGAGAATCTGTCGAATCAGATCGTAGATGTAGAAATTGAGAGTCATTTGCAAATCAAACATTGAATTTTCAATCGTAATAAGTTAAAATAAACTGTAAAGTATTTTTGGAGGACGTGAGTATATGAAAGATTTAAGCAATACACAGTTTTTTCAGGTAGAAAGCGGTCCGCAGATTCAGGCAAAAGATATTCTGGAGATCGTGTACAAGGCGCTGAGCGAAAAAGGCTACAATCCGGTGAACCAGATCGTGGGTTATATCATGTCAGGGGACCCTACTTATATTACCAGTTATAATGGGGCAAGAAGTCTGATTATGAAGATGGAGCGCGATGAGCTGGTAGAAGAGATGCTTAAGACGTATATCAAGCATAATCAGTGGGGATAATATCTATGAGAATCATGGGGCTGGATTATGGTACGAAGACGGTTGGTGTAGCGATCAGCGATGCGCTTGGGATTACTGCTCAGGCAGTCGAGACAATTACCCGGAAAGAAGAGAATAAGCTTAGGAAGACTTGTGCAAGGATTGAGGAACTGATCAAAGAATATGAGGTCGGCAAAATCGTGCTGGGACTTCCCAAGCATATGAACAATGATATCGGAATAAGAGCTGAAGCGGCGATAGACTTCGGCGAGATGTTGAAGAGACGGACAGGCCTTGACGTTGTGATGTGGGACGAGAGACTGACAACTGTGTCTGCAGAACGGACGTTGATGGAGAGTAAAATAAGACGCGAAGATCGTAAGAAATATATTGATAAGATTGCGGCAGTCTTTATATTGCAAGGTTATTTGGATGCACAGGATTCGTAAGATTCGTGAGGTGTTATTTTGATGGAAAAGATTAAGTTTATGTCTGAGGAGATGCAGGAAACAGATTTTTATGTGTTGGAGCAGACAAAGGTAAATGGAGTGTCTTACATTTTAGTGACGGATTCGGAGGAAGACGACGCGGAATGTTTAATTTTAAAAGATACATCAGCAGAAGATGATAAGGAAAGTGTCTACGAGATCGTGGAAGATGCGACAGAGCTTGGCGCGGTTTTGAAGATATTTGAGGAACTACTGGAAGATATTGAGATTGAAAGGTAAGAGCTTATGTCTATCAGTCAGGAAAAATTCAAAAAAATGCTGAAAGAAAAAGGTCTAAAAGTAACGAACCAGCGGTTACTTGTATTAGAGGTACTGGCAGACAATCGTCACAGACATTTGACTGCGGAAGATATCTATGAGCTGGTAAGAGAAGATTACCCGGAGATAGGGCTGGCGACTATTTACCGGACCGTACAGTTGTTATTAGAAATGCAGTTGGTTGACCGGATCAATCTGGATGATGGATGCGCACGTTATGAAATCGGCGAGGTTTATGATGGAAAGAATAAGCATCACCACCATCATTTGATCTGCAGGACATGTGGAAAGATAACCCCTTTCAAAGATGATCTGCTGGAAGAGCTGGAACGACGGATTGAGCAAGAGGAAGGGTTTCATGTGTTGGATCACGAGCTAAAGTTCTACGGACAGTGTATGGATTGCCAGAAGAAGGCGAAACAGCGCGGAGAACACATGGAGGTGTAAATTTGAAAAAAGAGAATAATGGAAAGCTGCGTATCATTCCACTTGGCGGCTTGGAGAAGATTGGAATGAACATCACTGCCTTCGAGTATGAAGACAGTATTATTGTTGTGGATTGCGGGCTTGCATTTCCGGAAGATGATATGCTGGGAATCGATCTTGTTATTCCGGACGTCACTTATTTGAAAGATAATATCCAGAAGGTGAAGGGCTTTGTTATTACCCACGGTCATGAGGACCATATTGGTGCATTGTCCTATATACTTCGGGAAATGAATCTTCCGATCTATGCGACAAAGCTTACAATGGGAATCATTGAGAGAAAGCTCTCAGAGCATAATCTTCTGCGCAGCACAAGAAGAAAAGTAGTAAAGCATGGACAGTCTATTAATTTAGGACAATTTCGAATTGAATTTATTAAGACCAACCACAGTATTCAGGATGCAGCGGCGCTTGCGATCTATTCGCCGGCGGGAATTGTTGTGCATACGGGAGACTTTAAAGTGGATTATACACCGGTATTCGGTGATGCTATCGATCTGCAGCGGTTTGCAGAAATCGGAAAGAAGGGTGTTCTTGCGTTGATGTCAGACAGTACCAATGCAGAGCGTCCGGGATTTACCCAGTCAGAGCGAACGGTCGGAATTACATTTGATCATATTTTTGCAGAACATCAGAATACGAGAATCATCATTGCGACTTTTGCGTCAAATGTGGATCGTGTACAGCAGATCATCAACTCTGCATGCAAATATGACCGAAAGGTTGTGGTGGAAGGTCGCAGTATGGTGAATATCATTTCTGTTGCGCAGGAACTTGGCTATCTGCAGGTGCCGGATAAGACTTTGATTGAGATCGATCAGATGAAGAACTATCCGCCGGAGAAGACGGTGCTCATTACGACCGGAAGCCAGGGAGAATCTATGGCGGCATTGTCCCGTATGGCGGCAGATGTGCATAAGAAAGTGACGATCATGCCGGGAGATACTGTTATCTTCAGTTCGAACCCGATACCGGGAAATGAAAAATCTGTATCAAGAGTAATCAATGAATTGTCGTCTAAGGGAGCAAATGTAATCTTCCAGGATGCCCACGTGTCAGGGCATGCCTGTCAGGAAGAGTTGAAGCTGATCTATTCCCTTGTAAAGCCGAAGTATGCGATTCCGGTACACGGCGAATATCGTCATTTGAAAGCAAATGCAGGGATTGCGAAAAACCTTGGAATCCCGAAGGAAAATATATTTATTTTACAATCCGGAGAAGTGCTGGAGGTAAGTGACAAAGAGGCGAAAGTAGTCGATAAAGTGCATACCGGAGAGATCTTAGTAGACGGACTCGGTGTCGGTGATGTAGGAAATATCGTTCTGCGTGACCGTCAGCATCTTGCAGAAGACGGAATACTGATCGTAGTGCTGACCTTGGAAAAAGGAAGCAATCAGCTTCTGGCGGGCCCGGATATCGTATCCCGCGGATTCGTCTATGTAAGAGAATCAGAAGGTTTGATGGAAGAAGCGAGAAAAGTGGTGACAGAAGCAGTGGAAGACTGCCTGACACATCAGCGCAACGCAGACTGGAGCAAGATCAAACTGGTGATCCGCGATACTATGAACGAATTTATATGGAAACGCACAAAGCGTAAACCAATGATTTTACCAATTATTATGGACGTGTAGTTGGGGACGTAGCCTTTTTGCAAAAGGCTACGTCCCAAATTGCGATTTGACCTGTCCTAAATTGAAAAAGGGGGTGTCCCAAATTGATCAGTAATGATAGGATCGCGACGTATATTCATTCGTTGGAGGTACCGGAAAGCCCGGTGATTGAGGCGATTGAGCAGGAGGCGCTGGATACGTTTGTGCCGATCATCAGGAAGGAAACGCAGAGCTTTTTGAAGGTTCTGCTGAAGATAAAGAAACCGCTTCGAATTTTGGAGGTGGGGACGGCTGTTGGTTTTTCGGCAATTTTGATGAGTGAGTATATGCCGGAAAATGGGCATATTACGACGATTGAGAATTATGAGAAGAGAATTCCGATTGCGAGAGAGAATTTTCGGCGTGCGGGAAAGGAAGATCAGATTACATTGATTCCGGGAGATGCACTGGAAGTTATGAAAGAACTTTCGGGACCTTATGATTTTATTTTCATGGATGCCGCTAAAGGACAGTATATCCATTATCTTCCGGAGGTGTTAAGGCTTCTTGCGCCGGAAGGGGTACTGATGTCCGACAATGTCCTTCAGGATGGAGACGTGATTGAATCTCGGTTTGCAGTGGAGCGGAGAAACCGCACGATCCACAGCCGCATGAGGGAATATTTATATGAGCTTACTCATCACGAGGAGCTTCAGACATCACTGCTTCCGCTTGGGGACGGCGTAGCATTAAGTGTTAAAAAAGAAAGTCATTAAGAGCAATAAGAAGAAAGAGTTTTTAATAAAAAGGAGATAAAAATATGAAAAACAGACGCCCGGAATTGTTGATTCCAGCAAGCAGTTTGGAAGTGCTTAAGACGGCAGTTGTATTTGGTGCAGATGCGGTCTATATTGGAGGCGAAGCCTTTGGGCTCCGCGCGAAAGCGAAAAATTTCTCCCGCGAAGAGATGGAAGCGGGAATTCTGTTTGCACATGAACACGGGGTAAAAGTTTATATTACGGTAAATATTCTGGCACATAACGATGATCTTCCTGAAGCGGAAGTCTATCTTCGTGAATTGAAGGAAATAAAGCCGGATGCGCTGATCATTGCTGATCCGGCAATTTATGAGCTGGCGAAAGAAATCTGTCCGGAGATCGAGCGCCACATCAGTACGCAGGCAAATAATACAAATTACGGTACTTACAATTTCTGGTGGAAGCAAGGTGCCAAAAGAGTGGTGTCTGCAAGAGAACTCTCTTTAAAAGAAATTAAGGAGATTCGGGAACATATTCCTGAGGAAATGGAAATTGAGAGTTTTATCCACGGCGCGATGTGTATTTCTTATTCCGGCAGATGTCTGTTAAGCAACTTCTTTACCGGAAGAGATGCCAATCAGGGAGCCTGCACACATCCGTGTCGCTGGAAGTATTCAATCGTAGAAGAGACGAGACCGGGAGAGTATATGCCGGTATACGAAAATGAGCGCGGCACGTACATTTTCAATTCAAAAGATCTGTGCATGATCGGTCATATACCGGAAATGATCGATGCGGGAATCGACAGCTTTAAGATTGAAGGTCGTATGAAAACAGCGCTTTACGTCGCTACGGTTGCGAGAACTTATCGCCTTGCCATTGATGATTATCTCAAGGATCCAAAATTGTATGAGGCAAACATGCCATGGTATCTGGAGCAGATTTCCAATTGTACGTATCGTCAGTTCACAACCGGGTTCTATTTTGGCAAGCCGACGGAAAAGACACAGATCTACGATAACAATACTTACGTGAAGGGATATACGTATCTTGGAATCATCGGGGAAGAAAAGGACGGCATGTACCGCATTGAACAGAGAAATAAATTCTCGGTCGGTGAAAGTATTGAGATCATGAAACCAAACGGTGAAAATATAGAGGTGACGGTGAAACGCATTGTGGACGAAGAAGGTCAGGAGCAGGAGAGCGCGCCGCATCCAAAACAGGTGCTTTATGTGGATCTCGGACATGAGGCAGAGCAATACGATATTCTCAGACGAAGAGAAGAATAAAGAATCGTTATCAAGAATATTAAGAGAAATTAAGAAATTAGAAATAGCGGATTTCTTGCTTTTTAGCAGGAGATCCGCTATACTGTTTTTACAAAATCTTTAAAATCTTATTTTCATTCAACGCCTGATATTTCGGGCATTGTTCTATGGCAGTCGCCGGAAAAGATTCCATAAGATTTGGTGGAAAAGCACAAAAAAAGTAATTGTCACATAGACTAGAAGCAAACACTTTAAGAGGTGCTTTTCGTGAAATCATTTCCTCAACCCCTCACAGCTTCTGAAGAAAGATATTATCTGCAAAAATATACAGAGGGTGATCTTGAAGCAAAACATATTCTGATAGAGCGGAATCTGCGCCTTGCAGCACATATTGTGAAGAAGTATCAGTCCATGGAGGAGGATACGGAGGATCTTTTGTCCATTGGAACCATCGGCCTCATCAAAGCGGTCGTCACTTTTAACCCCGATAAAAGTGTAAGACTTGGCACGTATGCGGCAAGGTGTATTGAAAATGAGATTCTGATGTATCTTCGGACAAAGAAAAAATCCTCCAGGGAGGTGTCTCTGTATGAACCGATCGGAACAGACCGGGAAGGCAATGAGATTCAGCTCTTTGATGTGATCGAGACAGAAGGCGAGGATGCACATTCGAAGGTGGAATTAAAAGAGGATATCCGAATGTTGTATCAGCGTGTAGAGAAGGAACTGACACCTAGAGAGCGGACGGTTTTGAAGCTTCGCTACGGGCTTTACCATGAGGAGGAATATACGCAGAAGGAAATTGCCAGAAGACTTGGCATTTCCAGATCTTATGTGTCCAGAATCGAGAAAGGTGCCATTGCAAAATTGAGGGGATATTTCGAAATGTAACCAGTGATGAGACGACAGATGAAAGAGGTGTTAGGATGGCATTTAGTACGGTGGCGTCTGCAGTTCTTCACGGAGTGCAGGCGGAAATTATTCAGGTGGAGACAGATGTAAGCAATGGTCTTCCGGTTTTTCATATGGTAGGGTATCTGTCTTCTGAGGTCAAGGAAGCGGCAGAGCGTGTGCGCACTGCAATTCAAAATTGCGGGATGCAGCTTCCGCCTAAGAAGATTGTGGTAAATTTAGCACCTGCCACAATGCGGAAACGGGGCGCGTCATACGATCTCCCGATTGCGTTGTCAGTTCTTGCGGCTATGGGTGTATTTTCGGCGGAAAGTCTTCACGGAGTAGTAGTAGCAGGTGAGCTTGGGCTTGGAGGAGCCGTGCAGAAGATCTCAGGGATACTTCCCATTGTAAAGCGGGCAAAGGAGTGTGGGTATCATACCTGCATTGTGCCAAAAGAAAATGTAACAGAAGGAGCGCTTGTGGAAGGTGTGCGGGTTCTGGGAGCAGATACACTTCTGGCGGTATGCCGGTATTTGAAAGGAGAGGAGGAACTTTCCTGGGCAGCGGGGCTTGGGAAGGAGAAGTGGGAAGCAGTACGAAATGCAGAGGAACTGGACGAGCAGATTGATTTCTGCCATATCAGGGGACAGGAGATTGTGAAGAGAGCGGCGGAAGTAGCTGTGTCCGGCGGACATAATCTTCTTCTTGCAGGACCTCCGGGGAGCGGGAAGTCTATGACGGCAAAAGCTATTACAAGTATTCTTCCCTCACTTTCTATGGAAGAGAGTCTGGAGATTACCAGAATTTACAGTGTGCTTGGACTTTTGAGGGAAGATCACCCTCTGATCACGGCAAGACCTTTTCGAAATGTTCATCATACAACGACAAAGGCGGCGCTTGTGGGCGGCGGGAATCCGCCCTTGCCGGGAGAAATCAGTCTTGCCCACGGCGGTGTCTTATTTTTAGACGAGCTGACGGAATTTCAAAAACCGGTGCTGGAAGTGCTGCGGCAGCCTCTGGAGGAGCAGGAAGTTCACCTGTCCAGGAGCCATGGAAATTATGTGTTTCCGGCAGATGTGATGCTGGTGGCAGCGATGAATCCGTGTCCCTGCGGCAATTATCCGGACCCGGAGAAGTGCAGCTGCACGCCGGGACAGATTCAGCGGTATCTTGATACGGTCAGTCAGCCGTTTCTCGATCGGATGGATCTGTGCGTGGAAGCCCCGAGAATTTCCTATGAGGAGCTAAAGAAAACGGAAGAGGGAGAGTCGTCCGGGGAGATAAGGCTTCGGGTGGAACGGGCAAGGGCGATTCAAAATGAGCGCTATGCCGGAACAAAGATCCGGGTCAATGCAAGGCTTGGAGTGAAAGAACTTCCCATTTATTGTAAGCTGGGGGAAAAAGAAGAACAGCTTATGGAACAGGCATTTCACCGGCTTCATCTGACCGCGCGGACCTATCACAGAATCTTGAAAGTTTCAAGAACGATCGCAGATATGGAAGGGGTTGACCGGATTCGGACGAAGCATATCAAAGAGGCGCTTGGCTATCGGACGCTGGAAAAGAAATATTGGGGGAGATAAAAGGATGATATACGAATATTGGCTGTCGCGGGTGCATCCGCTGTCGAGTCAGAAAAAACAAAAACTGAGAGCATGTATAGGAAGTGCAAAAGAAATATATTATATAGAAGAAACGCAGATATATCAGTTGGATTTTTTGACGAAGAAAGATCAGGCGGTATTGGCAGAAGCGAAAAAAGAGCTCCGTCTGGAAGAAACATATCGGGCGTTGGAAGAACACGGAATCCGGTTCCTTCCTTACTTTGATAAAGAGTATCCGGGCAGGCTTCGTAAGGCGTTATCTCCTCCTTATGCACTGTATGTCAAAGGGCGCCTTCCGGAAGAAGAGAAGGTATCTGTGGCGATCGTAGGGGCGAGAAAATGTACTCCTTACGGTGAAGAGATGGCGCTTGCATACGGAGAGAGGCTTGCAGAAGCAGGAATCCAGATTATCAGCGGCATGGCAAGAGGGATTGACGGAGCGGCACAGAGAGGGGCGCTGAACGGAGGAGGAAGAACGTATGGGGTGCTTGGGTGTGGAGTGGATATCTGTTATCCGAGAGAGCACCGGGGACTCTACTGTGATATTTTGAAAGAAGGAGGACTTCTGTCAGAACAACTTCCCGGAGAGCCGCCTCTTGCAGGCTATTTTCCTGCCAGAAACCGAATCATCAGCGGACTGTCTGATCTGGTGCTTGTGATGGAGGCAAAAGAACGCAGCGGTTCCCTGATCACAGCAGATATGGCGCTGGAGGAGGGAAAGGATGTATTTGCTCTGCCGGGGCTTGCGACAAGTCCCATGAGCCGGGGATGCCACAGATTGATCGCACAGGGGGCAGGGATCCTTTTAAGCCCGGAAGATTTGTTGGAAATGTTAGGATATCAAAAGGAAAAACTCTGTCAAAAACCAGACAAAAATGAAAAAATGCTTGAAACAACAGAAAATATAGTGTATAGTTGTCTCGGTTTGTATCCAAAAGGTGTTCAGAGTCTGTCTGTTGAGACAGGGCTTGCACCGCCAGACTTGATAGAGCAATTGATGACATTAGAATTACAGGGATATATCAAAGAAGTATCTAGAAATCAATATATCAAAGTCCGTTAAAAATAAGTACGGGCTTTATGGAGGAAGTATTTTTATGGCACGTTATCTTGTGATCGTGGAGTCACCGACAAAGGTGAAGACAATTAAAAAATTTTTGGGGAGCAATTATGTAGTGACTGCGTCCAACGGGCATGTGCGTGATCTCCCTAAGAGTCAGCTTGGTGTTGATCCGGAAAATGATTTTGAACCGAAATATATTACGATCCGTGGGAAAGGGGAAATTCTCGCCAATCTTCGAAAAGAAGTGAAAAAGGCAGATAAAGTTTATCTCGCAACTGACCCGGACCGTGAGGGAGAAGCAATTTCATGGCATCTTTGTAAAGCACTGAAGCTGGATGAGAAGAAAACCTACCGGATCAGTTTTAATGAGATCACAAAAAAAGCAGTGAAAGAATCCTTGAAGCACGCACGCGAGATAGATATGGATCTTGTGGATGCACAGCAGGCAAGGCGTGTGCTGGACCGTGTCGTAGGATATAAGATCAGTCCGCTTCTGTGGGCGAAAGTAAAGAGGGGATTGAGTGCAGGCCGTGTGCAGTCTGTAGCACTTCGCATCATTGCAGACAGAGAAGAAGAGATCAACGCATTTATCCCGGAAGAATATTGGACACTGGATGCCAATCTGAAAGTAGATTCTGAGAAAAAGCTTTTAAGTGCAAAATTCTATGGAACAGAGAAAAAGAAGATTACGATTTCCTCTAAGGAACAGTTAGATCAGATCGTCAAAGAATTAGAAGGAGCATCTTACCGCGTGGCAGATGTCAAAAAAGGAGAGAGGATCAAAAAAGTTCCGTTGCCATTTACTACCAGTACCTTGCAGCAGGAGGCATCCAAAGCCTTGAATTTTGCAACTTCTAAGACGATGCGTATCGCACAGCAGTTATATGAAGGAATTGACATTAAAGGAAATGGGACCGTAGGTCTTATTACTTATCTCCGTACAGATTCAACAAGAATCTCAGAGGAAGCGGATGAAAATGTAAGAAATTATATTGAAGAGCAGTATGGCAAGCAATATGTGGCTGTAGGAGAGGCGAAGACCGGAACAGATAAGAAGATTCAGGATGCGCATGAAGCTATTCGTCCGACAGATCCTGCCCGTACACCGGCTGCTATGAAGGAATCTCTGACACGCGATCAGTTCCGTCTATATCAGCTGATCTGGAAACGTTTTCTTGCAAGCCGCATGAAGCCTGCGAGATATGAGACCACATCTGTGAAGATCGCAGCAGGCGATTATCGTTTTACAGTGTCTGCGTCGAAGGTTGCCTTTGATGGGTTCCGCATGATCTATACAGAAGCAGGAGAAGAAAAAGAAGAGAGCAATGTACTTGCGAAGAGTCTGGACAAAGATTCTGTGCTGCAATATGAGAGCTTTGATTCCAAACAGCATTTCACACAGCCGCCGGCACATTATACGGAAGCTGCGCTTGTTAAGACACTGGAAGAATTGGGCATCGGCCGTCCAAGTACGTATGCGCCGACGATTTCTACGATCATTGCAAGACGCTATGTGGCAAAAGAAAATAAGAATCTGTATCTTACAGAAATCGGAGAAGTGGTCAACAATATTATGAAACAGTCTTTCCCAAGTATTGTGGATGTTAATTTTACCGCAAATATGGAAAGTCTGCTGGACGGAGTAGAAGAAGGAAAAGTGAATTGGAAGACGATCATTGAGAATTTCTACCCGGATATTGAAGAAGCAGTTGAGAAGGCTCAAAAAGAGCTTGCGGAAGTCAAGATTGAGGATGAGGTGACGGACGTTGTCTGTGAACAGTGCGGACGGAATATGGTGATCAAGTACGGACCTCACGGAAGATTCCTAGCCTGCCCCGGGTTCCCGGAATGTCGCAATACGAAGCCATATCTTGAGAAAGTCGGAGTGGCGTGCCCGATCTGCGGGAAAGATGTAGTGCTCAGAAAAACGAAAAAGGGCAGAAAGTATTATGGTTGTGAAGATAATCCGGAATGTGAATTTATGTCATGGCAGAAACCTTCCGATCAGAAATGCCCTCGGTGCGGAAGTTATATGGTAGAGAAGGGAAATAAGCTCTGCTGTAGCAACGAACAGTGCGGATTTGTAGAGAATCAGAAAAAAGATAAAAATAAGTAGAAAATAAGTGCGAAATTCATTGAATATTATAAAATTGTATGATAATATAGCCTCATAGGACGGAGGAGTGCAGATGAGCGTACAGTTATTAGATAAAACAAGAAAAATCAACAAATTGTTGCATAACAACAATTCAAGTAAAGTAGTCTTCAATGATATATGTGAAGTCCTTACAGAAATATTGGATTCAAATACGCTTGTTGTGAGCAAAAAAGGAAAAGTTCTTGGTGGAAGTAAATGTGAGGATGTTCCGTATATTGAAGAACTCATTGAAAAAGAAGTCGGGAAACATATCGATGATATGTTAAATGAGCGTTTGCTCAGTATCCTGTCAACGAAGGAAAATGTCAATCTTGAGACACTGGGATTTTCTGAGGAAGCTTCCAGAGGATATCAGGCGATCATTACGCCGATTGATATCGCAGGAGAGCGCCTGGGAACTTTGTTTATCTACAAGCAGCATGAAATGTATGAGATTGACGACATTATCTTAAGTGAATATGGGACAACCGTAGTTGGTCTTGAGATGCTTCGCTCTGTAAATGAAGAGAGTGCGGAGGAGACAAGAAAAGAGCATATTGTTCAGTCGGCGATCAGCACATTATCTTATTCAGAGCTTGAGGCTATCATCCATATCTTTGAGGAGTTAAATGGTTCCGAAGGAATTCTGGTGGCCAGCAAGATTGCAGACAGAGTCGGAATTACCCGTTCTGTGATCGTCAATGCTCTTCGCAAATTTGAGAGTGCAGGAGTGATTGAGTCCCGTTCATCCGGTATGAAGGGAACTTATATCAAGGTGGTAAATGATTATGTATTTACCGAATTAGAGAGAATCAAATCAGAAAAAAGCAATTAAATGATTTCAAGAGAAAAAGAATGGATGAGGGTGTCGGGAAACTGATGCCCTCATTGTGAATCTGGAGGAAATTATGGAACGGTTTAAAGGCAGCACTGCAAGATTAAAAATGAAAAAAATGATTTTAGACGGCGGCTATTTTAATGACACGGAATATATTTGTAAAGTGGCTGCATACGAGAAGGAACAGGCGAATATTTATTTATTGACAGGGAAGACAGAGCTTCCGGAATTTTCTCTGGATGCCATTTACGAGTGTGTGCTGGACGAGGAGGAACAAGAGACCGTCTGTGCAGGAGTGATACGGGAAAGATATTGGAGTAAGCATGGAAAAGTTCTCGTTTTTCATATTGAAAATGGATTTTATAAAAAAAACGTAAACTAAAATAAAGTGTGTTGACAAAACAAAGAGAGAGTGCTATTTTATATCTAGAGTCTTTTAGCACTCTCTTTTTGTGAGTGCTAACAATCGAATGTTATTTATTAAGGAGGAATAGATATGAAGTTAGTACCATTAGGAGACAGAGTTGTTTTAAAACAGGTGGCTGCAGAGGAAACAACAAAATCAGGAATCGTGATTCCGGGACAATCAAAAGAAAAACCACAGCAGGCAGAAGTTATTGCTGTCGGACCTGGGGGAACAGTAGATGGTAAGGAAGTTCAAATGAACGTTGCAGTAGGAGATCAGGTCATTTATTCCAAATATGCAGGAACAAATGTAGAGATCGAAGATGAAGAGTACATCATCGTAAGACAGGATGACATCCTGGCAATCTGTGAGCAGTAATACTTCAACCGGGAGAAGCAAAGATTTCCGGGTGAGAGTACTGGAATGTGAAGAATTATAAATTAGAAAATTTTCAGGAGGCGTATGATCATGGCAAAAGAGATTAAATATGGAGCAGAGGCAAGAGCAGCCTTAGAAGCTGGTGTAAATCAGCTTGCAGATACAGTAAGAGTAACACTTGGACCAAAAGGACGTAACGTTGTTCTTGACAAATCCTTTGGCGCACCGCTTATTACAAATGATGGTGTGACAATCGCAAAAGAGATTGAGCTGGAAGATGCTTTTGAGAACATGGGCGCACAGCTGATCAAAGAAGTTGCTTCTAAGACAAATGATGTTGCCGGAGACGGAACAACAACTGCAACCGTTCTTGCTCAGGCAATGGTGCATGAAGGAATGAAGAATCTGGCAGCAGGAGCTAACCCGATCATTTTAAGAAAGGGAATGAAGAAAGCAACAGACACTGCTGTAGATGCAATTGAAAAAATGTCCAGCAAAGTAACAGGAAAAGACCAGATCGCGAAAGTAGCTGCAATTTCCGCAGGAGATACAGAAGTCGGAGAGATGGTCGCAGATGCTATGGAGAAAGTTTCCAATGACGGCGTGATCACAATTGAAGAGTCTAAGACAATGAAGACAGAGCTGGATCTTGTAGAAGGTATGCAGTTCGACCGTGGATATATTTCCGCATATATGGCAACAGATATGGATAAAATGGAAGCAAACCTGGATGATCCGTACATCCTGATCACAGATAAGAAGATTTCCAATATTCAGGATATCCTGCCGCTCTTAGAGCAGATCGTACAGTCCGGTGCAAGACTTCTTATCATTGCAGAGGATATTGAGGGCGAGGCTCTTACAACACTGATCGTCAACAAACTGCGTGGAACCTTCAACGTTGTTGCAGTAAAAGCACCGGGATATGGCGACAGAAGAAAAGAGATGCTCAAAGACATCGCAACACTTACAGGTGGTCAGGTGATTTCTGATGAGCTTGGCATGGATCTGAAAGAAACAACAATGGATCAGCTTGGCCGTGCAAAATCTGTAAAAGTACAGAAAGAAAATACAGTAATCGTAGATGGTATGGGCGATAAGAAAGCAATCGCTGACCGTGTAGCTCAGATCAAGGCACAGATCGAAGAGACAACATCTGATTTTGACAGAGAAAAACTTCAGGAAAGACTTGCAAAACTTGCAGGCGGTGTTGCTGTGATCCGTGTAGGAGCTGCGACAGAGACAGAGATGAAGGAAGCAAAACTTCGCATGGAAGATGCGCTTGCAGCAACAAGAGCAGCAGTAGAAGAAGGAATCATCGCCGGAGGCGGATCTGCTTATATCCATGCGGCAAAAGAAGTGGCAAAAGTAGTTGCAGAGCTTGACGGAGATGAGAAGACTGGTGCCAATGTCGTATTAAAGGCACTGGAAGCACCTCTGTTCAGAATTGCTGCAAATGCTGGACTGGAAGGATCTGTCATCATCAGCAAAGTATCAGAAGCAAAACCGGGCGTAGGATTTGACGCGTTGACAGAAAATTATGTAGATATGGTAGAGAACGGAATTCTTGACCCTGCAAAGGTTACAAGAAGCGCTCTTCAGAATGCAACAAGTGTTGCTTCTACATTGCTTACAACAGAATCTGTTGTGGCAAATATCAAAGAAGAGACACCGGCAATGCCAGCAGGCGGAGCAGGAATGGGAATGATGTAATTTCCATAAACAGACATTTATTAAAAATTTGAAAACTCCCAGAGATGGGAGTTTTCTTTTTCTATAGAAGTATGCTACAATACAGATACAATGTAAATGTTGGAGGAAGAGACATGAGTGACTTTTATACAGAACAATTGATTAAAAAACAGACAACAGGAAAGGACCGCATGATCAAGATTCTTTTAATTTTGCTCACAGTAGTGTCGGTGTTGATCATATTTATATTTCCATTCGGTATTATCCTTCCGGTAGCGCTTATCGCTCTGGATGTATTTATGTTTCAGAGAATGGATGTTGAATATGAGTATCTGTTTGTCAACGGAGATCTTGATATCGACAAGATTATGCACAAAGCAAGACGTAAGAGAGTGTGTTCCGTCAATATCAATGATGTGGAGATTCTTGCACCGGCGGATTCGGGAGATGCGAGACAGTATCAGAGAGCGAAGACGCAGGATTACACATCTGCATCCGGAAGCAAGAACGTATATGCCCTTGTGGTAAATGAGAAGGGTGTGTTGAAAAAGATTTTATTTGAGCCAAATGATTCGATCGTGGAAGGATTTTTCCTCATGGCTCCGAGAAAAGTTGTAAGAAAAAAATAGGAAAAATCAAGGAAAGTGCAAAAAGCGGTTGACAACGTCCGGTCGGATTAGTTATTATAGCAGTTAATAAAATAATGTTTTTTATTATCCGTCCTAATAATAAATTAGGGCGGATGATTGTAACATACACAGAAGGAGAAAGGAGATTATCATGGGAAAGATTATTGGGGAAGGGATTACATTTGATGACGTATTGCTGGTGCCGGCATATTCAGAGGTGATTCCAAATCAGGTGGATTTATCTACTTATCTTACAAAGAAGATCAAATTAAACATACCGATGATGAGTGCCGGTATGGACACAGTTACAGAGCATCGTATGGCAATTGCTATGGCGCGTCAGGGAGGCATCGGTATTATCCATAAAAATATGTCTATTGCGGAACAGGCAGAAGAAGTAGACAAGGTAAAACGTTCAGAGAATGGTGTTATCACAGATCCGTTCTATCTCTCTCCGGAGCATACACTGGAGGATGCAAATAATCTCATGGCAAAATTCAGAATCTCCGGTGTTCCGGTGACAGAAGGAAAGAAGCTTGTAGGTATCATCACAAACCGTGATTTGAAATTCGAAGAAGATTTCTCTAAGAAGATCAAAGAGTCTATGACATCGGAAGGACTGATCACAGCTTTGGAAGGAACAACTCTGGAAGAGGCGAAGAAGATTCTTGCAAAGGCGAGAAAAGAGAAACTTCCGATCGTAGATAAAGACTTTAATTTAAAAGGTCTTATTACAATTAAAGATATTGAGAAGCAGATCAAGTATCCATTGTCTGCAAAAGACTCCCAGGGACGTCTTCTTTGCGGTGCGGCAATCGGTATCACAGCTAATTGTCTGGAGCGCGCACAGGAACTTGTCAATGCACACGTAGACGTTGTTGTTATGGATTCAGCTCATGGACATTCTGCAAACGTAATCCGTACAGTAGAGATGGTAAAATCCAAATTCCCGGATCTTCAGGTGATTGCAGGTAACGTGGCAACAGGAGCTGCAACAGAAGCGCTGATCAAAGCGGGCGTAGATGCAGTGAAGGTAGGTATCGGACCTGGATCTATCTGTACGACCCGTGTAGTTGCAGGTATTGGTGTACCTCAGATCTCAGCAGTTATGGATTGCTATGAAGTGGCTGATAAATATGGAATCCCGATCATTGCAGACGGAGGAATCAAGTATTCCGGAGATATGACTAAGGCAATTGCTGCAGGAGCAAATGTATGTATGATGGGAAGCATCTTCGCAGGATGTGACGAAAGCCCGGGAACATTTGAACTGTATCAGGGAAGAAAATACAAAGTATACCGTGGCATGGGTTCTATTTCCGCTATGGAAAATGGAAGTAAAGACCGTTATTTCCAAAGTGATGCTAAGAAACTTGTTCCGGAAGGTGTTGAAGGACGTGTTGCATATAAGGGAACTGTCGAAGACACTGTATTCCAGTTGATGGGAGGGCTTCGTTCCGGTATGGGTTACTGCGGAACTCCTACGATTGAAGACTTGAAGAAAAACGGACGGTTTGTGAAGATCTCTTCTGCTTCTTTAAAAGAAAGTCATCCACATGACATTCATATTACAAAAGAAGCTCCAAACTATAGTGTAGACGAGTAGGAAGGAAGAAAAGATGGCTGGTACATTTGGAAAAACAAGTAAAGGCGAGGCTGCTCAGTTATATGAGATTAGGAATGCGTCCGGAATGTGTGCCTGTATTACAGATTATGGAGCAAATCTTGTAAAGCTGTTTGTGCCGGACAGGGAAGGAAAGCTGACAGACGTAGTCCTTGGTTATGAGGATGCCTCCGGATACGAAGAGGGAACCTGCTTTATCGGTGCTGTAGTCGGAAGAGTGGCAAACCGTATTGGCGGAGCTTCCTTCGAGTTGAACGGCAAAACGTATACGCTTACAGATAATGATCAAGGCAATACACTGCACAGCGGCAGAGATTTTACGAATCAGAGAATGTGGGAAGTAGAGAAGCTTGCGGAAGACAGTATTACACTGAAGCTGCACAGCCCGGAAGGAGATCAGGGATATCCGGGAAGCGTAGATCTCTTCGTGACATATTCTGTGACAGAAGATAATAGCCTGTCCATTCATTATACAGGAACTCCTACAGAGGATACGCTTTTGAATCTCACAAATCACAGTTATTTTAATCTGGCAGGGCACGAAGCCGAAAGTGTGCTTTCGCAGAAGGTGATGATTCAGGCAGAGTCCTATGCGAGAGCCGACGCAAGTTCTATTCCTACAGGGGAACTAGTTCCGGTAGAAGGAACTCCGATGGATTTCCGTAAGGAAAAAGCGATCGGACAGGATATTGAGGCGGATTACGAGGCGCTGAATTTCGGCAGAGGCTATGACCACACATGGGTAATAGATGGCAGCGGAATGCGCAGGGCGGCAGTGATGCGTGCAGAAGAGACCGGTATTACAATGGAGGTCTGGACAGATCTTCCGGGAGTGCAGTTTTATACGGCAAACTATGTAGAAGATGAAAAAGGTAAGGACGGCGTTATATACGGAAGAAGAAGCGCTGCCTGCTTTGAAACACAGTATTTCCCGGATGCGATCCACAAAGACAATTTCAGAAAGCCGATCGTGCGTGCCGGTGAGGAATATTGTACAACGACTGTGTATAAATTTCTATAAAGGATAATCTTCATAAAATCCTAAGTAACTTTTCATAGAAATGTGAGAAATATGTGGTATGATAATACAAGATGTTCGATGGAGAGTTTACCAAGAGATGAAGAAGAAACGATACAGAAAGCCGTTAAGCGCGGCTCAGAGAAAAAGAAAGGTCCAGCGAAACATTCGTCTGGGCCTTGTTTTGTTACTGGCGATGTTTGTGTTGACCGGTGTGCTGAAGATCATTCACCCGTCTTTATTTTCGCAGAAATATTATGAGCTGGACGGTGACAATATTGATGCATGCAGACCGGAGATGGAAGTAGATCTTCTTACGCCCAACGAGTATTCAAGACCTGGGACAAAGACGGAGAAGATCACGGCAATTGTGATTCATTATACAGCGAACCCGGGTGCCACAGCCAGAGGAAACAGGGATTATTTTGAAAATTTAAAAAATACTCATATTACGAAGGCGAGCAGCAACTTTGTTGTGGGCTTGGACGGGGAGATCATTCAGTGTGTGCCGACGTGGGAGGTGGCTTATGCGTCCAATGACAGGAATAAGGACAGCGTATCGATCGAATGCTGCCATCCGGATGAGAGTGGGAAATTTACAGAGAAGACATATCGCTCCATGGTACAGCTTTCTGCGTGGCTCTGTCTTAAATTCGATCTTACAGAGAAGGATCTTATCCGCCACTATGATGTAACGGGAAAGAACTGTCCCAAATATTTTGTGGAAGATGAGGCGGCATGGGAGACCTTTAAAGCAGATGTGGGAAAAACGCTCGCAGAGGCGAAATAAAGGGCTTACAGCGGTGAAATAGCTTGCACTGTCCGAAAATTGTTGATATAATACACACGCATATAAAGGCTGGGAGGACAGGACAAGGAGAGACAACATGAACGATTTGGAAATGTACAGGGAACAGTTAAGCCTTTGTGATGACAAGATTATAGACGCGCTTGTGGAGCGCGGGAAGATTGTGGAGAAGATCATGTCATATAAAGAAGAGTATGGCATGCCGATTCTTCAGCCGCAGCAGGAGACAAAACAAAAGGTAAGACTGGAAGCAAAGCTTGAGGGAAATAAATACAAAGAAGAGATTTATGATATATTCCGAAGAATTTTACGCAACAGCAAACGGATACAGGCAAGAAAGCTTTTTGGCTATAATATTGTGCTGATTGGATTTATGGGAGCGGGGAAAACAACCATTTCAGATTATCTGAGCACAATGTTTGCAATGAAGGTTGTGGAGATGGACGGACTGATCGCAGAGAGGGAAGGGATGAGCATCCCGGATATTTTTGCGACGTACGGTGAAGAATATTTCCGTGATCTGGAGACGAATCTTCTGAAAGAGCTGCAGGAGGAGAGTAATCTGGTGATTTCCTGTGGCGGAGGAGCTGCTCTTAGAGCGTGTAATATAGCTGAGATGAAGAAGAATGGCAGGGTTGTTCTTCTGACCGCAAGCCCGGAAGTGATCTTAGATCGTGTGAAGGACAGTGATGACCGTCCGGTGCTGAAGGGACGGAAAAGTATAGAAGGAATAACAGAATTGATGGAACAGCGCCGCGAGCGGTATGAAGCGGCGGCAGATATTGTGATTCAGACAGACCATAAGAGTGTGCAGGAGATTTGTGAGGAATTAATTCAGCGTCTGTCGGAAATGGATGAGGAGTAATGTTTGATTATTTTTTTCCGGACCGGTATATCGCGTCCACTTATGTGATTGATTTTGAAAAATTATATGAAAAGGGAGTCAGAGGTCTGATCTTTGACATTGACAATACATTAGTGCCGCACGGGGCGCCGGCGGATAAGCGGGCAGTGGAATTATTTGCCAGACTTAAGAAGATCGGATTCCGATGCTGCCTGATCTCCAACAATCAGGAGCCGCGTGTCAAGATGTTCAACGAGAAGATTCAAGTAGACTACATCTATAATGCACATAAGCCATCTACGAAGAATTATCGAAGAGCGATGGAGATCATGGGCACAAAGGAAGAGAGCACCGTGTTTATCGGGGATCAACTCTTTACAGATGTGTGGGGCGCCAAGCGTGCGGGGATTCCGAATATCCTCGTGAAACCAATTCATCCGAAGGAAGAAATACAGATTGTAATAAAGCGCCGTCTTGAGGCAATCGTGCTTCATTTTTATAAGAAAAGTCTCAAATAAAAAAAGGTTGAAAAAACCGGTAATATATTATAGAATAAAAAGAGCGAATAGAACGAAAAGTGCCAATGCGCACGATTTAAGGAGGATAAAGAAATGGCAAAGAAGTCAGCAGGCGAATTTAGAAATGGCATGACACTTGAAATCGATGGAAAGGTATGTCAGGTTGTTGAATTTATGCATGTAAAACCGGGAAAAGGCGCAGCTTTTGTCCGTGTGAAATTAAGAGATATCATTAATGGTGGTGTGATTGAGACGACATTCCGTCCAACAGAGAGCTTTGACGAAGCGTTCATTGAGAGAAAGAAAATGCAGTATTTATACAATGATGGGGAACTGTATTACTTCATGGACAATGAGACATTTGATCAGATCGCAGTAAGCTCTGAAGATGTAGGAGATTCTCTGAAGTTTGTAAAAGAGAACGAGGAAGTAAGCGTAAGCATTTACCAGGGAAAACCATTTGCAATTGAGCCACCTCTTACAGTAGAGCTTCGTGTTACAGAGACAGAGCCTGGATTCAAGGGCAATACAGCACAGGGAGCTACTAAGCCGGCAATTGTTGAGACAGGTGCACAGGTTGCGGTTCCATTATTCGTAGAACAGGACGAGATGATCAAGATCGATACACGTACTGGCGAATACTTATCAAGAGCATAAGGAAAACTTAATAAGATCCTAAGAAGAAAAGTCTTGCAAATCATGCGAGGCTTTTTTATAATAGAAATCACCATAAATCTTATTCAAAGAAATCTGAATTTCTTGGCAGAGATCTTGCCGGTATTCAACAAAAGTTCGAAAAAAACACACCTGCCTGCGTGGCCGGAAAGGAGAAAAATGACATATTGTCAATTTGTGCAGGAGGTAAAAGAAAAAGTGAAAGAGGGGGTGAAAGCCGATCAGTCTGTAACACTCTATACGTCGGTAAAAAATAACGGTGTGAAGAGGACGGGGCTTATGTTCTCGGAGCAGGGAATCAATGTGGCGCCGGCCATATATCTGGAATCTTTTTATGAAGATTATCAAAAGGGACAGCGGCTGGAGGATGTGGCTGATGAAATTATTGTGCTGTATGGAAAAGTGAAGGCGGATCATTCATGGGAGGAAGACTGTTTCCAATGTTATGAGAAAGTGAGAGATCGAATTGTCTTCCGTTTGATCAATCGAAAAGCAAATGAAGAATTGTTAAAAACAATCCCGTATGTTCCGTATCTTGATCTGGCGGTCGTGTTCTATGTGTTGGTTGATGTCAATGTTCACGGGACAGTATCACTGCTTATAAGAGAACCACTGCTCCTGGAATGGAAAGTGTCGGTGAAAGAACTGTATGATCAGGCGCTTCAGAATACGCCGTCATTATTCCCTTATGAATTCCGGGCGCTCCGGGCGGTGATCGAAGAGGTTTTCCCGAGTGACCGCCAATCAGAAGAAGAATATATGTATGTGTTAAGTAACCGCTTTCAAAGCTTTGGTGCGGCGGTGATTCTCTATCCGAACCGGCTGAAGCAGATAGGGTGTGTCATGGATGATGATTATTACGTACTTCCAAGCAGTGTGCATGAAGTGCTGATCGTGCCGGCAGAGTATGTGCGGAACAGACAGATGCTGGACGAAATGGTGAGAGAAGTGAATCAGGTCTGTGTGGAGGAAGAGGAAATATTGAGCGATCACGCATACTATTACGACCGAAGTGAAGATCTTCTTACGATGTGAAAAGATAAACGATGAGTGTAAAGCAAAAAAGCAAAAAAGTAAAGGAAATGTGTACAGCATTTCCTTTACTTTATCTCGGAAATGTGCTAATATAACAAATGCAGTTTCTTGTATACTGCTATGCACCCGTAGCTCAGGGGATAGAGCACCGCCCTCCGGAGGCGGGAGCGGCGGTTCGAATCCGCCCGGGTGTGTACCTTGAAAAGTGCTTATATTGTGTGGAGGTAGTCTATGAAAAGAGAGAGTTACGGCCGCCTTATTATGACAATCGGTATTTTGCTGATGGTGATAGCAGGAGCAGTCGGATGTAGTCTTACCACAGAAAAAACACAGCAAGAAGCACAAAAGATAAAGAAGACAGATGTAAAGACCGAAAATAAAGACGGTGAAATTATGAGTAAAAACCCTCTTACGAAGGAGACAACACCTGAATTTACAAAAGCGGTAGAGAAGTATTACGAATCGCTGGCGGATAAAACGGATTACATAGAGGGTTATGAAGGAATTGAAGTTTATAAAAAAGAAGGTCTTTATCCGGATACTTATCTTGCATTTGTCAGATATGGAATGAAGATAAAGGATATATATACCGTAGTTCCGGGGCTTGGCACTTTGTATGTGGTAAAAGACGGGACAAGCGGAACGTATCAGATCCACACGGAAGAATTGGATGACCGGACAGAAGACTATATTGAAACTGTGGCTGCGCATGAAGATGTGCAGGTGATGATGGAAGAGAGCAGGAAGGAATATCAAAAGGCTGTACAGTCAGATGCTTTGCTCCGAGAGGCATTGTCAGATCTGAAGCAGGCGTATGAGGGTTCTGCGGACAGTTTAGAATAATATAAAGAATAAAGAGAGTCGGATTCTTAAGGTGAGAATCCGGCTTTTTTGATACAAGGGTAGAAAGAGGGATAGAGATGGCAGGATATAAGTATGCGATAAAAAGAGCGTTTCCCTATACGATTCCGGTGCTGACCGGATATTTATTTATTGGGATTGCATTTGGTGTGATGTTTGCGGAAAAAGGATATTCGTTTCTTTGGGCAATATTAATGAGTTTGATGGTATATGCAGGATCGGGACAATATCTGGCCGTGAATTTTTTTGCCCCGGGGGTATCATTTCTTCATGTTATTTTTATGACGTTGATGGTGAATATCAGGCATGTGTTTTATGGGATTTCCCTTTTAGAGCGGTTTCACAGTATGGGTAAGAAACGCTGGTATATGATTTTCGGATTGACGGATGAGACGTATTCTCTTCTGTGTACAACGAAGGTTCCGTCCGGTGTGGAGGAAGAGAAGTTTTTGTTTGTCATTTCTATGATGAATCAGTCATACTGGGTGATTGGTTCTGCCATCGGCGGGATTGCGGGAAGTCTGCTTCCTTTTAATTCAGAAGGCATCGACTTTGCCATGACTGCACTTTTTGTTGTGATCTTTGTAGAGCAGTGGATGGAGAAGAAAAATCGTATCCCGGAATTGATCGGGGTGCTGGCAGCGATTCTCTCTTTAAATATTTTCGGGGCAGAAAACTTTGTATTGCCATGTATGCTGCTGATCATATGCATTTTATTTGTATCAAAGAAGAAGCTGGAAGGGAGCGTGAGTGAAAAATGCCGGTAAGTGCAGGAACATCATTTCTTATTATTTTAGCAGTTGCACTGACAACATTTGCAACACGTGTCCTCCCTTTTCTTATATTTCCGAAAGGGAAAGAGATTCCGGAAGTTGTTCGCTATCTGGGAAGAGTGCTGACTCCGGCGGTCATCGGAATGCTGGTGATCTATTGTCTGAAGGGAACTACGCTTTCAGAGCTTCCTTATGGAATTCCGGAAGGATTGGCTGTACTTGTGACCGCAGGGCTTCATATCTGGAAGCGGAACAACCTGTTGAGTATCGGGGCGGGAACGATACTCTATATGTTTTTGATTCAAGTCGTATTTTAGAGATTTTACACGGTTTCATCACAGTTTAAACACATTTATCACGTACACTGACTACATAAGAAAAGAAGAAACCGTGAAAGGAGTCATATTTTATGTCAAACGAATATAATTATTATACACCGGAATCTGGACCGGATTATAACTATGAACAGAATCAGGAACAAAAAAGGAAAGAGAAGAAGAAAATGCCCAAATTTATAAAGGTGATCAGTCTGGCGCTTGTGTTTGGTATTGTGGCAAGTGTAGCATTTCAGGCAACGAATCTTGTGGCAGATAGATTCCTCGGAACGACAGAGAGCCGCGAAGTGAAGTCTGTTGATAATACGAAAATATCCCAAAGTACAGGTGAAACTGCCAAATCTGACATTGCCTCCATTGCGGAGGAAGTGATGCCGTCTGTAGTTTCGATCACGAACTTAAGTGTACAGCAGGTACAGAGCTTCTTTGGAGGAATTCAGGAACAGGAAAGTAAAAATGTCGGGTCGGGCATTATCATTTCCCAGAATGATTCAGAGCTTCTGATCATTACAAATAACCATGTGGTAGAGGGAAATGAGACGCTGACAGTATCCTTTGTAGATGAGGAGAGTGTAGAGGCACAGGTAAAAGGTACAGATGCAGCGAAAGATCTTGCTGTGATCGCTGTGCAGACGAAGAAAATTAAAGATACAACGATGGATCAGATTAAAGTGGCTTCACTTGGAAATTCCGATCAGCTTCAGGTGGGTGAATCTGTGATCGCAATCGGGAATGCACTTGGGTACGGGCAGTCTGTTACTTCCGGTATTGTCTCGGCAACCGGGCGTGAGCTGGATGGAATTGATGAAAAGCTGATCCAGACAGATGCCGCGATCAACCCGGGTAATAGTGGAGGCGCTCTTCTGAATGCAAATGGAGAGGTGATTGGTATCAATACAGCCAAGGTGGCAACGGATACGGTAGAGGGAATGGGATATGCAATTCCGATCTCCAGTGTCAGTGATATTATTGAGAATCTGATGAATCAGGAGACAAAGACCAAGGTTTCAGAGGCAGAGCAGGGACAGCTTGGAATTCAAGGTGTGGATGTGACAGCGGATAGTTCCGAAATGTACAATATGCCGACCGGTGTCTATGTATCGGAAGTGATTGCCGGCGGAGGAGCAAAGAAAGCGGGAATTACAAAAGGATCGGTCATCACAGGAATCAATGGAACCAGTATCGATGGTATGCAGGCTTTGAAGGAACAGCTCCAGTATTACAGAGCCGGAGAGACTGTGAAGATTACAGTGGCAACACCGGAGAAGAATGGGGAATATGCTAAGCGTGATGTAGAAGTAACTCTTGGAAAAAAATCATAGTTGTTTGCTATTTTATTTCTTTTGTAGTATAATGCAGTTAAGATTATGAAAATGAGGTAGGAGGCAGAAATACGAATGAAATGTCCGATTTGTGGTCAGCAGTTGCGACCGGGAAAGAAAGATCCAAATTATCTGCTGTGTTATAATTGTAAAAAGAAATTTAAGGTGCCACAGCAGAAGGCAGAAGCAGAGCCAGAACAGAAATACTCCAATATCCCACCGAAGAAGGTACGGGAGAAACGGGAGACTGAGATGCGTAAAGCATACGATGACCTGCTTTCTATAGAAGATGACAAAAAGAAGAAAAAAGCCGCTCCGAAGCCGAAGAAGCGTCAGGATTATGATGATTACGATGACTATGATGATGTATATGATGATGAGCCAATGTCAAAAGCTCCGATCATTATCCTTGCAATTGCAATCGTTGTAGTAGCCGGAGTGATCGCTTATATGTTATTAAAGTAAAAGATATTGGACAGAGATGTGAAAAAACGTCTCTGTCCTTTTTTGTGCCATGAGCGATGGAATGTGAAGGTGGCATGGGTTGGATGCGCACATTTTTTCGCTGCTTTCATACTATAATAGTGCAAATATAGTAGAAAGAAGGAAAAGGGATGCCGAATTATCGATATCAGACACCGGATGCAATGTGCCGGGCGAGAAATGTCTGTAAAGAATCCTGTATGGAGCAGCGGATGCCCGGACGGGATATTTGTGATGGGCCGATTGCTATGGCATATGTTCCGTGGCAGAAATGGCAGGCGCTCTATGAGGCGGAAAAAGGGTTCTGCCGGGGAACGATCTTTGCAGAGCTTGACAAACCGTTTGAAGGGACAGGAGGGCGGCTGCGATGATGGAGAACAGATTGTCGAAAAAAGAATTGCTGGACTGGATCAATGTTGTCAGCTTTGCAGTGGATGATGTGAAATTATTTTTGGATACTCATCCGTATGACGAAGAAGCGCTGCAGTATTTTGATGAATTCAAAAAGCAGCGTGTGCAGGCAATGAAGGAATATGCGAAATATTATGGACCTCTGACGCTGGATACTGCTGCAGAGTCCTGTGACAGGTGGAAATGGGTGCTTGAACCATGGCCATGGCAGGAAGGGGGATGCTAATCAATGTGGAATTATGAGAAAAGGTTGCAGTATCCGGTGAAGATTACGAAGACGAATCCGAAGATCGCACAGATTATTATTACGCAGTTTGGAGGACCGGACGGAGAACTGGCTGCTTCTATGAGATATCTGTCGCAGCGTTATACAATGCCTTACCGGGAGGTTACGGGAACATTGACAGATATCGGTACAGAGGAGCTTGCGCACATGGAAATGATCTGTGCCATTGTATATCAGCTTACGAAAGATATGTCTATGGAAGAACTGGAACGTTCCGGCTTTGATAAATATTATGTGGATCATACATTGGCATTGTGGCCGCAGGCAGCAAGCGGCGCGCCGTGGACTGCAACATATTTTCAGTCTAAGGGCGATCCGATCACAGACCTGCATGAAGATATGGCAGCAGAACAGAAGGCTCGAACCACTTACGATAATATTCTGCGTCTGGTGAAAGATCCGGAAGTTTGTGACCCGATTCGATTTTTACGAGAGAGGGAGATTGTTCATTATCAGAGATTCGGTGAGTCTCTTAGAATTGTTCAGGATAAATTAGATGCGAAGAACTTCTATGCATTTAACCCGGAATTTGATCTTCGGGCGCTGGGCAATAAATAAAGGAACTGTGTCAATCGTGGGGTGGGATTTTGGAAATCTCGCTCCATGATTGCATTTTTTATTTTTCTCTTCCTTTTGTTGTATTTCTTATATTGCTCCAACATTTAAGGTTGTTTTTGAGAACGTATATGAGTATAATAATAACAATTGGGAGTGTAAAAGAATATGACGAAAAAAGAGAAAACAAGAAAAAGTAAAAGAAAAATTCAATATTATGATTATAGCCTGGTGGCGATTTTAGTGTTTCTGATCTGTTTTGGGCTGGTGATGCTCTATAGTACCAGTTCTTACAGCGCGCTGATTGACTATCAGGACAGTATGTTCTATTTTAAACGTCAGTTGATCTTCTGTGTGGTTGGACTGGGAGTGCTGTATGTTGTATCTAAGATTGATTATCACTGGTATATTAAGCGTGCGAAATTTTTCTATTTCGTTTCCGTCTTCCTGATGGCGCTTGTTCAGACACCACTTGGAAAAGAAGTAAATGGCGCGAGAAGATGGTTGAGACTTCCGGCAGGGCAGCAGCTTCAGCCTGCCGAGGTGGCAAAAATTGCCGTGATCTTATTCATTCCGGCGCTGCTGTGCCAGATGGGCAAAGAAATCCGTACCTTACAGGGAATCGGAAGAGTGCTGCTGTGGGGCGGATTCTCCTCAGCCTGTGTATTGTTTCTGACAGATAACTTAAGTACAGCGATCATTGTGTTTGGTATTACCTGTATTCTGATCTTTGTAGTACATCCGAAGACGGCGCCGTTTGCCGCACTTGTGTCAGTGGGGCTTGTGATTCTTCTTGTGGGAGTCCAGATTATCAGTGCAACCATGTCTACCAGTGAGAATTTCCGTATGAGACGTATCATCGCGTGGCTGAATCCGGAGGAATATGCGGCAGAGGGTGCATATCAGACGCTGCAGGGATTATATGCGATCGGTTCGGGAGGATTCTTCGGAAAGGGACTTGGAAACAGTGCACAAAAAAGGATTATTCCAGAGGTTCAAAATGATATGATCCTGTCTGTTATCTGCGAGGAGCTTGGAATCTTCGGCGCTATTGTAGTTCTTATTTTATTTGCAATGCTTTTATACCGTCTTCTGTTTATTGCTCAGAATGCACCGGATCTCTATGGCTCTCTGATCGTGACTGGTATCTTTGCGCACATTGCCCTTCAGGTTGTGTTAAATGTAGCGGTTGTAACAAATACCATTCCGAATACGGGAATTACGCTTCCGTTTATTAGTTACGGAGGTACATCTATCTTATTTTTGATGGCAGAAATCGGGATTGCATTGGGCGTGTCCGGTAAAATCGAGCTTGAAGAATAAAAAGAGGGAAAATAATCAATAAAAGTCTTTCTTTTCCAATGGTTCTGTGATATGATAAAAGACGTAGTATTTAATACTACATTTTATGGAAGTGAATATCATGCCGAGGAATGGCGGTATGTGGGAGGATGACTATGAATTATAAGATTATCGTAGATAGTTGTGGAGAATTGACAGAGGAGATGAAGGCTTCAGGAAGATATGAGACGGCATCTCTTGAGATTGAACTTCAGGGGAAGCATATTGTGGATGATGAGACATTTGATCAGGCAGAGTTTTTGAAATTAGTTGCAGAGTCCCCGGAATGTCCGAAATCTTCCTGTCCGTCCCCGGAGAGATATATGGAAGCTTATCACTGTGATGCGGAACATATTTATGCAGTAACGTTATCTGCTGAACTCAGTGGTTCGTATAACAGTGCAGTGCTGGGAAGAAATTTATACGAAGAAGAATATGGAGAAAAGAAGATTCATATCTTTAACTCCCGTTCAGCATCTGTCGGGGAGACACTGATTGCTCTTAAGGCAGCAGAATGTGAAGAGAAGGGCATGTCTTTTGAGGAGACAGTAGAAACGGTGGAAGCCTATATTGAAGAACAGCACACGTATTTTGTGTTGGAGACATTGGATACATTGAGAAAGAACGGAAGGCTGACTGGACTTAAATCAGTTATGGCAACTGCGCTTAACATTAAACCGGTGATGGGGGCAACACCGGAAGGAACGATCTGCCAGCTTGGACAGGCGAGAGGTATTAAGAAAGCTCTCGTGAAGATGGTGGAGCAGGTGGCAGAGGATGTAAAAAATTCAAAAGATAAAATTCTTGCCATCGCGCACTGTAATTGCAGAGATAGGGCAGAAGCAGTGAAAAATATGATTCTTGAAAAAATCAACGTCAAAGATGTGATCATTCTTGATACGGCAGGTATCAGCAGCATGTATGCAGCTGACGGCGGAGTGATTGTTGTTGTATAATTGAGAGAATTGTGATAAGATAATCCTAGTTGTACAATAGAAGGAGTTAAAGTAAGATGAGTCAGGCAAAAGTAGACAGATATAAAAAGGAAAAAGCGAACCGCAAAAAGAATATGAAAAAAGAAAAGATTCAGAACGTATTACGCAAATGCGCAGTTTTTGTGGTAGCACTTGTACTGGTAGGATGGATTGGATATTCAGCATACAACACGTATGAATCAAAGAAGCCGAAAGAAGAAGTGGAGATTGATTATTCGGCGGTAACTGATTTCCAGCAGAGAATGAGCGAAGCAGCAGAATAGAAAAATATAAGATGGAAGTGTCAAAAGAAGTACTCGAGAGAAAGTACTTCTTTTTTTGTGCTTTTGGCGACAACGGAGCTTACCGCTATTTAATATAGAAACTTCATTCGGAATAAAACTTTGTTGGCAAAAAGTTGTTTTTTACATGAAAAAGGGCTTGAAATTGCAGGTAAAGTGGTTTACAATGGTTTCAAGTGGTAGAAAGTGGTGAAAAGTGGTACAAAGTGGCAGAGAGGGAGATGCCTGCTTTGAAAGAAGGTGAGTTCTAATGTTGAAGGGAGAGTACAGTCATAATATCGACGCAAAAGGAAGACTTATCATTCCGGCAAAGTTTCGTGACGATCTAGGGGAGAATTTCGTCATAACAAAAGGAATGGAAAACTGCCTTTATGTATACCCGGAAACAGAATGGAACGCTTTCGAAGAAAAACTTAACGCCTTACCAACCACTACAGACAAGAATGCCCGTGCTTTTGCGCATTTCTTTCAGGGAAGCGCAACAGACGGAGACCTTGATAAACAAGGCAGAACATTGATTCCTTCCGTGCTTAGAACCTATGCGAAACTGGATAAAGAAGTCGTATTTATCGGTATGGGGAAGCGTGCCGAGATTTGGGACAAAGCAAGATGGGATGAAAAGAATGCTGAGGTGGAACTTAATATTGAGGATATTGCATCCGAGATGGAAGCGAGCGGGTTCAGTATCTAGAGGGAGAAGATATGGAATTCGTACACAAATCAGTATTACTTAACGAAACAATTGATGGATTAAACATTCAGCCTGATGGCATCTATGTGGATGGTACATTGGGCGGAGGCGGACATGCTTACGAAGTGTGCAGACGCCTCGGAGACAAGGGGAGTATTGTAGGAATAGACCAGGATGCAGCGGCCATTGAAGCCGCAGGCAACCGCTTAAAAGACTTCGGGGAGAAAGTTACAATAGTCAGGAGCAACTATTGTGATATGAAGTCGAAGCTCCATGAACTTGGCATTGACAAGGTCGATGGGATCGTGCTTGATCTGGGCGTGTCATCTTATCAGTTGGACACGGCAGAACGAGGATTCTCTTATCGCGAAGATGCACCTCTGGATATGCGGATGGATACACGTCAGAAGATGACGGCCAGAGACATCGTCAATGACTATGAAGAGATGGAATTATACCGCGTGATCAGAGACTACGGGGAGGATAAGTTTGCGAAAAATATCGCGAAACACATCGTAGCAGCGCGCAAAGTAAAACCCATCGAGACCACAGGGGAACTGACGGAGATTATAAGAGCGTCTATCCCCATGAAGTATCAGAAGAAGTCGGGACATCCCGCAAAAAGAACCTTCCAGGCAATTCGTATTGAATTGAATCGGGAGCTGGAAGTGTTGAAAGATTCGCTGGATGACATGATCGATCTGTTAAATCCGGGTGGAAGACTTTGTATTATTACCTTTCATTCGTTGGAAGATCGCATTGTGAAAAGCGCATTTCGGAAAAATGAGAATCCGTGTACATGTCCGAGTGATTTTCCGGTCTGTGTGTGCGGAAAAGTATCAAAAGGGAGTATTTTAACTAGAAAACCAATTCTTCCAAGCGAGGAAGAAATGGAAGAAAACAGTCGGGCGAAAAGTGCCAAGCTTCGCATCTTTGAGCGGAGTTAAGACGACAAAAGAGTATAAAATAATAGAAAGGGGAAACGTACGATGGCGGCAAGACAGACATCAGGAAGACAAGCTTATTCATACAACAGAACAACGAGACAAGCCTACGTATACGGCAATGTGGCAGCACAGCCGGAATACGAGCCAAGAAGACGCAAGGAAGAGCCGAAGAGACGTAAAAAGGTCAGCCACCAGGTGCGTAAGAACCGTAAGAAAGCCCTGCATATGAGTCAGGGCTATGTGATTTTTTTGGCTGTGGCAGCAATCTGCGCTCTGCTTATCTGTGTGAATTATGTTAATCTTCAGTCCAAGATTACAAAAAGATCGAAGAACATCACTGCGATGCAGGAAGAATTAGCTAGCATGCGAGAGGAAAATACCACTCGTTACAATGCGGTTATGGATTCTGTGAACTTGGAGGAGGTGCGGAAAACTGCACAGGAGAAGCTGGGAATGGTCTATGCGGCAGATGCCCAGATCGTGGAATATCAGAAGCCTTCTTCTGATTATGTAAAGCAGTATGAGAAGATTCCGAAAGAAGGAGTCCTTGCACAGTCAGATAAAAAGTAAATAGCAGGTGGAAGTATGGCAAAAAGAAGAAGAAATCCTTTCCGAAGGAAATTTAGTAAGACCATGCAGAGAAAGCTAGTCATGCTGTTCGCGGCAATTGTACTGGCTTTTGTTTTCTTAGTGGGAAGAATTACATATATTAATGCGGCAAGTGGTGACAAATATACGAAGCTTGTGCTGGATCAGCAACAGTACGGCAGCCGCACGATTCCGTTTAAGCGGGGGGACATTGTGGACCGGAATGGTACCAAGATCGCTACCAGTGAACGAATCTACAATGTAATCTTAGATATGAAAGTTATGCTGAGCAAAGAAGAATATATAGAACCTACGATTCAGGTGTTAGAGGAATGTTTCGGGATTGCAGAAGAAGACGTCAGAACGTTGATGGATAAGAATCCGACCGGCCGCTACAACATTCTGAAGAAGGGTGTGGATTATGCGACGGCTCAGAAATTTAATAAAATTGAATCAGACAGTGAGAAATATCCGAATGTAAAAGGAATCTGGCTGGAAGAAGATTATGTGCGAAAATATCCGTATAATACGCTGGCCAGTGATGTGATCGGCTTTACGGTAGATGGAAATGTCGGAAGTAACGGAATTGAGGCATCTTACAATTCTATTTTAAATGGAACAGATGGGCGAGAATACGGCTATCAGGATGAAAGCACCTCTTTTGAGCAGACAGTAAAGGAGCCGGAAAACGGGCAGACAGTCATGTCAACCATTGATCTTCAGGTTCAGAGTATCGTAGAAAAACATGTTTTAGAGTTTAATGAAGAACATAAAAATCAGGCGAGGGAAGGCGAAGGAAGTCTGGACACAGCAGTGATCGTGATGAATCCGCAAAACGGAGAGATTCTGGCAGAGGCATCTTATCCGAATTATGACCTGAACAATCCGAGAGATCTGACGAAATATTATACAGAAGAACAGATTGAAGCAATGAGTGATGAAGAGAAGCTGGATACACTGAACTCTCTGTGGAATAATTTCTGTGTCAGTGATACTTATGAGCCGGGCTCCACATTTAAGCCATTTGTGATCTCAGCAGGATTGGAGACCGGTGTGCTGACCGGTGAGGAATCCTATACATGTGGTGGTGTCCTTCATGTGGGGGATCACGATATCCATTGCAGTAACCGTGACGGCCATGGAACGCAGACTTTGAAGCGGGCGTTGGAAAATTCCTGTAACGTAGCTCTTATGCAGATTGGTGAGTCTATGGGAGCAGAAGAATTTACCCGTTATCAGGAACTGTTCGGGTTTGGAGAGATGACAGGGATCGATCTTCCGGGAGAGGCATCCACAGAAGGTCTTCTCTATGAAGCGGAAAATATGGATGCTGCCAGTTTGGCGACAAATGCGTTCGGACAGAACTTTAATGTGACGATGACACAGCTTGCAGCATCATTTTGTTCTCTTGTAAATGGAGGCAATTACTATGAGCCTCATGTGGTCAAACAGATTCAGGACGAGAATGGAAATGTAACAGAGACGAAAAATCCGGTGCTTGTAAGAAAGACAATCTCAAAAGAGACAAGTGATATCATTAAAGATTATATGTACGGTGTTGTGGAAGAAGGAACCGGAAAGTCTGCGGCAGTGGAAGGTTATGCGATCGGTGGTAAAACAGGTACGGCAGAGAAGCTTCCGCGAAGAAATGGAAAATACCTTGTTTCCTTTATCGGCTATGCGCCGCAGGAAAACCCTCAGGTAGTTGTGTACGTTGTGGTCAATGAACCAAACGCACAGGGTCAGGCAAACAGTGGTTTTGCAACAGAGCTGGCATCCAAGATCATGGGAGAGATCTTCCCGTATCTCGGAATTGAAAAGACAGCAGAAAAAACAGAATAAGTGAATAACCCCGCGAAAGCTTTAATAAATTTATAGAAAGCTTGTGCGGGGTTTTTTATGAAAAATAAAACGTATAATAAGAAGAAAATGTTGATTGTATTTTTGTGCGCGCTGATCGTCATTCTCGGACTGACAGGGCGTCTTGTTTATCTGATGGTCTTCGATGCAGAATATTATCAGGAGAAAGCAAAATCGTTGCATGAAAGAGAGCGGGAGATCAAAGCGGCAAGAGGAGAGATCATTGACCGCAACGGTACAGTGCTTGCAACGAATAAAACGGTGTGTACGATCTCTGTGATCCACAGTCAGATTAAGGAGCCGGAACGGGTGATTAAAGAATTATCAAGTATTCTCGGTCTGGAAGAAGAGACTGTAAGAAAGCGCGTGGAAAAAGTGTCTTCCATGGAACGGATCAAGACAAATGTGGAGAAGGAAGTGGGGGATAAGATTCGTAATCTGGAACTGGATGGTGTGAAGGTGGATGAAGATTTTAAGCGTTATTATCCGTTTGAGGAACTGGCATCCAAAGTCCTTGGATTTACCGGAGGGGACAATCAGGGAATTATCGGCTTGGAAGTTGGCTATGAAAATGAGCTGAAGGGGCAAAATGGGATGATTCTCACTACTACAGATGCGAGAGGGATTGAGTTAGATGGCGTTGCAGAAGACCGGATAGAACCAAGGGCGGGGAATACGCTTCAGATCAGTTTGGATTATAATATTCAGATGTATGCGCAGCAGATGGCAGAGAAGGTGATGGAAGAAAAGCAGGCGGAAAAAGTGGCGATCCTGCTTATGAACCCGAAGAACGGAGAAATTCTTGCCATGGTAAATGTGCCGGAATTTAACCTGAATGAACCATTTGTCTTAAATACAGAAGGAAGTGAAAATCTAACTCCGGAAGAAAAACAGGACGCATTGAATCAGATGTGGAGGAACGGTTGTATCAATGATACCTATGAACCGGGATCAACCTTTAAGATCATCACCTCTTCCGCTTGTCTGGAGGAAGGAGTGGTGAAGCTTGATGACCGCTTTCACTGTCCCGGATATAAAATGGTAGAAGACCGGAAGATCCGGTGTCACAAAGTGGGAGGACACGGCTCGGAAACCTTTGTGCAGGGGATACAGAATTCCTGTAATCCTGTATTTATCGAGATTGGACTTCGTCTGGGAACCGATGATTTCTATAAGTATTTTGAGCAGTTTGGATTAATGGGTGAAACAGGGGTAGATCTTCCGGGGGAAGCTTCTACGATTATGCATAAAAAGGAAAATGTAGGACAGGTGGAGCTTGCCACTATGAGTTTCGGACAGTCTTTTCAAGTGACGCCTGTACAGATGGCTGCAACCGTCAGCTCTCTGATCAATGGCGGGTATCGTGTGACCCCTCATTTCGGCGTACAGGTGCTGGATGCAAAAGGAAAGAAGATCGAGACCCTTCATGAGGGGTACGGAAAAAGGATTGTCTCGGAAGAAACCTCAAAGACGATGCAGAAGCTATTGGAAAGCGTAGTGTCTGAGGGTTCCGGTAAGAATGCATATGTGGAGGGATATTCCATCGGCGGGAAGACCGCGACATCCCAGACACTGCCAAGAAGTGCTAATAAATACATTTCCTCTTTCATCGGCTTTGCGCCGGCGCAAGATCCGCAGATTCTTGGCATGTGCGTGATCTATGACCCGCAGGGAATCTATTACGGCGGAACCATTGCGGCGCCTGTCATCGGCGATATTTTTGAGAACATATTTCCTTATCTTGGCATTGAAAAAGAGTAGGAAATGAAGTATACTAGGTTAGGTTAAATGTATGAACGAACGAGAAAGATAAAGAGGTGGATTATGAATTATACAATATTTCTTCCGGTATTGATTGCTTTTGGACTTAGTGTAATGATGGGACCTGTGATCATTCCGATCCTTCGCAAATTAAAAATGGGGCAGACTGAACGGGTAGACGGTGTACAGTCGCATCTTAAGAAGGCAGGGACACCGACAATGGGCGGCGTGATCATCCTTCTGAGTGTGGTGATCACTTCCGTGTTTTATATCAAAGACTATCCGAAGATTATTCCAATCTTATTTGTAACGCTGGGCTTCGGTCTGATCGGATTTTTGGACGACTATTTAAAGGTTGTGATGAAACGTTCAGACGGTTTGTTCCCAAAACAGAAAATGGCGCTTCAGATCGTAGTGACCGCAGTGTTTGCTTTTTATCTTGTGAAATTTACAGATGTTTCGCTGACGATGCTGATTCCGTTTTCCGGCGGTTATTATCTTGATATTGGCTGGTTTGCGATTCCACTTATGTTCTTCGCTGTGATCGGAACCGTCAATGGCGTGAATTTTACAGACGGTCTGGATGGTCTTGCGTCCAGTGTCACTGTACTTGTGGCAACCTTCTTTACCGTGGTCGCAATCGGAACGAAGAGCGGCATAGAACCGATTACCTGTGCAGTAGTGGGAGCACTTCTGGGCTTCCTTCTGTTTAATGTCTATCCTGCCAGTGTGTTTATGGGAGATACGGGTTCTCTGGCTCTTGGCGGATTTGTAGCATCTACTGCATACATGCTGCAGATGCCGGTATTTATCGTGATTGTCGGATTGATTTATCTGATAGAAGTGTTGTCTGTTATGATCCAGGTAACCTATTTTAAGAAAACCGGTGGAAAACGTATTTTTAAGATGGCGCCGATTCATCATCATTTTGAATTGTGCGGATGGTCAGAGACAAGAGTAGTAGCAGTATTTTCCATTGCGACAGCACTTCTCTGCCTGATCGCTCTTATGGGTATGTAGGAGGAAGAAAATGTTAGTTACAGGAAAAAAAGTATTGGTTTTCGGTTCCGGAATCAGTGGGATCGGAGCTGTAAAATTATTGGAAGATCATGGGGCAGAGGTTGTGCTCTATGATGGAAATGAATCCCTTGATCAGGCAAGTCTTCGGGAACAGCTTGGAGAGAAGACCACGATCGTGCTTGGAGAGTTCCCGGAACATCTTCTTGAAGAACTGGATCTTGTCGTGTTAAGCCCGGGAGTTCCGACAGATCTTCCGATTATTCTTGCTATGAAAGAGCATGGCATACAGGTGATTGGAGAAGTGGAGCTTGCATATGCGTTCGGAAAAGGGGATGTGCTTGCGATCACAGGAACGAATGGAAAGACAACGACAACATCCCTGCTTGGTGAGATTATGAAGTGCCATCAGGAAGAAGTGTTTGTTGTAGGAAATATTGGTAATCCATATACAGTAGCTGCCGGTCAGATGACAGAACGTTCAGTGGCAGTGGCGGAGATGAGCAGCTTCCAGCTGGAAAGTATTGAGACTTTCCGTCCGAAGGTAAGTGCGATTTTAAATTTCACACCGGATCACTTGAACCGTCATCATACAATGGAAGCTTATGTGGAAGCAAAGAAACAGATTGCGAAGAATCAGACAGCAGAAGATTATTGTGTGCTTAACTATGAGGATGAAAGAACAAAGGCGTTCGGAGAAGAAGTAAAAGCACAGGTTCTATATTTTTCCAGCGCGCATAAGTTAGAGAGAGGCATCTATCTGGATGATGGAAAGATGATTTATAAGAATCCGGAAGAAGAGATCGTCTGTCATGTGGATGAACTTCAGATCCTTGGTATCCACAACTACGAAAATGTGATGGCTGCAGTAGCAATGGCAGCGGTTTACGGTGTTCCGATGGATACGATTCGAAAAGCAATTCTCGCATTCAAAGGCGTGGAGCACCGGATTGAATATGTGACAGAAAAAGATGGCGTTGTGTATTATAACGATTCCAAAGGTACAAATCCGGATGCGGCGATCAAAGGAATTCAGGCAATGAACCGCAAAACGGTACTCATCGGCGGCGGATATGATAAGAATTCGGAATATACAGAGTGGATACAGGCATTCGATGGGAAGGTGAAACAGCTGATCCTGATCGGAGCCACACGTGAGAAGATTGCGCAGGACGCCGAAAAGTGCGGATTTCATGATTATGTATTCGCAGATACCTTTGAAGAGGCAGTTCTTCTTGCGGCAAAGACAGCAAAGAGCGGGGAAGCGGTGCTTCTGTCTCCGGCATGCGCAAGCTGGGGCATGTTCCCGAATTATGAAGTACGTGGAGAGAAATTCAAAGAAATTGTAAATTCCTTATAAGGAGTGCATGGATATTGATATCTTCGGAAACGTCTTCAAAGTCAACGAATAGAAAGTATGACTATACACTTCTTGTGGCATTGTGTCTGCTTCTTGTGACAGGACTTGTGATTTTGTACAGTACCAGTGCTTACAATGGGGAAGTGAAGTTCCACGATCCTTTTTACTATTTGAAAAAGCAGTTATTTGCTTCGGGGCTTGGAATTGCGGGAATGTTTTTGATTGCAAACATTGATTATCATTTCTGGCAGCGTTTGGCAGTGCTTGGATATGTGACGGCAATTTTGTTGTCTGTGGCGGTAATCTTTGTAGGAGATGAGTATAATGGGTCCAAAAGATGGTTGTCTTTGGGACCTTTTTCGTTTCAGCCGTCAGAATTTGCGAAGGTGGCGTTGATCCTTTTTCTGGCATGGCTTGTAGAGCGCAATGTAAAAAAAATCGGGAGTATGCGAACGCTGTTAGCAATCGTGGTAACCATTCTGCCAATCGTTGCACTGGTGGGGGCAAGTAATTTAAGCACTGCGATCATCATTCTCGGGATCGCGGTAATCCTTATATTTGTCGCGAGTCCCAAATACGCTCAGTTTTTCGGAATGGCTTTTTTGGGAGCAGGATTTATGACTATTTTCCTTGCGCTGGAGAGCTATCGGTTAGAACGACTGAAAATCTGGCGTCATCCGGAAAATTACGAAAAGGGTTATCAGACGCTTCAAGGGCTCTATGCCATCGGTTCCGGCGGTCTCTTTGGGAGAGGACTTGGAGAAAGTGTGCAAAAACTCGGGTTTGTGCCGGAAGCGCAAAACGACATGATCTTCTCTATCATCTGTGAAGAGTTGGGGCTGTTCGGTGCCGGATTCGTGCTTCTTCTTTTTTTGATTCTGATCTGGCGCTTTTTCGTGATCGCTGTCCATGCCAAGGATCTCTTTGGAGCATTGATTGCATCCGGTGCCATGGCGCATATGATGATTCAGGTCATTTTAAATATTGCAGTGGTAACGAATACGATACCAAATACCGGAATTACGCTTCCGTTTATCAGCTACGGAGGAACATCCGTGGTGTTCCTCCTTGCGGAAATGGGGCTTGTGCTGAGTGTGTCAAGAGTGATAAAATAGGAAGAAAAGATAAAAAGAACCCATACCGGGAGGAGGATACATGGCAAAAAACAGAAAGAAAAAATCACATAGAATCTATGCGTTTTTTGTGCTTACACTTGGAATTATGATCATTGTACTTTCTATGCTTCTTTTGTTTCACATACAGAAGATAGAAGTAAAAGGAAATAACTATTGCACAGATAAAGAAATTGTGGATCTTGCGAAAAATGACAGATTTTCGAATAATTCACTCTATGTACTTGGAAAATATAAGATGGGAAAAGGCAGTACGCTTCCCTGTTTTGAGAAGATCACTGTCCGTTTAAAAGCACCATGGAGTATTCAGATCACCGTGAAGGAAAAACAGCCCGTGGGATATATGATGGACGGACAGAATTACGTATATTTCGATGAGGAGGGTCTTGTAGTAGAAAAAGGGACCATTCCCATAGAAGGAATTCCTCTTGTAGAGGGAATCAATGTGAAAACGATGGAGGAATATAAGCCATTAAAAAGTGACGCGTCCGGCATCTTTGGAGAGATTTTAAAAGCCTCTCAGGAATTGAAAAAGCAGAAGCTTGCCACAGAGAAGATTGTATGCGAGAAAGAAAGGATTTATCTCTACGTCGGAAATGTATGCGTCAGTCTGGGGGCGCATGTGACTTCAGAGAAGATCGCACAGCTTCCTCCGATCCTTGAAAAGCTGCAAGGACAGGCGGGAACCCTTCATTTGGAAAACTATTCCGAAGATCAGGAAACGATTCCATTTGATGTGAAAGTAGAGGAACAAAAAAAATCAGAAGAAAATTAAGAAAAATTCTGCAATTCTATTGATATTTTATACAAAAGTCTATATTATATAGTATATATGGCAAGCTGTACTTTTGTATGCATTGCACTATGTATGGGATGTATAATATATAATAAGGATAACAAAGGAGGAGAAACCCTTGCTAGAAATTAAGACAAATGAATCAGAAGCGGCGGCAAAGATAATTGTTGTTGGAGTAGGCGGAGGCGGTAATAACGCTGTGAACCGCATGATTGATGAACAGATTGCCGGTGTGGAATTTATAGCTATTAATACAGATAAACAGGCACTTCAGTTGAGCAAAGCTCCCACACTTATGCAGATCGGAGATAAGATCACGAAAGGACTTGGTGCCGGAGCCAGACCGGAAGTAGGTGAAAAAGCAGCTGAAGAGAGTGCAGAAGAGATTTCAGCAGCTCTTAAGGGCGCAGATATGGTATTCGTTACGTGTGGAATGGGCGGCGGAACCGGAACAGGAGCAACTCCTGTTGTTGCTCGTATTGCAAAAGAGCAGGGTGCGCTTACCGTAGGTGTTGTAACGAAACCTTTCCGTTTCGAATCAAAAACACGTATGAGTAATGCGTTAAATGGAATTGAAAAGTTAAAAGAGAGCGTAGACACTCTGATCGTTATCCCAAATGATAAATTGTTAGAGATTGTAGATAGACGCACAACAATGCCGGAGGCTTTGAAAAAAGCGGACGAGGTATTGCAGCAGGGTATTCAGGGTATTACAGATTTGATCAATGTTCCATCTCTGATCAACCTTGACTTTGCGGACGTACAGACTGTTATGACTGATAAGGGTATTGCCCATATCGGTATCGGACAGGGACGCGGTGATGATAAGGCTCTTGAGGCTGTAAAACAGGCAGTTGCAAGTCCTCTTCTTGAGACAACGATTGCCGGAGCTTCTCATGTTATCATCAATGTATCCGGTGACATCACTTTGATGGATGCGTCCGATGCAGCAGAATATGTACAGGATCTTGCAGGTGAAGAGGCGAACATTATCTTCGGTGCAATGTATGATGATTCCAGAGCTGATGAGGCGACCATTACAGTCATTGCTACAGGTCTTCACAATGTGGGCGGAAGCGCTTCTAAGTTGAAATCAAGACTGGAGAGTCAGAAACCGGCTTCTACAGTATCTCATGCAAACTATGAAAGACCGGTTCAGACGCGGACACAGCAGCGTGCGGCAGCTTCAGCAGCACCACAGCTGGATATCGGTATGATTCGTTCCAAAGGAACAGCAGGAACAGGATCAACAGTACCGAGAAGAAGTGTTGGCGGAACACAGGCTCCAACGCTTGATACACCGAGAACACCAACAAGTAAAGTAAAGGAACAGTCTATTAAGATTCCTGATTTCTTTAAGAAATAAAAGATATGATTCTATGACGTGGCAGCAGTTTGCTGTCACGTTTTTTTCTTGTCCTTCGGGATATCTGTCGAATAAAAATCTAAAATAACTCCAGATTTTGACAAAATATGAAAGCATATCCATCTATAATAAGTCTTGCTCATGTACCAAATCGATTTAGTATCTGCAGAAAGAAGGTGGAAGGTGCAATATGAGTTGTACATAGACGTATTTTTACTGGTGAACTTTATGATGGATTATATGATGCTGGCTGTGACCGGTAAGATCCTGCATTGTCACTCTTCAGGGAAAAGAAGGTGCCTTGGTGCACTCATCGGTGCAGTTCTTACTTGCGCAGTTCTTTTGATCCCGGTTCCTTATGCGTTCGTTAAATTCATATTATTCCACGGATTTGTAAATATTGTGATGATAAAAACAGGGCTTAAGGTCGCATGGGGACGGTCTTTTTTTCAAGCGTATGTTGTGCTCTATATCAGTGGCTTCCTGCTGGGAGGAGTGTTGGAATTTTTTCAGCCGTATATCAGAACAGGAAGTCTGTTCTTTGCATTTGCCGTAGTCAGCTACTATATGGCACTTGGTATTTGGAAACTTTTAAGTTATCTAAACAGATTGCAGGAATTTCGATACCGTGCAGTTTTGGTCAAAGGGGACCAGAAGGTTGAAGTGACGGCGATTTTTGATACCGGGAATCTGTTACATGATCCGGTGACGGGAGCAGCTGTTAATATCCTTTGCAAAACGGTGGCAAAAGAGCTGTGGGATCAAGAGGAGACGGAGGGTGTACGATGGATTCCTTATCATTCTGTGGGGAAAGAAGAAGGTGTGATGATGCTCCGCCGATTAGACATGATTATGCTTCTAAAGAAAGAAAATATAATCCTTGAACACCCATATGTTGCGATCAGTGAAGAAAAAGTAAGTGATGGCAAGTATGATTTGATCTTAAATCCTGATCTATTATAGGAGGAATGAAACATGATGTTGCATGCAGTTGTGCCGCAGAGGCTTAAGATAATACCGGATTTTCGCGCACTGCTTTTTCCGGAGAGAAAGGATATTCATTATATTGGCGGGTCAGAGGTACTTCCGGCGCCGCTTGAGGCAGAAGAGGAGGCCTGGGCTATCGAGAATCTGGGAAGCGAAGAGGATGAGAAGGCAAGAAAGCTGTTGATAGAGCATAATTTAAGGCTTGTTGTATATATTGCGAAGAAATTCGATAATACCGGTGTGGGTGTGGAGGATTTGATTTCCATCGGAACAATCGGGCTGATCAAGGCAATCAATACGTTTAATCCTGAAAAAAAGATTAAGCTTGCCACCTATGCCTCCCGCTGTATTGAAAATGAGATCTTGATGTATCTTCGAAGAAACAATAAGACGAAGCTGGAAGTTTCTATTGATGAGCCGTTGAATGTGGACTGGGATGGAAATGAACTGCTTCTCTCTGACATTTTGGGGACTGAAGAGGATACCATTTACAGAGATCTGGAGTATGAGGCTGAGAAGAAGGTTCTTCTTAAGGCGGTGAATGGCTTGTCAGGAAGAGAGCAGACGATTGTGAGGATGCGCTTCGGCCTTGGAACTTCGGACGGTGAAGAGAGGACGCAAAAAGAGGTGGCAGATAGCCTTGGAATTTCACAGTCCTATATTTCCAGACTGGAGAAAAAAATTATGATAAGACTTCGAAGAGAAATTGTAAAGTATTCGTAGTCAAAAATAAAGAAAAGTGTTACAATAAGACCAGATATAACAATAATACAGACTTGCGTGAAAAAGGGGTTGATTGTATGAAGCTTAGATTTATAGGAGCAGACCATGAAGTGACTGGAAGCTGTCATTTAATCGAAGCCTGCGGAAAGAATATTCTTGTGGATTGTGGAATGGAGCAGGGACCAGATCTCTATGAGAATCAGGAAATACCTGTATCGGCGGGAGAGATTGATTATGTGCTTCTGACACATGCACACATTGACCATTCGGGAAAGATTCCGATGCTTTGCAAGGAGGGCTTTCACGGGGATATTGTTTCCACATATGCGACTGCGGATCTCTGTGATATTATGCTTCGAGACAGTGCGCACATTCAGGAATTTGAGGCAGAGTGGAGAAACAGGAAGGCACAGCGAAGCGGCGAACCTCTGTATGAGCCATTGTATACAATGGAACATGCAGAAGCAGCGATCAAGTTATTAAATCCCTGTGATTACAATCAGCGGATCACGCTTTGTAAAGGAATTGATGTACGATTTACGGATGTAGGACATCTTCTTGGTTCGGCGGCTATTGAGGTGTGGATCACAGAAGAAAATGAGACGAGAAAGGTCGTATTTTCCGGTGATGTAGGTAATCTTAACCAGCCGATCATCAAAGATCCGGCCTATGTGCAGGAAGCGGATTATGTAGTGATTGAATCTACTTACGGAGACCGAACTCACGGGGACGATGTGCCGGACTATGTAGGAGAGTTTACAAGAATCTTAAGAGAGACCTTTGCCAAAGGCGGAAATGTCGTCATTCCGTCTTTTGCGGTGGGCAGAACGCAGGAAATCCTCTATTTTATCAGAGAGATCAAAGAAAAAGGGCTCTTACCGGAATATCCGGGATTTGAAGTATATGTGGACAGTCCGCTTGCGATTGAAGCGACAAGTGTTTTTCAAAAAAATGTACAGTCCTGTTTTGATGAGGAAGCAATGGCGCTTGTGCGTCAGGGAATCAATCCGCTTCTCTTCCCGGGACTTCGGACTACGATTACAAGTGATGAGTCAAAGATGATCAATTTCGATGACAAACCGAAGGTAATCCTGTCTGCTTCCGGAATGTGTGAAGCAGGACGTATTCGTCATCATTTAAAACATAATCTGTGGAGAAAAGAATGTACGGTCTGCTTTGTCGGATATCAGGCAGTCGGAACATTGGGACGTAAATTGATCGAAGGAGCGGAATGTGTGAAGCTGTTCGGGGAGACTGTGGAAGTCAATGCCAAGATTGAGACACTCAAAGGTATCAGCGGTCATGCAGACATGAATGGACTGCTTGCGTGGATGGAAGGTTTCCGTACACCGGTGAAGCATGTGTTTGTTGTCCATGGAGAAGATACAGTGACAGATGTGTTTGCCAATACCATTGAGGAACGGTTCGGATATCCTGCAATGGCGCCATATTCCGGAGGATGTGTAGATCTTCTGACCGGTGAGATTCTGTCGGCCGGTGTAAGAGAGCCTAAGAAGGCGGCGGAGAAACCTTCTAAGGCAAGAAAGCAGAATGCCTTCGAACGTGTGGTGGCAGCGGCGAAACACCTTCTCCAGGTGGTTTATAAAAACGAAGGACTTGCCAATAAAGAACTGGCAAAATTCGAGACACAGATTCAGAATCTGGCTGATAAGTGGGACAGATAGAACTGTCAAGGGCTAAAAGTTTATAAAATTTTCCATGACGCAGAATAACAAAAGTGCAGGTGGAGACAATTTCTACTAGAAAGACAAGAGAAAGTCATCTAGCAGAGGAGGTCGTCATCATGGCACAGGGAAAAGTAGAAATATGCGGAGTGAATACAGCAAAGCTTCCTATCCTGAAAGAAGAGGAGAAGGAAGCTTTGTTTGTAAGGATAAAAGCGGGAGATGCGCAGGCGAAAGAGGAATATATCAAAGGAAACTTAAGACTGGTATTGAGCGTGATCAAGCGCTTCGGGGCAAGCGGTGAAAATCCGGATGATCTCTTTCAGATCGGCTGTATTGGTCTGATTAAAGCGATTAATAATTTTAATACAGAGCTGGATGTGAAATTCAGCACGTATGCGGTACCTATGATCATCGGAGAGATCAGGAGATACATGAGAGACAATAATTCCATCAGAGTCAGCAGATCACTTCGAGATACTGCATATAAGGCGATTTATGCAAGAGAAAATTATATGAAACAGCATTTGAAAGAGCCGACTGTGCAGGAGATTGCTTCAGAAATAGGAATTTCCAAGGAAGATATCGTCTTTGCACTGGATGCGATCCAGGTGCCTATGAGCCTTCAGGAGCCGGTGTACAATGACGGAGGCGATGCGCTGTATGTGATGGATCAGATCAGTGATACCAAAAATAAAGAAGAAAGATGGGTGGAAAATCTGTCCCTGGAGGCGGCGATGGGGCATTTGAATCCAAGAGAGCGCCATATTATCAAGCTCCGCTTTTTTGAAGGGAAGACGCAGATGGAGGTTGCAGGAGAAATTAAAATTTCGCAGGCACAGGTAAGCAGATTAGAAAAAAATGCACTCCGTATTATGAGACAATATTTAAGCTGATCAAAAATCATGGTTTCTCTACTTGAAATTTACTCTGGTTCATAATATGATTATGCAAGGAGGAAATGTGAAGATGAAAACTTGTATATTTGACTTGGATGGAACATTAACCGATACGCTGGAATCGATCACGTATTCTGTGCAGGAGACATTAAAAGAGATGGGACTTATGCCGATCACGAAGGAGCAGTGCTGTGCCTTTGTGGGGAATGGCGCAAGAGTTTTGATAGAGAAATCCCTGGATGCGGGCGGAGATAAGAAGGCTGCCCGTATCGAAGAGGGAATGGAAGTGTACGGACGTATATTTGATGAGAACTGTACATATCATGTAACACCTTATGATGGAATTGAAGAACTCCTGAAAACACTCAAAGCGCAGGGGGTGAAACTGGCAGTGCTTTCTAACAAGCCACACAGACAGACTGTCAAGGTGGTAAGAGAAATTTTTGGAGAAGATGTCTTTGACTGCGCATGGGGGCAACAGGAAGGCATTCAGAGGAAGCCGGACCCGGAAGCGGTATTCAAGATTCTTGAGAAGCTTGGAGGAACAAAGGAGGAGTGTCTCTACATCGGTGATTCAGAAGTGGATGTAAAGACCGGTCATAATGCAGGAGTTCGGACGATCAGTGCCGCATGGGGATTTCGAACAGAAGAAGAATTAAAAGCTGCGGGGGCAGAGGTAATCATCAGAGAACCTTTGGAACTCTTGCAGTTTGTATAAATGGATCAGAAGGGAGGATGGAATGATGTATGAGTACGATGAAGAGTGTCTAAAGACATTTCTTAAGAATCAGTCACAGCTTTTTGACGAACCGGTGGCAGAGTCCATTGAGGAAGCAGAAGCTTTTTTGGAAGACTGTATGGCAGCAGTGGTAGACAACATTGACGAAGTACGGGACTTCCTGGACGGAGAAGGCTTGGATGTAGACGGAATGTCATCAGAAGAGCTGGAGGAAGCCTCAGAAGTATTTGCACTTCCAGACGGAAGATATCTGATCGTGGAAGGATAAGCATGAAAAAAGAGGGAAAAATAAGAAGCCATAGCATTTAATCAGCTATGGCTTTTTCTAATGCTTCGCGGATTGCATTTACAATAATCTGCGAAGTATAAGGATTATCTTTGGAATACTCAATGTTTTCCAATGACTGTTTCTCGTAGATCTGCTCGGCAATATTTTCGATTGCAGGCTGTACGAGTGGATACATGGCTGCCACGGATTCATCCAGATTGGAGAAACGAATGGAATTAATATGGGATTCATCGACCGATACTTCTACCTCGAGCGCCGTATTATTCAGAGAAACGGTGGAAGTATAAGTTCCGGGGATATATTTTGATTCTGTAGCGGCAGCTTCTTTATTTTTCGGAAGAAACATAAATAGCAGCAATAAGATAAATACAATCGCCAGTATGGCAAATACTGCGGTATAAATGATTTCCTTCATATGCAGTACAACAATTTTTGTTTTGGAACTCATAATGACCTCCTGTAAATTTTTCGTGATAGATTCACTTTCTATAATGTATGAAGGAATGTATAAAAATATGCACAGGAGTTTCTTTTTTTCGTGACAAACGCAAGGACTTCCTGTAGAATGTATAAGAGAAAATGGAGAGTGATAGAGATGTATATAATTGCAGGACTGGGAAATCCGACATCCCAATATGAGGGAACGAGACATAATGCCGGGTTTGATGTCATAGATGTGATAGCAGAAAAATATAATATTTCTGTAGACGGTAAGAAGAACAGAGCTTATATCGGTAAGGGCATGATTGAAGGGCAGAAAGTGATCCTTGCAAAACCGCAGACATATATGAATCTGAGCGGGGAAAGTATCCGCGGGCTCGTAGACTATTTTAAGGTAGATGAGGAACAGGAGCTCTTGATCATTTATGATGATATCAGTCTTCCGCCGGGACAGATCCGCATCCGTAAGAAAGGAAGCGCAGGGGGACATAACGGGATGAAGAGTATCATTCAGCACCTTGGTACGGATGTATTTATGAGGATCAAAGTCGGGGTAGGAGAAAAACCGAAAAAATATGATCTGGCAGATTATGTACTCAGTCATTTCACAAAAGAAGAGAGAGAGGAAATGAAAGAGGGATATGAAAAATCGGCAGAAGCTGCCGCAATGATCTTACGCGGTGATGTGGAAGCTGCCATGAATGAATATAATCGTAAAGTAAAGCCAAAGGAGGCGTAAGAGATATGCAGGCCTTAAAGGGACCGCTGACAGAACTGGCTGAATTTGAAGAAATTAATAAAAACAGGATGGAACATCCCGGAATGCTGTGCATTTCGGGATGTGTAAATTCACAAAAAACACATATGATGTACGCACTTAGCGATGGCATTGCTTATAAGGTCATCGTTTGTTCCGGTGAATCAAAAGCAAGGCAGGTCTATGAAGAATACCGGATGCTTGATGTGGACACGTATCTTTATCCTGCTAAGGATCTGCTTTTTTATCAGGCGGATATTCGCAGTAAAGAGCTTGTGAAAGCGCGGATGGAAGTGTTGGCGGCATTGATCGAAAAAAAGGCGGCAGTGGTCGTCACAAGCATCGATGCTTTTATGGACTGCCTGCTTCCGCGAGAGGTGATAAGAGAAAGAGTCATTTCCATCGGAGCTGAAGATACGGTAGATTTAGAGGAACTGAGCCAGAAGCTTGCGTGGGTTGGGTATGAACGGGAGGCAGAAATATCCGGTCCCGGTCAATTTGCAGTGCGCGGAGGGATTCTGGATGTTTACCCTCTGACGGAGGAACTTCCGATTCGTATTGAATTGTGGGGGGATGAAGTGGATTCCATTCGTACCTTTGATGTGGATACACAGCGGTCGATTGAAAACCTAAGCGAAGTGTTAATCTATCCTGCATCAGAATTTCCGTCGGAAGAGGATGAAAGAGTTTCTTTTTTGCAGTATTTTGATCCGAAAGACACACTTTTGTATCTTGATGAACCGGTGCGGATACTGGAAAAGGGAGAAGGTGTCGAGAAAGAATTCCTAGAAGCGGGAAAGCGGCGTGTGGAGGCAGGATATGAAGTCTCGAATGAAGAAATGAAGCTCTATGGCGTGTCGGAAGTCGTAAAAGAGATGAATCGATATTGCAGCGTGGGCTTTTTTACGCTGCCAATGAAAGCCAAAGGTTTTGAAGTGCGCGGTTCTTATGATTTGCAGACAAAAAGCGTAAATCCGTATAATCGAAGTTTTGAACTGCTGACACAGGACTTAAAGAGACTGAAGCGAAATGGATACCGCGTGGTACTTCTGTCCGGTTCCCGTACAAGGGCAAGGCGTCTTGCAGAAGATTTAAGAGATTATGATCTAAGCAGCTATTACAGTGACGATATGGAGCGGGAGGTACAGCCCGGGGAAATTATGACTGCATACGGGCATATTACCGAAGGATATGAGTATCCTCTCCTTAAATTTACTGTGATTGCTGAGAGCGATATTTTCGGAAATTTAAAGAAAAAGAAAAAACGAAAAATATACGAGGGGCGGAAGATTCAGAGCTTTTCTGAACTTAAGCCCGGCGATTATGTGGTGCATGAAAATCACGGACTGGGCATTTATCAAGGGATTGAAAAAATAGAGGTGGACCGGGTTGCCAAAGACTATATGAAGATTGCCTATGATAAAGGCGGGAATCTCTATATACCGGCAACGCAGCTTGATCTGATCCAGAAGTATGCAAGTGCAGATGCCAAGAAACCGAAACTGAACCGTCTGGGAAGCCAGGATTGGGTGAAGACGAAGACGAGAGTCCGCGGAGCTGTCAAAGAGATTGCCAAAGATCTGGTGGAACTATACGCGGCAAGACAGAACCAGAAAGGGTTTGTCTATGGGAAAGATACTGTCTGGCAAAAGGAATTTGAGGAAATGTTTCCTTTCGAAGAGACGGAAGATCAGCTTCTTGCAATCGAGGCAGTAAAGCGCGATATGGAAAGCCCGAAGATCATGGATCGTCTGATCTGTGGAGATGTGGGATACGGTAAGACTGAGATTGCAATTCGTGCAGCCTTTAAAGCAGTGCAGGAGAGTAAGCAGGTTGTATATCTTGTGCCGACAACGATTCTTGCACAGCAGCATTATCATACATTCCAGCAACGTATGCGGGATTTTCCGGTGCGAGTGGATCTTATGTGCAGATTTCGAACTTCTGCACAGCAGAAGAAGACTATTGAAGATACGAAAAAAGGTCTGGTAGATATCGTGATCGGAACTCATAGGGTGTTGAGTGACGATCTGAAATTCAAAGATCTGGGACTTCTGATCATTGATGAGGAACAGCGTTTTGGTGTTCAGCATAAGGAGAAGATTAAGAAGTTAAAAGAAAATGTAGATGTGCTTACGTTGACCGCAACGCCGATTCCACGAACGCTGCACATGAGTCTGATCGGGATTCGTGATATGAGTGTGCTTGAGGAAGCTCCTCAAGATCGTATGCCGATTCAGACGTATGTCATGGAGTACAATGATGAGATGGTGCGGGAAGCGATCGAGAGAGAATGCGCAAGATCCGGACAGGTTTATTATGTGTATAACCGTGTGGAAGATATTGCAGAGATAGCTGCGCATATCCAGAAACTGGTGCCGGATGTCAATGTGGCATTTGCCCACGGACAGATGCGGGAACAGGAGTTGGAACGCATCATGTGCGATTTTATTGACGGAGAGATTGATGTGCTGGTCTCTACGACTATTATTGAGACAGGGCTCGATATTTCTAACGTAAATACAATGATCATCCATGACGCGGACCGTCTGGGACTCTCTCAGCTGTATCAGCTTCGTGGACGAGTGGGGAGATCTAACCGCATGGCATATGCGTTTCTTTTGTATCGAAGGGACAAGATGCTAAAAGAAATCGCGGAGAAACGTCTGGCAGCTATTCGTGAATTTACAGATCTTGGTTCCGGATTTAAGATTGCGATGCGAGATCTGGAGATCCGCGGAGCCGGAAATCTTCTGGGAGCGCAACAGCATGGTCATATGGAAGCAGTAGGGTATGATCTCTACTGCAAAATGCTCAATGAAGCGGTCAAACATCTAAAAGGAGAGATGGAAGAGGAAGATTATACTACGACCATCGATCTGAATATCGATGCATACATTCCGGATACTTACATTTCCAATGAATATCAGAAGCTTGATATTTATAAGAGGATTGCGGCAATTGAGTCAGAAGAAGAGATGGAAGATATGGTCGAAGAGCTGATTGATCGTTTTGGAGATATTCCGAAGAAGGTGGAAATGCTTCTTACAGTGGCACAGCTAAAAGCGCTGGCGCATAAGGTCTATGTGACAGCTGTGGAACAAAAGGGGGACACATATACCTTTGCCATGTATGAACGGGCAAAAGTCTGCCCGGAGAAAATACCGGCGCTTCTCAAAGAATTCCGGGATGACCTTGCTTTTAAGGCAGAGCCGCCGATGTTTATTTATCGGAAGAAGAGGATCAATAAGAGAGATAAGACGGAGAGTGTGCTGGAAGTTGTGAAAAATGTGTTAATTGGTATAAAAGGATTGCTTGGCAGTTAAAAACAAGATATAATAAAAAAGTTAACGGTACTAAGGAGGGTATGGAGAGATGAAAAAGAAAGCATTGATATTATTTATGACAGGAATGCTTGCGACAACTTCTCTTACGGGCTGTGGTTCATGGAACGGAGATGATGTGGCTCTGACAGTTGGAAAGGAAGAGATTTCAGCAGATGTCGCAAACTTTTATGCAAGATATACGCAGGCAACATATGAAACTTATTATAGTGCATATCTGGGAGAGGATATGTGGAATTCCGAGGCGGAAAAAGGAAAGACTTATGAAGAGTCTGTTAAAGATTCTGTCGCAGGAGAATTAGAAGCAATGGCACTTTGTGATGCCCATAAGAAAGACTATGATGTTGCACTTACGGACGAAGAAAAGGCTTCCATCAAGAAAGCAGCGAAAAGTTTCTCAGAGGATAACGGACTGGAGCAGAAGGAAAAGGTATCCGGACAAGAGAAAACTGTAGAGAAAGTACTTACAATGATGATGGTAAGTTCCAAGGTAAGAACAGCCATTGAGTCAGAAGCAGATACAGAAGTGTCTGATGAAGAGGCGGCTCAGAAGAAGATGCAGTATGTGTTATTCTCTAACACCAAGACAACGGAAGAGGGAGAAACACAGGAACTTACAGAGGACGAGAAGAAAGAAGCAAAGGCAAATGCTGAGAAACTGGCAGAAGCTGCAAAAAACGGAGGCGATCTAACTGCACTTGCAGCAGAGTATTCATTGGAAACATCAGAAGCTTCTTTTGACAGTGAGTCAGAGACACCGGATGCGGATCTTGTAAAAGCTGCAGATCGGTTGGGAGAAAATGAAGTGACTGATGTGATCGAGACATCCGCAGGGTATTATGTAGGTAAAGTGGTAAGTCTTATGGACGCAGATGCTACTGCAAGTAAAAAAGAAGAGATCGTTAATGAGAGAAAGTCTGAACTTTACAATAAAACTGTAGAAAAATGGAAAGAAGATACCGAGATCAAAGTGCACAAAAATGTGTGGAAGAAAATTGATTTCAATGATCTTAGCGTGATAATGAAGCAGGAAGTGACGCAGCCATACAGCAACGAGCTTCAGACAGATGATCAGGCAGAAGCACAGGGACAATAAAAAATAGACGAATCAAAGAAAAACTGTCGTGTGGAAGAAAATACTTCGTTAGATTCTTCGGTACGACAGTTTTTTGCTACGTAAGTGACAGGTGTCAGAGCCTGTTTGGCTATTGCATGAACGTCATAAGAATATCGTTGACAAGCTTTCCGTCTGCTTTTCCTTTTACTTTTGGCATCAGAACCTTCATGATTTTTCCTTTGTCTTTGGCAGTAGGCGCTTCAATGCCGACTTCACTCAAAGTAGCAGTGATGACCTCGCGGATCTCTGCTTCGTCCATCATTTTTGGCGCGTACTGTTCCAGAACGCTCAGACGGCGGTTACATTCTTCAATGATTTCTGTGCGGTCTGCAGGTGTCATGTCCAGAGTTTCTTTTGTCTGTTTAACTTCTTTTAAGATTACCTGAATTTCTTCTTCGGGTGTCAGATCAGAACGCTTATCAATAGCTTTATTTTTAAGTGCTGCAAGCAGCATGGATAAAGTTTCTTTTGTGTCTTTGTCTCCGGCTTTCATAGCCTTCACCATGTCAGCTCTTACTTCATCGATTTTACTCATAGTTTTAATCCTCCATAATTGTTGCTTTGTTTAAAAGATACTGTTTAGAGTTTAACACAAAGAAAGACTTGTTATCAAGACTGTATAATTTCTTATTTCATTACAGATACTATTTCCAGAATTGGAAAGTACAGTAGATGGAGGATTTTTTATGAAAGCAACAGGTATTGTGAGAAGAATCGATGATCTGGGAAGAGTTGTGATTCCGAAGGAGATTCGACGTACTTTAAGAATTCGGGAGGGCGATCCACTTGAAATCTTTACAGATCGGGAAGGTGAGGTTATTTTGAAAAAATATTCTCCCATTGGGGAATTGTCTGCGTTTGCGAGACAATATGCAGAGAGTCTTGCCCATGTATCGGGATGCCTTGCTTTTATCTGTGATATGGATCAGGTGATTGCTGCAGCCGGATCAGGGAAAAAGGAAGTGGAGGAGCAGTATATCAGTAAACCATTGGAAAAGGTGTTGGAGGCAAGAAGAGCACAATGCGCTTCTTCAGATGATAAAAAATATGTGAAAGTCTTAGCAGAGCAGGAAGAAAATTATTCCTGGGAGATTATTCAACCGATTCTTTGTGAGGGGGATGTGATTGGAGGAGTTGTTCTGCTTTTAAAAGAAGGAAAAAAGAAGTTTTCACAGACAGAAGAAAGACTTGCAACCTGTGCCGCAGATTTTTTGGGACGTCAAATGGAATCTTAATGGCATAAAAAAGGGGCAACTCTCATACCTTGTGATAGACAAGGAGGGAGTTTACATGGAGAGACAGGAAAAACGGGAAACAAAAATGGTATGGATGTTAAAGTCGCTGTTATTTTCTTATGTAGTAACAGGTATGTTGCTGGCGCTTCTTACGGTGTTGCTCTATAAGTTTGAACTGGATGAACAATTAGTGTCTGCAGCAATTGTCGCAATCTATGTATTGGCAACTATGGCAGGAGGACTGGTGATAGGAAAGCTTGTCAAAGTCCGAAGGTTCTTATGGGGGCTTGGTCTGGGTGCGGCATATTTTGCTTTGCTGATGCTGATTACACTTGGCGTCTACCATACGCTGAACGGGAATGCGGTAAATATGATAACTGCGTTCATTTTGTGTTCAGGCGGAGGGATGATCGGGGGAATGATTTCTTAGGAAATGATGAAAAGAGCTGTAGAAAGGATTTGAAATAACCTTTCTGCAGCTTTTTGTAATTTGTTTTCCTTTTTCGGGTAATTAAAGAAAATAAAAGCTAGAAAGGATGGCGATGATATGGAATATTTAGTGGAAACCGCACTCTTAACGCATGGTCTTAAATCCATTTCCAACACAGATATTTTAGATAAATGGACGATATAAAAGAAAAATATTGTGTGGGTGTCCCAAGGGGAAATTAAGATTGGTGATATGGAAAAGTACCTGTTCTTTCAAAATTATGTTCCGATCTTCCGGCACTGGTTAATCTTCCGGTGATTTTGATATCTACAGGTCCCAAGGATATGATGGCTCGAGGGAAAACGGTTCAATGGCTCATTGATCATGGGGTAAAAGTTGTAGGCGCAAAGCGAGGGTTTTGTACCGGATATATTTTTGAGGGAGATAAAGTACTGCTTCAAGGGGAAATGCAAAAACCTTATGTACCGCCTCTTTTAATTATTCAAGAGATTCCGGAACAAAAGCGTGTCAAGGATAGAGAAATTTTAGCAAAAGCTATTCGGGAAGGAAAGAAAGCAGAGGCGGCAGGACAATATTTTCACCCGGCAGTCAACGGGAAAATTGATGAACTTACAGAAGGTTATTCTTCTGTTATCCAATTGAAGTCGCTTCTGGAAAATGCAAAACTTGCCGAGTGGTTATAAAAACGAGACGACCGAAGCCGTCTCGAAAAAAGTCTAACTTTTTAAGGGTACCTCACATTTTGATTGAGCAAGTCCTCTTCTTGTATGTGATGTCGTATGGTCCATAATCGTAATAACGTCTGTATATGTTCCGTACTTATAGTCAAGATTACAGTATCTGCAGGAAGCGTTGCAGTCATTTGAGATTAGTTTGTCTGGTCGATCTGGTTCATATATTTGATCAGACGGAAAATCTGGCAGGTGTAGCCCCATTCATTATCATAAAAACAGATAAGTTTAAAGAAATGGGAATTTACCTGTATTCCCTCCCGGATATCAAAGATTGATGCGTGAGGATCGCCGATAAAGTCCGAAGATACGACTTCGTCATCTACGCAGTCCAGAATGCCGGACAAATATGTCATAGAGGCTTCCCGGACTTTCTGACAGATATCTTCGTAGGAAGTAGCTTTAGAAAGCGCTACATTTAAGTCGACGATGGACACATCAGAAGTTGGTACACGGTAAGAAATTCCATTCATCTTATCCTTCAAGGAAGGGATGACTAAAGAGATTGCCTTTGCAGCTCCGGTAGTGGATGGGATTAAGTTGCCAAACACTGCTCTGCCGGTGCGCCAATCTTTGAGAGACCGGCAGTCAACGACCTTTTGCTTTGCAGTTGCAGCATGAATGGTAGACATCAAACCATATTCAATCCCATAATTATCTTCAAGGACTTTACAAATTGGAGCCAGACAGTTTGTTGTACAAGATGCGTTTGAGACAACTTGCATGTCCGGTGTATATTTGTTCTGGTTGATGCCCATGACAAAGGTTGGAGTCTCTTCGTCTTTTGCCGGAGCAGAGATGATAACTTTCTTAGCACCGGCATGAATGTGTGCCATTGCTTTTTGAGTAGTGCAAAATGCACCAGTGGCGTCGATGATATATTCTGCTCCGCATGCCTTCCATGGGATGGAAGCTGCATCACTTTCGGAAAATACAGGGATTTTCTGTCCGTTTACAAGGATTCCTCCATCGTAAACAGATAGTTCGCCCTGAAATCGTCCGAAGATCGAATCGTAGCGGATCATATATACCATATAGTTAAGATCTGCGTTGCGGACATTGATTCCGCACAGGTGAAAGGTTCCTGGCTGACTGATGGCGATACGGAAGGCGACTCTTCCAATGCGTCCGAATCCGTTAATGCCAATTTGAATTGCCATGATACAATTACCTCCTAGAATAAAATAATGGCAACGCGTGCAGTACCGAATCTTTCATACTGTAATCAATCTGCGCCCAGTGTAACACAGTCCGAAAGAAATATCTATAGAAATGGCGGTAATTAAACATTTAACGGGTTTGTCAAATTAAAGTTTTAACAGTCAGATAAAAGGATTGCGAAAATACCGGCAAGATGGTATAATAGCATAAGTTAAGCAAAGTGAAGGAGGAATGTACACATGAAACATGTAAAAACATTAAATACACAGACACTGAACAACACTGTTAAAAAAGGTGGATGCGGAGAGTGCCAGACATCTTGTCAGTCTGCTTGTAAGACATCTTGTACAGTAGGAAATCAGACTTGCGAACAGAAGAAATAAGCTCGTAAGAAGAATAAGAAGAATTAAGAGACAGCGGTCTTTTTGGTCGCTGTTTCTTCAAGTTTAAAAACAATTTTTAAGAAGACCGAAAGGGGTATAGTTTTGATTCATCAATACAAGAATAACGGATACAATATTGTTCTGGATGTGTACAGTGGTGCAGTTCATGTAGTAGACGAACTCTGTTATGATGTGATCGCCTGTTTAAATGAAGAAAATGAAGCGCACACACCAGGGACACTTCAAGAGGAAAAAACCTTTGAGGGACTGAAAAATGCCCTTCAAGATACATATAGTGAAGAAGAATTAAAGGATGCGCTTGACGATGTGACAGAGCTTACAAAAAATGGACAGCTTTTTGTAAAGGACGAGTATGAGTGTCTCATCGAAGACGTGAAAAAGAGAAAAACTGTCGTGAAAGCGCTGTGTCTTCATATTGCACATGATTGTAATCTGGCATGTAAATACTGCTTTGCAGAGGAAGGCGAATATCATGGAAGAAGAGCGCTTATGGATTTCGAGACGGGAAAGAAAGCGCTGGATTTCCTGATTGCGAATTCCGGCTCCAGAAGAAATCTTGAGGTGGATTTCTTTGGCGGAGAGCCGTTAATGAACTGGCAGGTAGTGAAAGATCTGGTCGCTTACGGAAGAGAGCAGGAGAAGCTTCATGATAAGCATTTCCGTTTTACAGTTACGACAAACGGAGTATTATTAAATGACGAAATCCAGGATTTTGTGAACAAAGAAATGGATAACGTTGTTTTAAGTCTGGATGGACGAAAAGAAGTCAATGACCGTATGCGCCCATTTAGAAACGGAAAAGGAAGTTATGATCTGATCGTTCCGAAATTCCAGAAGCTTGCAGACAGCCGGAATCAGGAACGGTATTATGTGCGGGGAACATTTACAAGAGATAATCTGGATTTTTCTAATGATGTGCTTCATTTTGCAGATCTTGGATTCAAACAGATGTCTATTGAACCGGTTGTCGGACCGGAGACAGATCCATATGCGATTCGTGAAGAAGATCTTCCGGTGATCATGGAAGAATATGACAAACTTGCAAAGATCATGATCGAGAGGGAAAAGGAAGGAAAAGGTTTTAATTTCTTCCACTTTATGATAGACTTAGAAGGTGGACCTTGCGTGGCAAAACGCTTGTCCGGCTGTGGCTCTGGCACAGAATATCTGGCGGTGACACCTTGGGGTGACCTTTACCCGTGCCATCAGTTTGTAGGTCAGGAAGAATTCCTGATGGGAAATGTAGATGAAGGGGTGAAACGTCCGGAGATTGCGGATGACTTCAGAAGCTGTAATGTATATTCTAAAGAAAAATGTAAAAATTGCTTTGCTAAATTTTATTGCAGTGGCGGTTGTATGGCGAATGCTTACAATTTCCATGGAACCATCCATGATACTTATGAAATCGGATGCGAGATGCAAAGGAAGCGGGTAGAATGTGCCATCATGATGAAAGCCGCTCTGGCAGACCAATAAGTCTGGCGGTTTTATATAAAAGTTAGAAGAGACGAAAAAAGAGAGGAAGTTAACCATGAAGAAAAATAAAGGCATCTTAAGTCTTGTGGTGACGGTGATCCTGATCGGAGTATTGGGATTTACAGCTGCTGTCGGTTGGGGAAATGACCATACCGGTGCGGCAAAAAATATCAAGCTTGGTCTTGATCTGGCGGGTGGTGTCAGCATTACTTATCAGGTAAAAGACGAAAACCCATCAGAAAGTGAAATGAAAGATACAATTTATAAGCTTCAAAAGCGTGTGGAGCAGTACAGCACAGAATCCAGTGTGTATCAGGAAGGCGATGACCGGATCAACATTGAGATCCCGGGTGTATCCAATGCAAATGAGATCCTGGACGAGCTGGGACAGCCCGGCTCCTTGTATTTTATCGCACAGACAGGAAGCGATGGGACGCCAAACTACGAACAGGTGAATTCCACCGGTGATGCTGCCAAGGATTATCAGCTCAAGAAAAGTCTGGAAGAATTAGAGGCAGACGGTTCTTTAGTGCTTACAGGAAGCGATGTAAAGAGCGCGAAAGCGGAGACAATGGAGAACCAGACGACAAAGGCAAAAGAAAACATTGTTTCACTTGTTTTTACGAAGGATGGAACAAAGAAATTTGCAGACGCTACGACAAAAGCGTTTGAAGCACAGGAAAGTATCGGTATCTACTATGACGGAAGCTTTGTCAGTGTGCCGAATGTAAACAATGCGATTGAAAACGGAGAGGCACAGATTACCGGAAGCATGAGCTTTGAAGAGGCAGATGCACTTGCTTCTACCATTCGTATCGGTGGGTTGAAACTTGAATTAGAAGAGCTTCGTTCGAATGTTGTTGGCGCGCAGCTTGGTGAACAGGCAATCAGCACAAGCTTAAAGGCGGGAGCGATCGGACTTGCCATAGTATTTTTATTCATGATCTTCGTGTATTATCTGCCGGGATTGGCGTCAGGACTTGCTCTTCTTATCTATACTGAGCTTGTGATCGTGATTTTAAATGCGTTTAATGTGACGTTAACGCTGCCGGGTATCGCAGGTATTATTCTCGGTATCGGTATGGCAGTGGATGCAAATGTTATCATTTTTGCCCGCGTGAAAGAAGAGATGGATCGCGGAAAGAGTGTGAGAAATGCATTGAAGACCGGTTTCCAGAAAGCAATGTCTGCCATCGTGGATGGTAACGTGACAACACTGATCGCAGCAACTGTTTTATGGGTGAAGGGCTCCGGTACTGTAAAAGGTTTTGCACAGACACTTGCAATCGGTATTATTGTGTCAATGTTTACAGCGCTTGTGATTACCCGGATGATCATCTATGCTTTCTATGCAGTTGGTCTTCGCAGCGAGAAGCTGTACTATCGCCCACGTAAGAAAGAGCGGACAACCATTCCGTTCCTTGCAAAAAGAAAACTATTTATCGGCATTTCTCTGGTAGTGATCATAGCCGGTGTTGCATTTATGGGAGTAAACGCATCCAGAGGAAAAGGAGCATTTGCTTATAGTCTGGAGTTCCAAGGGGGAACCTCTACCAATGTAACCTTTAATAAGGATTATTCCATCGATGAGATTGACAAAGAGATCGTACCGATCTTAGAAGAGGTAACCGGAGATGCAAATGTTCAGACACAGAAGGTGGCAGGAACCAATCAGGTGATCATTAAGACCGTGACATTAGATCTTGCAAAGAGAGAAGCGTTAAATAAAGCGTTAGTGGATAATTTCGGTGTGGATGAATCTAAGATTACAGCTGAAAATATCAGTTCCACAGTCAGCAATGAGATGCGTCAGGATGCGATCATAGCTGTGATTGTAGCAACCATCTGTATGCTGTTGTATATCTGGTTCCGTTTCAAAGATATTCGATTTGCAACCAGTGCGGTTACAGCGCTTCTTCATGACGTGTTAGTGGTACTTACGTTCTACGCAATTGCAAGAATTGCGGTAGGTAATACCTTTATCGCATGTATGCTCACTATTGTAGGTTATTCTATCAATGCAACGATTGTTATCTTTGATAGAATCCGTGAGGAACTCAGACTGAAAACAAAGACAACAGATCTGGAAGAGGTCGTAAATAAGAGTATCACATGGACATTGACAAGAAGTATTTATACATCCCTTACTACATTTGTCATGGTAGCTGTCTTGTTCGTTATGGGTGTAAGTTCCATCAAGGAATTTGCAGCGCCATTGATGATAGGTATTATCTGTGGAGCGTATTCTTCTGTATGTATCACAGGAGCTTTGTGGTATATTATGAAAACAAAGATTGGAAAGAAAACAGCGTAAAGCGAAACAAGAATCCCGCAGGCGGAAATTCCGTGTGCGGGATTCTATATTTCTTATAACTGGAGAGTGTGTAGAGTCTGTAAATGCCTCCTGCACAGGAAAGGAAGAAGAAACATGGAACGATGGGTGATGCTTCGCAAAGGAGCGGATTTTGATAAGATTTCCCGGACTTTTGGAATCAGCAGGAGACTGGCGAGTCTGATACGGAACCGGAATATACAAGGTGAGGCGGAAATCGGGAAATATTTGAATGGGACATTGTCAGATCTGTATGATGGAATGCTTCTGAAAGATATGGACAAAGCGATTGACATTCTAAGGGAAAAGATTGCAGAAGCTAAGAAGCTTCGAGTGATCGGAGACTATGATATCGATGGTGTAAATGCGGCGTATATTCTGATGGAAGGATTAAAAAGGCTGGGTGCGGAAGTGGACGGTGATATCCCTGATCGCATTGCCGATGGTTATGGATTGAGCGAAGAACTGATCCGGAGGGCATATGAAGATCACATAGATACAATTCTTACTTGTGATAATGGGATTGCTGCCGGGGAAGAAATTGCATATGCGAAACACCTCGGAATGACAGTGATCGTCACTGATCATCATGAGGTTCCGTATGAAGAAATTGACGGAGAACGAAGGGAAGTGCTTCCGGCGGCAGACGCGGTTATTGATCCGAAAAGATCGGATTGTGATTATCCGTTTCAAGGACTGTGCGGAGCGGCAGTTGCCTATAAATTGATCGAGTGTCTTCACGAGTCAGTGGGGCGGGATGCGGAAGATCTGGATGATCTGATTGAAAATGTTGCCATCGCTACGGTTGGAGATGTGATGGATCTGGTAGATGAAAATCGGATTTTTGTAAAAGAAGGTCTGGCAATGCTGAAACGAACTTCGAATCTGGGACTTAAAGCGCTCATTGACTGCACCGGAATTCACAGAGAACAGTTGAATGCTTATCATATCGGCTTTGTGCTGGGACCATGTCTGAACGCCAGTGGAAGATTGGATACCGCCAAGCGGGCACTGGAACTGTTGTGCGCAAAAGATGCCAAAGAGGCTGCGGTACTGGCTGGTGATCTGAAAGGACTAAATGACAGCCGAAAGGATATGACGGTAAAGGCTGTGGAGACAGCGATTGCTCAGGTGGAAGAAGAGGGGATAGGCGAAGATAAGGTCCTGGTACTGTATTTGCCGGATTGTCATGAAAGTCTTGCTGGCATTGTGGCAGGGCGAATCAGAGAACGTTATTATCGACCGGTGTTTGTAATTACTGATGGAAGAGAAGGGTTGAAAGGTTCCGGGCGTTCGATTGAAACTTATCATATGTACGAAGCGCTGCACGAATGTGAGAAACTGTTGCTCAGATATGGCGGACATAGGATGGCGGCCGGTTTGTCTTTGGAAAAGAAGAATCTGGAAGCTTTGCGGAGAACATTGAATGAAACATGCCGGTTGACCAAGGAAGATCTGATGGAAAAAGTAGTCATTGATATGGAGCTCCCTTTTTCTTATGTAACAGAAGAACTGGTGGAAGAACTGTCCCTTCTGGAACCATTTGGAAAAGGAAATACGAAGCCTGTGTTTGCCGGAAGAAATATTGAACTGTTAAACGGGAAAATTCTTGGGAAAAATAAAAATGTGTTAAAGCTTCGTGTGCGAGACGAACAAGAAGTAGTGATCGATGCAGTTTATTTTGGGAATCTGGAAACATTTTCGGAGACATTGTGTGGAAAATACGGAGCGTATGCTATGGATGCTCTTCTACGCGGAGAAGGGAAGGGAATGAAGCTTTCTCTTACTTATTACCCGGATATTAATGAATATAGGGGGAAGAAAAGTCCGCAAATTGTGATTACGCATTGTCAGTAGTAGTAAAATGTGTAGAATTGTTTGAAAAATAAAGCGACTAATGCTATACTTATTACGTGTTTTTAGCTTAGTTGAATCTTAGACGAAGGGAAAGCTTTCGAAGAGATTCAAGGCAGGAAGAATGTGAGATTATGAGAGAAAAGAGGAAGGGGGAGGCAATGAGATGTCAACAAAAGCGACGACTTATGAATCTTTAGACAACAAGATCGCTGCCAGCACATTGACAGAGGATCTGGTAAAAGGGCTGGAAGTTGTAGATGGTCATGCAATCAAAGAGAAAAAAGATTACGAAAAACCAGATGAATTATATGACATGTTAATTGCCCGTATCCGACAGTATCATCCGTCTACGGATATCAGCATGATTGAAAAGGCTTACGAATTAGCCAAGAAAGCACATGGAAATCAATGCCGGAAGTCCGGAGAGCCATACATTGTACACCCACTTTGGGTGGCCATTATTCTGGCAAATCTGGAGATGGATAAAGAAACGATCGTGGCAGGAATGCTCCATGACGTAGTAGAGGATACCGAGGTCACAGACGGAGAGATAGAAAAGGAATTTGGAAAAGAAGTAGCGCTTCTGGTAGACGGTGTTACAAAATTGGGACAGCTGTCTTATTCTTCAGATAAACTGGAGGTGCAGGCGGAAAATTTAAGAAAGATGTTTCTCGCAATGGCGAAAGATATCCGTGTCATTATCATTAAACTGGCAGACCGTCTTCACAACATGCGGACCTTGCAGTTCATGACGCCGGCAAAGCAGAAAGAAAAAGCAAAAGAAACAATGGATATCTATGCTCCGATTGCGCAGAGACTTGGTATTTCCAAGATCAAGACGGAGCTTGACGACCTTGCGCTTAAATATTCCCAGCCGGAAGTATTTTTTGATCTCGTAGCTCAGATCAATGCGAGAAAAACAGAACGTGAAGAATTTGTAGATCAGATTGTGGCAGAAGTTTCCAAACACATGGAAAACGCACATATTAAATGTGAGATCAGCGGACGTGTCAAACATTTCTTCAGCATTTACCGTAAGATGGTCAATCAGGACAAAACCGTAGACCAGATCTATGATCTGTTTGCGGTGCGCATCATTGTAGATTCTGTCAAAGACTGTTATGCTGCGCTTGGCGTGATTCATGAAATGTATACGCCGATTCCGGGGCGTTTTAAAGACTATATCGCAATGCCAAAAGCCAATATGTATCAGTCTCTTCATACAACACTTATGAGTTCGGTAGGTCAGCCTTTTGAAATTCAGATCCGAACAGAAGAGATGCATAAGACTGCGGAATATGGTATTGCGGCTCACTGGAAATATAAGGAAACCGGAGGAAGCAGTCAGAAGAATATTGAGACTCAGGCGGAAGAAAAATTAAGCTGGCTCAGACAGATCTTAGAGTGGCAGAGAGATATGTCTGATAACCGTGAATTTTTAAATCTGATCAAGGGAGATCTGGATCTTTTCGCAGAAGATGTGTATTGCTTCACACCGCAGGGAGATGTAAAGAATCTGCCCAATGGCTCTACACCGATCGACTTCGCGTATGCGATTCATAGTGCAGTTGGAAATAAGATGGTCGGTGCAAGGGTCAATGGTAAGCTTGTAAATATAGATTATAAAATTCAAAATGGAGACAGAATTGAGATTTTAACTTCTCAGAACTCCAGAGGACCAAGCAGAGACTGGTTGAATATTGTAAAGAGTACGCAGGCTAAGAACAAGATCAACCAGTGGTTTAAGAAAGAATTTAAAGAAAGCAATATTATTAAAGGTAAGGAAATGATCGCTGCTTACTGTAAAGCAAAATCTGTTACACTGAGCAACATCATGACAACGAAATATCAGGAGATCGTGCAGAAAAAGTACGGATTCAAAGATTGGGATGCTGTACTTGCAGCCATCGGACACGGAGGACTTAAGGAAGGTCAGGTTGTTAACCGTCTGGTAGAAGAATATGACAAAGAGCATAAGCAGGTGCTTACGGATGCAAGCGTGCTTGAGAAAGTGGCGGAAGCTTCCAAGAATAAAGTGCATATTGCCAAGTCTAAGAGTGGAATTGTAGTCAAAGGAATTGATGATGTGGCTGTGCGTTTCTCCCGATGCTGCAATCCGGTTCCGGGAGATGAGATCGTAGGATTTGTTACCCGCGGAAGAGGGTTGTCTATTCACCGTACGGACTGTGTCAATATGCTTCATCTTACAGAAGCAGAGCGCGCAAGGCTGATTGATGCAGAGTGGGAAGGAGACGTGGCTGAAAAGGCAGGCGGTCAGTATCTGGCAGAGATCAAGATTTATGCATACGACAGACAGGGCTTCCTTATGGAAATGTCGAAGATCTTCACAGAGATGGAAGTGGATGTGAAGTCAATGAATGTACGTACGAGCAAGCAGGGGACAGCGACCATTGAGATTGGATTTGTCGTACACGGAAGAGAAGAGCTTGAAAAAGTCAGCAAGAAGATCCAGCAGCTGGACGGTGTGATCGATATTGAAAGGGCGACAGGTTAGAAATATGAAAGTAGAAAAATTTGTAACAGGAATTATCAGTACCAATTGTTATCTTGTCATCAATGAAGATACGAAACAGGCAGTGGTCATTGACCCGGCTGCCTGTCCGTCCTATCTGATGAGCCATATTAAGTCAGAAGGGTTGAAGGTGGAAGCTATCCTTTTGACGCACGGACATTTTGATCACATTATGGGAATTGACGGATTTTTGTCAGAATTTGATGTGCCGGTATATGTTCATGAAGATGATGCGGATGCGATGGAAGATCCGGTGCTCAATCAGTCCTCTACCTATACATCCGGTTATACATTCGGCAAAGCCCGGTATCTGAGAGATCATCAGACGCTGGAGTTGGCTGGATATACCTTTCAGGTGATCCATACTCCGGGACATACAAAGGGAGGCTGCTGCTATTATGTGGCGTCGGAAGACGTGCTGTTCTCCGGAGATACATTATTCCAGAATTCTGTGGGACGTACGGACTTTGTCAACAGCAGCACATCCGATCTGGTGCATTCTGTAAGAGAGAAATTGTTCCTCCTTCCGGATGATACAATGGTTTATCCGGGGCATATGGGAGAGACGAAGATCGGGCATGAGAAGAAATACAATCCATATGTATAGAAGAAATCGTAGATGGGAGTAAGTGATGATGATCAAGATCATATGCAGCGCTCAGGCGTATACTTATAATGCCTATCATATTGTAAAGGCTTTTTATCCGGCGGTTGAGATTACCAACCATGTGGAGGAAAAAGCCTCTAATTATGTAGAAATCAACTTTTCTGACGGGCAAGTGATCGCGGTAGAAAAAGAAGAGATCAAAGCCGGGACAGATGCAGAGAAGAAAGCACAGATTGACAAAAAGCTATATGAAAAACTGTCGGAAAAATCAGGAAAGACGTTGGCGTGGGGGATTCTTACCGGAGTTCGTCCGACAAAGCTTGCGATGAAAAAGCTGGAAGAAGGCATGGAACCGGAAGCGTTTGTTTCATGGTTCCGACAGACCTATCTGGTCAGCGAAGAAAAAGCAAGATTGGCATGGGAGATTGCCGGGCGAGAAAAGAAGCTTTTAGACCGGTTGGATTATGAGGATGGATACAGCCTGTATGTAGGAATCCCGTTTTGTCCTACAGTGTGCACATATTGTTCGTTTAGCTCCGGTGCATTAGAAGACTGGAAAGATTTCGTGGACGCCTATGTAGAGGTGCTCTGCAAAGAACTGGCATTTATCGGTGAGGTATCAAAAGAAAAGAAATTAAACTCCATTTATATAGGAGGAGGAACACCGACCAGCTTAAATGCAAGGCAGCTGGAACGAATACTTTCCTGTATTGATACACATTTTTCAAGAGAATATTTATTAGAGTATACGGTGGAAGCCGGACGCCCGGACAGTATTACAGAGGAAAAGCTGCAAGTGATCAAAGCGCATAAGGTCACAAGAATCTCCATTAATCCGCAGACCATGCAGCAGAAAACGCTGGATGTGATCGGAAGAAAGCATACGGTGGAAGACATTTGCAGGACTTATGAGATGGCTCGAAGCCTTGGGTTTGATAACATTAACATGGATCTTATCGCAGGACTTCCCGGAGAGACCGCTCTTGATATGAAAGATACTCTGGAAAAGATAGGAAGACTTAAACCGGACAGCTTAACGGTGCACTCGCTTGCTATTAAGCGCGCGGCAAAGATGGGGCAGGAAGTGAAAGAAGGACAATCAGACGCTAGTGTGTGTAACATATCACCGGAGATTGGCGCTATGATAAGCGAGGCAGAAAAAGCGGCTGACGACATGGGGCTGAAGCCTTATTATCTGTATCGTCAGAAAAATATTGCCGGAAATTTTGAAAATGTAGGTTATGCAAAGGTTGACAAAGCAGGAATATACAATATACTTATTATGGAAGAAAAGCAATCCATTATTGCCGCGGGGGCGGGAGCATCTACGAAAATTGTATTAAAGCAGCCGATGCTTCAACCGGGCAGTAAAAATCAGAAAAAGACGAATTTGATCCGGCTGGAAAATGTAAAAGCAATTGATGCTTATATCCGCCGTATCGATGAGATGATAGAGCGAAAAGGAGAATGGCTATGGCGTTAAAGAAGAAACCGGTTACAGGCATGAAAGATATGCTGCCGGCAGAGATGGAGATCAGAGACTATCTCATCGGATTAATTAAAGAAACATATAAAACCTTCGGATTTACCTCTATGGAAACACCTTGTGTCGAGCATATTGAAAATCTGTGCAGTAAACAGGGCGGAGATAATGAAAAGCTGATTTTTAAGATTATGAAACGCGGAGAAAAATTAAAGATTGACGAAGCGAAAGAAGAAAATGATCTGGCGGATGTCGGACTTCGCTATGACCTTACCGTTCCTTTAGCGAGATACTATGCGAATCACGCCAATGAGCTTCCGTCACCTTTTAAGGCGCTTCAGATTGGAAATGTGTGGCGTGCAGACCGTCCGCAGAGAGGTCGTTTCCGCCAGTTTATGCAGTGTGATATTGACATTTTGGGAGAAGGCTCTGTATTGGCAGAAATCGAATTGATTCTTGCAACGACAGCAATGCTTGGCAAGCTTAATTTTAAAAACTTCACAGTATGTATCAATGACCGTAATATTTTAAAGGCAATGGCGGCATACAGTGGATTTAAAGAGGAAGATTACGACGAAGTCTTCATCATTCTCGATAAAATGGACAAGATCGGCGCAGAAGGCGTGGCAGGAGAGCTGGAAGAGATGGGCTATACAAGAGAAAATGTAGATACTTATCTGAAGCTTTTTGATGAAGTGGAAACAGATCTGTCCGGTGTCCGTCATTTGAAAGAGAGACTGGGAGATTTCCTTAGCAGCGAAACAGCGGAAGGCATGGAGATGATCATGTCCAGCGTGGAGGCTGCAAAAGAGTGTGATTTCAAATTGAAATTTGATCCGACACTGGTAAGAGGACAGTCCTATTATACAGGAACGATCTTTGAAGTGACAATGGATGATTTTGGCGGTTCTGTGGCAGGCGGCGGCCGTTATGATAAAATGATCGGGAAGTTTACCGGTCAGGATACTCCTGCTTGCGGATTTTCCATTGGATTTGAGCGTATTGTAATGCTGCTCTTAGAAAGTGGTTATGAAGTGCCTGGAGTAAGACAGAAAAAAGCATATCTTTTGGAGAAAAAGCTTCCGAAAGAAGGAATGCTGAAAGTATTAGAGCTTGCGAAAAAAGACAGAGAGTCCGGCAAACAAGTGCTGATCGTAAATATGAAGAAAAATAAAAAGTTCCAGAAAGAACAGCTGACGGAAGACGGATATCAAGAGATCATCGATTGTTATGCGGACAAAGTAGAGCAGTTATAAGAGAAAAGGAGAGAAAAATCATGGCAGAGTCAATGCAGGGGTTAAAGAGAACCCATAGATGTGCAGAGTTATCTGCAGCAAATATCGGTGAAACTGTGACCATTATGGGATGGGTGCAGAAGAATCGTAATAAGGGAGGTCTTGTATTTGTTGACGTAAGAGATCGTTCCGGTATTATTCAAGTCGTGTGCGAAGAAGGAAAAACAGATGCAGCGCTTATTGAGAAAGCTGCAAAGCTTCGTTCAGAATATGTTGTTGCAGTGGTTGGTAAAGTGGAGAAGCGTTCCGGTGCAGTAAATGAAAATCTTGCTACCGGTGAAATTGAAGTGATCCCAGAGGAGCTTCGTGTGTTGTCTGAGTCTGAGACACCACCGTTCCCGATTGAAGAAAACTCTAAGACAAAAGAAGAGATTCGTTTGAAATACAGATATCTGGATCTTAGAAGACCGGATATGCAGAAAAATCTGATGATGAGAAGTAAAGTGGCAACACTGACTCGTCAGTTCTTAGCAGATGAAGGATTTATGGAGATTGAGACTCCGATCTTGATCGGAAGTACGCCGGAAGGCGCAAGAGATTACCTTGTTCCAAGTCGTATCCATCACGGACATTTTTATGCGCTTCCGCAATCTCCGCAGTTGTTTAAACAGATTTTAATGTGTTCCGGATGTGATCGTTATTTCCAGATTGCAAAATGTTTCCGTGACGAAGATCTTCGTGCAGACCGTCAGCCGGAATTTACACAGATCGATATGGAACTTTCTTTTGTAGATGTAGACGATGTCATTGATGTAAACGAAAGACTGCTTGCAAAATTATTTAAAGAAGTATTGGGAGAAGAAGTAACACTTCCGATTCCGAGAATGACATGGCAGGAAGCAATGGATCGTTATGGCTCTGATAAGCCGGATATCCGTTTTGGCATGGAGCTTCAGGATGTAACAGAGGTCGTAAAAGATTGTGAGTTTGTTGTATTTAAAGGAGCAATCGAGCAAGGCGGAACTGTTCGCGGTATTAATGCCAAGGGGCAGGGATGCATGCCGAGAAAGAAAATTGACAAATTGGTAAGCTTTGCCAAAGATTACGGTGCAAAGGGACTTGCATACATTGCAATACAGGAAGATGGCACAGTAAAATCTTCTTTTGGTAAATTTATGAAAGAAGAAGAGATGGATGCGCTGATACAGGCAATGGGAGGAGAAAATGGAGACCTTCTTCTCTTTGCTGCCGATAAGAATAAAGTAGTATGGGCGGTACTCGGAGCACTTCGTCTGGAGCTGGCGCGTCAGATGGAACTTCTTGATAAGAGTGAGTATAAATTCCTCTGGGTAACAGAGTTCCCGCTTCTTGAGTGGAGTGACGAAGAAGAAAGATTTATGGCAATGCACCATCCATTTACGATGCCGATGGAGGAAGACCTTCAGTACATCGACAGTGATCCGGGAAGAGTGCGTGCGAAAGCATATGACATTGTACTGAACGGAAATGAGATCGGCGGAGGAAGTATCCGTATCTTCAACCCCGAGATTCAGAGCAAGATGTTTGAAGTGCTTGGATTTACACCGGAGCAGGCGCAGGAGCAGTTCGGATTCTTATTGACTGCATTCAAATATGGCGTGCCGCCTCACGCAGGACTTGCCTATGGTCTTGACCGTATGGTTATGCTGATGGCAAAAGAGGACAGTATCCGTGATGTCATTGCGTTCCCGAAAGTAAAAGATGCTTCAGATCTTATGACAGAAGCACCGACAATGGTAGATGAGAAGCAGCTCGCAGAGCTTGGAATCACTGTTGTGGAAGAGGAAGAAGAGGAAGTTTAAAAAAATAAAATAAAGGCAGCCTCGGAAGAAGCCTTGTATCAAAATGTTTTGTGTGATATATTAGGCTTTCTCCGAGGTTTTTTTGTTGGTGAGGACCTCTGCTTTTATTTGGAAAGAAGTACCTACGATTGATTATTAGGAACATTTTTATCAACTGAACAAAATGATTCAATAAAAAGAAAAATAAGAGGATTTTTTCTATCGCCCTGCATCACGACCATGCAGGCTAACACTCGGGATTTTGGTTGATGTAATGTGCAATTTGCAATTTGGCGTATACTGTTATTATTGTATGGCTCTTTTGAAATTGGATAGTATGGGAGTAACGATTGAGTATTAACAGGTGGTCATGTGTGCCCCCCCCTAAAAGGAAGAGAGGAAAAAGAAATGAGATATATAATTTTTAGGATTTTGTTAGCTATGCGGAATTTTGTGCGGATAGTGACGACGTTATGTATTATTATAACAATAGGCATAGAAATAGCGAATCCGTTGATACCTTATAAAAATCTATATATTATATTGTTAGGTGTAGTACCTTTTTTGATCAGAATATATTACGATAAATTGTTATTTAGAGTAAAACCGGAAGATATGGACCTTTATCTTAGCAGTTAGGAGGGATGATTATGAAGAAAAAAGTGATCGGCGCAGTAGTGATCGTGGCTGCTTTGTTAGGTGTATTAGGTTTTGTGAAGTACAATGAATATTCCGCCAAGGAACCGGTTGTGAAGGTAGAGCTTGGTGATAAGATTTCTGAAAAGCCGGAAGATTATGTGAAAGCAAATAAGACAGCATTAAAGAAAACGGTTCTGGATTTAAGCCGGGGCAGACATGGGAAGTAGAAACAGATAGTAGTGGAGTTATAGATAATTATAATGGTAATACATGGGAAAGTGGAACATGGACTCCCTAAATACAAATAAAATAATATCATATATATAACAAGGGTAATTAATTGGGGGCAGAAATGTCCCCTGTTTTGTTAAAGGAGAACAGCTATGGGAAGAAAGTTTCATCACCTGACTTATTCCGATCGGTTAAAGATTGAAGCACTGCATATGGCTAAACATACATCACAGGAGATTGCGGATCAATTAGGCGTGCATGTATCTACGATTAACAGAGAGGTAAAACGTGGGGTGTATACACATCTGAATACGGACTGGACAGAAGATCTATATATTTAATTTTAATCTATGTAACTTTTCTAAGTTCTATATACGCCGCGCTCTCTAAATTTGTTAGAAACACATTCCTATAAAAATGAAAAGCAGGAAGCGCATGGGCTTCCTGTTCAATATTTAGTGATCGGAATAATGATAACGACAAGACAGAATATAAACATTCTGCTCATCTATTTTATAGACCAATCGATCCTGTTCATTGATTCTACGACTCCAAAATCCGGATAGATCTCCGACTAATGGTTCTGGCTTTCCAATGCCGGAGTTCCCGTTTCTACAGATATCGTCAATCAGCTTATTGATTTTTTTGAGCGTTTTCCGGTCTTCCGTTTGCCAGTAAATATAATCATCCCATCCATTTTTTGTAAATACTTTATTCATCGGCTGACACCTCAATCAGTTCTTTCACATGACAACAGCCTTCTTCTAATTGTTTCTTAGATTCCATCAGCCAGTTATAGTTTGTTTGATTTCCCATAAGGTGCATATTTTCCATCATGTTATTGTAGGCTTCTTCGGACATCATGACGATGTTTTTATTTTTTTTACGAGTCACAATAATTGTTTCATAATCATCCGAAACTTTATCCATACATTCTTTCATATTTCCTCTTAGTTCTGTGTAATTTACTGCTAGCATATTCTTCACCTCCAAGATAAAACGTACAATATTCTGTACTTGTATTATAGTATGTGGAATCACGTTGTGTCAACAGGAGTTATTATTTCCAATAGAAAAAGATCTATGATAAAAGAGTTGTCTTAGATGGATAAAAAGTTGTTAAAAGGAAAGCGGTCATGTGTGACCGCCTGTTCTTATTATGGGTTGTGCCCCCAGTTGAGCACGCAAGCGTGCGAAATAGCAACCACCTGCTATTGAGGCTGTTCAAGCCAATACGTAACGAAAGGAAAGGTGATTTTCATGACCCAAAAGACAAATAGTTTAGCACACACCAAGTGGATGTGTAAATACCACATAGTGTTCACACCAAAGCATAGATGAAAAACCAGTTTTAAAATAATTAGTAAAATAGTAAAATAATAGTAAAATAATTAGTAAAATAATTAAAAAAAGTTGTTGACAAACATGAGTCGCTGTAGTATAGTAGTTATTGTTCTGAGGAACACAAAAAAAGATACGCGACAGTGGCTCAGTTGGTAGAGCACGACCTTGCCAAGGTCGGGGTCGCGGGTTCGAACCCCGTCTGTCGCTCTTGAAAGGAATTGCATTACGCAATTCCTTTTTTCGTGTTATAATAATCTTGATAGTGAAGATGTGTTTTGAAAAAAGGCAGGTGAGTTTTTTGACGCAAATTATGGAAGAACAGAATCCTCTTGGAACAGAGCGCATTGGGAAATTAATTCCGAAATTTGCCATTCCGTCTATTATAAGTATGGTAGTAAGCTCTCTATATAATATTGTGGACCAGATTTTTATTGGTCAAGGCGTGGGAATGCTTGGGAATGCGGCGACGAACATTGCGTTTCCTGTAACCATTATCTGTACTGCGACGGCGCTTCTTCTTGGAATAGGAAGTGCTTCGAATTATAATCTGGCATCAGGAGAAAGAGAGCAGGAAAAAGCATCTGCAATTGCCGGTACGGGACTTTCTGTAATTGTCATGAGCGGTGTCGTGATTACAGTGGTTGTATTAATCTTTTTAGATTCGTTGCTTCAACTGTTTGGAGTGACTCCGGATATTTTGCCATATGCACAGGACTATGTGGGGATTACTGCGTTTGGTCTGCCTTTTTATATTTTGATCAATGGAGGGACGCAGCTAATCCGTGCAGACAGAAGTCCGACCTACTCCATGGTATGTATGTTGACCGGAACGATTCTTAATACTATTTTAGATCCGTTGTTTATCTTTGTGTTTGACTGGGGAATTCAAGGAGCAGCGGCGGCAACGGTTATTGGGCAATTTGTGTCGGGTATGCTTGTGATTGTTTATTTTTTGAAGTTCCAGAAAATGAAGATTACAAGGCAACTTCTGATCCCCAAGCTCTGTTATCTGAAATTGATCGCATCTCTTGGAATGGCCTCTTTTATTAATCAGATTGCACTGGCGGTAGTACAGATTGTTATGAACAACACGTTGCGTTATTACGGGGCGGCGTCTGTATACGGAATGGAAATCCCACTCGCTTGTGTAGGAGTGATCACGAAGGTTAATATGATCTTCATTTCCATATGTATAGGTCTGTCTCAAGGGTGCCAGCCGATCTGGGGATTTAATTATGGGGCAAAGGCATATGAGCGGGTAAAAGAAACTTATAAGCGTGCGTTTCAGATAAGCACACTTGTGGGCGGCTGTTTTTTTATCTGCTTTCAGATATTCCCGAGAACGATCGTAAGTATTTTTGGAAGCGGAAGTGAATTGTATTTTGATTTTGCGGAGAAATATTTTCGAATTTTTATGTTTATGACATTTGCAAATGGCTTACAACCAATAAGTTCCGGTTTCTTTACTTCAATTGGAAAAGCAAAGCTTGGAATCTTTACTTCCCTTACGAGACAGGTGATGTTTTTGATTCCGTTAATCTTGATTTTTCCATTGTTTTTTGGAATCAATGGCGTTATGTATGCAGGACCGATCGCCGATCTTGCGGCAGCTGTTGTGGCAATTTCTTTTGCGGTGCGTGAATTAAAGAAGATGAAAAATGAGAATAAGAATTGTCTGTCTGTGTAAAGTGTGTTAGAATAGAGAAGCAAATCTAATAAAGAAAAGCAGAGTAGAAATGTGTGCGTTAAGTGCCGGCTGGACGGGGAGTTGCCAGCCAGACGAAGGAGAGGTGTCCGCGGTACATATTTCGCATCCCGCTGCTACACATAGACAGAAGAGAACTACCTGCTTATGCGTAGCTTTAAGGACTACTGCAAAGGAGGTATTTTTTATGAAGAGATTGAAACAATTATTTAAGGATTCTTTTCGGGAGCTGAAAGATACGCGGAAGATGGCGATGGCAGCTATGTTTGTGGCGATTGCTGTTATTCTGGGATTTTACCGACTGCAGCTTACGGAATTTATTCGGATCGGCTTTGATTTCCTGCCGAAAGAGATGGCGGCTATGCTTTTAGGACCGTCAGTAGGCTGCGTGGTAGCAGCTTTTACGGACATTATTTCTTATGCGCTTAAACCTATCGGGGCATTTTTCCCGGGACTGACATTCAGCGCTATGCTGGCAAGCACTATTTACGGGACAATCCTCTATAAAAAGCCGGTTTGTTTAAAAAGAGTAATCTTAGCAAATGGTTTAGTGACGGTCTTCGTAAATTTATTGCTCAACACTTATTGGATGTCGATTTTGTATGGAAATGCGTATATGGTACTATTTCCGACGAGAGCGGTAAAGCAGTTGATTATGTTTCCGATAGAAGTGATATTATTTTATTCGGTGGCAAAAATGTTTGAGCGGGCAAATATTTTTGCAATTGTGAGAACAAAGAATATTTAAAAAGGAGAACAGTGTATGCGGGAGAGAACAACCATTGGATTTTATATCAAACAGATTAATAACGGTTATGAAAAAGAATTTAACAATCGTCTGCGTACACTTGGAATCACTTCTTCACAGTGCGAGGTGTTGGATTATCTCTTTACCAGCAGGAAAGAAGAAGTGACGCAAAGGGATATTGAGAAGGCGTTGAACCTAAGAAACCCTACGGTGACAGGTCTTCTGAAGCGCTTGGATGAGAAAGGTTTTATTCTTTCGGTTCCAAGTACGAAGGATAAAAGATGTAAAAATATTTATCTGACAGAGAAGGCTTATGATATCCGCAAGCGTATGGAGACGGATCGTAAAAAGCTGGATAAGATGCTGACCATCGGCATGAATAAAAAAGAGACGGCGGCATTGGAGAAAATGCTGGAAAAGGTACTGTATAATATTGCAGAGCCTTAGGAGAGAGGGAAAAAGGAGAATTGAAAATATGAGTTATGCTGATAAAGTGTTTATAGATATGTGCAGAGATATTATTGACAACGGAACGGACACCAGAGGAGAGAAGGTGCGTCCGGTATGGGAAGATGGAACACCGGCTTATACAATTAAGAGGTTTGGTGTGGTAAATCGATATGATCTTTCCAAAGAATTTCCGGCGTTGACGCTTCGAAGGACAGCAATTAAGAGCTGTACCGATGAGTTGTTGTGGATCTGGCAGCAGAAGTCTAATAACATCAATGAACTCCACAGTCATATATGGGACAGTTGGGCGGATGAAGATGGTTCCATCGGAAAAGCTTATGGGTATCAGATGGGAGTGAAACATCAGTATAAGGAAGGAATGTTTGATCAGGTAGATCGGGTAATTTATGATTTGAAGCATAATCCGTACAGCAGACGGATCATGACCAATATTTATGTGCATCAGGATTTGCATGAAATGAATCTGTATCCTTGTGCATACAGTATGACATTTAATGTTACGAAAGAGGCAGGAAGTGATAAACTGACTTTAAACGGTATTTTAAATCAACGTTCCAATGATGTTTTGGCGGCAAATAACTGGAATGTGTGTCAGTATGCAGTACTTCTTCATATGCTGGCGCAAGTGTGTGATATGAAGGTGGGAGAGTTTGTACATGTGATCGCGGATGCCCATATTTACGATCGTCACGTTCCTATGATTGAAGAGTTGATTAAGAGAGAGCCGCTTCCGGCGCCGGAATTCTGGCTTAATCCGGAAGTAAAAGACTTTTATGATTTTACAAGAGATGATGTGAAGCTTATTGACTATGAGACACATGAGCAGATTAAAAATATTCCGGTAGCAGTTTAGCACATCTATCAGGATGAAGAATACAAATGAATATAAAAGGAGAGAGAAGAATGTACTTAATTGTAGCTGTTGATAAAAACTGGGCAATTGGAAAAAACAATAAATTAATGTGGAGTATTCCGGCAGATATGAAATACTTTCGAGAGACAACGAAAGGGAATATCGTGATTATGGGGAGAAAGACTTTGGAGAGTTTTCCGCAAAGCCAGCCTCTTAAAAACCGAGTGAATATTGTGATCACAAATAATAAAGATTATAAAGTGAAAGATGCGGTTGTGGTACATAGTATTGAAGAGGCTTTAGAAGAAGCGAAGAAGTATGAGGGGATCCCTTATGTAATCGGAGGAGAGAGCATCTACCGTGCAATGCTTCCGTACTGTGATACCGCTCTGATTACGAAGATTGATCATGCATTTGATGCAGACACTTATTTTCCAAATCTGGATGAAGATGAAGAATGGAAGATGACAAAAATCAGTGAGGAGCAGACCTGCTTTGATCTGGAGTATTATTTTACTGTTTATGAAAGGGTTTCAAAGAAGTAATGAGGATTTTAAGTATTACAGCACAGAAGCCAAACAGCACCGGAAGCGGTGTGTATCTGACAGAGCTTGTGAAAGAATATGCATTGCTCAGTCACGAGCAGGCAGTGGTAGCAGGTGTTTATAGAGAGGATGAAGTGGAATTACCGGACGGGGTGGATTTTTACCCCGTCTACTTCTGTGAAGAGGGGCTTCCGTATCCAATCGTTGGAATGTCAGATGAGATGCCTTACATAAGCACCAAATACAGTGAGATGTCTCCTGAGATGGTTGAGCAGTTCCGGTCTTCTTTTATGAGCGTAATTGAAAGGGCTGTAGAGGAACTTCAACCGGATCTCATTCTTTGCCACCACCTGTATTTGCTGACAGCATTGGTGAGGGAACATTTTCCGGAACGAAAGGTTTACGGATTTTGCCATAACACAGATTTAAGACAAATGCAGAAAACAGATTTGGAACGGGAATTTATCCGCAGAGAGATTGGAAAGCTTGATCATATTTTTGTTCCGCAGAGAGCGCAGGAGGAAGGGGTTCTTGCCTTGTATCCGGTGGACAAAGAGAAAATTACCCGCGTGGGAATGGGGTATAACAATCAGATCTTTCATTTGGCAGAGGGAAGTCGTGACAAAGAAGGAGTTACCAGTCTTGTGTTTGCAGGAAAGATTGCTGAAAAGAAAGGCGTTATGAGTCTTCTTCGTGCTATGGCGCTTTTAGGGGATGAAAAGGAACTGGATATGAATCGCATCCAGCTTTTGCTGGCGGGAAGTACAGGGAATGAAGAAGAGTATCAAATGATCGAGGGGCTGGCAGAAAAATGTCCGTGCAAAGTAAAGTTTTTAGGTAGATTGTCTCAGCCGGAACTTGCGAAAGTATATCAGAATAGTGATATCTTTGTTCTGCCTTCTTTCTTTGAGGGAATCCCGCTTACTGTGATCGAAGCTTTGGCGTGTGGAAACAGAGTAGTGATGACAGATCTTCCGGGAATTAAGGAATGGATCGCCTCCGTTTCTTCTAATGCCGATGTCCGATATGTGACAATTCCAAGAATGCGAAATGCAGACGAACCGCTGGAAGAGGATTTGCCGGAATTTGAGCGTAAGCTGGCAGATGTCTTAAAGGCGAGTGTTTTGCAAAAAGAAACACATCTGGCAGATGTAAGTCGGATATCGTGGGAAGCAATTACCAAAGAGGTGCTTCGGCTTAAATAATTGAATGATAAAAAAGATCAAGAATAACAAGATATATTTAATCAATTAGAATCTCTTGACAGTGGTTGTGGACGTCTACTATAATTAATAGCAACATGTAGATTCCCGTGTCGGGCAGAGTATAGAGAGAGATCTCTGAATGGAAACAGTAACAAGTATGAATATTCGCCCTAAGCGTTTGCTTAGGGTCTTTTTTTAAAAAAACTCTTTTCACAGGAGGTAGAGATATGAAGAAGATCAGTGGTAACAAATTATTAGTAAAGGCATTGAAGGAAGAAGGAGTAGATACTATTTTCGGATATCCGGGTGCATGTACGATTGATATCAGTGACGAATTGTATAAGCAGGATTATACAAAGGTTATTCTTCCAAGGCAGGAGGTTGCCTTGGTACATGAAGCGGATGCTTATGCAAGATCTACCGGGAAGGTAGGCGTCTGCCTGGTGACCAGCGGCCCGGGTGCGACAAATCTTGTGACAGGGCTTGCAACTGCGTATTATGACAGTGTACCGCTTGTCTGTTTTACGGGGCAGGTGGCAAGACATCTCATAGGAAATGATGCTTTTCAGGAAGTTGATATTGTAGGGATTACAAGAAGTATTACAAAGTATGGTGTGACGGTTAGAAATAGAGAGGATCTTGGAAGAATCATAAAAGAAGCATTCTATATTGCGAGAAGTGGAAGACCGGGACCGGTGCTGGTAGACCTTCCGAAGGATGTGATGGGAGAACTGGGCAGTAATGAATATCCGCAGGAAGTGAATATTCGTGGCTATAAACCGAATACACACGTTCATATCGGGCAGCTGAAGCGCGCGATCAAGATGCTCGGAAAGGCTAAGAAGCCGTTGTTCCTTGTGGGCGGAGGCGTGAATATCGCCCGTGCGGGAGAAGTATTTACAGAGATTGTAGATAAGACAAAAGTTCCGGTAGTAACAACGGTTATGGGGCGCGGAGCCATCCCGACTGATCATCCGTTATATATTGGTAATCTGGGAATGCACGGGGCATATGCTTCCAATATGGCGGTAAATGAATGTGATCTTTTGTTTTCCATTGGAACAAGATTTAACGACCGCATTACCGGAAAACTTCATTCCTTTGCCCCGAAAGCACAGATTGTCCATATTGACATTGATACAGCGGCAATTTCTAAAAATGTGCAGGTAGATGTTCCAATCGTGGCAGATGCAAAAGAAGCTCTTGAGAAAATGGTGGAATATGTGACTGCATGTGATACCGAAGAGTGGGTTGAGAAAGTAGAAAGCTGGAAAAAAGAACATCCGTTAGTGATGAAGAAAAAACCGATCATGACACCGGAAGATGTGATTGAAGCAATCAATCGTCTGTTTGATGAAGCAATTGTTATTACAGATGTAGGGCAGCACCAGATGTTTACTGCGCAGTTTATCGAGCTGAATGAGAAGAAGCATCTGTATATGTCGGGAGGTCTTGGAACGATGGGATATGGACTTCCGGGAGCGATTGGTGCGAAAATCGGTAATCCTGATACTCCGGTTATTTCTATTTCCGGTGACGGCGGAATGCAGATGAACAGTCAGGAACTTGCAACTGCAGTATTGGAAGAACTTCCGATCATTTCCTGTGTTTTTAATAACAACAATCTCGGAATGGTACGTCAGTGGCAGAAGCTTTTCTATGGAAAACGCTATTCTATGACTTGCCTGCGCTCCGGAGCGGCGTGCAGGGGAAAATGCGGAGAGGTGCCATGTCCGACTTATACACCGGATTTTATGAAACTGGCAGAAAGTTACGGGGCAAAAGGAATCCGCGTTACAAAGAAGGAAGAAATAGAACCGGCATTCTGGGAAGCAATGAAGAGCAAGAAAACTCCGTATGTGATTGAATTTGAAATCGATCCGGAAGATCTGGTATATCCGATGATCCAGCCGGGCGGAACATTAAAAGATATGATTCTGGATTGTTAAGGAGGTTGGATATATGAATGGAAATGGAATGAAAAAACGCTGGATATCACTCTATGTGGAGAATCAGGTGGGTGTTCTGTCGAAAATCTCAGGTTTGTTCTCTGGAAAATCTTATAATCTGGACAGTCTGACTGTTGGAACAACGGAAGATCCTACGGTGTCAAGAATGACAATTGCTACAGTTAGCGACAACGAGACCTTTGAACAGATTAAGAAGCAGCTGAATCGTATGGTGGAAGTGATCAAAGTCATTGATTTTACAGATGTGTTTGTTCGAATGAAAGAGATTCTGTATGTGAAAGTAAGAAAGTGTACGCCGGAAGATAAGGTGGAATGTTTTCAGATAGCAGAAACTTTCAAAGCAAAAGTGATCGATTACGGGAAAGACTCTGTTTTACTGGAATTTGTTCAGACAGCGACGAAAAATGACGCCGTGATCAAGCTGATGAAAGATGAATTTCAAAGTATTGAAGTGGTGCGGGGCGGAAGTGTTGGAATCGAATCCATCAGTATGATGGAGCGGTAGTGAGGGGCACGCGTTCTCTTTAATGTCATATGACTTAATCTTTTTGCGAAAAAACCGAGCGCACTCTTGAATTTTGAAAAATATGGTATTATAATAACCTCAGATTAAAAAATTAGTTGTAATAGAATGAAGGAGTGAACGTGATGGAGAAGAAAAATATCGACTGGTCCAATATCGGGTTTGGATATATGGAGACAGATAAGAGATTTGTTTCTAACTATAAAAACGGAGCATGGGACGACGGCGTGCTGACAGATGACGCGAATGTCGTAATTAATGAGTGCGCAGGTGTTCTTCAGTATGCACAGACTTGTTTTGAAGGCTTGAAGGCTTATACGACAGAAGAAGGTCACATCGTAATGTTTCGCCCGGATCTGAATGCCAGCAGAATGGCAGATTCCGCAAAGAGACTGATGATGCCGGTATTCCCGGAAGATAAGTTTATAGAGGCTGTACATAAAGTAGTGGAAGCCAATGCAGCATATGTTCCACCGTATGGTTCCGGCGCTACCTTATATGTTCGTCCTTATATGTTTGGATCTAATCCGGTTATTGGCGTTAAGCCGGCAGACGAGTATCAGTTCCGTGTATTTACTACACCGGTAGGACCATACTTCAAAGGCGGCGCAAAACCGATCACAATTCGTGTCTGTGATTATGACCGCGCAGCTCCGCATGGAACAGGACATGTAAAGGCAGGACTTAACTATGCCATGAGCTTGTATGCCATCATGGATGCGCATGCTCAGGGATATGACGAAAATATGTATCTGGATGCAGCGACAAGAACGAAAGTCGAAGAGACAGGCGGCGCAAATTTTATCTTTGTAACAAAAGACGGAAAGCTTGTTACACCAAAATCTTCTACCATTCTTCCATCCATCACCAGACGTTCTTTGATGTATGTGGCAAAAGAGTATTTGGGTATGGAAGCAGAAGAAAGAGAAGTGTATTTAGACGAACTTAGTGATTTCGCAGAGTGTGGACTGTGTGGAACCGCGGCAGTTATCTCACCGGTTGGCAAGGTCGTGGATCATGGCAAAGAAATCTGCTTCCCAAGTGGAATGGATGATATGGGTCCTGTGACAAAGAAATTGTATGATACGCTGACTGGAATCCAGATGGGCAGAATCGAAGCACCGGAAGGATGGATTCACAGAGTATGTTAAATCTCCGCCATACGACGATTATAAAAAACAGATAGAAATGGAAAAAGGCGCAATGACGTAAGTGTAAACGTTGTTGCGCTTTTTGCATTCCACGATATCTCTTTTGGAAATGTGAATATACATTATAGTTCTTTTAAAAGATTGAGAAGAAAACAGTGTATAACAGTTGACAACAGTTGTGTGCTGTTATATACTGTTTATAAGAAAAGGAGGAATAAAATGAAGCTGATCATTAATCATTCTTCCATGCAGCCAATCTATGAACAGATTGTAGAACAGATTAAAGGGAAAATTATGCAGGGAGAATTAAAAGAAGATACTGCACTTCCTTCTGTGAGATCATTGGCGAAAGAGTTAAAAGTCAGTGCTCTGACGGTGAAAAAAGCCTACGATGCTCTGACGGAGGAAGGATTTATTATTACAATTCATGGAAAAGGAAGTTTTGTCGCATTTGCCAATCAGAATGTCATGCTGGAAGAGAAAAGAAAAGAAGTGGAGACGGACCTTGAGATGGCCATTCGAAAAGGGAGAAGCTGCGGCATGAGCAAGGAAGAGTTAAAGCAATTGTTTGAAATTATAGTGGAGGAATAACGAAATGTTAAAGTTAGAAAATGTAAAAAAACAGTACAAAGATTTTACGTTGGATTGTTCTCTTCAAGTGAAGGAGGGATGTATTACCGGATTGATCGGAGCCAACGGAGCCGGGAAGAGTACAACCTTTAAAGCAATTCTTGGCTTGATTCATATGGATGGAGGAAACGCAGAATTATTTGGAAAACCTGTGCAGAAATTGTCAGTAAAAGATAAGGAGCGTATAGGAGTGGTATTGTCGGATTCCGGATTCAGCGGTTATTTGACGATTAAGGATATCATAGCAATTCTTCGAAATATGTATCCCCGGTTTGAACAGGCATGTTTTGAAAAGCAGTGCGAAAAATTCAAGCTCCCCATGAATAAGAAGATCAAGGATTTTTCCACTGGAATGAAGCGAAAACTACAAGCGCTTGCAGCAATTTCTCATGGAGCAGATTTCCTTATTCTGGACGAACCAACGGCCGGATTAGATGTTCTTGCAAGGGATGAGATGCTGACCATGTTAAGAGAATATATGGAGACAGAAGGGCGTTCGATTCTTATAAGTTCTCATATTTCCAGTGATCTGGAAGACTTCTGTGACGACATTTACATGATCGATGAGGGAAAAATCGTTATGCACGAGGATACGGATGTGCTGCTTAACGAATATGGTCTGTTAAAGGTCCGTGAAGAGCAGTATGAAAAATTAGACAAGAGTTATATTATACGAAGTAAAAAAGAAAATTTTGGGTATAGCTGTCTGACGAATGAGAAGCAATTTTATGAAGAAAATTATCCGGACGTGGTAATAGAAAAAGGAAGCATTGATGAATTGATAATGATGATGATTCGAGGTGAACGATAATGAAAGGATTGTTGATCAAAGATATAAAATTGATGAAAAACCAGAAAACATTTTTTACAGCTATGACATTCGTAGGCTTCCTGTTCTTGATTACGCAGGAAACTCCGTATTTTGTTATCACCTATATTACAACGATGTTTTCTATGTTTACGATTACAACACTTACCTATGATGAGTTTGAGAATGGTTCAGCTTTTCTATTCTCTCTTCCCTTTAGCAGAAAAGATTATGTAAAAGAGAAATATCTATATGGAATCATCACCTGTGCCTTGGGGCTGGGAATTGTGACAGTTGCAACGGTTGTTGTCAGTGCAATAAGAGGGCAGAAACTAGACATGACTTCGATCGGGGCAACAGGGTTAGCTTCAATATCCATTTGTATTATATTTTTAAGTCTGTCTATTCCGATCGAGATTAAATTTGGGGTAGAGAAAGGAAGAATCGGTTTTCTTCTTGTCCTTGGTCTGTTCTTTGCGGGTTTCTATGTGGCAATGCGGTTTGCCGGAAATGAAGGAAGACTCGGTGTTCAGAACATCATTTCCCAAATTGAAGACCTTTCATCCGTGGCAGTGCTCGGAGGAGTGATTGGAATCTGGATCATCGTGGGGCTCGTTTCCATGCTGATCTCCATGGGATTGATCAGCAGAAAGGAGTATTAGGATGGTTAGTTTTCTGTTATGTTGGTTGGGAATGGCGGTATTTGTATACTGGCTGGTAAAGAAGTTACGGAAGTGATATAGAATCTTGAAGAATATCTGTAGAAAACCCTTGCAAACGCAGGGGTTTTATGCTACTCTTAAAAGGTCGCAAAAAACACGCATATATAGGTCTGAGATGGTGCCATACCCGGTAAAGGGAATGGTTTCGAAGACAGGAAAGTATATGCGGAAGTAAAAAACCAAATGGAGGAAAGAAACATGAGCGTTATTTCAATGAAACAGCTTTTAGAAGCAGGTGTTCACTTTGGACATCAGACAAGAAGATGGAACCCTAAGATGGCTCCATACATTTACACAGAGAGAAATGGTATCTACATCATTGACTTACAGAAATCTGTAGGTAAAGTTGATGAAGCTTACCAGGCAATTTCTGACATCGCTGCAGATGGCGGTACAATCCTGTTCGTAGGAACAAAGAAACAGGCTCAGGATGCTATTAAAACAGAAGCAGAGCGTTGTGGAATGTACTTTGTAAATGAGAGATGGCTTGGAGGAATGCTTACAAACTTCAAGACAATCAAGAGCAGAATCGCTCGTCTTAAAGATATCGAGAGAATGTCTGAAGATGGAACATTTGATGTATTACCGAAAAAAGAAGTTATCCAGATTAAAAAAGAATGGGAAAAACTTGAGAAGAACCTTGGCGGAATCAAAGATATGAAGAAACTGCCAGACGCTATCTTCGTAGTTGATCCTAAGAAAGAAAGAATCTGTGTTCAGGAAGCTCATACACTGGGAATTCCGCTTATCGGAATCGCTGACACAAACTGTGATCCAGAAGAGTTAGATTATGTAATCCCAGGAAATGATGACGCTATCCGTGCAGTAAAATTAATCGTTTCTAAAATGGCAGACGCAGTCGTAGAGGCTAATCAGGGAATGACAGAGTCTGATGAAGTATACGAGGAAGTTGCTGAAGAAGTAGAAGAGTAAGTAATGAATGGGGTTCTGGCTAATTTAGTGTGAACCCCGTCTGTCTACCTAATGAAAATGTAGGAAAGACAGGTGTGAGAGAAACGAAAATGGAGGATAAGAAAATGGCAGTTACAGCTAGTATGGTAAAAGAGTTAAGAGAAATGACAGGCGCAGGAATGATGGACTGTAAGAAAGCTCTTAACGAGACAAATGGTAATATGGATGAAGCAATCGAATACCTTAGAAAGAACGGACAGGCTAAGGCTGAGAAGAAGGCTGGACGTATCGCAGCAGAAGGTATCGTTATGGCTGAAGTAAAAGACGACAAAGCAGCAGCTATCGTAGAGGTTAACTCTGAGACAGACTTCGTTGCTAAGAACGCTGACTTCCAGGCATATGTAAAAGCAGTTGTAAATCAGGCGCTTACAACAAAAGCTGCTAACATGGACGAGTTCATGGCAGAGGCATGGAATGAAGACGCTGCTAAGACAGTAAAAGATGTTCTTACTGAGAAAATCGCAGTAATCGGAGAAAACTTAAACATCAGAAGATTTGAAAAAGTTGAGACTGAGGGATGTGTAGTATCTTATATCCACGGCGGCGGACGTATTGGTGTTCTTGTTGAGGCTGATACAGATGTTGTTAACGATGAGATCAAAGCTTGCTTAAAGAACGTAGCAATGCAGGTAGCAGCTATGTCTCCAAAGTATGTATCTCGTGATGAAGTAGATCAGGATTTCTTAGAGCATGAGAAAGAGATCCTTCTTGCTCAGGCTAAGAAAGAAAATCCAAATAAGCCAGATAACATCATTGAGAAAATGATTATCGGACGTCTCAACAAAGAGATGAAAGAGATCTGTCTGTTAGATCAGGTATATGTACAGGACAGCGATCTTACAGTTGCTAAATATGTAGAAAAAGTTGCAAAAGAGAACGGTGCTAACGTAGCAGTTAAGAAATTCGTTCGTTTTGAGACTGGTGAAGGACTTGAGAAGAAAAACGAGGACTTCGCAGCAGAAGTTGCAGCTCAGATGGGAAACTAAATTCCTAGACAGCATGAATTTTAAAACCCTTGAAAAGCCCAGAAAATGGGCATTTTCAAGGGTTTTTTGCGGTTTAAGAGAAAATCGTAAATTACCATAAAATACCGTATTTTATCATTAGATTTGGGGGGAAATTTGGGGGAAGACTTGGGGGAGAAGCTTCCCCCAAATGCCATCTTAAACTTTGCCTCTTTCTTCTGAATAAAGAAGAGAAGTTTGCTTGTCGTTTCTTTTTGGGGGATAACACTATCCTCCAAATTTGAACGTAAAATAGTGTATCTTCCCCCAAATTATCGTAAGTTATCGCATGGAAAATAGGGATTGAGGAAAGATGAGGGATAATTTATAATATAAAGAAAGAGACAAGTGAATACGTGGCAGAATATTTTGTCTCCTAGTGTGTCGGAGCCTTAAAAAGCGTGATATTTGGCAGTATTTAGTGCTGTTTTGTACGGAATTTGCGGATATAGAAGATCTAAATGGACAGGATGATACGAGCCGAATGGATGGAATTTGTGACTTTTTGTGGAGAAAATTCGTAATGAGAATAGTACATGCATAAAAAAAGTGGTGTAGTGTGGAGGAAAAGAATGAGATTACTTGCAAGAGATTTGAAACCAGTAACATTAATGAAAGTAAACGGTGACCTTTATCATGGTATAAGAGTGAATCTGCAAAGTTCGGTAAATAAACTATTAACGCAAGCTTTTGATATACCTTTTGAAGAAGGTGATTTTATTGAACGGGAATTGAAGAATGGTATAAAAGAAAAATACATAATTTTAAAAATAAATTATTCTACAAATGTGATTAACATGGATATTGAGAAGGTTACAGATTTAACTAAAAATAGAGGAGAGAAGATCATGGAGGAGAGGGAGAGAATAGTAAATAACACAAATAATTTTTATGGAGAGGCAACAGGAATACAAATTCAGCAAGGAACAAACAATTCTTTACAAGAGCAGACAATAACCCAAGAGTTTAATTATGCTAAAGTGAAAGAAGTTTTAGAGCAAATTAAAAAGTATGATAGTATGTTTGATGAAGAGTATGGAGAAAAAGCACCGGAGCTAAGAAATATGATTGAAGAAATAGAAGTTTTATTACAAAAGAGAGAAAATCCGAGTAAAATAAAAATGGTATTGACTGAAATTAAAAATTTATCTATTGGTATAGCAGGCAGTTTAATTGCTTCGGGTATCCTTGCAACTATTGCTCCGATATTATAGGTGGTGAACAAAAGTGGGAATAGTAATTGAATTACAAAGAGAGGCGTTAGATGAAAAAATATCTATTGAATCTTTGATGAGAAAGGCTTACTTAGTAGCCAGAAAGCTTAATCTGAAAGAGTTTGAAGAATGGATAAGCCAAGAGCAAAATGGGTACAAACAAGAAGTTCCGGAATATCGGAATATAGCAGGTGAAATTAAAGCATGGAATCCTTATCATGGCTGGATCCCAATGGTCTTATCTGCTGACATATCAGATTTGGTTTTTAAAATGCCGATACCTACTTCAATTTCAGAATTACAAGATGTGTATAACTCAAGTGAAGGTACAGTATGTTTATCTGTAAATGGAACCTTAACCGAATGGTTTAATTCTAATATGGATTTTATACCCACCAAGTATCAATTTTTTTCTACGAAAAGTGAATTGTATAGAATTATGAGTACGGTGAGAAATAAGATTTTGGATTGGGCATTACTTCTTGAAGAAAATGGAATAGTGGGCGAAGGAATGACATTTACCGATATAGAAAAGAAAATAGCTCATAACACTCAAGTTATCAATAATTACATAAATAACTTTTATGCTGAAGTTTCTGATATAGATATGCAACAAGGACAATAATGAGCTTTATATATCTAAAAGATTTTTTGCATTTTTGAAAATTCAAAGCATCATTTCTATTACTATAAAATAAAAGCGGAGGTGTTGATAATGACATTCAGAGAGGGTGTAGTTATTTCTGCTTATATAGGGGGGCTTTGTGAATTGTTTCGATTTGTTCACGAATACATCAAGGAAATATTGGGAGGGGAACTGTTTAGATATTAAAAAGTTTAATATTTGGCGATATTCAGAGCTGTTTTGTACGGAATTTGAGGATGAAAGAGGACTAAACGGACGGGATGATATGAGGTAAATGGATGGAATTTTTGACTTTTGGTTTTATAAAGATTTATAATAGGGAAAATTGATTGGGAGGATACATGGCATTAGATTTTTGGTACAATGAAGCTGAGAAAAAAGAACAAGATGAAAAATGGAAGCAGGATTTTAAAAATATCGGAGGAGATGTATATTCCTTTTTTATAGACACTGCGATTGAAAAAGGATATGAAAATCGAGAGGGACAATGGGATATGTCTTTTGAAATAACAGATGCAATGAAGAATCGACAGCATATTGTAGTCGAAGCAGGCGTTGGAATTGGAAAGACATTTGCTTATATTGTACCTCTTTTATATTATCATAAGAGATATAAAAAGCCGATAGTAATAGCGACATCCACCATTGCATTACAGGAGCAGTTAGCAGCGGATATTAAAATCATCGAGGATATAATTGGATACTATCCAGATATAGTTCTTGCAAAAGGGCAGAATCATTTTCTATGCAAATATAGATGTGATGCGTATTTCCTTTGTGAAAAAGATGAAACGATTAGAAAAATATATGCGGAAATTGAAAAAGGCGGATGTCAGAAGGCAGATTGGGATATTTATATACCAGATAATATATGGAATCAAATAAATGTAAAAGAGTTTAATCCTGTATTTTGTAGGCAGAATTGCGTTCATAAAGATTACTGTTTCTATTATAGCTTGAGGCATGAACTATTAACCACAAATGGAATTATTTTATGCAATCAGGATTTATTGACGATAAATTTAAGAAAGCGTCATAATTTTTCAAAAGAAATTATTACAGATAGATTTCAATTCGTTGTAATAGATGAAGCACATAACTTGGAAGGTAAAGTTAGAAATTCATATACAACAGAGGTAAGTTATATTTCACTGCAAAGGACCGTTGAGCAAGCAAGAAAAATTGCCAGAGGATTGGGAAATACAATTGATAAGAAACTTAAAAGATATTATAAACATTTGGACAGCGTTTTTGATTCTTTAAACTTACAAGTAAAAGATCAGGATAGAATAGCAAAAAAAGAAAATCGTGAAATTGAGAGATATTATCTTGACCGAAACATTCCGGCATTGCAAGGATTAAAAGACTGTGTTCATGATATATTTTTGGAAGTATCTATGCAGTTTGGAGTAGATGATTCTTATAGAAATAAAGATTATGATGCAGAATTAGAAGCATTGGAGTTACAGGAAGAGTTTTGGACAGCTATGCTGAAAGAAGAGTGTGAAGATATATTTTGGATGACTTTAAATGGAAAAGGGAAAAAGGGAATAGTATTAGCAAATTGTCCAAAGGATGTTAATAAATTAACTGAACGTCTCTTTTTTTCGGATGCTGATTTTACAACAATACTGACATCAGCAACGATAACAAGTGGCGTCGGGGAAGATTATGAAGAAGGTTACAAATATTTTATTGCAAACACAAATTTCCCGATGGAGAAAGGTTTTATTGCTGAACCTAAATATTCTCCTTTTAACTATGATGAACATGCAATGATTTATTACACAGAGGATATGCCTCACCCAAGTCATGAACGGAAGAGGTTTATTGAAAGAGGGATTGACGAGATTGTACGGATATTGGAAATATCTAAAGGAAAGGCATTGATCCTTTTTACTGCTAAAAGTGATATGCTTGAAGTATACGAAGGGTTAAAAGAAAGAGTGCCATATAGAGTTTTAATACAAAATGGAAGTGCATCACAAAGTGATACAATTGCTGAATTTAAAAAGGATGTTAATTCGGTATTGTTGGGAACGGGTACATATTGGGAAGGTATCAGTGTTGAAGGAATAGCATTGTCAAATTTAATTATCTTTAAATTACCGTTCCCAGTTCCAGAACCGATTATTGATTATAAAACAAGTATTTGCCAAGATGGCTTAATGGAAGTGTTAGTACCTGAGATGATTATAAAATTGAAACAAGGAATTGGTAGGTTAATAAGAAGTGAGAAGGATTTTGGAATTGTTTCAATTATTGATTCAAGAGTAGGTGAAAAATCTAAAGCAAAATATAAAAGGAATATTTGGGAAGCACTACCTATAAAGAATAGAACATCCGATTTTGATGAAATTGAAGAATTTTATAATTTATTGAATAGCGGCAAAAAGGAAGATGTATGTTTACAAAAGAGGAAGCGGTAATAAAAAGTATTTTACTGATTCATAAGGAAATATTTACAGCAAGATATTACATACCCAGTTGGTTTTACAAGAATCAACTGGGATTTTTTATGCCTAAATTTCTATACATAGCCATTCCCCATAAAGGAGTGGCTATTAAATTTGAGAAGAAAGGAGGAAGTCATTATGTCAAGATGTAAAGTAATTGCGATTGCGAATCAGAAAGGAGGCACAGGGAAAACAACGACAACGGTGAATCTTGGAGTGGGATTGGCAAATGAAGGGAAAAAGGTACTTCTAATCGACGCTGATCCACAGGGAGATTTGACCACATCTTTAGGTTGGGTAGATCAGGATAATCTTTCGGTAACGCTTGCGACACATATGGAGGGGATTATTCGTGACAAGAGTATAAAGTTGGATGAAGGAATGCTGCACCATGCGGAAGGCGTTGATTTAATTCCAGCAAACATTGAATTGTCAGGAATGGAAATGTTGCTTGTAAATGCAATGAGCAGGGAAACAACATTGAAAACGTATCTGGAACCGTTAAAGAAATCCTATGACTATGTTCTGATTGATTGTATGCCGAGTTTGGGAATGCTGACGATTAACGCATTAGCGGCGGCAGACAGTGTGATTGTGCCAGTTCAAGCGCATTATCTACCTTTAAAGGGAATGACACAGTTAATGCAGACGATTAAAAAGGTACAACGCCAAATCAATCCGTCTTTGAAAGTGGATGGAGTGCTGCTTACGATTGCGGATATGCGGACAGATCTTGCCCGTGCTACAGAGACCAGTTTAAAAGAGAATTATGGAAAGTTTATCAAAGTGTATCAGACAGTGATTCCGGTTGCAGTAAAGGCAGCGGAGACAAGCGCCGCAGGAAAGAGTATTTACAGTTATGACGAAGACAGCACAGTAGCAAAAGCGTATCAAGCCTTTACAAAGGAGGTGGTTCGGGATGGCGAAAGGCAGAGAAATCAACTTCAATCTTCCCTCAGCCGATGAGTTATTCAGTACGCAGGCGGAGCGGGATGAAGCCAAGCGAGAAATAATTATGGAAATTTCAATTGACGAAATCTGTGATTTTCCGAATCATCCCTTTAAAATCCGAATGGATGAGGAAATGGCGAATTTGGTGGAAAGTGTAAAACAGTATGGTGTTCTTTCGCCAGTGATCGTCAGACTAAAGGAAGATGGCAGTTACGAAATGATTGCCGGGCATCGTAGAAGATATGCAAGTGAACTGGCAGAGAAAACAGAAATTCCATGTATTGTAAGAAATCTTTCTGATGAAGAAGCGACAATTCTTATGGTTGACTCTAACTTACAGCGAGAGAAGATATTGCCATCAGAGAAAGCGTTTGCTTATAAAATGAAACTGGATGCCATGAATAAACAAGCAGGTAGACCGAAACAAAAGAATCTGACACCAGTGGTGTCAAATAAGTTTGGGTTGCGGACAAATGAAGAATTAGGGCAGCAAGTTGGAGAGAGCAGAGAGACAATCCGTCGTTTTATCCGTTTGACAAATCTTATTCCAGAGTTGTTGGAGTTAGTAGATAATTCTAATTCTGTATTAAAGGAAAAAGACAAGTTACAGATTGCTTTGCGTCCGGCGGTGGAGTTATCGTATTTGTCAGAAGAGGAGCAGGCAGATTTATATGAAACGATAGAATCGGAAGATTGTACGCCGAGTCATGCGCAGGCAATTAAACTGCGGAAGTTATCGGAAGAGGGACGGTTGGATGAAAATGTAATTTTTTCAATCTTGACAGAGGAAAAGGGAAATCAAAAGGAGCAGTTTCGGATGCCAAGAGAGCGGATACAGAAATATTTTCCGCTGAAGGCAACGGAACAGCAGATTGAAGATACGATTGTGAAAGCGTTGGAGCTGTACCGAAAACGGGAACGCAGTTTAGAACGATAAGGCTTGCCATTTGGGGAAACAGGTTCCCACATTTGGACAGCCTTTTTCTTTTGTTCCCCCTTCCCACACCCTACCCCCTCAAGATTACCAGCAGTTTACCAGCCGAAAAAAGAATAAGAGGAGTGTGGCTATCCACATTTTCCAATAGTCGAAGCAGATTTGGATCAAGTTGAAAAGAGAGAAACAGGAGATACCCCACAGTTTGTGGGGATTTTTTATGAAAGGATTTAGACTATGAGAAAGAAATTCAAAAGAAACAGCCGAAGAGTATTAGCATTTATGTTAAGTGTTCTGACGATGCTGACAACATTTGGAACATCAGTAACTACCGCATTTGCAGCGGACGGAACACTTCACTTTAATTCCGGAGAAACCATTGCGTATGGGGATTATTATACGACAAGGATGACGTTTGATGGAGAAAATACAGCATATTGCTTAGAACCAATGAAAAAACCGCCCGAGGAAGGGGATTATAGTTATAATCTCTTACCAGAAAATTCTCCGATACGAAAGGCACTGTATTATTTAAATGGCGGATATGGGTATGATACTGTTACAAGAGACAAGTGTTTTCATGGGTGGTCTGATACGGATGCGTATGTGATTGGACATTTAGCGGTTGCTTATATTTTTGATAACTATAATGATAAGGGAGGTGCATTTTATGGTGCGCCGGCTAATTATGTTGCAAAGGCAAAAGAAGTGGTTAAGGTCATTGACTCTTTACCTGCTCCGCCCCAGACCTTTCGAGCGTTTATCCTTCCAGTAGAAAATCATCAAACGATTGCAGGAAGCTGGTATGAAAAACCGTATGGCTGGATTGAGTTGTATAAGAGTACAGCAAATGGCAGTCTTTCAGAAGGAAAGCCTTGTCTTTATCGCTGTCAGAACATGCGCGTGTGGATATGGAATATATGTGCGCTTTGACCGGAAAGAATGCAGAAGAGGTTGAAAAGGAACTGGAGGGCGTGATTTTCCGTCTTCCGGATCTGACGGGAAAAGAGCCGAAGTTTGCATCGGAAGATGAGTATTTATCCGGAAATGTAAGGGAAAAGCTAAAAGAAGCAATGCTTGCCGCTGAGGGTTCAGAACTGTATCGACCAAATGTAGAAGCGTTAAAGCGGGTACAGCCCAAAGATCTGAGTGCATCGGAGATCAATGTCCGACTTGGAGCAACATGGATACCATCGGAAGATATCAAAGACTTCATGTTTGAATTGTTGCAGACACCGAATTACTGCCAATGGAAAATGAATGTCCGGTTTGTTCATGTGACTGGAGAGTGGTATATCGAAGGAAAAAGCATTGATAAGGGAAATGTAAAGGCAAACAGTACCTATGGAACACATCGGGTAAATGCCTATCGGATTTTAGAAGATACATTGAATCTGCGGGATGTCCGTGTGTATGACTACGTGGAAGACGAGGAGGGAAGGAAGAAACCTATCCTCAATAAAAAAGAAACCGCCATAGCACAGGGCAAACAGGATTTAATTAAGCAGGAGTTCCTTAACTGGATCTGGAAAGAACCGGAACGACGTCAACGATTGACTGCATATTATAATGAGAAGTTTAATGCCATTCGTCCGAGAGAATACGATGGAAGTCATCTGAACTTTTATGGAATGAACCCAGAGATTCAGTTGCGTCAACACCAGAAAAACGGAGTTGCTAGGATTATTTATGGTGGAAATACACTGCTTGCTTATGTGGTGGGTGCAGGAAAAACGTATACGATGGTTGCTGCCGCAATGGAGAGTAAACGTTTGGGATTATGTAACAAGTCAATGATTGTTGTACCGAATCATATTATTGATCAGTTTGCGGCAGAATGGCTGCAATTGTATCCATCTGCGAATTTGTTAGTGGCAACGAAAAAAGATTTTGAAATGAAAAACAGAAAGAAATTTTGTGCGAGAATTGCTATCAGTGAGATTGATGCAGTCATTATCGGACATTCTCAATTTGAAAGAATCCCGTTAAGCGTGGAACGACAATGTCGCATGTTACAGGAACAGATTCAGGAAACTGTACAGGGAATCAAGGAGGCAGGAAGGGAAAGGGGAAATCGGATTACGGTCAAACGACTGGAAAGAATAAAGAAAATGTTAGAGGTAAAGTTGAAAAGGCTGAATGATCAGAGTAAAAAGGATGATGTAATCTGTTTTGAAGAACTTGGAATTGACCGTTTATTTGTGGATGAAGCGGATTCATATAAGAACCTGTATCTTTATACCAAGATGAGAAATGTGGGTGGAATTGCACAGACAGAAGCACAGAAATCTTCAGATATGTTTATGAAAACAAGGTATATGGATGAAGTGACTGGAGGACGAGGAGTTATTTTTGCCACAGGAACACCGATCAGTAATTCAATGGTAGAGTTATATACGATGCAGCGTTATTTACAGTACAACACGTTGGTGGAACACAATTTACAGTTCTTTGATGCGTGGGCATCTACCTTTGGGGAGACGGTTACTGCAATTGAACTTGCCCCGGAGGGAACAGGATACCGTTTGAAGACGAGATTTGCGAAATTTTATAACTTGCCGGAATTGATGATGATGTTTCGCGAGGTGGCAGATATTCAAACTGCCGATATGCTGAATCTTCCGGTGCCGGAGGCAGAATACCGGGTCATCAGCGTAAAGCCAAGTGATATGCAAAAGGAAATGGTAACAGAATTAGGAGAACGGGCGGAGAGAGTGCGAAACGGTATGGTCAATCCGACAGAAGACAATATGCTTTTGATTACGAATGAAGGAAGAAAACTGGCGTTAGATCAGCGGCTTGTTAATGAAATGCTTCCGGATGATGATGGTAGTAAGGTTAATGCCTGTGTCGATGAAGTGTATCGGTTTTGGTATGATACGAAAGAAGATAAACTGACACAATTATTATTTTGTGACTTGTCTACGCCGAAAAAAGATGGAAGTTTCAGTGTGTACAATGATGTGCGGGATAAGTTAGTTTCAAAAGGAGTTCCGGAGAAAGAGATTCAATTCATCCACGATGCAAATACGGAAGTCCGAAAAAAAGAACTGTTTGGAAAAGTGAGGAAAGGGGATGTTCGTATTTTAATGGGCAGCACCTTTAAGATGGGCGCCGGGACGAACGTGCAAGATTTGATTATTGCCAGTCATGATCTAGATTGTCCGTGGCGTCCTCGTGACTTGGAGCAGAGAGCCGGGAGAACGGTCCGTCAGGGAAATAAAAATAAGAAGGTGGATATTATCCGTTATGTGACAGAAGGCACATTTGATGCGTATCTCTATCAGGTCATTGAGAATAAACAGAAGATTATCAGTCAGATCATGACCTCAAAAAATCCGGTAAGGGCAGTAGAGGATGTGGATGCAACAGCATTATCCTATGCAGAAATTAAAGCGCTTGCCGCTGGAAATCCATTTATCAAAGAAAAGATGGATTTGGATATTCAGGTGTCGAAGTTACAGCTTTTAAAGCAGAGTTATCTGAGCCAAAAGTATGAAATGGAAGATAAAGTGATGACGTATTTTCCACAGCAGATTAAACAGCAGAAAAAGTGGATTGCAGAATATAAGGAAGACCTAGCACATGTAAAAGAGCAGACACCGAGAGACAGGGAGACTTTTCCACCTATGCAGATACAGGGAACGGTATATGCAGATAAAAAAGAAGCAGGACAGGCTTTGATTGCAGCATGCAAAGCAATGAAATCTCCGGAGCCGATTGCACTTGGAGCATATCGCGGATTTGGGATGGAACTTTCTTATAATACATTTTCAAAAGAATTTGTTGTGGAATTGAAAGGACAGAGAAGTTATCCGGTAGCGCTTGGAACTGATATCTATGGAAATATTACACGTATTGATAATGAGATTGAGAAGATACCAGATCGGCTCTTGCATTGTCAGGAGCGATTGGAAACGCTAAAGGAACAACTTGAAACAGCGAAACTAGAGGTGCAGAAACCCTTTGCGCAGGAAGAAGAGTTACAACAGAAAACTGCAAGATTAGGGGAATTAAATGCAATGCTTGATATGGATAAGAAAGAACATCCGATTTTAGACGTGGAACCGGATGAAAGTGTGGAAGTGGTAGAAACAAAGTGTAGGGTTCTGGAGAGGTGAGAGATGTGGTGTCAGAGGACTGGCGCCACATACATAGCTTATGGAAAAGAGAATGTATAAAGTGGGGAATTTATTTGGTTTGGAATCAAATGAAGAAGGATATTGTGTTTTATAGATAAAGATATTTTGAAATTAATTGAAATCATATTAGAAGAATAAAATTAAATGAAATGTCAAAAATAGAAAATAGATAAAATATTTAACGAAAAAATCTCTAAATAAAACAATTAAATTGACTTTGTAAATAGAAAAGCATATAATGAGGATGGAGGTGGATAGAAATGTTAGTGAAAGTTAGTATAGAAAATTTTAAATCTTTTGATTGTGCAACAGAATTAACGATGATTTCATCAAATAAGATTAGAACAAATGCAAATCATAGGCTGAAAATAAAAAGTACACAGTTATTAAAATACGGAGTAGTTTATGGTGCAAATGCTGCAGGTAAAACAAATTTAGTAGAATTTTTCCGCTTTTTCAAGGAATGTATCAGCAAAGGAATTCCTATGGAAGCAGCAGGAATGTTTTGCAAAAATAGAGAAGAAAACAAAGAAAGAGAAAGTAGTTTTGAGGTACAAATTACAGTTGGCGATAAGTTTTATGCATATGGCTTTTCTGCTATTTTGAGTAAAAGAAAAATCACGTCAGAATGGTTGTATGAGCTTTATCAAAATGGATCGGCACGATGCCTATTTGAAAGAGAGGGAAATAAGCGTCCTATATTAGACAGTACCATTACCTTGTCGAATACAGAAAAAAATAAATTTGAAATTTATGCGGATGATTTTGAAGGAAATGAAAGTTCATTATTTTTAACAGAAATGAACAGAGGAAAGAAATATACAGTACGTTCAAAGCTGCTGTTTTTCAAGGAGGTGTATGATTGGATAGTAACTCATATAGCTGTCATAACACCAAATACACCGCTGATTGATTTGGAGTATTATTATGATACGGACTCCTTAAAGTTGATCAACAAATTGATTGAAACTTTTGACACTGGAATCAGTAAAGTGAAAATTGAAGAGATATCATTAGATGAGTTATCAAATGCAATGCCGAAGCCTGTATTTGATAAAGTAATGCGTCATGTAAAAAGTCGGATAGAAGAGCAGGAAAATCCATCTTTCCGTATGACGATGAGATCTAATGAAAGTTTCTTTAATATCGAAGTACAAGGTCACGAAGAACCGAAAGTGACAACAATCCGATTAAATCATTTGAAATCATTTTATGATTTTGGATTTGAAGAAGAATCTGATGGAACAAGAAGACTGTTTGACTTGATGGATATGCTTTTGAATAAGCGGGAAGATATGCTGTATGTTGTGGATGAGTTGGAGAGAAGTTTACATCCAAAACTGACGGAGAGATTTTTACAACTGTTTATGCAGCTTCATAGTGAAGAGAGAATGCAGTTACTGTTCACAACCCATGAGTCATCCATTATGGATCAAAGTATTTTCCGAAGAGACGAAATATGGTTTATTGAACGGAATGCAGAAAATGCAAGCGAAATCTATTCGTTAGATCGGTTTAAGGAAAGGTATGATAAAGTATTAAGTAAAGCATATCTGGATGGCAGATATGGTGCTATTCCGGTGTTTAGCACGTTTGAATTCAGAGAGGAGGAATAGGTATGTCTCCTGTTAGAAGTTATACAAATTGGAACAGTAGAAGTACAGATTATGAAAAACAGATAGAGCCATATCGCAAATATTTCTTTATTTGCGAAGGTGCGAACACAGAGACATGGTATTTTCGAAAATTGATTGATATCCGTAAATTTTTGAATATACATCCACTCATTGATATTCGTTTGTTGGAAAAAACAGAGGAAGATAAGGATATTAGTTTTCCGAGAAAATTGATTGCTTTTGCGGAAAATCAGAAGAAGAATCCAGAAATATCATTTGATGAAGAACGCGACAAAATGGTTATTGTTTTTGACGCAGATATTTTTGAGGAAAAGGTACAAGACTATGATGATGTTGTGGCATTAGGAGAGGAAAATAATATTTTGGCAGTTAGCAATCCGGCGTTTGAACTGTTTCTATTGCTACATTTTGAACACGCGTATGAGGAAGATATTAAGCCGAATGAAGAAGAAATAATCAAGAATCAAAAGGTTGGTAATCAGACATTTATTTATAAACTTCTGTTGGCAAGAACGGGTATAAATCCAAAGAAAAATTCTGAGATAGGTGAGTTGGCAAAGAAAGTGGATGTTGCTATTGAACAGGAGAAGAAGATCAATGAGGATATTCATATGTGTAAAGGGAAAGTGACGTGTAATATCGGGAAGATTATTGAAGAAATAAGAAATGATTTTGGTGAATGATAAATTTTAATTGAGAGTTGGAGAAAGCATAGTTAGGTGGGGAGTTAAAAGATAATTATTCATTGTTTTAGCATTGGATTTAGAAAGGGTACGAGTATGGGGAGTTGTGTCATGGAATTTGTGGATATTAGAGTTGGTAGGGAATAAACTAAAAGATTGGAATATTGAGGATTATATTAATATTCCTCAAGGCTTCAATTTACTATTGCAAGAAGTGATAAACCCAGGATTTATGAATGGATACGGAGGAATTGTATATTAT
>OAVH01000025.1_pt1 | contig 116925 bp, 97 predicted proteins | sample 1495281 | NCBI WGS metagenome assembly OAVH01 (sample SAMEA2580082, study PRJEB22360) | human gut metagenome | biome: human gut; feature: human-associated habitat; material: faeces | place: Denmark | collected 2008/2010
CCAATGCATGCCTGGCGTGCCGGCTTGCGCACGGTCAGCCGGTAGCCGCAATACGGGCAGGTCACGTAGTAGGTGCCGACAACCTCGCCGCAATGGGCGCATTCCACATACTTGATCGTCTTGCTCATTCGTTTACCGCCTTCCGTGCGATTTCAAGCATTTCCTTGGCCTGTCTGACATATCCCTCATGGAAGCCGGGAATCTCACCGGCATAATCCCATGCGTCATCCTCGTCTTTCGCCGCGTAACTATCGACGCCATCCCATTTGCAGCTGTTCCAATAGAGCCGTTTCGCCACGGCCTCAATCTCAACGGCAGTTGGTGGAGCAGAACGTCCGGCCATGTACGCTGCACCGGCAAGCTCCCGAACCGTCTGAAAAGTCAAATCATCATCCATGCCACGCTCGTAAGCGTTGGCCTCGTCAAGCATGATGCTCAATTCGTCCTCTTTCCGTTCGCTTTGACCATGGCCCACAGGATTTCACTTGCCGGACGTCGCCTGTATGACATGTCGTGGTTGGACTGCACGTGTCCGAGAATCAGTTTCGAGCCGGTCGAATCCGGTGTCAGAATCGCGTTCACGCGCTCGGGCACCATCTTCTGCCATACGATCTCGTCGCACAGTTCCTTCGTGCAGACCAGATAGTTCTGGTCGCCGTAGAACGTCAGGCCGTTGCCGCTCGTGAAGTCAGCCATGCATGACTTGACCTCGTAGAATCCGAAGCAGCCTTTCTCCACGCTTGCTGGCACCGATTCGCCGTTGATATTCCACGGTTTGAAGCCCACGTAATCCACTCGCCTATCGTCAGGCGTATTCCGGTCGAAATTGACCTCACTCGCCCAAAACGCGGTCTGATTCTTCAATCTCTTCTCGACCAGCTTGGACAGCATGGCGGTGGTCTCGGTGCGGGTCATTCGATGCTCCTTTCGGCTTCGCGCATGATGTGCCGCATGTCGGCGTATTCTCGTGCCGCCCAACGTTCGATCATTTCCGGGGTGGCGTTTCGTGGCAGCGGGTTCAGGCATATGCCACCCTCCAAACGCTGCATGAACCGAATGATCTTCCGGCGTCGTTTAGGGGTCAGCACGACGTGTTTCTCCACTGTTCTGACGATTTGCAGCCTGTCGCATCGGTAGCAGCCGTCGAAATCCTCGTCGATGGAGTCTTCGAGTTCTCCGACCGGACGCACTTGATACACGTCGCCTTTGCCGTACATTGACGCGTAGAATGCGGCGTAGCCGCGGTATATGGTGCAGTACACCTGTTCCGGGTGGCCGGTGCCTTCGATCGCGTCGGCCCCTTTTTCGCGTCTGGCACGGCAGATGGGGCAATCGTCGTAATTGTCTCGACTGTGCCCCGGTTCGATATAATCGCCGGGTTTCAGGTCTGGCGCACCACCGTGGTAAAGCACGCTCATTTCGCATCCTCGCTTTGATTAGGCACCTCGGACGGCATGGAGCCGGAATAGCCGAGCATGGACTGGCAATGCTCATAGACCAGATACAGGCCGCGAAGTTTTCCATACGTGAGGTCGGTACTGGCGTCCTCAGTGCACTTTATTTCCATCGAAAGCTGATCGCACCATGCCATGATTTCGTTGAGCGTCTTGTCTTTCTGGGTGACGTTGGTAGCCATCATTCCTCCGTGTCCGGGCCGAGCGGCAATCCACTGTTGAGCATCATTGCGAACTCCTGCAATGTGATTAGACACATGGTTTTCTTCCTTCCCAATGGTTCGGGTTTGATTCGCGCGCGCAATGCCGATGGTGAGAGCATGAGCATCGCGTCCATCACTTCGGTGGTGGTGTAGGCGTGCTGTTGTCCGAGCTTGTTCATGGACGTGAGTCCCACGCCTGCCTTCTTCTGGATGACCCACGGGTAGGGCGAGTCCATGTTTCCCGCTTCCTTGACGGCCTCGCGCATATGCTGCGGCGCGTCCATGGTCTGCGTCCATTTCACTTCGATGCACACGGGCTGGCCATGCCAGTACACGTTGCCGATGTCACCGATGTCCTTGTTTCCGTGAAGTCGCAATCGTTGGATGCGCATGTCCCCCAATGCCCACTGCAAGTAGGATTCGACTGCGGTTTCCATGCGCGTGCCGTTGCCCTTCGCGGTCCTGCGACTGCGCTTGCGTTGCTTGCCGCTCATTGATCGGCCTCCTGTTCTTCGGCTTCGATTTCACATTCGGGGCATGGAATGGGGCGCGCCGGATACAGCGCGCACCCATGTATCGGACATGTGGTTTCCACGTCCGGCGGTTCAATCCATTCGCGCATCAGAAGTCAGGCTCTCCGGCTGGCGCACCCCACGGATCATCGGCAGGAGCCTGCGACTGCTGCCGTGCCTGCTGCGACTGCTGATAGCCGCCACCGTTGGCATTGCCGCCCTGGTATCCGCCTGACTGCATCTTCTGCACCTGAGCCGTCGCATACCGCAGGGATGGGCCGATTTCATCCACCTGAAGTTCGATGACCGTGCGGTTGGACCCGTCCTGCGCCTGATAGGAACGCTGCTGCAAACGGCCCTGCGCGATCACACGCATGCCCTTGCTCAGGCTCTGCGCGCAATGTTCGGCCATGTCGCGCCACGCGGAGCAGCGCATGAACAAAGCCTGACCATCTTCAAACTGGCCCGTATTACGGTTCCAGGTGCGCGGAGTGGAGGCAATCGTGAAGCTGGCCACGGACGAGCCGTTGCCAACCGTACGGATTTCGGGATCAGCCGTGAGGTTACCCACCACAGTGATAATCGTTTCGCCTGCCATCACTCGGCCTCCTTCACGTCGGCTTCTGTATCCTCCGGCATGTCCGCTTCCATGACTTCGGCGGTCACGTCATCGGCTTCGTCGGCGCTATCGTCATCGAGCACCGGTTGGAACACGTCACCGTAGTCAGGCGTGATGTCATCGGCGGCGACGGCGGTCTGCGCCTGCACGGTCAAAGGCAGGTACGGGGCGGCACGACGGATGGCGGTCTTCTTCGCCATGGCCTCGTAATCGGTCTTCCACGGGCCGAAATTGCCGCTCTTGCTGCGTGCCCTCGCCTGCTCGATCTCCTGACGGTTAAGGACGAGGAAATAGTGTCCGCCGTCCTTGAAATGCGCGACCATGTACACGTGGGTCAGTTCGCCGGGGTTGGCGCATGGCACGTGGTGCAACTCCTCGTTCAGACCGTACGAGTATGAGAATTCGTCTCCCTGGTGTACGGCTCGGGCGCTGATGTCCACGAGCTGGCCGCTACGTCGCGCCAAGTCGATCATGCCGCGATAGCCCATGATGAACGTGGCTTCCATTCCGCCGGATTTCTTGTTGTAGAAGGGAAGCACGTAGGCTCGTCCCAATCCGTCCACGTTGGACGGTTCCAATCCGAGCGCGCTGCAGGTCATGAAGCATGAGAGCACGCTTTGCGGCGAGCATTCCGCGAGTTTCGGTGTCTTGTTGATCGCGGACACGCACATCTGGTAGAGGCGGTCGGGGCTGATGTTGTTGCCGACGACGCTGGCGATACGCGGCCAGCTTTTCCGCATCAGCATCTGGAGGTTCTTCTTCGGCGTCATTTCGACCATCTGCCGGCCTTGCGCCTGCTGTGCGATCTGTCCCATGATTATTGCTCCTTTTCTTCGGTTTCTTCGATGGATTTGAATGCGAATTTTCGGTATGTGGTGGCTTTGACGACGTATTCCTTGCGGGTCGTCGGCTTGTAGGTGGCTTGGAGGTTGCCGCAGCGCACGCCCGTATGCGAGCCGATGCGCAGGATGATCTGCTCCTGCAATTCCTTCTGAGTGGTCTTCATGTCATGAAGCATTCCGGTGGCGCTCTCGTATCTTGCGAGCAGGTCGTACAGGTCGTCATCGGCGCTTTCGTCCACGATGTCCGGCGTTGGTTCCGGCCACGCCTTCTGCACGTCGCCGGCGGTCAATTGCGGTGGAGTGCCGGTGGTGACGAAATGCCAGAAGTCGGCTGCGGCCTTGTCGATCGCGGCCATGTCCTCCACGTCGGCCTTGAACGGTATTTCTACCGGCTCGTCGTCTCCGATGGCCGCGTACACGTAGCCCCACGTCCATCCTGTGACGAGCGCGTAGAACTCGACTTGAGCCAAGTAGTATGGCGGGATTCGGAGGTTGCCATCCTCGTCATGCCAGTCCCCCGCTCGACGATTACCCGCCGTCTTGATCTCAAGGATTCCGAAACTCCCGTCCTCACCTTGCAGGATGCCGTCAAGCGAAGCGCGAAGATACGGCTTCCCTCGGCTGATGAATTGCTTGTCGGTTCCGTCCGTGACGAGCATTTCTGGATGCTGCGCGCGGAATCGCTTCCTTAATTCGTTTTCCAGGGCATTGCCCTTGACGATTGCCCACTTGTCGGAGATGTCCTCCGGCTCCACGCGGCCGGTCTTCTCAAGCCACAGCTCATATGGTGTCTTGAAGGAATTCAGGCCGAGGATCGTGCTCATGTCCGAGCCGCCCACACCCGCCTTGCGGCTTTTCAGCCAGGCAAGATGCCGTTCGGCCTGCTTGCCCTGCTTGAAACGCTCGATCTGATAGCGTTCCGTGTCCTTGAGGGGAATACGCTTCATTTCTTCTCCACTTTCACTTCCTGAATTTCGGCATCGAAGTAATTGACAATCAGATTTGCGATGTCCATCGCGGACATTTTGAGTCGGGTGATTTCTTCCTTGTTCTCGGCCTTGACGGTGAAAACGCCGTCCTTACTATCGAAATTGAGCTTCATTTTGCGTCCTTGCTGTAGTTGGCTTTCAGGTCCATCAATTCGCCGTTGAGGAGTTTTGTGGCGAATCCGTAGACCACTTTGTCGTTGGATTGGAACGCGGTTCGTTGCAATGCGCTGATGGCGTCGAAAATGCCGGTCAATGCGTTGGAGATGATGGTACGTGGGTTCTCGCACTCTTTTTCTAGTACTGTCTCCTTGTTGGCGGTGATTCCCTGGCTCATTGGTTCCTCCTTGTTGGCGGCTGGTTTCGATGTGGTGGTCATGGTTTCTTTCTTCTTTCCGCTTGTGGTTGTTTTCTGTGCTTTGCTGCGTGGCGAGTGCTTGTCGAAGGCCGGCAATAGTCCTTCCTTGCGGAGTTGACTGAGAATGTTGCCGACTGTTTTCTGGCTCATGCCTAGCGCTTCGGCTGTTTCCTTGCCGTCGAACGGCTGGCCTTGGTCGATGCGGTTTTTGCAGTGCGCGAGGATGCAGTCTCGTTTCGACGGTTTCTCCGGCAGGCCCTGCGTGAGGAGTCCGGCCTTGCGCAACGCCCGCATTTCGTCGAGTTCGAGACCGGCTTCGCCCGATTCGTCGTAGATTTTTCTCAGTTCGGCGAGTTCCTCGAACGTGTATTCGTGTTTCAACGTGTTCCTTTCCTGAGTTTTTCGATCAATCGCCTGTTTTTACGGATGAACTTGTCCACGTCGATTCCCTGCTGTGTGAGGGTCGGCTTGCCGGTATCGACGCGTGCTTTCCCATCGCTTTTGACGTTTGGACTGCTTTGGACCCGTGTCACTGGAATGAACGTGCCGTTTTTCATCTGGCCACCGTCCTCGTGTACTGGTGTGCTGTGGCCCAACGCTCGGCCACGTCACGCTCGTAAAGCACCGGGCGCCTGTCCTGCTTGCCAGCTGGTGGTTCAGGGCCGAGCTTCAGGTACTTCGGCCCCCTGCCATTGCTCCGCCAATTGGCGATGGTTCGTGGGCTCAAGCCGATCATGGCCGCGAACTCCTCCGGCGTGAGCAGATCGGTCATGACCTGCCATCCCGAATGTCGCCCATCGGGTCGATGTGGAGGCCGGTGAGCATTTCCACGGTGTCACTGCCGCCGCCGCGTTCGATATGCCTTTTGAGCGCAATGTCGATGGCCTGACATGCGATTCGTGCGGCAAGCGCGGTGAGTTCGCCGAGTCCGTCGCCGGGCAGTTCGACGCTGTACGCCTGGTCTTCGGATGCGCCTAGCGGCATGATGAATGTGCCGATGGTCGAGCGGGTGTCGTTCTCATTTTCGATGCATTCGGCCGAGAGCGTGAATCTCAGCGTCCTGCTTTTCTTGCTGCTCATTGCTGTTTCCTTTGCTTTGTTGACGTTGTGGTGCCCCACCATGACGAGTGGATGGGGCTGAGTGGCTGGCATCGGAGTCGAACCGATGCCGTCCGTGGATTCCTGAGCGCCCCTTTGACTGTTGGAACACAGACCTGAACGTGTTCGCGGTCGGTGGCGTGGCCGACGGTGATTGAAGCCGTCAGGCGGACTTGAAAGGGTCTGCAAACACCGGAATGCCTGCGTTTCTTGATAGAGAGAAGAAGATTTGGAATCCGTGGACGGGCGAACCGTCGCCCAGCCGAATGCGCCGACAGTGTATGTGAAAGCAAGATGTGGTCGGCGCGTGGATAATAATCGATATTCAGTTATATGTGTTCCTCGCCAGCCGACAATGGTGAACGTGGATGTCCGCGAAAAACATCCCAGATTTGGTTTGTTTCGTTGGACTGTCGGCTGGTGGGAAGTCTTAGTTGCGTGGGGCGAACCGCACGGTCAGCCACAGGCCGGTCAAAATGTAGATGACGCTCACAAGGACGGTGGCCGTCTGCGAGTCGGCTGTACGCCACGTGAAGAGGAGTGTTGCCGATGCGGTGCATGCGATGACGGCGAGCAAGGTCTTGATGCGTCGGAGCGTGTAGTTCGGCTTCGTGTTCTCCGCCTGTTCGCCGTCACGGTGGTGGTCATGGTTGGTCATTTGTCTGCCTCCATTTCCTTGAGGATTCGATTGCATTCGCGTCTGACGCGTTGCACCTCGGTCTTGGTGAAGTTGAAGTAGTATTGGCCGGTCGATGTGCAGAAGCTCATTCGGGCCATCGGCCTGCCGTCTACGCTGTTGAAGGCTTCTAGGCTGAATCCGCCGTCGTCCATCCAGCTCATCGCGTGTCTCCCGCATTGTCGTTGAGTTCGAGCAGGTCGAGTTGTTCACGGCATTTCGCTTCGAGTTGCGTCCGCCTGGTCTCGTCGGCCTCCTCGCTGAGCTGGGTGAGCAGGTCGCGCAGATTCTGGAGGATCTGATCTCGTTGTTCCAGGAATGTCATCTTGTTGCTCCGATCTTGTTGGAGAGGTTGTAGGCGATGTCCTCGATTTCCGCCGACGTGAAGTCCGCGAGGGTGATGTCTTGGATGCCGTCCACGAGACTGGCGCTCCCGTCCTCGTGAAGGCGGATGTAGAAGCCGCTTGACGCGAGCAGCAGGCATCCGGGTTCGTGGAGAGTCGGCGGTTTCGGCGGGTTCAACAGTTGCTGGCTCATGTTCGGTTTCCTTAGACCTTGAATTGTTTGATGCTGTCGATCGGCTGGATGAGGAGCATGGCGAGGGTTTCCGATTCCATGTCGAGCATGGATGCCGCTTTTTCGATTTCGTCCGTCGAGAGTGGTGTGTGGCCTTTGAGCCTGTTGTTTACTGCTCTGATTTCGAGGCCCCATGCTTTTGCTAGGTCTTTCGGCGTCTTGTCGTGTCTTGCGAGTTCCGCTTTAAGGTTTCTGCTGGCTGTTTCCGTCAGACCGGCCATTCATCCTCCTCGACTCCCTGTTTGGTGAGGCAGGCTCTCCAGTCGTGCCAGCCGGGGCCGTGCATGTGGCCGCACGGGTAGTGGTCGGGGGTCTTGGTCTTCTTGGTGCTCAACATCTCGTTTTTCCTTTCGACGTTTTTAATATACGTAATTACGAAGTTTCTTGTATTCGTAATTACGTAGTCTTCACGATTTATGCACATATGACTACGCAATTAGCTATAATTTGAAGCATGGGAAGAAAAGCACAGGAGGTCACGCATTTCGCCAAGCAGGTCATGGACGAATGCGTCAGGCTCCAGAAGCAAAGCGGCATGACCATCAAGGAATTCGCCAAGGCCTGCGGATTCGGCGAGGTTTATTGGTACACGAGGGCAAACTACAGCCTCCCGCTCAATCTGAGTGACCTGGAACGCATCAGCGAAGTGACCGGCGTATCCATCGGAGACATCGTTATGGACTCCAAACGCCATGCCGTCGAAGCCGCCGAGAGGAAAGCGCAGGCAGGCGGTTTTGGTCTTGCCGCCTATGACGCCGCTGGCAAGCAGGAGGCCATCAATGGAGAGGCTGGGCCGGATTACGACGAGCCTGCCTGACCTGCCGATCGACCGGCGCATGACATACGGCGCCATGCGCCGCGCCATCATCGGACTGCCCGTAACCGTATCCAGCGCCATCCTGCCGAACGGACTATGGGGCTGCTACGACGCATCCAACAGCGTGATACTCATTGACAGGCGCCTTACCTACACGGCGAAAAGATGCGTGCTCACGCATGAGCTGCTGCACTGGAAGCATGGTGACGATGGTTGTGCGAACGATCGTTCGAAGCAGGAACGCCGCTGCCGCACGCAGACAGCGCTCCTATTGGTCAATCCCGCCGAACTCGCACTACTCGAACGCATGTACGAGTACGAATCGCAGATCGCGGACGAACTCGACATAACGACACAAGTCCTCGAAGACTACCGGAGCACGCTCGCATCGGCGTAGAATCGGCTGCATCCCCCGTTCGACGTAAAGAGAGAAGAAACCAATGAGAATCAGACAGAACAATGCGATGCTGGTCAAGCTCAAGGCATGGCTCGGCAAGGACGTGAAAGTGAAGTCGGCGGTCTGCTCCGGCATCGCCGCCGTATGTGTAGTGGCGTTGGCTGTCGGAGCGGCCACCTATGCCGCCAGCGTGCATTCCGCCGCGGTCAAGGAAGCTGCCGAGACCATCGAAGCCGACAATGCCGACTATGCGAAGCTGATAGACGAATACAACAAGCTTGTGGACAAATACAATTCGCTCTCGGATGATTACGATACCGCCTCGGAGACGATAGACAAGGCGGACGGCATGAAGGCCGACATAAAGAAGATGGAGGCTACGCGGGACAATTTGCAGGCGCAAATCGAATCGTTGACCGGTCAGGTTGATAACGCCAAGAGGACCAGCGCTTCCGATGGCGTGTGGCAGGTCGGCAAGGACATCGACGCCGGCACGTATCGCGCAAACAATTCCGTGACGGACCGCTGTTACTGGGAGATCTCCGTAGGCGACGACATCGTGCAGAACGACATGCCAGGCGGCGGCTATCCGCAGGTGACGGTGAGCGATGGACAGCAGTTCAAGCTCCAGAATTGCGGCACGTTCACCAAGCAGTGACGTTCTCTTCTATTCGCCCCGCTTTTTGCGGGGCTTTTCTCATATGCGCCTAGATTGCCTTATAAGGCTTTATATTCGCTTATAAGGCTTATATTTAAGCTGGTAGGCATGGAATGCGGGCAAGCGTTGATTTTCCAGCATTCTTTTATTCAATTCAGCGCATTGTCGCTGTATGAAAGAATGAAAATTGTTACATATGTATATATGTATATTTCATGTTTGCAAGTTAGTATTTTCCACTTGCAAGGTTAATATGCACCCTTGTTTACAACACGCCATACACACATGTTTGCATGTTAGCATATAATGTGTTTCAGAACAAAAAACCTCCGCAGTGTTAACGGCACCACGGAGGTAAAACATGAAGCCTCACTCAAAGACTTCCAAAACCATTGTAACGCATGGCTTGGAGGTCGGAAATGGACCGTGAAATGGGATACCGCAACATGCTGGCAGTCGAAGAACTTGCAAGCCAAGGTAAACTCACCGTCACCCACAAGGGCGCACGCAGCTTCGACTTCGCGCAATACGCCCTGCTGAGCCGCATGGCATGGCTCACCGCCGACTGGCCGCTGGACAAAGCCGCCAAGGAAAAGCACATGCTTCCGCGCACTTACGCTTCCGGCTGGCTCAAAATCGCCATCGATTGGGGCATGACACTCCCCCAGTCAATGGACGAGCTTGTGGCGATCGGCAATGAGCCGCGCAATCCGAAGCGCGAGCAGCTGGCTTACAACCGCATCGGCAAGATCGCCAAGAAACTCGAATCCGCAGGACTCATCAAATGCCTCCGCAAGGGCAATGTTCAGCGCAAGAACAATGCCGTGTGGCTGCTGACTATCGGCACGCCGGAGGAAAACGCCGAGGTCGAAGCCTACGTGCGACAGCACATGTACCTCTGATTCCGTGCCCACATTTTGCCCACACTTTTCCGGTAATTGTAGTGATTTGCAGTTAATTGGAGTGAATTGCAAACCATGCGGGAACCGTTGGAATCACTGGGAAAACGGCAGAATAACAACGATATGAAAAACCGAGCGCAAAGGGTTCGAGTCCCTCATCGCCCACCTTTTGTTTCCGCAGAAAATAAGCCGTTCCGACTCTTCTGATATTCCCAACTATCTCGTGTGCGTGTCAGCAAAGTCATGACTTTTGTCAATATAGACAATTTCATGGAAACATCTTCTTCGACTGCTTCCGCAAGCAAAAAAGGCTCGGAATCGTGTGATTCCAAGCCTTTATATGAGCGCCCGACCTTGGCCATGCGTGTCGAGGCGGGTAAAACGAATACGATCAGCGGCCTTTGCCGAATGCGCGCAGACGGATGCCGTTCCAGTCACCGCTGACGGTCAGCGGCGTGGCTGCATTCATGCCGGCGGTCTTCGCGGCGGACTGCACGGTGCTTGAACTTGCCGCGCCCGGGCGCCCCGGCTTCGGGGTGAGCACCCACAATGGACCATCGTCGCCGAGGACCGCATACGCATCGACGATGGTGTCAGACAGTTCGTCTTCGTCATCGCCGTCGCGCCACCAGATAATCACGCCATCAACGGCGGAATCATAGTCCTCGTCGACCAGCTCTTCACCGGTCAGCTCCTCGATCTTGGCGCGGATCGAGTCGTCCACATCATCGTCCCACAGCCATTCCTGTACCAGGTCGCCGGCGTGGAAACCGAATTCTTCAGCGTTATCAGATGCCGTTTGATTCACGTTCGTCAATATACCAACACTGCTCGAACATATACGTTACGAACCGTGGAATTGCTCACTTTGCGAGATTGTTTTTTCTTATATCTCGGAATGCGTCACTCTCCCGCGGAGCATTGCGGCAGGGATGCACCCTTGCCGTCTCGGACGGCAACCAGCGCATCGTACGCCTCCTGCAAAGTGGACACCTTCACCACGTTCAAACCTTCCGGAATATGATCCACAACGCTGGAACAATTGGATTCCGGGGCAAGGAACCAAGTTGCTCCGTCGCGTTTCGCTCCGAGCATCTTCAAACGGATGCCTCCGATTTCACCGACTTCACCTTTGTCGTTCATAGTGCCCGTTCCCGCGATGATCTTACCCCCAGAAAGTTTTTCACCGGTCACCTTGTCGATCAGACCAAGCGTGTACATCATGCCCGCCGACGGCCCGCCGATGTCGTCCACATGCATGGACACCTTCATGCCGGACACGTCATAACCATGCTCTTCCAGGAACTTTTTCGCCGCTGCGGTGGCGGAATCCTGCGATGACGTCATCTCCTTGTCGCTGGACTGCTTGTATTCCTCTGCGGTCTGCCCAACAGGAACCACCGCTTCCTGAGGCATCACCGTGGATTTCGAATCGGCCCACGCCACCAATGCCTGCGCGTTCGACACCGGGTACCCTGGCACGCCTGAAGCATTGACCGTGACCAACAGCAGTTGGCCTGAATCCTTATACGTTTTCGCACCGGAAACGGCGATGACCTGCTTGCCGGAAACCTCCCCGAGCACATTCTGTGTCGGGCCGGGCACCTGCACCACATACGCGCTGGGCATAATCAACACCAATACGCACAGTACCGCCACCAACGGTCCTGCAAGATAACGCCATGAACGCGCGGACAGCCAACCTTCCGCGCCTATCAGCCATCGTTTGACACGTCCCGGAGCTCCGCTACGTGTGTTTTTGCCGTGAATTCGTCGTGTTTCCTTCATCTTGGGCATACCTCCCATAACATAGTATGGAACCAACCAAACTTGAAAAAACGCTTAGGAAAAGGCAGGGCCGGCATGGACGAGAACGCGATCCGCCAATGGTTTATCGATTGTTTCGGACCAATTCAAGGCGAGATGGCATGGAACCAGTTTTCCAACATGCCGGAAGAGTTGCGCGACCAGTTGATGAGTCAGGATGTGAGCAAGCTTCCCAAGCCGGCCGAGGTCAGGTCGATGATGCAGGCGTTCACTGCGGGCGGGCTCAACACTTTCGGAGACATCCAGCACATCACCGAGGAAGGTCCAATCAACGTCAAACTGGCGAAATCATTGGCATTGCAGCAGGCCAATGGCGAAGGATCGGAAACCAGTGTGAGCGCGGAGTACGGCGAGATGGCCCGGCGAGCCATCAGCGAGGCGAATCTGTGGCTTGACACCGCTTGCGAATTCAACCCCGCGCAAGGCGAAACGCAGGTGCTTACCCGCGCAGGCTGGGTGGAAGGATGCATCGATTCCTGGGCGCAGTTTGCATCCCCGATTGCCGAGTCGATGAGCGACGCTCTGGCTTCGATTTTGTCACAGCGTTTCGGCGATTCCGAATTCCATACGGAAATTTCCGGCATTTTCGCCGGTCCGGTGCAGATTCCGATTCCCGATGATATGAAAGATCCGGCAAAACTCATGCGTTTCGTCGGCAATACGTCGTTCGCCATGCAGCTGGGACGTGCCGCCGGCGATTTGTCGCATGAGGTGCGCGGCAGTTTCGACCAAAGCATTTCGTTGCTGAAGAATCCGGCTGGAGGCCTGATCGTGCAGAATGTCGTCGAATATGCGAAATCCTTGGAAATCGACGTGAACGAAGTAATGAGCTATCTTGCACTGCAAGAGCTCGCCCATTCGCGTCTGTACGCTTCCGTGCCGTGGCTGATGCCACGCTTCGAGGCGCTGTTGGGCAAGTATGCCCGTGGCACCAGCATCGATTTGGACGCCATGGAGGAGCAGATCCGCGATGCGCAGTCCGTCGACCCGGATTCCATGGCCGACGCGGTGAACATCACCAAGGTGGCGTTCCCTGACACGCCTGAACAACAGCAGGCCATGAAATCGCTGGAGAATCTGCTCGCCTTGGTAGAGGGTTGGGTAGACACCGTAGTGTGGCGCGCCGGCATGGCTCATATTCCGCATATCGAACAGCTTCGTGAGATGCTCCGCCGCGAGCGCGCCATCGGAGGTCCTGCGGAACGCACCTTCGAAAGCCTGATCGGCTTGCAATTACGCCCGAAGCGCATGCGTGAAGCGGCCGCATTGTGGGATAACATCTGCGCTACGGAAGGCGCGCAGGCACGAGACGCGAAATGGTCACATCCCGATCTACTGCCGCAACTGCCGAATGATGACGATGACAACACCTCACAGTCGCAGAACAACGGATCGTCGGAAAACACGGAAAATACGACGTTCGCCGCTTCCAATGCCACCGATATGGCGTCGCAGCCCCTTGGCGACGCCGATGGCATGACCATCGATTGGGATGCTGAACTCAGCAAGCTGCTTGACGAGGAAGAGCACAAGGGCGGCGAATCCGATACCAATGGCAGCGACTCTGACGATTCCGCAGAATCCGGCAGCAACAACGATACCGACGCCGAGTAATCGCGCTATTCCGTTAGCAGTATCAGCGGAAAAAGCGCGACACCCGTCGTGCCCTTTCACCCTCATTGCCTTCACGGGTACGCGCATATGAGACGTCAAGCGTGTCTTCGGCGCGCGTCACGGCCACATACATGAGCCGGCGTTCCTCCTCAAGCACGTCGTCATCCTGCGGCAACCCATACGGTATGAGTCCTTCCGAGCAGCCGATAAGGAACACGTGCTTGAATTCCAAACCTTTGGACGCGTGGATAGTGGAAATGGTCACGCCGCTCAGATCCGCGCCGACGCCCAATGCCTCCAACATGGCCAGTCTGGTCTGCGTGTCGTCGGAAAGTGCGGAATTCTGCCATCCGCTATCCCTGCGCACGCGATATCTCAAATGCTGTTCGGCCAATGCCTTGCACAGGATTTTCTGCTGCGCGTTGACTCTGGTGAGAATCGCGCAATCGGCCGGCGACTCCCCCGCATCCACCAGTTTGCGGATGCGCGCCGCCACACCTTGCGCTTCCTCCCAATCGCTGCCATATATGGTTTCCACGACCCTCCGTCCTTTGCTCCTTTCAGAGCTGAGCTTCAGATAATCGGCCCGCTGCGGCGATGCCGCAAGCACACGATTGGCATAGTTGACGATCTGCGGCGTGGAACGGTAGTCGTTGTTCAGATTGATGTCAGCGGTGAGCGGACCGAATTCCGAATCGAAGTTGAGCAGACTGTAGCTACTTGCGCCCGCGAACGAGTAGATGGTCTGCGCCGGATCGCCCACCACGCAAATATTGCGGTTTGAGCCGAGCCATCGGGTGAGCAGACGGTGCTGCAATGGCGAAACGTCCTGGTACTCGTCGACGGTAAGCCATCTGATGTTGGAGCGGATAGCTGAGGCCACTTCCTCGTCGCTTTCCATCAGATGACAAACGATCAGCAGAATATCGTCGAAATCGATTTCGTTGCGGTTGGTTTTTTCTGCCTCATACGCTTTGTATACGTCTACGAATTGGCTTGGTTCGAGGCCTGATGGCGACTGTCGATGCGTTGCCGCGCAAACCCGCGCGTAATCTTCCGGTGCGATCAGTGAGATTTTGCACCAGTTGATTTCCGCTTGCAAGTTACGTATGGTGTCGTCATCCACTTGGAAGGTGGTGACGCGGCGCAGCGAGCGCTCCACCAGTTCACGTGGATTTCTGGAAATGAACGGCATCGGCCCCTCGCATACGTCCGGCCACACTTGGCGTAGCTGATGGAGGGCCGCGGAGTGGAAGGTGGCTGCTTTGACGTCGGCTGCGACATCGAGTTTCGATAGGCGGCTACGCATTTCCGCCGCCGCTTTGACGGAGAATGTGACTGCGATCGTGCTTCGTGGATTCCACGCTTTGGTGGCGCACGCATAGGCGATTCTGCGGGTAACGGTTCGCGTCTTGCCCGCGCCCGCGCCCGCGATGATGCGCACTGGACCGTCCACGGCCGTCGCGGCCGCCCTTTGCGCCTCATCCAATCCGTCAAGAATCTCTTCCGCTGTTGCACTCATACGTTCCATTGTGGCAGATTGCCGTCGCCATGTGACGATTTGCCCGCGGTTCACCTGCAGTTTTACTGGCAAGTCGGCAACGCTTCGCCCCTATTGTGTATTAAGGTTGGAATTGTGACCGAACGAAGCAAATTTATGATAGCTGCCCTGACGAGTGCGGCGATGCCGAACGCCGCCATTGCGGGCGCGCGTGCCAGCGAACAGACCAACCCGACCGACGAGGGGTACGGCGTCGACCATGCCGTGGTTCAGGATGCAGCGGGCAAGCTGTATGACGTGTTCGCATCCAACACGCCTGAAGGCCGTAAGCGTCTTGCCGGTCGCGTGCGCGCTGCGCAGACGCTCTCGCAAGCCCGCGAATTAGGCGGATTGGGTTTTGCCGTCGATAGCATAGTAGCTTTTTCAAACGGCGATTTGAAGCATTCCGCCACTGGAGATACGTCCGTGCTGGTGGCCACCCACCATGTGGGTCAGGCGCGGCCGTTGGAGCTGCTGACTTTGGATGATTGTTCCAGCGTAGGCACCGCTTTGGGCGCGATTCATCGCCTTCGTCCCGACTTCCTGCAGGAAGCGGGCTATCCGACGTTTGTCACCGGCCAGATTCGCGCTCAGCTGACCGCTTGGATCAAGCGCCTGCGTCAGGCTGGTCATGTTCCGCAGGAGATCACCACTAGTTGGGCGAATATTCTTGAGACCGACGGCCTGTGGTCGTTCTCCACTTGCCCGGTGCATGGCGGGTTGCGTGACGGCGATGTGCTTTTTTCCGGTTCGTCCATCACCGCGGTCACGAATTGGCAGGATATGCAGGTCAACGATCCTGCCCGCGATTTGGCTTGGATTTTCGCCAAGCTTGACGAGAACCACCGCAATGCCTTGCTTTCCGCATACGGTCGCATGTTGGGCAATCGTTTGGATGATCTGATTATGCTGCGGGCCAATCTGTGGCTGCAGATGGAGCAGGTCGGCGATTTTATTTCCGCTTTGAACAAGGCAGACAACGCCAAGATTATGCAATTCAAGGCGCAGGTGGAACGCCTGGCCCACCAGTTGGGTGTCGCCACAGCGAAGAATCGCGTGCAAACTGAAACGAAGCAGGAGTCCAAGGATCGCCCCCAGCGCCCGCCGAGCACAATCACCGTAGGCACGTTGCTGAACGAATCGGAGCGTCGCCGTAACGCGGCCGCACAGCAGAATGATTCCGACACGACCGGCGAACGTCATGTTGACGCTGTGGATATGGATGATTCCACTGGAGATTTCGACGCGACCGGCGATTTCGACGTGACCGGCTCCCAGCCGGTCCGCAAGACGAAGGAAATCGTCAACGACGCGACGGAAGCGTTCGTACCGGCCGGAGCCCAGCCATCACAAGCACCGTCCGGCAATACGAATGAACGTGAGGCGACCTCGGTCAGCACTTTCATTCCGGAACATTCCGCAAAAGAACGGCACGAATCCATGCCGTCAAGTTCCACCATGGTAATCAGCAGGCTGGAAACGGCCGACGACAACGACGATACGAACGAGGAATCGATTCCCGCATCGCACAGCGAAGCCGCGACAGTACTCATTCCACTGTTGGAGCGAGATGAGGCGACCATGCAGAAAGCGCAGGCGCAGATCAATCAGTGGGAGGCGGAAGACGCCACCGATGAGAAACTACGCGTAGAATAGGCGCACATAACCCGTACATACACGTGCGCATGCATTGCGCATTATCACGAAGGAGCATCCATGGATATTGAACTCGGCATTCAGAATGTGGCCCGCACCGTCACCTTCAGCACCGAACAGAGCGCCGATGAGGTCAACGCGGCCATCGCCGACGCCGTGGAGAACGGCAAGACCATCAATCTGACGGACGACAAGGGTCGTCGCATCGTGGTGCCGGCAGGCTCGCTCGGCTACGCCATCATCGGTTCCGAAACCAAGCACGCCGTCGGTTTCGGCAACCTCTGACCCGTTCGCATCACCAGATTTCAGCTTCGAACTGAAACACACGTTTTCGACGTAACAAGAAAAGCTAGACGTTCGCGCCTGGCTTTTCCATTTTGGGCGATCAACTCGTTTCTGGTTTCATATCTCAATTACGCGTCGATGATTGCGTTTCGGTTTTTTATTTTCGCCTTCGACGATTATTTGCTCAAGCGGACGCCTCGATTGATGATTTCCTGAACTGTTTCGTCGCTGGTGAGGTTCTCCCCCAGCGCATTCGGCTTGCCTTTACCATGCCAATCGGATCCGCCAGTCACCAGCAGGTCGTGCCGGCGCGCAATGGTGAGCAGACGTTCACGCTGTTCTGATGGATTGCCGCGATGCCACACTTCCAAACCGTCCAAGCCTTCGGTGATGAGAGATTCGATTTGCCGGTCGGTCAGTAATGTCCGATTGCGCCGGGGGTCTCCGGCGTGGGCGATAACCACCACCCCGCCCGCACCCTTGACCGCGGCCACCACGTCGTGCGTGGTCGGTGATGGCGTGGGAATGTAATATTTCGACGTTGCGCTCACCGCATCGGCGAAAGCGTCGGATCGTGTTTCATATACGCCGGCAGCCACCAATGCGTCGGCGATATGCGGCCGGCCTATCGTGGTGCGTTTGCCTTCACGCACCTGCGCGAGCACATCATCCCACGTAATCGGAAAATCCTGCGCCATCAGTTCGACCATGCGCTTGGTTCTACGCAGTCGCGCCTCGCGGGTGGACGCGAACATCTCGCTGATATCGGCGTTCAGCGGATCATATTGGAATGCGAGCATGTGCACGGATACGCTCTCATCGACGGCAGTGATTTCCGTACCGCGTAACAACGGCAATCTGACCTCCCGCGAAGCAGCCAACGCATCCTGCCAACCGGAGGTCGTGTCATGATCGGCAATCGCAACACCATGCAATCGCAATGCTCTCGCTTCCTGCAACAACGCACGCGGCGTTTCCGTACCGTCGGAAAAAACGGTATGGCAGTGAATGTCCCAACCTTCAGCGGGCGGTGCCGCAGTGCCTACGCGAATCATGTATCCATCGTAAGCTGTTTTTGGCGCGACTCGGCACAATACCGCGTAAACTAGGCGATGACAACGTTTGTATTTTGATTCAAGGATGCACGATGAGCGATTTTTCCGGCGAACAGGTTGCCGAAGCCACTCTCGACGATGATTATACGAAGCCGCGCGGTTGGCGGCATACCGCGACATGGACGTATCTGATCATGCTGATCGCCTCGGCGGTAGCGCTGGTCGTATCGTTCGTGCTTTCCGCCGAGACACTGAAATTGGCGCGCAATCCCGGTCAGAAGCTCAGCTGTGATGTGAATGCCGTGATGTCGTGTTCCGCGGTTGCGGAATCGTGGCAGGCTGAGGTTGTGAAGTTCGCCGGTTTGAGTTTCCCGAATGCGTTCTTCGGCATCGCCGCGGAATCAGTGTTCGTAACGATCGCGGTGATCGGTTTGACGAAGGTCGCCGTGCCCCGCTGGTTTGCGTTGTGCACATGGCTGGGTGGATTGGCCGCGCTGGCTTATTCGTATTGGCTGACCTCGCAGTCGTTGTTTGTGATCAACGCGCTATGCCCGTGGTGTCTGTGCCTGATGTTCTCCACCACCGTGCAGTTCATGGCGTTGTCTCATGCCACGGCGGTGGTTCAGGAGATTCCGGCCAAGCGCGAGGGCGTACGCACCTACTACCGTCTTAATTACGATCTGATGGTCGATGCCTTATGGATCGTGACATTGATTGTGATCATTCTCGTCGAAGACGGCCCCCTGCTGTTCAGTTGACGTCAAGTAACGTCCAATCAGCAGTAGGGATTCACTCGCCTACAAGAGAAGCCGACTGGAAACAGCCGGCTTCTTTCTTTTGCGTATCCGCAAATTTCAGTGTTATGCGCAAAACCTTACAGCAGTTCGATTTTGCCGACGATGGTGGCCGATCCGGTGAGTTTCACGTCGTTATCGGTCACGTCGACGCGCAGGGTGCCGCCACGCACGGTGATCGTCCAATGGTCGATGCCGGTTTTGGCACGCAACGTGATGGCGGTGGCGCACAGGCCGGTTCCGCACGACAGGGTTTCGCCGCAGCCGCGTTCGTTGACGCGCATGGTGGCGTTGCCCTCGTTGTCGCCTTCGCTTTGCTCGTCGATGCGCACGAACTCAACATTCTGGTCGCTTTCGATTCGGGGCGCGACCACCGGCTTGGCCACCAAATCAAGCTGTTCCACCGTCGGCAGGCTGGAGAACGCGTCTTCGATGACGGCCACCACATGCGGATTGCCCATGTCCACGAACGTGCCGCGTGCGGAACCGGCCGTGCCGGGAATCGTCACTTCGTATCCATCAAGATCGCCACGCTTCCATGAACCCATCTCAACCTGGAACACGTCCTTGCCAAGAGTCGGCACATCGCCAAGTGAAGTCAGAACCTTCACACCGGCACGGGTGCCGAGACGGAACGGTTCACCGCCCGGCTGACCGGCAATACCCTGCCGTTGCGCGAACAGAGTGATCGCACGCGTGCCGTTGCCGCACATCTCAGCCAACGAACCATCCGCGTTGCGGTAGTCCATGAACCAATCCGCATTGTCGGCAGCACAAACGGCAATCTGCTTGTCGTTCAAATCGGACACCGCCTGCGGATGAGTAAGGCGGATCAAGCCATCGCCACCGATACCGAAATGACGGTCGCACAGGAATCGCACTTCATCGGCGGTAGGCTCGTACGTGCCTTCGGCGTCCAGATACACCACGAAATCGTTGCCGGTGGCGTGTGCTTTGTAAACAATGCTTGGAATGCTCATACCGATTCACTCTACACGCGGTAGGCTATTGAAGAAGTTGGACGCAACACGTGTGCATTATGTTGCAGTATGTTTGCGTGCGGAACAAGGGAGGACGTATGACTTCAACGGCACCAATCGGCGTTTTCGATTCCGGTTTGGGCGGGATTTCCGTGGCGCGCGAAATCCGCCGCGATATGCCGAACGAACGCGTGCTGTATTTTGGCGATTCCGCGAACGCTCCTTACGGAACCAAATCACCTGAACAGGTACGCAAGCTGTCCGACGCCATTGTGAAACGTTTCGTGGAGCAGGGAGTGAAAGCGGTTGTCATCGCTTGCAATACCGCCACTTCCGCCGCAGCCAACGAGTTGCGCGACAAATACGACATTCCGATCATTGGCATGGAACCAGCGCTGAAGGTGGCGTGCGATCGAGGCCATGGCAATCGTCAGCGTGTCATCGTCGCAGCTACTCCCCTGACGTTGCGGGAACGCAAGTTCGCCGTGCTGATGGATCGTTTCAAAACAGACCATACGATCTTTCCGGAACCCTGCCCCGGTTTGGTGGAGATCGTTGAGCACGGCCAACTCGACGATCACGATGTTGTGATGCACACGCTGCACCAGTATTTCGACCAGTATGATTTGTCGACGATCGATTCGGTAGTGCTTGGCTGCACGCATTTCGTGTTTTACCGCGACTATTTCCGCGAACTGCTGCCCGACACAGCGGCAATCATCGACGGCAACGAAGGTACCGTGCGCCATCTTGGCGTAGTGCTCGAATCGTTGGGCAAACTCTCTCCGGAAGACGCGGACGGTGGTATCGAGCTGGCCAATTCCGACACTTCCACACAAATCGCGCAATTAGCGCAATCGCTGCTTGATCGCTGAGCGCGAATGTTCCGATAGACCGCGTAAAGTCGATTGAAACCCGCAAAAACTGCTCAACCGTTATCAGACGTACAACGACGAAGTGGCGCTGGCCAAGGAATACGAGCAGGACGGCCGCGTGCTCATCCTCGCGCCGGAAAGCCTGTACGGCCTGAACACGTTGAGCAAGTCGTTCGAAGGTTTGGAACGCATGTACCGCGCAGGCTATGCGGCGGCCGAGGCCATCCCCGCATTCCTAGAAAGCTGAAGATAACGTCCATATCCAACGCCTGCCAGCGGTTCGTTTTCAAATTGAGACATGACACGAAAATTTTATAAAACTCCCATATTATGTCCTATTGTTTTTTCGTCGACATAATCGGCGGAAAAGTCGACATTAAAGGAGAATGAAATGAAGAACAACACATTCCGGCGTCTGCTGGCCATGGCCGCGGCGGGTGCCATGCTGACGTCGATCGCCGCATGCGGATCGTCTTCCAACGATGACACAGCCTCCAACGGCTCCGATAGCACCTCGCTGATTTCAGTGAACAACAGCGAACCGCAGAACGGTCTAATTCCAAGCGACACCAACGAAATGGGCGGCGGCAGAGTTATTCGATACCTGTTCGAAGGTCTGGTGAGCTTCGACGCAAAGGGCAAGCAACATCTCGAAGTCGCCGAGAGTATCACCCCGAACGAGGATGCCACCAAGTACACAATCAAGTTGAAGAAAGGCTGGAAGTTCACCAACGGCGAGGCGGTAACCGCCCATTCCTTCGCCGACACCTGGAGTTTCGCCGCCAACGTGAAGAACGCGCAGAAGACCGCAAGCCGATTCTCCACCATCAAGGGCTATGACGAACTGCAGGATCCGAACGTCGATCCGAAGGCCACGCTTTCCGGTCTTTCCACCCCGGACGACTACACGCTGGTCGTCGAGCTGAACAAGCCTGATTCCGTATTCCCGACCAAGCTCGCGCACCAATCCATGTTCCCGCTGCCAAGCGTGGCATTTAAGGACATCAAGAAGTTCGGCCAGGCTCCGATTGGCAATGGTCCGTACAAGTTCAAGTCCTGGTCCCACGACAAGAACATCATCGTCGTACCAAACAAGGATTATAAGGGCAGCCGCAAGGTGTCCAACAAAGGCATCGAATACCGCGTCTACACGAATGAGGATTCCGCTTACTCCGACGTGCTGTCTGGCAACCTCGACGTGATGGATCAGATTCCACAGTCTGCGGTGAAGACCTTCCGTCAGGATTCCAGCGTGATCGCCTACAGTCAGGCAGGATCCTCGTTCCAGTCCTTCGTCATTCCGGAACGTCTTGAGCATTTCGGCAACGACGAAGAAGGCCAGTTGCGTCGTCAGGCCATTTCCATGGCCATCGACCGCGACCAGATCGTCAAGAAGGTTTACAACAACACGAAGACCCCGACCACCGATTTCACTTCACCGCTCGTCCCCGAATATGTGAAGAAACTGGAACAGAACGGCAGCAACCTGAAATACAACGCTTCCAAGGCCAAGGAACTCTGGAAGAAAGCCAATGCCATCAAGCCGTGGTCCGGCAACTTCCGAATCGCCTATAACGCCGATGGCGGCCATAAGGAATGGGTCGATGCCGTGTGCAACCAGATCAAGAACACACTCGACATCGACGCCGCTGGCGAGCCGTACGCCACGTTCAGCGACGTGCGTAACCAGGTGACCAACCGCACCATCAAAACCGCGTTCCGTGCCGGCTGGATGCTGGATTACCCGTCCGCTGAAGATTATCTCAATCCGCTATATGCCTCCAGCTCCGCTGACGGTCATGGTTCGAACGATGGTGATTACAAGAGCGCGGAATTCGACGAGCTCCTGAATGCCGCACTTGCCCAGACCGACGTAAAGAAGCGAACCGAGGACTTCACCAAGGCGCAGGAAGTGCTGGCCAAGGATCTTCCGGTGATTCCGCTGTGGAACGACAACGTCGCCGCCGCGTCCGCGACGAACGTGAAGAACGTATCGTTCGATTACACCAATCTGCCTACCTACAACACCATCACTAAGTGATGTTTCCGGCCGGCGGACGAACGATTCGCCGGCCATATAGGGAGCTAAAGTAAGTGGGGTTCGAATCCTTCATGGATTCGAACCCCACTTACTTTTGTGGCCTGTTTTGCCGGTTTGCCACTACAGCATCAACTCTGCACGTAGCTACCCTTCGGAGACTTCCAACCGCAGTTCATCATCTCGCTATTGAACACCATTGCGCCTTCACCATGAGCCGGAACGACGATCATACCGCCATCGCCATGATGACGGGCGACACCATCCAGCGCCGCCTTCGCAGCCTCGACCGGCTCCTCCTTGGCGTACAGAACACGATCGGAAACCTGATGCGCAGCGACTTCCTTGACGAACGCCTCACCGATGCCGGTGCAGGAGATCGCGACGGAATCGTTGTTGGCATAGGTACCACAGCCCGGCAGAGGCGAATCGCCGACACGTCCCGGCATCTGGTTGGTAATGCCACCGGTGGAGGTGCCGGCAGCGATGTTGCCGGACGAGTCACGGGCGACAGCGCCGATGGTGCCATGCTTCTCCCACTCATCGCCGTTGGATTGCGCCTCGCGCAAGGATTCCTGACGTGCCGGAGTGATGAAATAATCACTGTCGCACAGTTCGATTCCCCACTCCTTAAGCAAATCATTACCAGGCTTGGCAAACATGACATGCTTAGTCTTTTCCTTGATGGCACGCGCTACGTTGATCGGATTCTTAGACGTGGTCAGACCGCACGCGGAACCAACCTCGCCATCGACACCAGTCATCAGGCAGGAATCCATGGATACGATGCCTTCACTCGTCAGCGCAGCACCACGACCAGCGTTGAACTCCGGAGCATCCTCCATAACACGGATAGCCGCGCACACGGCATCCTCCGCCGGAGCCCCCTGCTCCAGCAACGCATAGCCAGCTTCAAGAGCCCTGTTCAAATCCTGCTCCACCTGGGCACGACGCTCCGGCGTATCCTTTTTGCCACGATTGCCGGCACCCGCGTGAATCACCAGCAGAATCCCGTCCGGATCAGCTTGGGCGATATGGACCGTCGACTGAGGCAGTGCAGCTTCGTTCATTGATATCTTCTCCACTCCATTTTTATTGATTATTCGCAGATATCTTACGTCGTCCTTCGCTAAGAAATGACCGAACACGCAAAAATACGTCAATTAGACCGCGTAAAGTCGATTGAAACCCGCAAAAGGGACGAACGGCGAAAGGACGGGACGCATATGGCTCACAGGACGGCAATGATCGACGTCGGCGGCGGTTTCCGTGCGATTTACGGTGCGGGCGTGATGGACCGCATGCTTGAGGACGGCATCAGCGTCGACCACTGCTATGGTGTTTCCGCCGGCAGCGCCAACATGGTCTCGTTCATCGCGAAGCAGCACGGGCGCAACCACACGTTCTACACGCAGTACGCGTTCCGCAAGGAATACGCGAGCTTCGACAGCTACGTCAAGAACCATAATTTCGCCAACCTCGACTACGTGTATAGCACGCTCAGCAATCATGATGGTGAAAATCCGGTTGACTACGCGGCTTTCGAAGCCAACCCGACCGATTTCACCGTGGTTGCGTGCAACGCCGAAGACGGCTCCACGAAGTATTTCGGCAAATCCGACGTGGGCTACGACAATTTCGACATCCTGAAGGCGTCATCAGCGGTGCCGGTAGCTTGCGAACCGTATGCGATCGATGGCATTCCCTATTACGACGGCGGCATCGCCGATCCGATTCCGGTGCAGAAGGCCATCGATGACGGCCACGACCGCATCGTGGTGATACTCACCCGCCCGAAAGACACCGTACGCGAACAGAAGAGGGACATCGGCCCCGCCAGGATTTTGAGGCGCACGCATCCACAAGCCGCGGAAAAACTGCTCAACCGCTACCAGACGTACAACGACGAAGTGGCGCTGGCCAAGGAATACGAGCAGGACGGCCGCGTGCTCATCCTCGCACCGGAAAGCCTGTACGGCCTGAACACGTTGAGCAAGTCGTTCGAAGGATTGGAACGCATGTACCGCGCAGGCTATGCGGCAGCCGAGGCCATCCCCGCATTCCTAAAAAGCTGAGCACTACCCTCATATGAACACTCCAGCCGATAGCAACACGCGCGAAAACGCCAACACGAACACCGACATCAGCATCACCACGAATGCCACGGGATTCAGCACGAAAACACTGAACCCGCAGATTCTGGTGACCTTGTGGAACGTGGAGCGTTTGGGCTCGTTCTCCGCGGTCGCGCGCGAAACCGGCTGGTCGCAACCGGCCATCAGCCAACAGATCCGCAAGATCGAACGCGAACTTGACGCAAAACTCGTGCAGCGCACGTCGCATGGCGTGGAATTGACTCCGATCGGCCGTATTCTGGCACGCCACGGGCAGCTTATCGACAATCGCGTCACCCAAGCCGTCAAAGATGTGGAAGAGTACCAGCGCAACGGATCGACGCATATTCGCCTAGTCGCTCCCCCATCGGTATGCTCGTCGTTCGTGGCACGCGTACTCGTGCATATCAGCAAAACGTCCGACATTCGCGTGAGCCTCATGCAGATGGAGCCACCTGAGGCCATGGACGCGTTGGAACAGGGACTTGCCGATTGCGCGATCATCTTCCAATACAATTCACTGCCTGCCTTAGTTGGTCCGGACGATTTGGAAGTCTCCCCCTTCGGCATCGACCCGCTGATGCTGCTGATCAGTGCGAACAACACGATCACACGCCAGTACGAAAGCTCGCATCTGCCGGTCCAATTGGTTTCGGCACGCGGCGAACAGTGGATCGCCGGCTGCGAGACCTGTCGGGCGAATCTGGTGTCGTTAGCACGTACCGCCGGTTTCACGCCGGAGATTACGCATTCGACCGACGATTATTGGGCCACGCAGAATCTCGTGGAAGTCGGCATGGGCGTCTCGATCGTGTCCCGTTTGGCCACAACCGCCGGAACGCAGCCTGACTTGGCCGCGCTTCCGATTGCCGACGACAACGCGTTCCGCACAGTCTGTTTCGTCACAAGAAAAGTGGACGACCGACCGGCAGTGGCCCGCGTCAAAGACGAAATCGAAAGGGCGTCACACCAGTATTTGGAAAACATCTGATTCATCGTTTGATATCCGTGCTTATTCGCAATCGCGGAATACTGCAGCAAACAATTGTTTCCAGTATTTTGCTATATCGTCATAATCAGATTAATAATTGAATAGCAAAAGCATCTGATATAAGAAAACTTCATAACAGTCTTTGCTTTCAGTACAAGAACACACTGTTCGTGCAAGCATCGGTACGTCATGCTGGAACCATGGAAGAAATCATGGAAATGAAGCATCGTACCGGTTCCGGCTTTGACGCCGACGCCATCGACCACACCACCGCAGCCGATCTTGCCGCAGTCGGCTCCGACAAGTGGACACGCTACCCCGGCTGCATCGGCGCGTTCATCGCCGAAATGGACTACGGCCTGGCTCCCTGCATCCAAGAAGCCATCGACAACGCCTGCGACCATTGCAAACTCGGCTACATTCCCGAACCCTGGAAACAGCGCGTGGCAGCAGCATGCGCAGGATGGCAACGCTCGCATTACGGATGGGATATCGATCCGAGCATTATTCGCGTGGTTCCCGACGTACTCGAAGCTTATGAGATTTTCCTGCGTGAACTGGTCGGTACGGGCAACAGCGTGATCGTGCCGACGCCTGCCTACATGCCGTTTTTGAGCGTTCCGAAACTGTACGACGTTGACGTGATCGAAATCGAAATGCTACAAAGCGGCGACGCCGAAACCGGAGAGGCGCAATGGGTGTTCGACTTCGACGCCATCGAACGCGCGTTTGCGGCCGGATGCCATGCGTTCGTGCTCTGCAACCCGCACAACCCGATCGGCAAAGTGCTCACCTTGGAGGAGGAGCTGCGTCTGAGCGATCTTGCGGCACAGTATGACGTGCGTATTTTCAATGATGAGATTCATGCGCCGTTCGTGTTTGAGGGCAAGCACATTCCGTTCCCCACCATCAGCGAGCAGGCCGCATTACAGTCGATGACCGCTACCAGCGCGTCGAAATCGTTCAATATTCCGGGCACGAAGTGCGCGCAGGTGCTGCTTACCAATCCTGCGGATCGTGACATGTGGGCGGTCAAGGCGGAGTGGAGCGAACATCAGACCGCCACCATCGGCGCAATCGCCACCACCACCGCATATAACGAAGGCGACCTGTGGTTCCAGGATGCGTTTGCCTATGTGTGCAGGAATTTGGCGTTGTTCGACGAGCAGATGCGTGAAAGGTTCGCCGGCGTCGGCTATATCAAACCGCAGGGCACATATATCGCATGGCTTGATTTCTCGCCGCTTGGCATCGACGATCCGGCCGCATACTTCCTTGAGAAGGCGCAAGTGGCGTTGACCGACGGGCGTTCATGCGGCGAGACCGGTGCCGGATGCGTGCGCGTGAACATAGCAATGCCGTATCCGCTGCTGGTCGAATGCCTGGACCGCATGTATGGCGCGTTGCATGCGGATGGATTGCTGTAAACTTCGCCACATATTCAGTGTTTTCCTCAACCAACGGCAGCATAACGGTGAACGTCGTGCCCTTCCCCACTTCGCTGTCCACCGTTATGGTGCCGTTGGAAATCTGCATACTATCGACATGCGATGGGAGGATGACATGCGTTTGAACGTGAGTACCAGCATTGATGTGACAGCCCGCGAAAAGGCCGGCGATAATCTGCTGTTCTTGGGATTTCACGGATTCAGCAATGATGAAAATGAGATGATCCGCATTATTGATGCGATTTATGATGTTCCGAAGCGAGACGCATCTTCAACGGACAACTCCATTGCTCCTGCCCAGCATCCGAACTATCTGTCGTTCCAAGGCACGTACGAACGTCCTTACATCGGAAGCTACTACTGGTATCCAGATGGATGTTCCGTAGAAGAGCGTCGACGTGAGTGCAGTGCCGTAGGCGACGCCGTCGTACGATTGCTGGATTCGCCCGCATACGCGCATTTCCGCAAGGTACTGATCGGGTTTTCGCAGGGCGGATACCTGTCGTATCGCATGGTTGCGGAACATCCCGATGCGTTCGACAGGGCGATTCTGATGAGCCCATCATTCAAAGGCGAAACCGCTGAGCCTTTGCCCGCGACCGGACGCACGCGATTCGCACTCTGCTACGGCAACGAAGACCGCACAATTCCTTTAGCCGACCAACAGTGCGCGCACAACAAACTTGCGCAAACCGGCAATCTCACGTATTTCGAATATCCGGGAATGGGCCACGGCATCTGCGATCAGGAAATTCGTGACCTACGTGCCTGGCTAAACCAAAGCAACATCCTCTAGCGAAAACATCTCCCAGAGAAAAGAGTACCCTGGATGTCGCCAAACCGGGCGTCAACGAGGGTGCTCACCCCTAGCACATCACACCAACTCTGCAAGATCGCATATATCAACCTTCACTAACCTCTATTTAACAATTTTGACCATTCCTACTTAACAATCTCTACCACCGAGATTTCCTTGAGTCGTTTTCGGCCTTAACAACAGGCAATCCTCAAACCTGATGCCTATTTCCCCAATTCTTGACAGCAATAACGTGAGAGCTCCGTTTGACACGGGCCTTCGATCAAGGCATTTTGCACCCGAAAGACGCACCGTCCGTCAATTGCGGCTGCGCAACCCGAAACTCTTGCTTCAATTTCGAATTGTGCAGACAGCCTGCAAAGCAGCATCTAGGCATACATCAAAATCACAGTCCAGTCACCCTCCATGGGAGGCAACCGCAGACACAGCTGGATGCACGAGTGCCGATAATGCCGGACGTATACGCGACGTTGTGGCGGAAAATCCGGACGTCTATTGGACACTCAGGAAATCTTCTCGTTCTCGCATGTCTCTTACATAACTTATCTACTTGAGTTAAAATGGCTTTCTACGGACAGAAAGGGGAAGACTTATACGCGAAGTGAACTTCTCAACATGTGTCAGATGAGATCCTTGAGCATTTGGATTACGTCATGGTTGATGGCGTAGATTTTCCTGTCGTTCAGCATTTCACCGACCGTCATCCACTTGCACTTCTTGGATCCAATCGCGAACTCACCTTCAGCATCCCAAGCATCAGGAATCCGGATCACCGACGCAAGATACAATCGGTAATCGTAAGTGCGCTCCTCATTATGCGCGGTAGACAACTTTGTACTGGTCGCAGTTCCAACGAATCTCATTTGGAAATCGTCAGACGGAATCTTGAATTCCGACGAAAGATATGACGAAAGCTTTCTTTTGTCTTCCTCATACGAATCAAATGAACGATGGTTCGGAAGAAACCAACAATTCCACTGCTCGTCGTAATACGTCAGATACCGGTTGGACAGCGCGTCCATGCCATCCTTGACCGCAATGAGAGAGCTAGCTCTTCTGTTCATCGATTCGATTTCCTTATATAGTTTTTCGGAAGTGAGTCCCTTGCATACGATACTCGCGACACCCAACGCGATTATCACAACACCCAGCACAGCAAATAAGCATCGTGCCCGCATCGGCAATTCCGCAAACGTCCATGCTGTTGGAATATAGAATAGGCCCGCAACAATGTTGGCGATGCCGTCGCCCTTGGAACCATATCCAATAAGGCTCCTGTGCTCATTGAGCTTCGACCTCAAATCGCGCTCGTCAATTCTCAGCATCATACGCACCAATACTACATTACAAGTAGAAATCCTTTCATCAAGGATGAACTTGGCCACAGAAAATGCCACAATCTACGTCAAATTTGACATAGTTCTCTTGCCCTCCCTGATAGCAGCTATTCCTAATTCAGAAAGCGGCTTCACAAGCCAGGGCGCACAACGACAATCAGAGCCAATAGACTCTCAATGAAGTCCTGAGCTGATTAGCTCAGGAATCGCCAACCACCAGTTCACCATCACGTACTCCGACAATCCTCAATGAAGTCCTGAGCTGATTAGCTCAGGAATGAACCTGGCTTCAGTCTCCGGATTGCCGCCGCGCGCTCCTCAATGAAGTCCTGAGCTGATTAGCTCAGGAATATCCGTTGACGACGCTGCCGACCTTGTCACCGTCGAGTCCTCAATGAAGTCCTGAGCTGATTAGCTCAGGAATCTCTGATCGGCGATTAAACGACCGGATAGCTTTCCCCCTCAATGAAGTCCTGAGCTGATTAGCTCAGGAATCCGCCGAAGTGTTGAAGGTTACCGCTCAGGCCACCTCCCTCAATGAAGTCCTGAGCTGATTAGCTCAGGACTTTGGCAGCGAGTAACGTCCGTAGACATCGTCTCCAAGCCCTCAATGAAGTCCTGAGCTGATTAGCTCAGGAATGGTCGCGCCCTTGACGGCTGCGGCCAGCTGCGGCTGTCCTCAATGAAGTCCTGAGCTGATTAGCTCAGGAATCAGTATTCGTCTGCTGGACGGCTTCCCGGCTGGTCGGTCCTCAATGAAGTCCTGAGCTGATTAGCTCAGGAATCTTGCAGTCTTCCACGACTTCCTCGCCAGTCTTAGCTCCTCAATGAAGTCCTGAGCTGATTAGCTCAGGAATCGCCGCATGATATAATTTTGATGGAAACGTTGCCTATCTCCTCAATGAAGTCCTGAGCTGATTAGCTCAGGAATAACACGTCCACCAGCTCATGGATCCGCATGAGGACGATCCTCAATGAAGTCCTGAGCTGATTAGCTCAGGAATTCGGACGCGACTGACTTGACGCCACCGAAAACGCCACTCCTCAATGAAGTCCTGAGCTGATTAGCTCAGGAATTCGGACGCGACTGACTTGACGCCACCGAAAACGCCACTCCTCAATGAAGTCCTGAGCTGATTAGCTCAGGAATCCGATCGCCTGACGTGCCCCGTCCTGTCTTCCGTGCCGTCCTCAATGAAGTCCTGAGCTGATTAGCTCAGGAATTGTCTCTTGGTCGAGGCATCCGTATTTCTGCGCCATTCCTCAATGAAGTCCTGAGCTGATTAGCTCAGGAATCAGGTGGAGTTGTTGCTGATCGTCACGGTGATCCTTCCTCAATGAAGTCCTGAGCTGATTAGCTCAGGAATCATGCTGGTCATCACGCTCATCGCAGCGCTCACGGCCTCCTCAATGAAGTCCTGAGCTGATTAGCTCAGGAATACATCGACGCGCCGGTTAGCCGGCACCTCATGGGTCGATCCTCAATGAAGTCCTGAGCTGATTAGCTCAGGAATTTTCGCAACATGTTCCGCCTACCGGAACGCTATAATCCTCAATGAAGTCCTGAGCTGATTAGCTCAGGAATCCGCCAGCATACCGCTGGTCACCAGCCGACACCATTCCATCCTCAATGAAGTCCTGAGCTGATTAGCTCAGGAATCGCCCGTGCCTCCCTGATCTCCGCCGCCGCCACCGGCTCCTCAATGAAGTCCTGAGCTGATTAGCTCAGGAATTTGAACGCGACCGAAAGCACCATCCACGAAATCATTCCTCAATGAAGTCCTGAGCTGATTAGCTCAGGAATGCGCGCGACGCCAGACGCCATCGCACAAGACGACCGTTCCTCAATGAAGTCCTGAGCTGATTAGCTCAGGAATTTTCCGGTAGAGTCCGTTTGGCTTGCGGTGGTGGCTCCTCAATGAAGTCCTGAGCTGATTAGCTCAGGAATCGCAGGCGGGTGGAGCAGTCCGCAGATGCTCGACTATCCTCAATGAAGTCCTGAGCTGATTAGCTCAGGAATACACGTCGGCGTCCGGTAGCAGCTCGTTAATCAAATCTCCTCAATGAAGTCCTGAGCTGATTAGCTCAGGAATCAGTAGCCTGCTTGGCGGGCATGCCGGACAGCACCTCCTCAATGAAGTCCTGAGCTGATTAGCTCAGGAATGACCGACTTCGCCGACATGGTGCGCGGCCTCGACCTTCCTCAATGAAGTCCTGAGCTGATTAGCTCAGGAATATAATTATCAGTTTTCGTGTACACGGTTGCCATTTATTTCCTCAATGAAGTCCTGAGCTGATTAGCTCAGGAATGCGACGGCTCAGGTGCAGAAGATGCAGTCAGGCGGTCCTCAATGAAGTCCTGAGCTGATTAGCTCAGGAATCCCGACATGATGGACGCCAAAAGGCGATTAGGTTGGTCCTCAATGAAGTCCTGAGCTGATTAGTTCAGGAATAAAGCTTCGATAGCGACGTGCCGCAAACCGGCGTCTCCTCAATGAAGTCCTGAGCTGATTAGCTCAGGAATGGTCTCATTCTAATCCGCTCTAATGACTAAGCGAATTAAAAACTTTGCGAGAGCGGAACAGATACCTCTCCCTCCAGTCAGTTTATCACCAGAAAAAGAGACATAAACCCTTATATTTCCTCATGCGAGAGGTCATCGCGTGTCGCAGCAATGATTCACCTCTCGTATTCCAAAATTCATAAAAAACCTTTTGAATTATCAAGCCACAATCACATAGGTGAAAGACAATCAGAGAGGTTAAAGTGAAATCAGATAACCGTCGGAATGGTTAAATCACTGTATTCCCGTCGTCCCAAGAATGACATTCCCTCTCTTGCCTGCTCTTCTTTTCCGAGAAAACAGACAACAACTGAATCCGTTGAACCATCGATTTCAACTTCTATTAGATTCTGGACAACCAGCATTTTTGCAGGCCGAATCCGCAGAAAGAACACGCTATACTGCAACCTCTCGCCATAGCACCGTAATATTTTTGCCACGTGATCACGACGTCTATCATCATTGATGTCGTACGCCACAAGATAACTTCGTTTTTTGTCACTCATCATCCGCCTCCCGATATGAAACCGCTTCCACCGTTGCCGCTTCTACCGAATTCGTATCCCCCTGTATTCAGGTTGCGTTCCGTCAAGGTACCCCAGAATCATTCGAGCCTGAATCTCGATAATCCGTCTCCATGATGCCTTGTATTTAAATATCGGATGCGTAATCTCCGTCTCCATACGCCTCTCGTATGCCTGGATGACAGTCTTACGCGTCTTATCAGTCATACGTACTGATTCAAGCACATGTGAAAATCCGTCTACACTGATTTCGCCATTATTAATGACTGTTTGCACCACGGAATCCGCAATGGGAGCGCGAAACTCCTCCATAAGATCCAACGCCAGTGCTGGCTTGTTTCGTTTACTGCTATGCAGAAAGCCCGCATGCGGATCAAGCCCGCAGGAAATCAATGCTCTCACGCAGTCTGAAAGCAGCAGAGTGTAAGTGAAGTCTAGCAATGAGTTAAGCTCATCGGGAGCGGGACGACGCATCCTTGCGACCCAAGGCCAATCGACTCTTTTTTCAGTCTTAACGAGATGTCCAAACTGCGAAAAATAGAGCGATGCAGCTTCGCCTTCTAATCCCAAAACGTCCTGCCACCTGTTCGCGTTAGCTACCTGTTTTTCGATTTGTCGCAGCTGAGGTAGCACCAGATTGTCTGATTCTGAACGTCTGAGCAGTACGGACTGATTATGTATTTTAGCGATGATAAATTCTCTCGCGAGTCCGAGTCTGCCTTCATGAGAGGCAACGTGCTGATCCACTCGATGTTCACCGTTCGGACCATAGGATGATGTCGCCCACCCATACATCCTTCCCGTTCCGCTACACCATACGATTGGAATATCGCGCCACATCAGCTCACGAATGAGGCCGCTAGACAGATCAGTGTTTCCGTATATCTGCAGACCTTGAATGGTGTCCAATGGCACGGATGCGAGTTCTTCACCATTCTTCTGTACTATCATTCGACCTGATCGTGTAAATGCTTTGGCTCCCGGGGTTGCCAAATGCGTTACTTGGTTGTCTGGAGACGACACCATGATTCTATGCGTGACTTCGCATAGCTGACGTTCCTCAGGAAGACATATCCCAGCATGAGAGCAACGCATGCATCTGGCGCTATCTTCTAGAGGCTCGGGAGCATGACCAGCATTAATCAACGCTCTGGTTTCCTCTACCGCTTTGTGCGCTTGGTCATAATCCTCTTGGTCAAGCTCAACTTCCACACGACGATGGTGCGTGGTGAAGAAAATTTCAGTGCCCGCAACGGAGAACCCCATATCTTCCAAACAAGCCGCCTGCAAAGCTAACTGTGTTCGCATTGCTTCAGTGACTTGCATCGCACGTTTTACCGGGGTGGCCTTATATTCGCGGATGATGATTCCATCATCCGTCATGCACGCTGCATCAAGGCGCCCGGAAACGCCCCATCCCTCATGCCTGATATTTACCGCTTGAAATGAATCGGCGTCCGGAGCGCCACCGTAACGATCAACTTTTCGATGATCATACGTGCCTTGCGCAATCTGTGCCGATTCGACTTTTTCTCCGACAGCTTCCAACCATGCTCTGCGTGGGCAGAACATGTAGTTGGCAACCAAGCTAATCGGGATGGGGTCATCGTCCATGTTTTTCTCCGATTCTTCGCATTTACAGAGGAATTATTTCTCCCGGCTCAAGCCAACGTTCCGGCGCGCTAGCGTTGTCGGAAACAAACTGGTTGAACAGTACGCAGGCACACACGCCTTTTTCGCGCAACCAATCAGCAGCAGAGCTAATTGTTGTCATGTCGGTCGTCGTGGTCTTCTGTTGTATGCCGAATTCGGCGAGCGCGCTACTACGAACTACCGATCGATATTTCGCAACCGTCCAAGGCTTGTCTGTTATGGGAAGCACAGCGAAACGGATAGGTCCTTTCAACTGAAACAGAGCCGTACTCGGATCACGATCATCGTTCCCAGCACTGGTGCAAACCCACGTAGGGAAAGCAGACACGCCCATCAATGCACACCAAGCGCGAGCGTTATCGGTTTTTGACGGCGCATGCAGTCCAGTCGCAGTGCGACTCGTCGCACTATTTTTGCCCGCTTCGTCAACAATATCCTTCCCCATCAACCCATCTTGTACAGCTTGAACGGAACGCTCAGCTACCTTTTGAGCCAATGGAAGCAATCGACCTTGAACGAATTCCTGGCCTTGGTTGCGTGTAACCATTTCCCAACGCGAGGCACCTGCGTCAGACCATAACTTTTTACTCCGTTCACCTGACCAGTACGAAGGTTGGCCCAATGCCCCGAAATACCGGTAATCGCCCCAAGTTCGCAAGTCGTCAATCGCCGCTTCGCGATCTTGAGACAGTTTCTCCCAGCCACCCGGCACACCCAAAGCACTCAATCTTGGTGACATAGTGGCATGCATGGAAGAGCTCTTCCCTGCATCTCTCGCACCGGAAACCGTATAGTCTCCGCGAGATTGCAATGCCTTCATGGAAGACCATCGTTCTGCATGATTACTGACTATGACGGATACTGCTTCCATATCCAAATCATCACTTATCGTCAGTTCCGCATGACGAAAATCGACCCACCGGATCATGCAATGTCGGCCACTATCATCATCTTCCAGAATTGAAGCAAGTCCGACCATCATGAGGTGGGAAAAGGCGTCAGTAATATCCGCTGGTATCCGAATAGCCATTACAATCCCTCCTTCGAACAGGTGATGTCAGCCGCTCTTAAGAGTGCTTCCATATAGGAGACTCCCCAGAAACCATATCGTTGATTGGTGCGATCAATAAGGGCTTCCCACCCTCCAGATTCAAACAAATCATCAGCGATATTGTTCAGCGCCGGCGCTTGCGCTCTAGATGCTCCTCCGCTCTCCGGCAACAGATAGTCCGTCCCGTGTTCGAAGGTCGACCGTCCATGACCATGCGAAGTTCCAATGAGTCGTTCGATCAGCTGTCTGCGATATTCCGGCAATTGACGAAGTTCCGTTTCGGTTTCACATGCCAACACAAATTCAGCCACGGATCGCTGCTCATGACGCCACCCTCTCAGCTGACATTGGTTCCTGAACTGCTGTTCCCACGCACGAGAGCTAAATCGACTTTTGGCACGAAACTTTCGCTGCCCCTGCGGCTTTCGTCCCTGATAAAGCAAAGTCTGGAAGCGTGCATCGATTTTGCCTTCGTCATGGTATTCGCCAGCAATACGAAGATTCTCGACCATGTCATCATCAAAACCTACCATACGTGCCAAGGCCTCAGCTCGTGCCGCAACATGATCTTGGTGGCCTTCCTCTTGTCGATGAGGACCACCAAGCAATAATTCATATTCTTTAGCTTTGGCGCTCAATATCTCCTGATCGGATTCCGATCCCGAATCACTGGCATGCAAACTGACAACCACCCACCAGGTTTTGCACCCAGTTTCATCTTCTTCATACATGATACGGTTGAGCACAAGAGTATTTGCATCGGCAAAAGAATCTGAAGACATTTCCGATGCTGGTGTACAAATCAATTGCAAATCGCGATTCATCTGCTCTTGCTGCTCAGCAGTAAAATCGCCTATGTTATTCACCAACGCATAGGCCTGCGTAAAAGCAGTCTTGATTCCATCGTGACCGTCAGCTTCCTTATAGTAACGTACCATTTTCCCGAGGGCGCATGCATTGTATACATCTTTAGCCATGCTCTTCCCATCAAGGTCGAGCATTACCACTTCCCCCTCCGAAGAAAGCTCAGTGAACATTTTCACGGAAGCGTCCAAGACGATGACATCACCGGTTTTAATGCGCCCATCATATGAATCAGGTCGATTCGCATCCGCAGCACCTAGAGGCAAGACGCGTTGTCCTTCCTCGTTTGAAGCTCGATACAGGAAAGCCCTTATAGCACCACCTTCAAGACTCGCCTTCAGCTTTGCCGCTTGGTCCTGATTACGCAACGGGAACAATTCCTCATTCTCAGGTTCAGTTTCCTCAAGCAATGCGATGGCAACATTCGTGTCCTGCGGCAGATCCCTGACCACAACACCGATGTCCGGGGAATCGTCCGCCAGATCATCACGCAACCACAGATTGAGATCCGCACTCCCCTGTTGGAGCCCCGGCAACCGCAAATCAGCAGACAACTGTTCATCCGTGGATGAAAGGTTCTCAGCATCCCACGGCTCCAAACGTTGGAACAGCAGACGACGAGGCTTCTCTGCAGGAACATAATTCCCTTGCAGAATCGATTGCCGAACTGACCACGCACTCATGTTCGGTAATTCCGAATCAGTCCGAGGAAGTTTCTCCAACCAAGCCAAAGCTTTATCAAGATCCCGCTCATCGTATGGAGCCGCTGTTTTAGCAGTTAGCCGTTTCCCCTCGACGCCAAAGACATACATATCGCCTTGGGGGTTCAGCCCACGACGATTGACACGGCCAGCGCGCTGCACCAACGCAGATGCCGGAGCTAATTCCGTAATAAGGGTCGTGAAATCAACGTCCACGCCTACTTCCAACGTCTGCGTGCCAATGATGCAACATGGAGATTCGGGCGAAGCATCTAGTGACATAGCATCGCGCATTGCCGTAAGGATTTTTTTCTTATCGTAGGCGCGCATTGGACCTATGTAGCTCGCTACTGGGCGTCTGATACCAGCTTTCTTCAGCTGAGCCGACAGTTCTTTCGCCACTTGCTTGGCTTTTTTAACCGTATTGACAATACACCCGACTACGCCATTGCCAGTCTCGCCATATTCACCAGATTCTTGATTCTGGATCATTCCAACGCAGGTATCAACGATCTTTTGGATCTCTTCCTTTTCCGTAGCGCTGGTGCAATCCAGAACAACCGGCTTCGGCTTGCACAGTCGATCAGCAAGCGATGTCTCAACCGTCAAATCCTCTTGCTCGATTTCCACGCTGGTCCGTTTTGCATCCTCGCTAGCTGGAGTCGCCGTGGTTTCCACTACCTGCAGTGGAGAAACGTATTCACTGAGAGGATAGTCAGCCATACTTTCAATGCGATCCACCTGTTGCGCTGTTTCAAGCAGCTGCCGGCTTAGATGCGCTTCATCGGCCACCAGCACAGTATCATAGGCAAGCAATCCGGCTTCCATGGAGCGCATAGTACGGCTGGTACCATAACCACGAAACAGCAAACGACTGCCAAACATGTCAGGTGTAGCGCAGATGACAGCACAGGTCTGCGGATAATACCGCCAGTCTCTCTGAGAAGCTATACCTCCACGCAATTCGACAACATTCATAACGGAAGGCTTATCAGTATGAGGCAAACCATCATGCACACCAGCTCTGAGCTTGAGGCCTTCCTTATAGTGAATCATGGAGTCACTCGTGTGGATTTTGCCGCAAAGCTCGTCAGCCTCATCAAATTGGTCATCGACAAGAGAGCGACGATTCACCGTTAATGCCAAGCGCCGAGGGATGCGCCGCAACGGAAGGCAAGACAAGATCTCATGTTCTTTTCGGCTTTCGCCTTCAGCCAATCCGACCATCGCATTAAGGAATACATGGATATCAATAACGCTGGTTTTGCCAGATGCCGTTGGCACTGAAATACGATCAGGCCAGCGTCCTTCTTGCGCAACATACCGCATCAAACGGAACTGCCAGCGGTATGGAGTGCGACCATCATGAGCCAAGGCAACAAACTGAGCATACTGCTGTTCCATAAAAGCTAAAGCCTGAGTCACTTCAACCATGAAGGAACCCCCTTTTCAAAGTGTCCGTCAGGCACAATCATGTTTTTGGGAAAATCAAGAGGCACGAGGAATCCACCTCCCAAATGTCGACTCTGCCCAACAGCTAAAGCGGCACAATCAAGCGACCCTTCACCATCAGAAATGGCGATTAAAGCACTCATGGCACGTAGCACATTGGAACTATCGGTATGATGCGCATAATCAATCATGTTCACGCGACTCACCCGTCGGCAATCGAATATTCTGAAATTAGAAGACTGATCAGCAACTGCATCCACCGTCTCCCAATACCGCGATTCCCGCGTACCCTGAATATCATTGGGAACATACTTATCACGCCATACATGGCCCAGTGCCAAATACATTGATTCGGCAGCTCGCCAATGACGCTTTTTCTTGGGATCCGGTATCGGTCGAGTCTCCGCAATGGCAAGAGGACGAGGCATCCAGTAGCGCACGAAATCGACGCTTACTGGTTTCCATAGATGTTCCGCATCGATCAAGGCAGACTCCCCTAATCGCAGCTTTGGAACAGCTTGAGAAAAGTACAGAGTTTTCCCCTTCGAACGCTTACAGACATCGTACAGTTTCTGCATGTCATGTTGCGGCATGTCTTTGGGAAGCATGATAAGGAATCCCGGAAGTTTTCTCGCAACATCGTCACGCAATTGAATTCCATAGCTCGATTTCAATTCTGAATCGAGAATCTGAATAGCAACATTGTTCGCCGGACGCTTTATCCCACTAACATATTTGCCAACCAGAGATGGAGCGGGATCAACACCCCATTGCTTCACCAAGAAACGATGCAACGCAACTGCCCAACCGACGTACTCCGATTCGGAAGGTTTCCACTCCGACTTTTCACCCTGATGACCTTCATCAACAGTCACGCTCATGACAATCACTCTTGTCCACGGGGCTTCAAGGGCTCGCTCCGAATGGACAAAAGGAGGCCGGTAGCCGGCCAAGCCCTCAGTCTCCTTTGGAACATAGTCATTAAGAAAGTTCTGCTCGGCCTCCTTTGCCCTTATCTTCGACTTGGCAGCATTCTTTCCTTTGCCTTTTCCCTCGGGATTCGCGGCCATATAGGCACGTTTCAGCTCTTCCAGCCTTCCTGTTCCCGGCACGGCAAACACACGATTATGTCTGGAAATTCCGGACAGCATCGGGCCTTTCTCCAGCGTCCATGTCTTGTCGCGTTGGACCTCCGGTATACCCCCACCAGCTATGACCTTTAGTTCCACAACAGAACATGCCTCGCCCAGGTAAGGGACCTCGCCACAAAGCAGGTTAAGAGTGTTGATGACCTCTTGGTTAGGATTCTCGTCCCACTGCCATGTCAATAACAGGGATTCCACCGCATTCTGGCAATACGACATCGCTTTAGAGGCTTTATCCGGGCTCTTCTTTACTTTCCCTTTTTCTAAATATCCCTTGTCTCGGTATGAAATAGCATCGCTAGTTGGTGGAATAACGCGGGGCAACAGAATACTATGCGGAGGATTATCCTCCAGCCATGCCAAAGCATTTTTAATCTGCTCGTCCGTCAGAACACGATCATCCGTTTGCCTTTCGAAATCAAACGTGTTGTATGCGGCAGCAACGCATGCCTTATAGAGTCTGTCTGGAGAAGGGTAAGGTTCCGGTCTACCGCCAGAATCGCTTCCCTGATACGTCCCCAGCAGAAAGTTCGCTGTAATAGCAAAAGCCATGAGACGTCCTTGATCTATTCCTCGGCAGAAGCATTGTCAAAAACCGCAGGATTTCCCTGTACCAAAAACTCTTGGCCATTCCAGACAATGCCGGCCTTTTCCCGAGCCTGCATATAAGCCTCTTCCAGCAGTTTCTCAGTAGATTCTGCAGTGAGAGGCTCGAAATATCACACTACTATAGATAGTGTCAAGCTTTTCAGCTTTTCCCTTAATATAGACAAGTATGTTATTTTAGAAAAACGGGAACCACGCGAGCGCGATTCCCGGTGTGCGACTGCTTCTCAAATGTGTGCTTGACTCACATGGATGGTACTGAGAACCATTCGCGAAACGATCTGATCCCGCTTGTACGGCTGCGCATACGATGCGATCACTCGCGTAACCGCATGTCGACGCAAGACACGTACTTGCGGAATGCAAATCAAGTCTGTAAGGCTCGAAAGCCACGTAGTTACTGTAGTCTCATGTTTGAACATCTCATGGTTGATTGTTCAGCACTACTAAAACAGGTCCCGAACTCTTTTGGATTCGAGACCTGCTACGGTTGGCGACCGTTCGCCCGTCTAGTAGTAGCTGGATGTCATCCAGATACGGCTTAGACGACGGGCCGTTCATCAACCTGAATCAACGATCAGTCATCAGCAGCCGTCAGCCCACTCAGGCTTTGGCAACCTCAACGTTCAGCTCATCGCCGGCCGTCACTTCGAAAGAGGTGGCGAGGGTTTCGGAGGAGACGAGCTCCTTGAACTGTTCAACCTTGGACACGTCTTCGGCGGGCACAACGAGCTTCAGTGCGATGCGGTCGGAGATTTCCAGATCGGCGGCCTTACGGGCGTCCTGCACGGCGCGGATCACGTCGCGGGCGTAGCCTTCGGCGATCAGATCATCGTTCAGCTCGGTGTCGAGGATCACGAAGCCACCGGTCGGCAGCGCTGCGGAAACGGAGCTGGCAGCCTCTTCGGCGTTCTTCTCCTCCACGCTGTTGATCAGCTCATATTCGCCTTCCTCAAGCACGATCTCACCGTTCGGAGTCTCACATACCGGAGCACCGTTGGCGTTCACATGCCATGCGCCGGACTTGGAGGCCTTGATGGCGAACTGTACGTCCTTGCGCAGGCGCTTGCCTGCCACGCGAGCGTTCACGCGCAGCTCGTTGATAATCTTCAAGCCTTGGGCTTCGGCATCCTCAAGCGTGCACAGTTCAACGTTCTTCACGTTCAGTTCGGATTTCAGAATCTCGTCGTATGCGGCCACGGCATCAGTGTTTTCCACCACCACGGTCAGCTTATGCAGTGGCTGGCGCACGCGGATCTGCTTCGTCTTACGCATCGACAGGGTGCCGGACACGACCTCGCGCACCTTCTCCATCGCGTCAACCAGAGCCGGATCGTCAACAAGCACACGGCCCAGTTCGGTCGTTTCGCCGGTCTGTTCGTCGGCAAGGAACGGCCAGTCGGCCAGATGCACGGATTCGCCGCCGGTCAGACCACGCCACACGGCTTCCGCTTCCATCGGAGCGAGCGGTGCGATCACGCGCATAAATGCTTCAAGCACGGTGTACAGCGTGTTGAACGCGTTCGCATCCTCATTCCAGAAGCGGTCACGATTGTTGCGAATGTACCAGTTGGTGAGCATGTCGATGAAATCAGACACTGCTTCGCAAGCGTCGGAGATCAGGAAGTCATCCAGCGAGCTTTGCGTCTTTTCGATCAGACGGCGGGTACGTGCCAGCAAGTAGCGGTCCATTTCCGGCAGTGCGGCGACCTCATCGGCACGCAACGCACGAGCATCGAAACCGGCACCATTATTGGCGGCGTTCGCATACAGGGTGAAGAAGTAGTACGAGCTCCACACTGGCAGCATGACCTGACGCACGGTGTCGCGAATGCCATCGGCGGTCACAATCAGGTTACCGCCGCGCAGGATCGGCGAGCTCATGAGGAACCAACGCATGGCGTCGGATCCGAAATCGTTGAACACACCGTTCACATCCGGGTAGTTGCGCAGATGCTTCGACATCTTCTGACCATCGGAACCGAGCACGATGCCATGGCAGATCACGTTCTTGAACGCCGGCTTGTCGAACAGTGCGGTCGCCATGATGTGCAGCACGTAGAACCAGCCACGGGTCTGGCCGATGTATTCCACGATGTAATCGCACGGGAAATGCTGTTCGAACGTTTCCTTGTTCTCAAACGGGTAATGGTACTGGGCGAAGCTCATGGAACCGGATTCGAACCAGCAGTCCATCACGTCGGTGATGCGGTGCATGTGGCTCTTGCCGGTCGGATCGTCCGGGTTGACGCGGGTCAGCTCGTCGATGTACGGGCGGTGCATGTTGACATTGCCCTCATGGTCGCGCGGATAATCGCCAAAATCAGCCTTCAGCTCGTCCAACGAACCGTACACGTCAACGCGTGGATACTTCGGATCATCGGAAACCCACACCGGAATCGGCGAACCCCAGAAACGGTTGCGGGAGATCGACCAGTCACGGGCGTTGGCCAGCCACTTGCCGAACTGGCCGTCCTTCACATTGCCCGGAATCCAGTTGATTTCCTGGTTCAGTTCGAGCAGACGATCCTTGATCTTGGTGACGGACACGAACCACGAGCTCACCGGCTTGTAGATGAGCGGCGTGGCGCAACGCCAGCAGTGCGGGTAGGAGTGTACGTAGCTCTTCTCCTGGAAAAGGATCGCGCGCTGGTCTTCCGGAATACGCTCCAGCGGGCCGTCACCGGCACGCAGGTTACGCAGAATCGGCTTGTTCGCATCGAACACGTACATGCCCTCATAGTCCGGGCACAGCGCGGTGAACTTGCAGCCCGCGTCGAGCACGTCAACGCTCTTGATGCCCTTGGCGTTGAGCGTGTTCATATCGTCTTCGCCGTACGGAGCCTGGTGCACGAGACCGGTACCTTCAACGGTATCGACATAGTCGGCGGTGAAGATCTGATAGCCTTCCGGACCCGGAACCTTGCCTTCGACGGCGTTCTCGTCGCCTGCGAAGTACGGGAACACCGGGTAGTAGCGCCAGCCTTCCATCTCGGCACCCTTGAGTTCGCGCACGATCTCATAGTTGTCGCCGAGTTCCTTGGCGTAGGAGCCGAGCAGTGGCTTGCCCAGGTAGAACTTCTTGCCCGCGAACTTGCCTTCGGTCGGACGCACTTCCACATAGTCGATGTCTGCGCCGACCACAATGGCGAAGTTGGTGGGAACGGTCCACGGCGTGGTGGTCCAGAACACCGCATAGGCGTCTTCCTCGTCGCGCAGCTTCACGGCCACGGACACGGTGGTGTCCTGACGATCCTGATACACGTCGGCGTCCATGCGCAGCTCGTGCGCGGAAAGCGGCGTCTGATCCTTCGGACAGTACGGCAGCACGCGGTAGCCCTGATATGCGAGGCCCTTGTCGTACAGCTGCTTGAACGCCCACATCACGGATTCCATGTATGGAATGTTCAGCGTCTTGTAGCCATGCTCGAAATCGACCCAACGTGCCTGACGGTGCACGTAGTCCTTCCACTCGTTGGTGTACTTGAGCACGGAGGCACGGCAGGCGTCGTTGAACTTGTCGATGCCCATTTCCTTGACCTGATCGACCGAATCGATGCCCAGTTCCTTCTGGGCTTCAAGCTCGGCCGGCAGACCGTGCGTATCCCAGCCGAACACACGATTGACCTTGCGGCCCTTCATGGTCTGGTAACGCGGAATCACATCCTTGGCGTAACCGGTCAGCAGGTGGCCGTAATGCGGCAGGCCGTTGGCGAACGGCGGACCGTCGAAGAACACGAATTCGTTCTGGCTGTGATCGCCGGAAGGACGGCGTTCAATGGACTTCTGGAAAGTGGCGTCCTTCTCCCAATAATCAAGGACGGATTCTTCCAGCTTCGGGAAACTGGGGTTCGGCGCTACATTGGCGCTCTGCTCACCCGCAGCTGCCTTCGGATACACGTTGTTTTCGCTCACCGTATCTCCTCGTAGGTTTTGCTATCTATCTCCTACGAGGACGATGGCCGTAACGTCTGCTGGACGCCGCCACCGCGGTACCACCTCGTTTGCCGCACTTTCAAATATACGTGCGACCGCTTGTATGTTCGGCTATTCGGGCCTTCCCGCCGGGTCTAATAAGTCGCTCACGCGACCGTTCTTCCGGAAGCTCCCCGCTGATAACGGATCATCGCTCGCATTTCGGTTGTCACTATAGCATGCAGCGCGAACTATTTTCGCTTGTTTTGCATGATTATGGACGATTCACAATAGCTCTTATGTAGGATTACATACAACAGAAATGCCGATACTGACAGCCCATCAGTATCGGCATTGTAATCGTATTTTCAATATGTATTTTTAGAACATACTATGTTCGATCATTCGGAGATTTCACCGGAAGCAAGCTTGGCTTCGAGCTCTTCGACAATCTCGTCGTGCATCTTCTCGGTGATCTTCACCTTGAAGAGGAACACGAGCAGGCTCAGCACGATGATGCCCAGCGGCACGTAGAATGCGCAGACCTTGAACATGCCGATGTTCGCGGCGGTCATATCCGCGGCGGTTGCGTCACCGATCATGCCTGCGGCTACGGCGATGAAGCCGACGATACCGTTGGAGCATGCGCCTGCGATCTTGTCGAGCATCGGGCGGACGGACAGGGTGACGGCCTCGTTACGCTTGCCGTTCTTGAGCTGACCATATTCGATGGAGTCGGTCAGCGACAGGATGGCGGTCATCTGAATGAAAGTCTGCGGCAGGTAGAAGAAGACCAGACCGACGATGACCATTGCCAGATTGCTGGAGCCGACGGCGAACAGCAGGTAGCCGACGATCATGAGCACCATGCCACCCAAGTACAGGTAGCGGCGCGGAATGCGCTTGTTCAGGATCGGGTACAGCGGAGCCATAACCAAGCCGGTGATGACCGGGATGACGCCCACGATGGAGTATGCGGCGGTGTTGTCGAGGATGTACTTGAACAGGTACATGAGCACGCCGGTGGTGGCCACGTTGGCGATGGCGTACAGCAGGTAGCTCAAGGCAACCCACAGCAGCTGATCGTTCTGGGCCAGAGCCTTGAAGGCCTGCAGCGGGCCGCCGTTGTCTTCGGCCTTGGCACGCAGCGTGGTGGTGCTTTCCTTGGTGCCGAACGCCACGGAGCACACGGTGAGGATGCCGAGGATGGCCACGATGATGGCGAAGCAGGTCCAGCCGGACTGGCTTTCGACGTACTTGCCGGTGAACACCCAGCTGAAGTAGGTGACGATCGGGATGACCACGATGGTCAGACCGTTGTAGCCGATGGAGCCGCCGAAGGAGCCGAGTGCGGTGTAGGTGGAGCGCTCGTGGGAGTCGGAACTCAATGCAGGGATCATACCCCAGTAGGAAATGTCACGCAGCGAGTAGAACACGTCGAGCACAATGAAGGTGATGATGAACAGCACGATGAACAGGGTAGTATTCACGTTCACCAGACCGAACAGACCAGTGTAGACGAGCACCAGCAGGATGGCGGAAACGGTACCACCGATGAGCTGCCACGGCTTGAAGCGACCCCACTTGGTGTTGGTGTTGTCGATGATGTTGCCCAGCAGCGGGTCGATGAAGATTTCTGCGATACGAATCACCACGACCAGGCCGGTGATGATGCCAATCAGCTTGGTGGCGACGCTCTTATCGACGCCAGAGAACAGCGAGCTCGTCACGTAGACGATGAAATAGGTGCTCAGTGCGTTGTAGAACGCGGACTGGCCGACGTTACCGAACGAGTACGCCACGCGAGACAAGAGGTTCCCGCCTTTGGAACCGTTGTTGCCATTTCCCATCTTTGCTTCTCCTTAGAAGTCAGATACAGGTCCTTCCTTGACCTAACTATCAGTATATCCCCTTACCTAAAGTTAGTAAAATTTATCACTGAACATATCGCCTATCGGCGTGTCATATTTTGTGAGCTTCTGCTCGAAAGATAGCCAAAAACGTTATTTTTTCGCCATTTACACAACAAAATAGGCAAACTGTCGCATTATCTTGTGGCAGCTTTTACCAAAATCGATATTTACGATATGCAAAAGCTTCCACGTCGAAACGAAACCAAGCCAATCTGGAAATAGCCCGATTACTATACAGAAGTAAAGAAATAACCGCTATTTTGCCGGCACAAAACTATCGCGCACCACCAGCGACGTCGACAGGTACGCATGCTGACGAATCGTGCGTTTGCCGGAAATGGCATCACCCAACATCAGCGTCGCCACGCGCGCAAGCTCGTTCTGATCGATGGAGAATGTGCTCAACGGCGGCGAGGTCAACTGCGAAATCGTTTGATTGTTAATGCTGATCACGCTGATATCGCGCGGCACCAGCACGCCAACCGCATTGAACGCCTGCAGCACGCCAACCGCAATCACATCGGCAGCTACGATCACGGCATCAGGCAGCACGCCATTATGGTCGCGCACGAATTGCTCCCCCAACGCACGGCCGTTGCTCACGGTGAACAAGCCGTCGGAATACACCAATCCGTCGGATTGAATACCGAAACGCCTTGCCTCACGACGGAAATATGTGGCGCGATTCTCCTCATCGACCTCATAAAAGTTCATCAGGCAGCCCTTGCCTCCGATGAATCCAACGCGCTTCATGCCCTTGGCAGCACAGGCCGCGACCGCATCATGCATGGTCTGCTGCAAATCAGGCTGCACGGAATCGAACAGATTCGGCGCCGGATTCACGTCAATGAACACGCCATACGGCATGGCCCTATGCAGCCGCTCCAAGTCTTCCTCGCTGATCTGGTCGGCGCCTATCGCCATGAACCCGTCGAATTTGGAACTGCGAGCGATCATATCGTCGAGATTGTGGAACACCGTCATTTCCATGCGTTGCTGTTCCGCATTGCGTTCGAGCGCCGAACGCAAATCGGTGAAATAGGAGTCCCGCAACGCCTCGTCGGACTTTTCATTGTCAAGCAATGCAACCTCATGAGGGATGACGATGCGCTTGGTCTGCACGCTATAGCCGAGGTCCTCGCTCGCCTGAATGATCTTGCGACGAGTCTCTTCACGCACCGATAGGGTGGGATCCCCGTTCAGAAGTCGAGACACCGTAGCCTGAGAAAACCCGGTACGTTGCGCAATCTCTTTAATCGTCGCCATGTCTCGCTCTCCAATTTAGTAAATCGTTTACTCATGAAAGGATAACCTATTATTGACATAACGACAAACCAAGCGAGATTTATGCAACGATTACGCAAGCCAATTATAATCGCTGCTCATGCAGCAGTCTCATGAACGTATGACGGAACCGCCTTCACGGAAGGCGGGCTGGCCGCAGCCGAATACCATGCATGGCAAAGACAATAAGAAATCCCTTGCTTCAAAATCGCAATTTCAAAGCAAGGGATTTTCCAGAGGATCCGTGCCGTTCAAAGCCACCGGCCATAAGGGCGGTATCAGCCGACAGGGATCGAAGCGCGGCTAGTGTAGAACGCTAGCGTGTGCTCGCATCGCTCCAATTCAGGAGACTATTAGATTATTCGAGTTCTACGGCACCTGTGTAGAGCTGATAGTACTCGCCCTTCTGCGCGATGAGCTCGTCATGCGAGCCGCGTTCGATGATGCGGCCATGGTCGAGCACCATGATCACGTCGGAGTTGCGCACCGTGGAGAGGCGGTGGGCGATCACGAACACGGTACGACCCTTCATGAGGTTGTCCATGCCGGCCTGCACCACCTCTTCGGTACGGGTGTCGATGGACGAGGTGGCCTCGTCGAGGATCATGGCCGGCGGATCGGCCACGGCAGCACGTGCGATGGAAATCAACTGGCGCTGGCCCTGGGACAGGCCGGAGCCGTCGCCTTCGAGCACGGTCTGGTAGCCGTTGGGCAGCATGCGGATGAAGCCGTCGGCGTTCGTGAGCTTCGCGGCGGCGATGCATTCCTCATCGGTGGCGTCGAGGCGACCGTAGCGGATGTTGTCCATCACCGTACCGGTGAACAGGTTCACGTCCTGCAGCACCACACCCAGCGAACGACGCAGATCCGGCTTGCGGATGCCCTTGACGGAAATGCCGTCATACAGGATCATGCCGTCCTGAATGTCGTAGAAACGGTTGATCAGATTGGTGACGGTGGTTTTGCCAGCACCAGTTGCGCCCACCAATGCGATCTTCTGTCCGGGCTTGGCGAACCAGGTGATGTCGTGCAGCACCGGTTTGTCGGGGTTATAGCCGAAGTTCACGTCGGTGAAGCGCACATCGCCCTGCAGGAGGGTGAGTCGTCCGTCCGGCGAAGTGATGGCGGTTTCACGGGCCTTCATGGCCACTTCGGCGGCACGCGGGCTCAAGGATTGCGCGGCCTTGAGCGAACGGGTGCCGTCATCGCCTTCCTCGCGCTTCCACGCCCAGTGACCGGTTTCATGGTCAACTTCGGTCATGGTGCGTCCATCTTCGCCGAGTTCCACGTTCACCAAGGTCACGGAACCGCCGTCGTCCTCCGGCTGCTCGTCCATAAGCGCGAAGATGCGGGATGCGCCTGCAAGCGCCATCATCACCATGTTGAATTGCATGGACACTTGGCCAAGCGGGTTCACGAAAGAGCGGGACAGCGTCAACAGCGAGATCAGCGTACCCAGGGTGAGCGGGCCAGTACCGGACAATCCGAAGTTTCCAAGTCCGCTAATCGCAGCAAATCCGCCGAAAATCGCCAGCAGAATGTACAGCAGGTAGCCCATGTTGCCTACGATCGGCATGGTCACATTGCCCCACGTGTTCGCTTCGGCGGAAGCTTCGAAGAGTTCTTCGTTCTTCTTGTCGAAAGTGGTTTGGGTGGCGTCTTCGTGGTTGAAGACCTTGATGACCTTCTGGCCGTTGACCGCTTCTTCCACGAATGCGTTCACATCGCCGATGGCGATCTGCTGCTTGACGAAGTAGCGTCCGGAGCGGGAAACAACCTTGCGTACCACCACAAACAGGATCACGGTGAAGGCGAGCACGAAAATGGTGACGGGCACCGACAGCCACAGCATCGACACGAGCGCGGCGATTGCGGATACCGCGGACGAGAACATTTGCGGGAACGACTGGCTAATGGCCTGACGCAATGTGTCGGTGTCGTTGGTGTAGCGGCTCATAATGTCGCCGTGTTCGTTGGTGTCGAAGTAGCGGATGGGCAGGGTCTGCTGATGGGCGAACATGTCGTCGCGAATCTTCTTCAACGTGCCCTGCTCCACAGTGACGATGACCCACTGCCACAGCCAACTGCAGAAAATACCAGCCACATACAGGCATGCCATAAGCGTCAACGCGCGCAGCAGCGGCATCCAATCAGGATTGGTGGCACCAACCATCGGCAGAATGTACGTATCGACCAGCGACTGTAGGAACAGCGACGATCCGGCCTGGGCCGCGGCACCGACGAGAATGCACACCACCACAAGTGCCACACGCCACTTGTATTGGAAAATGTAACCGAAGATACGCTTGGTGGTGCCCGGTGCGGCTTTCTGCATCGGCGGCTTGCCGTGCGATTGCTGCATGCCGGCCGCGTTGTTGTTGTCTTTGGATTTCAATGCGGAAGTTTGTTCAGTCATCTGTTGCCTCCTTTCACTGCAGTTCCTCAGGTTGAGCCTGATTCTTGGTTTGCGATTCGTAGATGGAGCGATATTCGTCACAGTTTTCGAGCAGTTGTTCATGCGTGCCGGCCGCCATGATGCGGCCGTGGTCCATGACGAGAATCATGTCGGATTCCTGCACGGAAGCCACACGCTGGGCGATGATGATCTTCGTGGTGTCGGGAATCTCATGATGGAATGCGGCACGAATCAGCTGATCGGTTTTGGTGTCGACCGCGGACGTGGAATCGTCGAGAATAAGGATCTTCGGCTTTTTCAGCAGCGCACGCGCAATGCACAAACGCTGGCGCTGACCGCCGGAAACGTTGGTACCGCCCTGTTCGATGTACGTATCGTACTTGTCGGGGAATTCCTGAATGAAGCCGTCGGCCTGCGCAAGCTGGCATGCGTGACGAATCTCTTCATCAGTGGCGTTCGGATTGCCCCAACGCAGGTTTTCGGCAATGGTTCCGGAGAACAGCACGTTCTTCTGCAATACCATGGCGACCTGATCGCGCAATACTTCCAAATCGTAATCGCGCACATCCACGCCGCCGACCTTCAGCGAGCCTTCGGTCACGTCATACAAACGTGGCACAAGCTGCACCAAACTGGACTTTGCGGAACCGGTGCCGCCGACGATGCCGACGGTCATACCGGAACGGATCTTCAAATCAATATCGTCAAGCACCGGCTTTTCGGAAGTGGCGGAATAACGGAAGGTGACATGGTTGAAATCAATCTCACCATTCCTCACTTCCATAACCGGATTTTCCGGATTCGTAACCGTGCTTTCCTCGTTCAGCACCTGGCAGATGCGTTCGGCGGAGGCCTGCGAAATAATGCACATCACGAAAATCATGGACAGCATCATCATGGCCATGAGAATCTGCATGGCGTAGGTGACCAATGCGGTCAGATCGCCGGCGGTCAATCCAAGGGCCGCATTGTTGCCGGATGCCACGATCTGCTGGGCACCCATCCAGGCGATAAGCAGCATGGACACGTACACGCACAGCATCATGAGCGGATTGTTGAAGCTCATAATGCGTTCGGCCTTGGTGAAGTCCTTGAAAATGCGCTGCGAAATGCGGTTGAACTTTTCGGTTTCGTGGTTTTCGCGATTGTAAGACTTGACCACGCGGATGCCCTGCAGGTTCTCGTCTACCACGTTGTTGAGCTTGTCGTACGTGTGGAACACGCGCTCGAACACCGGATGCACCAGTACTGCCAGACCGCACAGGCCGATGGCGAGCACCGGAATGCAGGCGAGGAACACCAGCGAAATGGATGGGCTGATGCGGAAGGAGAAGATCCACGCCACAATCACCATGATCGGAGCGCGCACACCCATGCGGATGATCATTGAATATGCGTTCTGCAGGTTGGTCACATCAGTGGTCAGTCGCGTGATGATCGAACCGGTGGAGAAACGGTCGATATTGGTGAAGCTGTAGCCCTGCACCTTCTCAAACTGGTCGTGACGCAGGTTTTTGGCGAATCCTGCGCCCGCAATGGCCGAGAACTTTCCGGCCAAAAAGCCGGATGTCAGTGAAACCGCCGAACAAATCAGCAGAATCAAGCCGAATTTCAAAATCGCCGGCATGCTGCCACCGCTGATGCCCTCATCAATCAGCGATGCCATGACGGTCGGAATAAGGATTTCCAGCACGCTTTCCACGGCTACGAATACCGGGGAGAGTAGGCTGGCTTTTTTGTATTCGCGCAGGGATTTGCCCAGTGTGCGAATGACGTGTTGCTTTGGTTTTGACGTTGTGGACGTCGTTGCGTTTGCCGCTGTCACTCCTTGTCCTTTCTTTTTCGTACTTACTTGCTTGCGTGTGTTACCTGAGGTTGTTTGCGATCGCCATTTCCTGCGACATTCGCAGTATGCGCGAAACGTATTCATCATGAGAATCGCGATTATGCGGATTCCGCCCATCGCATGATTCTTGCGATTCTTGCGAAACCTGCGGCTTTTGCGAAACCTGCGATTCGCCAAAATCCTGTTCCTGTATTTCCAAGCTTGAATATCGGCTTTCGTCTCCGATCAAACCTGTTTTCACCAGATTCGTCTGCATGACGTCAAGCATGTGCATGAATTGGCGGATCTGGTCGTCATCAAGACCTTCCAACAGGATTCGTTCCATGTTTTTCGCATTGTCGTGCAGCACTTCGGCAATATGCCTCGATTTGTCCGTCAATACGATCTTTTTCAGACGTGCGTCACGCTTCACCGACTCGCGGGCGATCAGCCCCTTCTGCTCCATCAGTCCCAACACTCGGCATGATGTGGATCGGGTCACGCCGAAACGTTGCTCGATGTCTTGAGGGAAGATCTCCTCGTTATCATGTCTTGCCAAGTACACGATGATGTCAACGTTGCCGTTGCTGACGTCTTCCGCCTCTTCGGGACAGGTGACGCGCAAATACCGGTTGACCACGTTGTGCAGCGAGCGAATGGCCACTCTGGGAGGCTTGGTCAGGCCACTTTCCCAGACTTCGGCAAGTCGTGAACCTGACGGTTCCTTGTATTGTTCATTCGTCACTTCTGTCACACCACACATGCTAAACCGTTGCATATACAACTGTTGTACATGCAACGATCAGCGTGTCGCGCATCTCATCGTCCGCGACAAAAAAGGCCGAGGAATCAGATCCGCACCGGTTCAGCGTTAACGGATCGAATCCCTCGGCCTTAAGCCTTGAATCCTACGAAACTACTTGGTGAGTTCAGCGTACTTCTCAAGCATGTATTCGAAGATCTGCTTGCCATCGGCGCCCATCAGCACCGACATACTGTTGATCGGCATGGAATCGAGGAACAGGCGGGTCATGTCGTTGTCGGGCACCACCGGCATGCGGCCGGCTTCGCCCTCGGCACGCAGGATTTCAAGCACCTTGGAACCGAGCGGATCCTTACGCCATTCCATGAAGTTGGACCATTCGGTGAGCGGCTGGGCCTTGCCGTCGCCGTCGAGCTCCACCACCGCGGAACCGGCGATGTCACGGCTGGACGTGCCGACCTCGATGGTGTATTCGCCGCTCTCCACGTGCCAGTCATTGAACCTCTCAGACCAGTAGGCAAAGGCGCGATCGTCGAGCTCGAAGGAGACTTCTGCGGATTCGCCAGCCTTGAGGAATACCTTCTTGAAGCCCTTAAGCTCGTGTTTCGGGCGAACTACGTCGGCCTTGCCAGGAGCCACGTACACCTGCACGGTTTCGGCGGCGTCAACGTTCGAGGTGTTCTTGACCACTGCGCTGACGGATGCGGTACAGGCACCGGTCTTGACGGCCTTCACGTCGCTCACTTCGAACGTGGCGTAGCTCAGGCCGAATCCGAACGGGTAGTCGACGGCCTTGTTGTAGGTGTCGTAATAGCGGTAGCCCACGAACACGCCTTCGCCGTAGTCGACATGCCCCTCTTCGCCCGGCCAGTTGATGGTGCTCGGATCGTCGTTGATGTCGAACGGAATGGTCTGCGCGAGCTTGCCGGACGGGCTCACCTTGCCGAACAGCACGTCAGCGAGCGCCGGACCGCCGGACTGGCCGAGCAGCCAGGATTCGAGGATGCCCTTGGCGTTCTTGGCCCACGGTGCCACGGTGACGACGGAGCCGTTGGAGAGCACGACCACAACGTTCTTGTTTTCGGCTGCGACGGCTTCGAGCAGTGCGATCTGCTTGGCCGGCATGTCGAGGGTCTCACGGTCGAAGCCTTCGGATTCGGCTGCTTCGGGGAGCCCCAGGAACATGAGCACCACGTCGGCGCCCTTGGCAGCGTCGACGGCTTCGGCTTCGAGTGCCGGATCGGCCGGTTCGAGGTCGAGGGTGAAGCCTGGGGCGAACTTGGCGTCCACGCCGCGTTCGGTGAGGGTGTCGAGGAAGCTGGTCATCTTGGTTGGGGTGATGTGCGAGGAGCCGCCGCCCTGGTAGCGCGGAGTGCGTGCGAATTCGCCGATGACCGTGACCTTGGCATCGTTTGCGACCGGCAGGATGGCGTCGTCGTTCTTGAGCAGCACCATGGATTCGATGGCGGCCCGGTGGGCGACTTCGTCGTGGGCTTCGATGTCGAAACGATAGCCTTCGATGCTCATGGCCGCGCGGGTCTTGTTGACCAGGTCGATCATGCCTTGTGCCATGCGGTCGAGCTGTGCCGGCTGGATGCGACCGTCGCGTGCCGCGTAGACGATCTGGTCGTCGGTGTAGCTTGGCGGCATTTCGAGGTTGAGGCCCGCGTTGAGGGAGGCCACGCGATCATGGTCGGCACCCCAGTCACTCATAACGATGCCTTCGAAACCCCATTCGTCGCGCAGCACGTCGGTGAGCAGCCAGTGATCCTGGGCGGCATGCACGCCGTTGATGCAGTTGTATGCGCACATGATGGTCCACGGCTGGGCTTCCTTGACGATGTGCTCGAACGCCGGGAAGTAGATTTCGCGCAGCGCACGCTGGGAGATGTTGGCGCTGATGCGCAGACGATCGGTTTCCTGATTGTTGGCGGCGAAATGCTTGAGCGAAGTGCCCACGCCCTTGGATTGCACGCCGGCGACGATGCCGATGGCTTCATGACCCGCCAGGTACGGGTCTTCGGACCAGTATTCGAAGCAACGGCCGCCAAGCGGGTTGCGCTTGATGTTCACGCCCGGGCCGAGGATTACGGCGACCTTCTCCTGAATGCACTCTTCGGCCATGGCTTCGCCAACCTGGTGGATGAGTTCCGGATTCCAGGAGCTGGACAGACCAGCCGCCGGCGGGAAGCAGGTGGCAGGCACGCAGTTGTTCAAATCGACTTCGCCGGTGGTGGCCGAGTTGGACTTGCGCAGGCCGTGGGGGCCATCGGTGATCATATAGCCGGGAATGCCCTTGGCTTCAACACCCTGCAGATGCCAAGCGTCGCCGCCGGAAGTCAGGGATGCCTTCTCTTCAAGCGTCAGATCATTGATGGAAGGATAGGTTTTTTCGCTCATACGTTCCTCTTTCGCATCGTTTTCTTGAGTTCGTATCGGTTAACCGATCTGCATGAGACCTCAACCCCGAAATCTCTACTAACCGGTTGGTAGGTACTTTATCAAAACCAACACCGCAACACGCCAATCTTCTTTGAAAAATCAATTAACCGACCGTAAAGTAACTGCAGTATTTACAACTTGAGAGAAATGACGATTCATAAGCATTGCAGCGCACATGAATCGCCATCAATGAAGGGCAAGAGAGGGAATCATCATGGCCAACGAAGAAGTCGACCGGAAAGCGGCGATCCTCAACGCGGCCGTCGAACTGTTTGGGACGCTCGGCTATTACGGCACTTCCCTGCAGAAAATCGCCGATCGCGTAGGACTCACCAAGGCTGGCGTACTGCATTATGTCGGCAGTAAGGAAGGACTGCTCACAGCCGTGCTGGACGAAGTCTACGATTCCGAAACCGAAGACATTCTGACAAACATGGTACGCGAGCCGCGCCCGCTGATCGCGGATATGTGGCGCAGGATCGTAGCGGTGAACGCACGCAGACCGCTTCAGGTGCACATGTTTTCCACGTTGAGCGCCGAAGCGATCGACCCGAACCACCCTGCACACGAATATTTCGCCAATCGAGAGCTGCATAATGCCGACACCGCGCTCAACATTCGTTGGCGTGTGCCCGAAGGCGTTGATACGCGTCGTCTGCTTAATGCGGGATTCGCCATGATGGACGGCGTGCAGCTGCGCTGGCTGCGCACGCCCGGTCAGGACCTGAACGCCATGTGGGCGGAATGCGAAGACACCCTGTTCCCCCTGCCCATGTGGGAGGGCTACCGCTAGGCCACTGCCCCGGCACTGCATTACTGTATGGATGCAGATGTAAGAGGAGGCATGTATGCGGATTTTGCTGGCACCGGACTCGTTCAAGGAGGCCGCTTCGGCTGAAGCAATCGCACAGGCGATGGCTCGTGGCATTATGCGCGGCGATCCGCAGGCCGAATGCCGGCTTTTGCCGCTTTCCGACGGTGGCGAAGGATTGACGCACGCCTTGGTTCATGCCACCGGCGGCACGTTGCATGATGTTGAGACGGTTGATGCGGTCGGTCGCCCGATTATTGCGCAGTTCGGGTTTCTTGGCAATAAGCACACTTCCCGTACCGCCGTGGTCGAGTTGGCTTCGGCAAGCGGACTTGAGCAGGTCTCCCCTGCTGACCGTGATCCGATGGCTGCATCCACGTTTGGCACAGGCTTGCTGATTCGAGCTGCGATCGACGCCGGCGCGGATCGCATTGTGCTCGGCTTGGGAGGTAGCGCCACCACGGATGGCGGTACCGGATTGGCTCACGCATTTGGATTTCGTTTTCTCGATGCGCATGATTCCGACATTCCGCTTGGTGGCGGCGCTCTTGTTGATTTGGCAAGGATTGACGATTCAAGAGTTTCCGATTCCATCAAAAACGTTCCGATTGTTCTCGCTTGCGACGTCACCAATCCTTTGACCGGCCCGGAAGGTGCCGCCCATGTGTTTGCCCCGCAAAAAGGCGCGACCGCAACACAGGTCGAGCTTCTCGATCAGGGGCTTGCGAATCTCGCGCGCGCAATCATGCAATATAACGGCCGCGATATCGAGCACACTCCGGGAGCGGGCGCTGCGGGAGGTACCGGAGGTGGCATGCTTGGCCTGTTCAACGCAACAGTGAAGCCGGGAATCGAACTCGTGCTTAATCTTGCACATGGCCGTGAAGCGTGCGCTTGGGCTGACGTCGTCATCACCGGAGAAGGTTCTATCGACAGTCAAACGCCATACGGCAAAGTGCCAAGCGGCATTGCAAAATTGGCGCAATCGCAAGGAAAACCAACCATTGCCATCGGCGGAACGGTAACCCGTGACCCACACACCGTCGAAGCGCTGAACAAAGCCGGCATTATCGCAACATTCGGCATTGCGCCCGGGCCAGCAGATCTTACAACGTTGATCGCCAACACGGAACGCAATGTCGAAATCACCTGTGCCGCAATCGCCAGCACATTGCGCATCACCGCAGCTACTTCACCCTGCGAATCAGCATGATGAACACCGCACCCAGCAGCACCGCGACCACAGCGATCGGGAACAGCGCCGCATAACTGCCAGTGGCAAGCACAATCGCACCGACAACCACAGGCGCAAGCACCTGACCAACGGTGTTGGCAAGATTCAGAATGCCCAGATCCTTACCAGCTTCTTCCTGACTTGGCAACACATCGACGTTCAACGCCTGATCGACGGCAATGTAAATGCCATGACCAGCACCGCCGATGCCTGCAAACAGCATCATGCCCAAAGCATTCGGCATGAAACACGGAATGGCCACACCAATCGCGATAATCACCGAACCGATCGCCACGATGACCTTGCGGCGCTGCAGACGGTCCGACAGCGGACCCGACACCATGGACGTGACGATCAGCACAACCATGGAAATCACCGACATGGTGGAAATCGTCGCCGCGGAATCCTTTACGCTCAACCCGCAGTATTTCTGCAGAATATACAGCTGATAGCCGGAAATCATGTTCCAACCCAAGATAAGCAGCAATCTGCCCATCAATGCCAAGTAAAAATCTCGGCAATTCTTGGTGGGAGGAATGAACGAACGCAGCAACTGCTTGACGTCGAGCTTTGCGGTGGCATCCGAAGACTCGACGGAAGCCACAGAAGCAGCCGAGGAGCGTTCGCGCGGCCAGATCAGCACGGTCACGATACCGGTGACTGCGAACAGTGCCGCACCGATCGCAAATCCGGTGCCCATGTTTTCAATGAATTTCGATCCGAGGAACGTTCCGGCGGATGATCCGACGATCTGCGCACCACCATAGAATGCGGAGAACGTACCACGCACGTTTTCCGGAATGCGGTCGGACAGCACTGCCACAGCCGGAGCGATCATCATGTTGACGCCGACCTGCACAATGCACCATCCGGCTACAATACCCACCAACTGCGCACTGGAGAAGGCGAGCACATAGCCGGCTGCCGTAATCAGACCACCTGCCACAATCCATGGCGTGCGCTTGCCGAAACGCGAGCGCGTGATGTCGCTTAACGCACCAAAAATCACGTTGGAGAACAGTGCGAATACGCAGCCTACGGAATTCATGGTGCCGAGAATCACTTCGGGCACGCCTATGTTCAGTTCGGTGAATCGTTGCGGCAGCAGCACGGCCGATCCGGAAGTGCCTGCGACCATCCAAATCAGCGAGAAGAGCACGAAGCCGACGCCGAATCGCCATTTTTCGGTGGATGTCAGTTTGCGGCCGCTGTCAGGTGCGATATCACTCAATACTGCGGTGCTTGGCTCGCGTGATGCGTTTGCTGTCATGATTCCCCCTTTGGAAGCATGTTCTTTTTTGAAATATTGAAATGATTTGAAATATACGATGAAGAAAGCTTTTTTCATTTTTGGTATGATCGCAGTCCTGCCGACGCCGACTTTTATTTGGCTTCAGCTTCGGCAGGACTTTCGTTCATACGATTTCACACGATTCCGTACGATTACAGCGCCATCTGCAGATGATGCGTTCCCGCAACAAGATCGACGCGCTCATGGTCGACGATATCCACGAATGCCGTGGTTCCGGCAGGTACCGCAACCGTCAGATCAAGCACATTGTCGTTGACCTCCCATTGCACTTCCGCCTTGCCATATGGGGTGATGTGAGAGGTTTCGGCATGGGTGAGATCTCCCCCGATCACCGGAGCGATACGGAACCGCTTCCAGCCGGGTTCAACGGCTTCAAGGCCGCCGATATGCGCATGCATCCATTCCGCCACCGATCCGAGCGCGTAATGGTTGAACGAGGTCATGCCGCCGGGGTTCAGCGAACCATCGGCCCGCATGGAATCCCAACGTTCCCACGTGGTGGTGGCCCCCATAACCACTTGGTAAAGCCAGCTTGGGCATTCGGTGGAGGTAAGCAGCGCGTAGGCCTCGTCGTTATGGCCGGTCATGGTCAACGCCGGAAGCACGAATGGCGTGCCGGCGAATCCGGTGCTTACCTTGCCGCCGGATTCGCGCACCAGGCAGGCGAGTCGATTGCCGGCCTTCACGCGGCGCACCGGTTCGCCGTCAAGCAGTCCGAAGGCGATGGCGAGCGCGTAGGCGCACTGGGTGTCGGATGTCATGGTGCCGTCAAGGTTGGTGAAACGCTGCAGGAATCCATCAATCACACGGTCACGCAGGGCGGCGAATCGAGTTTCATCATCGGTTTTGCCGAGAATATGCGCGATGTGCGTGCCTTGCATGCAGCTGCGTGCGTAGAACGCGGTGGCGACCAGTTCCTTTTCGGTCATGGCCTGCGTAGGATCTTCCGGAGGCGCGGTCGGATCAAGCCAATCGCCAAGCTGCCCGAGCGGATAGTCCGGCTTGCGATCCCATACGCCATCGGGCGAAAGGTACCCTGCCACTTCATCGATCCAATCACGGATCAGATCGTAGGAATCGGCGAGCACCTGCACGTCCCCGCTTTCCATGTACAGCGTCCACGGCACTTCCACCGCCGAATCGCCCCACGTGGAGATGGCTTGTGGATGCGCCCATACGCCCAACGGCACGAACGGCACGTAGAACGGCACAGTGCCCCACTTGACCTGGTCGGCACGCACGTCTTTCAGCCAGCTTTTCAGGAACCCGTATACGTCATACAAATAAGCCGCGGTAGGCACGAACAGGCAGATGTCTCCCGTCCAACCCATGCGTTCGTCGCGTTGCGGGCAGTCGGTTGGAATGGACACGAAGTTGGAACGCATCGACCATACGGCGTTCTCGTGCAAACGGTTGAGCAGCGGATTCGATGTGGTCAGTTCGCCGGTGCGTTCCATCACGGAATGGTAGACGCGGCAATCCATGTCGGCTGCGGTCAGTTCTCCTGCGAAACCTTCGATCTGTGCATAGCGGAAGCCGTGCATCGCGAATCGTGGCTCCCACCAAGCGTCGGAACCGTTGGAAGTGTACACATCGCACTGCTGGCCTCTGCGCAAGGTTCGCGTGGCGATGGATCCGTCCGGTTCCAACACTTCCACATGACGTAACGTCACGCTTTGTTCTGCTTCAAGATCGCGCATGTGCAGGCGGATGCGCTGCGAACAGTTCTGTCCGAAGTCAACCAGCCATATGCCACGACCATCTTCCGTGTTGCCGATGCGTTCGACGCTGACCGGCTCATGCGATTCATGCGCGCGCACCGGCGATGTTTCAGGATTTTCAATACGTGCCGGGTCATACATGACTTCCGCGACCGGCTGCCAAGAGCTGTCGTCGAATCCTGGTTTCGACCATCCCGGCTGTTCCAGTCGAGCGTCATATCGTTCGCCTTCGCACAGATCCGAGCAGACGATCGGTCCGAGCGTCGCCTTCCATTGGCGGTCCCATGCGTTGGAATATATGTTCTGCATGCTGCCGTCGGCATATTCGACCTCAAGTTGCGCGAATACGGCAATACGATCGCCATAGAAGTTGGAGTAACCGCCATCGAAGCCGAGGCGTCCGCGGTACCATCCGTCACCGAGCCAGAATCCCAATGCGTTGGCACCGGACTGCAGTTCGTCGGTCACATCGTAGGTGAAGCATTCCACGCGCTGGTTGTAGTTGCTCCAGCCTGGTACGAGCGCGTCATTGCCGACTTTGACGCCGTTGATTTCGGCTTCCACAAGACCGAGTGCGCTTAGATATAGGCGTGCGCGTTTGGGTTGTTCCTTCAGTTCGACTTCGGTGCGCACTAATGGCAGGTGACGATGGTCAGTTTCGGATTCGCTCCACGATGGTCCGACGAAATCGGCGACATGCTCATGTTCTTCCAATAGTCCGACTTCGAAATGCAGGGTTGCGCTCGGTTTGCCCAATGGCTGGTGACTTGCCGAAACGGCCTGCATGGTGGCGAACACTTCTTCGCGTGAGGCGAGCGGCGCGAACTGCCATGGAATAAGCACGGAAGTGTCAGTGGGCAGGTAGGTGCGTTCTTCCACAGGTTGCCCGCCGGGAACACGTCGTGTCACTTTGAGCAGGATCTGCGCGTCGATTGGCAGCATGCCGGAGCACACCCATGTCATGCGTGGGGCTGCGGTGGCGATGCCGAGCGCATCTCCCGGGTAGTGTTCCACGGTGAAGCTGATGATGTCAAGATCCGAAGCCAGCGTACTGGGCACAATCTGCGGATCAGTAATGGCCATGATGACCCCTTTGTCTACAAAAATAATGGATCACTTGTTTGTGATGGTGGGAAGCCAAAGTCCGAGCCATGCCGCAAGGAGAGAGAAACGAACGGCGACGATGGCTGGGACTTTGGCTGGCAATCGCAAGGTATTGCATAACTGACTTGCGATTGGAGATATTGAGTTGTTATGTGATTGCTGTTGCTAATCAGGCTGCGATCTTGCGTGCCTGACGTTCTTCGTCGGTGCCGTACTTCTTCTGAGCACGGATCATGATGGTACCGGCGATGCCTTCGATGATTACGATGCCGAAGAAGCACCACATAGTGGTCTGAATGGTTTCAGGAAGCACCAGAGCCGGGGTGATGAGCGCGAACAGGCCACAGCACAGGCGGGAGAAGCCGTTGATGAAGCCCTGGATGGAGGCGCGAATCTCGATCGGGAAGGATTCCTGGGTCCACACCTTGTACAGTGCTTCGCCTGCCAGCGGGGATCCGAGGTTCATGAAGGCTGTCGCGCCGACGATGACCCATAGGTCCGCACCTCCCATGGCCATGGCGGCCATGGCGATCAGCGAGATCACGATGCCTGCGAAGAACGCCTTGTTACGATATTTGCCGCCTGCGATGGACGCGAACACGATGTTGAGCACGAGCGTCACGAAGTTGAGGATGATGCCCAAGCCGGTGGCCAGGGACTGGGCGGCTCCAGCCTTGGAGAACATGTAGGTCTGGAACTGGCCCCACGTGTTGGCCAGCAGGTTCCAGCCGACGTAGAAGATCACGATGGCAAGGAAGTAGGTGAGCAGCACCTTCTTGTCGGCGCCGAACAGCACCTTGGTCACGGAAACCTTGCCGTTGCCTACAACAGCCGGACGTGCGGCGTCACGAACGTCGGCAGCTTCATGGAAGCGGCGGAAGGTCGGAGAAAGCAGTCGCCACAGCCATGCGATCACAGCGAATACTGCGAGGATGGCGAACACCACACGACCACCGGTGGCACCCTGCATGGCGGAAACCAGGAACGCGCAAATGAAGGAGATGAACACACCCACCTGCCAGAACACCTGGGTGGTGGAGACGAGCTGTGCGGCGGTGGCCTCGTCTGGAGCATCATGGGAGACGATGGTCATGGAAACCGGCAGATCCGCGCCGGAAGCCAAACCTGCAATGATCAGGCCGATCAGCAGTACGGTGAAGTTCGGGGCGAACACGCAGATGGCGGCACCGATGGCGTAGAACAGGTTGATCCAGTTGAAAAACAGCACGCGGCCGATCTTGTCGGCCAAGCGGCCTCCGAACAGCGAGCCGAAGGCGATGGCGAAGGTCAGAATACCGGAAAGCAGGCCGACCTGCGTGGTATCGAGTCCAAGGCCTTCCTGCCAGACCACAATGGTTGCCGACAGACCGACGATGATGCCGGATCCCAGCATCGATCCGATGCCTGCGGCGAAGGCGAGCGGCATGTATTCGCCCAATCCTTTGCCCTTCTTGGTTGAAGTATTCATTGCTCTTTCCTTACTTTTTCATACTTGCATGCGTTTTTTCACACAAGTATGTCCTTCTTTTTTTCAAATGGTTTTCACTGCGTTTTCAAATTGCCGAGGCATCTCCTTTGATCTGTCCAGCATTCAGAAAACACTGCGATTCCATTGTTTTATACACCAGAACATCCTGCCGTCCTCAGCAGCACCTCCAGTGATGTTGTAGTTGAAATACTACATTCGTTTTTGAAAATTTCAAAATCGTCGCGCGTTTTTCAATATACAATTTCAAAAGAGAGCGCGTAGACTATTGATACATCAAGGAATAACCGGTTTATGTACGAACAGGAGCAATCTCATGCCAGCATCAAAACGTGTGGGCGTTTCCGACATCGCCAAACATGCCGGCGTCTCCATCGGCACCGTATCCAACTATCTCAACTACCCCGAACGCGTATCGGACACCTTAAAAGAGAAAATCGGCGCAAGCATCAAAGAACTGGGCTACACCCCCCGCAGAAACACGCTTCTCCCCCAGCGAGAGAACGCCGGACCGCGCCTCATCGGCTATATCATGACCGATATCGAACATTCCCTGTTCACCTTCATCCATGAAGGAGCGCAGGAGGTCTGCGAAGAAAACGACCTGCAGCTTATCGCCTTGAACGCATCATCCGACGCGCAACGGCAAAACGAACTGGTGAAAACACTCATCGACATGAACGTGGCCGGAATTCTGCTCAGCACCATATCCGACTCCCCCGAAGACGTGGCCGCGGCACGAGCGGCCAACATTCCCATCATCCTGCTCGACCATACCAATCCCCGTCACGCCGATCAGGTGTGCTGCGTGCTTGAAAACAATATGGCGGCCGGGCAGATCGCAGCCGATGAACTCATTCGCATCGGATGCAGCCGCATCGCGTTCGCCGCACACTCATTTGACTATGAATCCGTACAAGATCGGCAGATGGGCGTCGAAAAAACCATTGCGCGCACGCATGGAAGCACGCAATTGGAACTCATCAATTCCAAAGGTCTGATGTTTGAAGACGGTTACCAGCTCGGCCTGGACATCATCGACACAATGAAGCGTAGCGGCCTGGACGCCATTCCAGACGGCATCATCACCGTCTCGGACGCGCTTGCCGCCGGCGTGCTGTCGGCATTCCATGACCATAACGGCCCACGGGTTCCAGAAGATGTTTGCGTCATCGGCATGGAGGGGGCACGGTTGGAGACCAAATGCCCCATGTCGCTGACCGTAGTGAACGCGCCCGCTATCGACATGGGGCGCAAGGCCATGGCGCAGATGCTCGACTACATCGACAATCCCGCCGCACACGTGCACAGCACCACGCTTATCGAGCCGACTCTAATCCGACGCGAATCCACACGCGCATAATCGCATGCGGAACACTGTTAGCACAGCCCAACTCGACGCAACACAACGGCAAGGTGGGTCTCCTTACCTGGCGAAACCCACCCTTACTACTATTCTGCAGCGTTTGAAAATTTCAAACCATCAGACTGCGGCACGGGACTTGTCTTGCAAGTCACCGAATACCGGTGTGGCCGAACCAAGCCAGTCGCGCTGTTCCTCATTGCCCATGGCATTACCTCCTACCGCCATTCATCGTCGAAGCGGCATATCATTCAGGCTCCGCATCCTCACGGAGCAACCTCACGGAATGATAGACTTTGCCCCGAGGGCAAGGTCAACACGAACAGTGAAGCCCACGACAAGGAGACAATACGTGGCCGGCGATGATGACGAGCTGCTGACGATTGGCGAAGTGGCCAAATTGGACGGCATCACCGCCAAGGCGTTGCGCTATTACGATGCGCATAACATCTTGAAACCAGCCGCAGTAGATCCGGCTACCGGCTACCGGCTACCGACTACCGATACTACACCCCGATCAAATGCTTGACGTCGATGTGATGCGTATCTGCATCGCCGCCGGCGTGCCATTGGATTCGTTGGAGAAATTCCGTTTCGAAGACGGTTCGCTTGATTGGCGAGCGTTACTTGCCGCAGCGCAGTCGCAGGTGGATGAGCGCATTCAGCAATTACGACGATTGCAGACGTCAATCACCGATTATTCCGGGGAATTGGTACGCAAGGCCTTCTCCCCCGAAGATGGGTTGGTGCGTGCCGATTTGCTGCCGACTTGGCTGGTTGCACAACCTTGCCTCTACGGTAATGTTTGCGATATAAAACGATATTTACGCATAATGACGTCGTTGCGTACCTTGATTCGCGATGCGCAGGCACCGCATTTGCTGCGCAGAGGCATACTGTTGGATTTGGTGGAATGCAAGGCGTTCGCTTTTCAACAGTTCGCGCCAACGCAGCGCATGCTTGATATTTTCCATTCCGGCGATCGTTCGCAAGTAACCTACGATTACCACTTTCCCACTGGAACCGTTGTTATCAATCCTCCCGGAGGTCCTGCGGAAAGTCGCGTAATCGAGCGTGAATCGTTGGCGCAATGCTTTGAGGATGGCATGGCGTTGGCTGAATCGCTCGACGCTGAGGATTGGCCGCATGTCACCATGACTGAGATTTGGGGCAGTCATGCCCCAAATGGTTCGGCTTGCAGGCTACTCCTGAGCACGCTTCACCGAGAAGCGGAACATGAGCAACGCCAGAATCTCACCGCATACGGCCATGCCGAAGAACACCCACATGCTGGTGGAGAAGCCAGCCACATAAGCGTCAGCCTGCTGCATGCCGGCATTCACGTTGGCGGCCGAGAATTCGGAAATCAACGTGGATGCCACAGCCGTGCCGATGGCGCCTGCGAGCTGCTGCATGGTATTCATCACCGCGGAACCGTCGGCGTTCATGGAAGACGGCAACTGGTTCAACGCATGCGTCTGATCGGGCACCAGCACGAATCCGGAAGCGGCCATGAACAGCGCGTATGCCACGGCAATGGCTCCTTCGTGCGAGCCGCCAAGCATCATCGCCACATCCATCACCGCCACGCCAACAAAACCGCAGGCGATGAACTTCGGCGGGAAATGCTCTTTCAACGCGCCGCCGATCAGTGGAGCCGACACCGCGCCAATCACAGCGCCCGGCAGCAAAATCAAAGCGGCCGTCATCGACGTATGCCCCAATCCTCGCTGCAGCAGAATCGGCAGCAAGAAGTTCACACCAAGCACACCGCCGGAAGACATGAGCAGAATCACCATGCCGAGCGTGAATCCCGAATATGCAAACGTACGCACTTCCACCAACGGATGAGCCATACGCAACTGCAATACGGCGAACACCGCCAACACCACAATGGCACCGATAAGCACACTCCAGAATCGCCAATCGCCATTCCATTGCGCGAAGAAACTGGCCGCAACAATAATGCCGGCCAAGCCAACAGCCACCAACAGCAGTGATGGCACCGACAGATAGCCCTTCTCACCGTGACGGATGTCAGGCACGGTAGCCGCGCCAAGCACGAACGAAATCACCAGGAACGGAATCATGGCATAGAAAATCCAATGCCAGTTCAGGAATTCCATCACCAATCCGCCGAACACCGGCCCGATGGCCGGAGCCGCGCACGTCACCAAACTCACCAACCCAAGCATCATGCCGCGCTTGTGGAATGGAGCCTTGTCGAGAATGATGTTGGTCAGCAGCGGCAGGGAAACACCCGTGCCGAGCGCCATGATCAGTCGTGCGGCAAGCAGCATCGGAAAGTTCAATGCGAGCGCGCCGACGAGCGTTCCCACGGAAAACAGCGCGATGGCCATAACAAACAACGCTTTGGTCGGGAATTTGCGCACCATGAACGGTGACGTCGGAATGGCCACGGAAAGCAACAGCAGATACCCGGTGGTCAGCCATTGCACCACGTCGGCGGAAATCGCAAACTCTTCCATCAACGCCGAATATGCGATGTTCAGCGAAGTTTCCGACAGAATGCCGAGGAAGGTGAGAATGGCGAGCGTCACCACCACGATGGTGAGTTTGCCTTCGCTCATACACTTGTCGTTGATTGCGCCGCTTTGTACGCCGTTGGTGGCGGAAACCGTGCCGTTTTCGGCATGTTCGATGGGTATGTCTGATGGTGCGTTCCTCTTATCCGTAGACACTCTGCTCCTTCGATAGAAAGGTTGTGTAATAGTTTTTGCTTCGAAATTGTCGACGATATTCGCATGCCGGCGCGGCTACAGTTTGCGCCGGCACACACCACACATTACGTAAGGCAGAACATTATGTAAGGCAGAAATGTTACGTGAAATTGCATGAGCCGCCTACGATCAGCATTTCGTAGGCGGCTCATATCAGTCTGGCGTGTCGATTATCGAGTTCTGCGACACGGTTTATTTTGGTTGCTTATGCGACGGTGAAGGTGGTGCGCTTCAGGTCTTCGCGACGGCTGGAGTGACCGATAAGCACTTCGAATTCGCCCGGCTCAACGATTCGGTTAGCTTCAGAATCGACGATGGTGCAATCGGAAACCGGAATATCGAAGGCAACGGTCTCGCTTTCGCCCGGTTCGAGTTCCACACGCTGGAATGCTTTGAGTTCACGATCCGTCCAGCTATAGGAGGTCACGATGTCGCCGATGTAGAGCTGCACTACTTCCGTGCCCTTGCGATCGCCCGTATTGGTGAGGGTGATTTCGGCATGCACGGTGTCGGTTTCGCCGAATGCGCCGGATTCCGGAACGTTGGTGACCGTCGGTTCGCCGTATTCGAACGTGGTGTAGCTCAGACCTTCGCCGAATGCGAATGCCGGATCCTGTGTGAGGTCGGCGTAGCGGTTGCCGTGCTGGCCACGAATCTGGTTGTAGTAGACCGGCAGCTGGCCTGCGTGACGCGGGAAGGTGATCGGCAGTCGTCCGCTCGGCTCGGTTTCGCCGAGGATGATTTCGGCGATGGCCTGACCGCCCTTCATGCCCGGGCTTGGAGCCCACAGCAGAGCCGAAGTGCCTTCGGCCGGTGTTTCGTCAACAATCACACCGTTGGTACCGATCACGGATGCCGGCAGCACCTGCGGCTTGGAGCTGACGAGCACCACCACGAACGGCTTGCCGGTTTCGCGAGCCACGTTCGACAGCGCGTCGATCAGTGCATTCTGGCCGCCGAGCAGTTCAAGCGTAGCGGTGGAGCAGCCTTCACCAATGGCTTGAATCACATCACCCACCACGGCCACGATCAGGTCGCTTTGGCGAGCGTTTTCCACGGCTTCATCGAGCAGTGCGCGGTCGAGCTTGGCGGAAACGCCGATCTTCGGGCGAGGCTGGCCATCCGGGTAGAACTCGCCTTCCGGATCAGGCACCAAATCCACGATATTGGCACCGCGGGAGTACACGACCTCGCAGCCTTCCGGAGAGAGCTGCTTGAAGCCATCAAGCACGGTGGTGATCATCTCGCGCGGGTGGCCGTCAGGCATCCAGTTGATCTGACCGGAGCTGCCCGCCCAGTCGCCCAGCTGAGTTTGCGCATCGTCGGCAAGCGGACCAACGACCGCGATACGCTTCGCGCCAGCCGCATTGAACGGCAGCGAACCATTGTTCTTCAGCAATGCCACGGCTTCGCGAGCCACTTCGAGATTGAGCTGCTGGTGTTCTTCGGAGCCGATCACCGCATTGATGCGTTCCTGATCAGGCAGACGCGGATCTTCGAACAGTCCAAGACGGAACTTTAGTGCGAGAATACGAGCCACGGCGGCATCAATCAACGATTCGTCAAGCAGACCGGTCTTCACGGCTTCGATCGCACCCTCGTAGAACTTCGGGGTGGTCATCACCAAGTCGTTGCCGGACTTGACCGCGTCAGCGGCGGCCTGCACATAGTCCGGCTTAACCTTCTGCTCCCATACGGAACGTCCGACGTTGTCCCAATCGGTGATAAGCGTGCCCTGATAGTTCCAAGCGCCACGCAGCCTGTCGGAAAGCAGCCACTTGTTGAAGGTGACCGGCACGCCTTCGATGGATTCGTAGCCAAGCATGAAGGTGCCACAGCCTTCCTTGGCCACGCGTTCGAACGGCGGCAGGAACCAGGATTCCAGCTTGCGGTGGCTCAGATCGGCTTCGGAAGCGTCACGGCCTCCCTGGGTTTCGGAATAGCCCGCGAAATGCTTGGCGCATGCGAGAATCGCGTCTTTGGCAAGCGGCTCGCCCGCCTTGGCACCACCCTGATAGCCTTTGACGATGGACGATGCCATTTCGCCGATCAGGTACGGGTCCTCGCCAAAGGTTTCGCCCACGCGACCCCAACGGGTGTCTCGCGCGATGCACAGCACCGGGGAGAACGTCCAATGCACGCCGGTGGCTGACACTTCCTCGGCGGTGGCACGGCCCGCGGCCTGCACCTTTTCGGAATCCCACGTGGTTGCCATGCCCAGCTGTTCCGGGAAAATGGTGGCTCCCGGCCAGAAGGAATAGCCGTGAATGCAGTCGTCGCCGATCACCAGCGGAATGCCGAGACGGGTTTTGGCGTTCACCGTTTCCACGGCTTTCGGCAGATCGGACGGCGCGGTATGCAGGATGGAACCAACGTGCTTGTTGACGATCAGATCGTCCAAATCGCCGCTTCGCGCGTCAAGCTGCATCATCTGTCCGACTTTTTCCTCAAGAGTCATGCGACCAAGCAGATCGTCGATGCGTTCCTCAGTGGGAAGTTCCGGATTTCTATAGGGCAGATTTACCGTATTTTCAGTGGTTTCGGCCATGGATTGCTCACTTTCCTCATTGAAGCGATTTTCTTTAATTACCAATCGGTAGTTTAGTATATCATATACACATCCACAACTCGACATAACCCCGTCAACGCAAAAGGCGAGGGACCATCAGACCCTCGCCTTTTCGCACGCGCATGCAATGCCAATCTCAACAAGTATTTGAAATCAACGATATGCATCCCACAACGGGGATGGAAACAGCATGTTTTCCATCTGAGCCCACTCTTTGCATAAATCAACTTCAGGTTCGCGCAACCACCATAATTGCACACCATCCATGATTTCCATGGCTTTACGCACCACCGGTCGCATGCTCGACTTCCATGAACCCAATTGCGGAGGAATCAGCCAAGGATATTGCGAATAGTTCTCCCAAATATCGTCCATACGAGCAGTGAATTCATCATGCAACGGATGTTCAGGATTCAACGATTCCACAGAAAGCACGGTAAACTTTGAAACAGACACCCCCAAGTATGCCAAAACCAAGCGTCACTATATGTGGACGCAGCAATGAACAATTCCCCTATGACAACTAGCATGGGGAGACATTATTTGTAAAGCATAAAAGAAGGTCCATTCAAATGGAGAAGCCGAACGATATTAAAAGAGACTCCATATCAGTGAATTACTTTTTGAATACTGCTGCGTACAGCGGTCTCTTCTCCCTTCTTTCGGTTATTCTCACCGGCCAAGTTTCTGCGGCGTCATCGCTATATGTTGGGCTGGCGCTCGGAATTTTATCTCTTTTTTCTAGAGGCAGTACTGTTTTTATAGGTAGCCTGATTGAGCGTTTCTCAACGGTATCCCTCACCGAGGCCGGTTTCGGATTCATGGTTTTTTCACTTTTGCTGCTACAACCGGCAATGGGTGGTTTTATCGGCTTCCTTTTTGCGGATTTGGCTTTGCTGGGACTCGGTCTTTCATTGGTTAATTTTGCCCTACGAGGGCATATCATCGCTACAGTAAAGGATAAAAAAATTCAGGCTTCTTTGTTTGCTTTAGTGACTATGGCAGCCAATCTTGGATCCGCGATTGGACCTCTGGGCTCGAATTACATATATAAAGCTTTCGGACAAACGCTCTTTATTGCAATCATCGTCGGACTCTATGCTTTTTCTGCTTTACTAGCTCCAATAGCGCTGACTCATCATGTCTTCATACGCAATGAGAAAAGCGGCGAGGAAAACACTTCCTCCATCGTGAAGACCATTACAGACTCGCTGAAAAGTCCCGGTACGGTTCTTGCCATCCTGGCGGTGTTCGTGGGCAGTATAATGAATGGTCAGCTTTTTGCCGGAATGGCATTGGAATTCCACTCGTTATCCGATAGTCCAGTCATAAGAGGATTGTTCTATTCCATTGATGCCATATCGGTCATAGCACTGCAAATGCCGGTAAGTAAGATCATCTCGCACAATATGACCAAAGAACATAATGCCACCTCATTCATAGTCAAAAGCCTGGGGATTTATGGAATTTCCTTCGCACTATTCGCCTGCGGAGTCTCGTCGTACTGGTGGATATGCATCATTTCCTTGGTTGTGTTCTCCATTGCAGAATGCATCTATGCGCCATTAATCAATATTGCTCTGGTAGAGGCACAGCCAGATAAGCCTTTGGTGGACATTCTGAACTATCGGCTGATAATTGCAGCCATTGGTGAATCGGCAGGCTCATTCCTTGGCGGTTGGATCGTTCCGGCACTACGTCCTGCAGGATTGACGGCTTGGTATTGGTGTGCACTGGCGTTAGTGGGAATAATGCCTGCAGTCGTCACTAATCAAATTAGAAAACGTGGACAAAGAATCATTCGTCATTGAAAGAAAAAGTCTTGGTGAGTACACCGGAAGGGGAATGACATGAAAGTATTATTGCTGCAACAGCCCAAATCTTTCTCAAATTATCCTAAATGGATTGAGGAAATCCAAGAACGTTTCGATTGTTTAGAAGTTATGGTCTTCACCTCGAACGATCGAGCCGCACACCATAGTTGGCCGAGCTCCGTCATCAAGGAAATCGAGGTTTCCGATTATTCCTCTGATAGCGCTACCGCAAAATTCTTTGATATTGTCAGGAAATTTAAACCAGATAGGATAGTTTCCAGCTCAGAGGAAGACGTACTGAGGGTTGCAGAGGCGAGAAGTTTATTTGGAATTCCCGGTTTACAGCATGAACTGGCGTTAAGCTGTCGAGATAAAGTCACGATGAAACAATCGGCCCTTGATGCCGGATTAAAGATTATTCCCTATACCACCTGCCAAGGCTTTGGAGATATTATTTCGGCGTTCGATCGTTGGGAGACGGTTGTTCTCAAACCTCGATGGGGCGCAGGGTCTGCAGGCATTACGATATTGCATTCGAAAGATGACCTGCCTGCTTTAGCTACCAAGCCGGAATTCATACGAAACGTGCATTCAAACCAGTATTACTTAGAGGAATATTGTTCCGGTTCCGTCTACCATGTGGATGTAGTCTATATCAATTCCGGTTCGATTCTGATCTCACCATCACGGTACCTTGTCCCGCCACTGGATTTCGAGAAACAAAACACCGGTTCCGTGATGTTGGATGAGAACGGTGCCGACTATTCCGAGCTGCTCCGACTGACAAAGCAATTAATTGCATCTTTCAACGATCAGACGATTCCGAATGTGATGCATATCGAATTCTATAAGAATGAAACCGGTGATTTCGTATTCGGGGAAATGGCGGCACGCAGAGGAGGCGGTCTCATCAAGCAGGAGCTGGCAGCCGCCTATGGCATAGACCAAAGCAAGGCCAACTTCCTATTGGAACTTGGTCTTGTCGATGCGGATGCGAATATTACGCGATCATCTCAGTATGGCATACTGCTGGAAACCGCTGGATTGAACTGGCCAAAGGAAAAAGAAATCCCGGATTGGGCGGTTTTGGAATCTGTGGGCAAGAAAAAAGGTATCGCTCATAACTCTGTTGATTCTGACAGGAAATTTCTTATTTCCGGCAAGAATGAATCTGAGATTATTCAACGTTCTAATTATCTTATAAATAGTCAATATAATGAGTAAAATTAACTTTTTACAGAGGGACAATTGTAACTAATTCTGCAGCAGGTTCTATATATGACGAATTATTATGTAGAATTGGTAATTCTACTGAATCTAGACTCTTCCGTAAAATAATGATACTAGTATCGCTAGGGATGTTGGGAGCCAGCATTGGCGTCTATACGGGAAGCGCAGCAGGTAGTCTGACTGCATCAAAATGGTCGACATCTCAAGAAACCAGCATGTCTCTTTCAGCAAACTTTTCAGGCACTACCACAATAGAAGATAAGCAAAATGAGGGTGGCCGTCAGGTCACCCCCGAACGTATGCGGAACACACATAAAATCAGCGGCATGCATCCCAGAGGGGCGCGGGAAACAGCAGATTCTCCATTTCGGACCATTCCTCACACAAGTCCACTTCCGGTTCGCGCAGCCACCACAGCTGAATGCCATCCATGATTTCCATGGCTTTGCGCACCACTGGCCGCATGCTGCCGGCCCATGCGCCCAATTGCGGCGGAACCACCCACGGGTATTTCGAGTAGTGTTCCCAGATGTCCTCCATGCGTCCCATGAATTCGTCATGCAATGGGTGATCCGGGTTCAGGGATTCCACCGACAGCACGGTGAACAGCTGCACCATCATGCGGCGGCGCGAGTTGTGTTTCACCAGGTAGCGCAGATACGCGGGAAAATGCGGCGCGGACGGGTCGCTGCCCGGCATGCCCGAAGAGAAGAAGTCCTCCGGCGTGCCGGTCTGCCCGTAGTATTCGTCATATACCAGCGCCAGCATTTTGTCTTTGTTGTCGACGTATCGCAACACGCCTTGTTTGGAGATGCCGACCCTGTCGGCCACGTCTTGGATGGAAATGCCATTGAATCCACGCTCACTGATCAGCTGAACAGCCGCATCCAGCACTTCCTCACGCCGCTCCTGCGGTGATTTTCGGATACGTTTCGAAGTCTCTTCCTCTGCCATGATTCCGAGTCTAATGCACCTTGCGTCGATTGCCATTGATTGACTGCCTATGGCACGTCATCGTGAGAGGTATCCGCCCGAATCCATCCATGACGCCATACGCGAGTCAGATCCCACGCCTCAAGATTGCCGCCGTTGCGAGGATCCCGCGGCGGTTTCCCTTCGCCACTACCCGGTTTCGCGGAGCGCGCAAGCTGGTAGCTCCAATAGATCTGCCCCGCCGACACGTCCCATGCCGCGCGTTGCAATCGTGACACTTGGCGGTATGCAGCCGATCGGTTTTGGCTGTGTAGGGCCCACTGATTCTCCACGCACCACTCGCCCACCAGCACGGGAATACGACGAGCCGCCGAACGGATGGCGATGCTACTCGCGCCCACCAGCATCCGGTACAGCCATGGCAGTCGTCGCGATCGCAGGTACAGCCGGCGTGCCGGTCCCGAAAACAGCGGATCCTCCATCGCGATGAGATACTGATGGGTGTCGAGCATGACATTGCGCATGCCAGCACGACGGAACCAACCACCCCAGCGGAGCAGTCGGAAACCGTCATGGAATACGATCACGGTTTCCGGACGTAGCACGGCGCGCAACCGGGCGTAAGCGTCGCGGTAGAAGCGCTTCAGAAAACGCAGTGAGACATACGTGCTACCGGAAGCCTCATGAGAGTCTTTCGCCGTGTTCGACGTGCTATGGAACACTGACCAGCTCACTGGTTCGTTGAGTACTTCGATGCCGTGCAGGGCCGGTTCGTCGCGGTATCGGCGAGCCAATCGCTCCAGCACGTTCAGCGTGTACTCCACCAAGTCCGTATTCTGCGCCCATTTGCACACACCCGTCAGACCGCCGTTGTCGAAACCATTCTGCGAGCCGGGCACGGTATGCAGGTCGATCATGATCTTCAGTCCCGTCTCCCGCGCCCAACGGAACGCGCGGTCGAGGTACGTGATGCAGCCCGGATGCCCGGGCCAGTCGCCGAAGATGAAATACGGTATGGGAATGCGTACGAGGTTGATTCCGTGGTCGGCGATGATACGAAAATCCTCCAAGGTGATGTAGGTTTCGCGGTGCCGGCGCAGTTCCTCGGCTAGATTCCGTTCGGACCAGAGGGATACGTGCGTGCGGTGCATCCAGATTTCATCGTCTTCGGCGCTGCGGGTGAACGGTTTCGGATCCATCCATTTCTCCAGCACCAGCCAGTTGCCGAGGTTCACGCCGTCGATTCGCTCGTCGATGCCTAGCACCATGCGTCTCACCGCCCTTACGTTCGGGGGTTGCCCGACTTTTCGTTTCCGCCCATCACAACCCATGGCAAAACCCATTCGGCCCAATGGGCCAAGGAACCGCGCGTCATTCGCAACGTTCCTTGGTCCATTGTATGCGCCCCGCGAGCGGCCACGCGGCCGCTCGGAATCGGATCACAGCCGGATCAGGGTCGTTGAATGATCGTGATGGCCGGCCGGGCGGGATCAGTCGACGGGCTTCGTCTCGTCCGCCTCGTAGTCGAAGAAGTCGAAGTCGGCGGTCTTCTCGTGCAGAGCGGCGTCGGTGACGGCGATGCCGACCATAGTGCCGGTGAATTCGCCGTACTTGCAGTATTCGTCAGAGAAGGTGGTAGTGTCGAAATCCGGGCCAATCTTGGTCCAGTTCTCGCCATCATAACCCCACTCGAACCAAGTACGACGACCTTCGATATTCAAACGGAAATAGATCGGCTTGTCTTCCACAGCAACGCGAGTGTCAAGCATTTCCGTCTTTTCACCGTTTTCGAGACGCACAATCGAAATCGCGCTGCCGCCAAGCGTCTGTGAATAATACTTGCGCAGGAAAATATTATTCATGTTGTCGTAGTAGATGGTCAAGCCAGCGCTGTGCTGGTAGACTTCCGGCTCGAACTCCATCTTCGTGGTGACGGTGGCGTACACGCTGGTGAGTTTGCGTGCGATCAGGCTCGTGCGGTTGAGCGATGCCAACGATTCCTCGCCGCGGATGCGCAGCCAACCGGGGCGTTCCGTCACGTTGGCGAAGGTGGTCGGCATCTGCCGCGGCGAATAATACCAGTTGCCGATCGCGCCGCCGTCGAAGTCGTCGTGCCCGGGAATCTCCGGCATCGGCGCATCCGGCAGATCCGGCTCTTCGACTTCGAGTTTGGCCAGATTGGAGCCGTCCGCCATGCGCAGCCAGCCGTCATTCGTCCATGTCATCTTCTGAATGGCGGTTTCACGGCCAAGCGTACAACGTAATTCCGGCACAAACGGACGGCTGGTCAGGTGCACAAGATATGTCTCGCCGTTCGGCAGATCCACGTAGGAGCCGTGCCCGGACTTCTGCAGCACGGAATCCGGGTTGAAATAGCGCGGCTTCAAATGATCGTCATCAGCACGCTCGTTTGACTCCTTCGGCTGCGAAGTGACGAGCGGACCATTCGGATCCGGCTCATACGGACCCCACACATTGCGGGAACGGCCCATGGTCACGGCATGGTTGTAGCCAGTGCCACCCTCGGCGCACATAATGTAATACCAGCCGTCACGCTTGGTCAGATGCGGAGCCTCAATGCAGCCACGATCAGTAGCGCCACGCCATATACGCTTCGGATAGCCAACCACATGCTTGGTTTCCGGATCATATTCCACACAGCAGATCACGCCCGGCTTCTCATAGCCTTCACGGGTCTCCCACTCCAAGCTGACGATGTACTTCTTGCCATTGTCATCATGTAAAATGGACGCGTCGAAACCAGAAGATGTCAGATATACCGGCTCGCTCCACGGACCTTCAATGCTCTTTGACTTAATCAGATAATTATTCACGTCGAAATAGCGTGCATTCATGGAGTTCATAACGCCGTAAATCACGTAAAACATGTCCTCTTCCTCACAATACGTGAGACATGGAGCCCAAATGCCCTTAGCGCTCGGCAGCTTGGTGAGGTTCGGCTTCGTATCATCAGTAAGCACGTGGGTGAGCAGCTCCCAATGCTTCATATCCTTCGAATGGTAAATCGGAATACCCGGGAACCATTCGAATGTAGAGACAGCAACATAGTAGTCGTCGCCTTTACGGCAGATGGCCGGATCAGGATTGAAGCCTTTGAAGATCGGATTATGCAGCATTGTCGTTCCTTAATGTTCTTGATATCACGCGTTGCTTTGTACGATTCTTGCGTCCGACGGAATCACTTTTGGACGGGGAACCAGTTTTGGGCGATGCAGCGTCCAAGGTCCCATGCGTCCCAGCCGATCCAGCCGGGAGTGTTGACAGTGTCAGTGAGCAGCTTGTAGTTCCAGTAGTAGAAGCCGCTGCCCTTGCTCCATGCGGCGAGCTGGGATTCGGCTAGGCCCCGGTACAGCGAGCGCTTCTGTTCGGCGGTCAGGGTTTCGACCTGAGCCCCTTCCTCGCCATTGAGCACGCTTTGGCCGCCGTGGGTGTCCACACCGCAGCCGACGGAGTTGAACAGGCACCACTCGCCCACAATCACCGGGAAGTATTCGCTCATCTCGGCGATCATCGGCGCATAGGTATTCCTCACGAAGTCGTCGTAGCCCTCCGCTGTCTGCGGGCAACCCATCGTTTCGGCGGTCATGAGGTATTGGTGGGTATCGAGGACCACGTTCTTAAACTCGGGCGCGAGCTTGCCGTCGGGGCCGCGCATGAAGTCCTTCCACTGTTCGATGTCGAAACCGTCGTGGAACACCACGACTTTGTCGGTCGGCAACGCGCCCTTGTCAGCGTCGCGCAGACGATGGTAGGCGGTGATGTAGAAGTTCTTGAGCCAGTCGAATGCGATCGGGCCGGTGCCTTCGGCGAGTTCCGGATCGACCGCCTTGTAGCGTTCGGTCACGTTCGCCATCGGCCAGCAGGTGGTGGTGTTCGGCTCGTTGATGATTTCGATGCCCATCAGCGCCCGACGATGGCCGTACCGCTTGGAGAGGCGTTCGAGCACGGACAGCACGAATTCGACTTCGTCGGGCAGCTGCGCCCACTTGCACACGCCGGAGATGCCGCCGTTGTCGAAGCCGTTTTGGCTCATCGGTGCGGTGTGCAGATCGATAAGGATGGTCAGGCCGTATTTCTCGGCCCAGTTGAAGGCCTTGTCGAGTTCGTCGATGCAGCCGATGAACGGCGCGCGGTCGCCGAAGATGAAGTACGGCACGGGGATGCGCACGGAGTTCAGTCCCCACGATTTGATGGTGGCGAAGTCGCGCTCGTTGATGTATTCGGCGCGGTGGGTCCTGATACGGGCCTCGTAGACGGCCGGATCAAGTTGCGTCGGCAGATAGTATTCGTCATCGGCAGTGGTTCCATCGAATAATGCCGGGTTCATCCACTTTTCCAGAACCAGCCAGTTACCCAGGTTCACGCCCTTGATGTAATTAAGGTCCATATGCACTCCTTCGTACGCTTTCAATCATATTTTTTATTACTTAGTAATTACTAAGTTAGATGATAGTACATTTTTCTCCTCCCCGCAACTCGTCTCGGACATCTCTCCGAACCGCTGTCGCACTATTTCGCATAAAGCACCCTTTGCGAAAATCGTGGGACCGACAATCAAAATCGTGCAGCAATTTCACAGAATCATGCGATTAATCATAAGAAAAAAGCCTCTTTCTTGCGGGAAGAAAGAGGCAACCTGCAGCCGGAGAGACGATTACTGCTTATCGCTGGCGAATCGTTACGTGCAAGGCACTCACCGAGGCAGCGGGCAACGTTACCGTCAGCTCGGCACCGCCGGCAGATTCGTGCACGCTCACGGCACTATCCACGTCCACGGCATGAGTGCGCACCAGATCCGAATGCTCCACTGTGTTGCAATCATGCGGATCTTCGGAAGCAAGCGTTTCCATCGAATCAACCTGAGCGCCGCACGGCAAATGCAGCCGCACTTCGGCACCATCGTTCATATGCGCATTGGTGAGATTAATCAGCAGCTGCGTGCCATCCTCATTACGTGACGCAAACGTATACACGGCAGAATCCTCGGAATCGTTACGCGCCACATCAAGTGCGGTCATGCCACGATGCGCCTTATACATCATGAACACATCGTAGTTAGGCGTAAGGATGGTCCGATCGCCTTCAGTCAAGATCAGTGAGTTAAGCACATTGATGGTCTGCGCGTTACACGCCATGGTCACCTTGTCGCAATTACGCTGCAGCAGATCCAACGTAAGCGCGGTGGTGATGGCGTCACGCATGGTCACCTGCTGCTTGAGCGCAGGGCGTGCGAAGAATGCGGTCTTGTGCCAATTGCCCCATTCGCCGATGATTAGATCGACATGCGCGAGCTTGGAATCCATAGCCACCTCCGGCTCATGAATAAGCGCCAGGCCGTCATTCATCAAACGCCACTGATCACGCAGAATATCTTCAAGTTCGAGGCATCCCTCAATCACCGCATTCCAGCCGTCTTCATCGAACCGGGTGGGAGTGTCGGCATCGTTGTCCACATTCCAATTGTAGAAGTGCAGATCATAGCCGTCGATATTCGGCTGACGATATTCGGCAAGACCGCGGAAGAAATCCTGGGTCCACTGCACGCGTTCGCGCGGCTTGTTGCCGTCGGGACCGCTCGCAATAGCATACATTGGGGTCGGCGCGAACACATCGGTGGTGAAGCTCGGCATGGCGGATGCGAACCTGCGGTATTCATTGAGGTAGGTCCGCGGAGTCATGGTACCGCCGCCAGCCCACACTTCGTTGCCGATCCCCCAATATTTCACCCCGTAAGGTGCCTTATGGCCGTTAGCCTCACGTTCCTTGGCAAGATCAGTGGGCTGCGCACGATTGCAGTACTCCATCCAATCCTTCATTTCGGCGACCGTGCCGGAAAGCATGTTGATATTAATCCACGGTTCAGCGCCGAGCATTTCACACAAACGCAGGAATTCGTCGGTGCCGAAGCTGTGATCGTCCAGCTCATAGGTGGCGAAATTCTCGTTGAAAGTGGTTTTACGTTCGCTTTGCGGGCCCACACCGTCACGCCAATGGTAGGTATCCGCATAGCATCCGCCCGGCCAGCGAATAACCGGCGGCCTCAATGCACGCAAAGCATCCAATGTGGCCTTGCGGTAGCCACGCTCGTTTTCGATCGGGGAATCCTCTCCCACCCATAGACCTTCATCAATGCATTCGCCAAGGAATTCAATGAATTGGCCATGCAGTTTCGGATCGATACGACCAATCGTACCGTTCGGGTCAATGCAGACAACCATGGTTTGCTCCTTTTGCCGTAGTGCTCACATCTGCAACGTTCGTAATTCGTATGGTTCTTGTAGTTATTGTGCCGCACAATATATGCGAAATGGCCGAAGATTCCAGGAGAGATGATGAAAGAATCTCCGGCCAAGTTATTTTGAAAAGCGCCGACGCTACTTCACCTTTTTAATCATCAGAATGAAGATGCAGGCGAGCGCCACCATAACGATTGCCGTCGGGAACACCAGTCCGTACGAGCCGGTAGCCACCACAATGGCGGAGGTGACAATCGGGCCGACCATCTGACCGAGAGTAGTGGCAATGTTCAAAATGCCCAAATCCTTCCCGGCCTCTTCTTCATTCGGCAGAACGTCAACATTGAGCGCCTGATCGACGGAACCGTACATGCCGTAGCCGAAGCCACCGATGGCGGAGAAGAGAATCATGCCCAACGCGTTGTGCATGAGCCATGGCAGAGCATAACCGATGGCGAGCAGCACGCTTGCGGCCACAACCGGAATCTTACGGCGACCGATTTTGTCGGAAATCGGACCTGCAGAAAGCGCGGAAATCAGGGAGACAACCATCAGCACCAAGCTCATGGTGGAAATGGTGGCCGCGGAATCTTCAACACTTTGACCAATGTAGTCCTGCAGAATATACAGCTGGTAGTTGAGAATCATGTAGTAGCTGAACAGCAACAGGGAACGGCCGATAAATGCCAGCCAGAAGTCGCGAGCGCCTTTGGTCGGCGGACGGAAGCTCATGATAATACCCTTGAAATCAACCTTTTCCTTAGGCATATCCTTGCTGGACTTTTCCTTCGGCCAGAAGACCACGGCAAGCACACCGGAAAGACCCATAGCCACACCGGACACGATGAAGCCCGGGAGCTGCAGGGTGATGAACTGCGCACCAACAATCTGACCAAGAGCAGAACCGAACAACGTACCTGCAGAGATAAATGCGGACATGGTGCCGCGCATATCTTCAGGAATACGGTCAGACAGAGATGCGATGACCGGTGCGATCATCATGTTCAGACCGACCATGGAAATGCAGTAGCTGATGCCAATGCTCACGCCGTCCGGCAGAATGCCGATGAGGAACAGCGAAATGCCCGCAACAATGCCGCCCGATGCGATCCATGGCGTACGACGTCCGAAGATCGAGCGCGTACGGTCAGACATGTTGCCAACCACGAGGTTGGAAATCAGCGAGGCCAATGCCGTGGCTGAATTCAGCACGCCGAAAATGGCGTCTTTGCTGTCGGGCGCGATATCAGCCAAACGCTGCGGCAACAGCACTGCAGCAACGATCTGCAACGCCAGCATCCATGCGAATGAGAACACGAAGAACGCTACGCAGAAACGCGTTTTGTCGTTTTTGGAAAGCTCGTTGGCATGTTCCGCAGGCCGTGCGTCAGTCATGCTTGTCTCCTTATCTTCATCTTTCTTTTTCAAAGTCAGCCCTCTACGTTTTTGCCGAATCTTCAATGATCATGCAAACAACAGGCAAGAGAGGCGTTGTGTTGAAGTCAACTCTCATCGGCTTCGTCAGTTATCTTATATCTTAAAGATATAAGATAACAAATCGGCGTGTCGAGCAACGACCTACTTTCAAGCACAGCAATCAACCGCATAACCGCAATATCGAAACCACATGAAAACGCATGTGGACAGCGGCAATAGTATTCTTCAAATCAGTATGGAATCACAGGAAAACACATCAGCAAACAGCATCAAGAGCCGTCCAATCAACCAAAGAAAACGACTCTCCCCAGCGCAGCGACGAAAACAAATCACACAAGAAGCGGTAACCCTAATCACGCAATACGGGTCATACGGCTTCCCAATGCAAGCATTAGCCGATGCAGTTGGCATGACCCTGCCCGGACTCAACCATTACGTCAAAAACCGAGAAGAATTACTCTCATTGGTCATCGAAACGTTCTACGACTCCGAAGAAGGCAATGCCCACACGACATTGGGCGCAGCCATCAGCCACTGCGACCAAACAGATTCAGCAACCAAAGAACGCCGACATCTGCCCGGCACATTGCACGAAACCGTGCGCTTCAACGCCAAACGTCCCGAACTTGTCGCACTGTTCATGCGCCTCGCCATCGAAGCGTCCGATCCAGAACACCCAGCCCACGAGTTCTACCAGAACAGACACAATTCGATTTTGATCGACATGACCAGCGTGGACTGGGAACTACCGGAAGAATACCGCGATCCAGAACGCCTGCATGACCTCATCGTCACCGCGTTCTTTGCCATGGACGGCGTGCAAATCCAGTCGTTAACCAATCCCAACGAATCCATGATGCAGCTATGGGAACGCGCAGAACGCATCCTATTCCCCTCCCCCACATGGGACGGCTACCGCTGAACAGAGCGCAAACAAGCAAAGACACCGCAAAAGCAAAAAGGCGTTTGCCTGCGGCGACCGGTAACCGATCACCATAGGCAAACGCCCCGCAACACAACACCGGCTTGCGAAGATGGCAGGAAGAGAAGGGAAACCTGCCATCCGGCATTCAACAAACCGCTGCCACAACCAAGCCGACGCGTTACGCACACATTCGCATCAGCCAGGCAGCTCCCGTCAGTCCAGCACAAACGTGTTGAACGAACGCGGAGCAAGCGTCACCTTGATACCGCGATCGGCATTGCAAGGATCGGCAAATTCAAACGGACGCTCCTCTTCGAGAGCGTTCTGGGCCACCACCACAATGGTGCCATCCGGATTACGGAACGCAATAGCCATCGAATTGAAATGACCCGTAGTGCCAAGCACATGCGCACCCGGCTTAACGAAATGCGAGAAATGACGCATCACATAATATTCCGGATTACGGCGAACCTCATGCGTATCCGCAGTAATGGTGAACAGTGAATTCTGCCACCACCCCCACGTAGAATCCTGATCGTCAAGAATCATATTCCAATAAGTGTAAGCAGTCGCGCCATTACGCAAATAATGGTTGATCAAGTGGAAAATATACTCCGCATATTCCCACGTATTATCGCCCATACCGCATTCGGATTCAGACTGAATCAGCTCGATTTCAGGCCAGGATTCATGCGTACGCGCAATACAGTTCTGGCCGGCCCACTGGTAAGCGATGCCCTTGATGTACTTGCGAGCGCCATCGTCGAACAGAATATTGTCGACAAAACGGTTGTAATTATTCAGCTTCATGCCGTAGCCGCCGGTCCACGCCATATCTTCCGGACCATTCAGCGTACCCAGCCAAATATCGGTGTCAAGACCAGCTTCGTCAAAAGCAGGTCCAAGATAATCGCGGATGAACACCTTGAGCGCTTCGGAATCCCACAATGCACTCGGGAACTTCTGATCGGCAAACACCTCATTCTGCACATGCAGCTGATTCACGGTAATGCCATGCTCGGCATAAGCTTGAATGTACTTGACGAAATACTTCGCATATGCCTTAAGATTCTCAGGCGTCTGCACCAAACGACCATAGTTATAAGCCTTCGGACGCTTCATCCATGTCGGCGGGCTCCACGGGCTGGAGAACAGTTGCATGTTCGGCTGCCATTCCTGCGCGCGATGAATATACGGAATCAGCGTCCGCTCATCATGTTCGACGGAGAAATGCTCCATCTCATAATCGCCGTCGGTCTCGTTATAGCTATACCAATGATCGGCGAAATCATTGGCACCGACCGGCGCACGATTGAAGGTGAAGTTCATCTCATCCGGGCTGAACAGTTCCTTGATGATCTGATCACGTTCCTCTTCAGTAACCGTCTGCAGAGGAAGCCAGCCAAGCTCGTTGAAGCAGCCGCCGAAGCCACGCAATGCCTGATATTCATTGCCATCAAGCTGCAGATCGGAAGCGGAAGTGGCATGCGTGTATTCAATTTCGGATGATTTGTCGGCAAGCTTGTTGTCTTGCGTTGTCGCGATCCAAGTAGTCATGGAAAGTCCTTAGTATTGTCGCTGATTCTTTGGATTTATATTTATTCGTTTTTTTTTGAGTTGTTTTTATTTGATTATTGGGATTTAGTTATCGATATTTAGTTTTTGAGATTGAATTATTGAGATTGAATTATCGGCAACGCAATTTCATTTCAGTAAGCGCAAAAACCGCAGGACGCCGCGATAATCTATTCACGACACGCTCCAGGCCGCTCTAGCCAAGTCTTTACGGTCTTAAACAGATTATCGCGGCATCCTGCTCGTAACGCTATGACGTTACGTTTGCACTGTTATTTAGTTTTGCATTGTTGTTCAGTTTGGGAAAAACTTCCTATTACCTCTCTCCCTCTCCTCTTTCGAAATTGAGGGGAGGGGGAAGGGGTGGGGTTACTTGACCTTCTTGATGGCCATGATGAAGAAGCAGCCGATGATGGCCAAGGCGATGGCGGTCGGGAAGGCAAAGTTGTAGCCGAGGGACACCACGATGGTGGACATGATGACCGGGCCGCACATCTGACCAAGGGTGGTGCCCATGTTCAGAATGCCCAGATCCTTACCAGCCTCTTCCTTGTTCGGCAGCACATCAACGAGCAGAGCCTGATCGACCGCGGAGTAGACAGCGTAGCCGAGGCCAGCGATGCCAGCAAACAGGTACATGCCCAGGGTGGACGGGATCAGCCACGGCATGGCGATACCGATAGCGAAGAGCACGGAAGCCACGACAACCGGAACCTTACGACGGCCGATGAAATCGGAAACCGGGCCGGAGATGAAGGAGCCGACCAGAGACATGACCATCATGAGCATGGAAACGACAGACACGGTGACAGCGGATTCCTTGACGGACTGACCAATGTAGTTCTGGATGATGTAGAGCTGATAGACGTTGATCATCTGGTAGCTCATGATCATGCAGAAACGGCCGGCGAAAGCCTTGTAGAAGTCGTGGGCGCCAGCGAACTTCGGCGGACGGAAGGATACGAGGACATCCTTGAAGGAGCCCTCTTCCTTCGGCAGGAAGTCAGCGGACTGTTCCTTCGGCAGGATGATCACGGCGACGATGCCGCCGAGGAACATGAGCACGCCTGCGACAGCGAAGCCGGCAGTCAAGTTTTCGATGAAGAATGCGCCGATCATGGTACCGATCGGAGCACCGATGGTGGAGCCTGCACCATAGAAGGCGGACATGGTGCCACGAATGCCGGATGGCACACGGTCAGACAGCACGGCGACCAGCGGGGCGATCATGCAGTTGAGGCCGAACATGCAGGCGCAGTAGAAGATGGTGAGCAGCACCGCGTTGTGTGTGGTGCCGGTCAGGAACAGGGTGACGCCACCAAGCACCGCACCGAAAACGATCCACGGAGTACGACGACCGAACCTGGAGCGGGAACGATCGGAGAAGTTGCCGAACATCAGGTTGGCAACCAGGGATGCCACCGCGGTGAACGCATTGACGATGCCAACGAGAGCATCCGGATCGGCGCCTTCGATGGTCTTGTAGTGCATCGGCAGAAGCACGGCGGAGACGATGCCGAGACCCGACATCCACAACACGCCGAACAGCAGGAAGCCTGCGCCGAAACGGATGGTGTTGACCCTACTCAGTGGCTTGCCGGTTTCAGGAGACAGCTGCGGATCCTTGTCTGCAGCGGCGATGTTGGCGTTATAACGCACCAAACGCTCCTCTTTGCTTGCGATTGCTTCACTCATGAAACCCTCTCCTTCGATTCATGTTTCAGTAGTGTTTTCTGTAATATTCCTGTTTTCCGATAGGGCTTCTCTGCCCAGCCAGCTAACTACCATTTGGTAACTAGCCGGTTTTCATCATAGATGCCCTTTCGGAAGAACGCAAGTCAGACGCGAATTTTTCCGACGGCAGCGCTTTTCAAATAGCAATCCACAACGATTCGTCCCATACAGCAACTTTAGTTTTTATTACTTAGTAACTGTTTAGTTAAAGCATATTACAATCTCTTGTATCTGTCATTTTCCGGCGTGTCCCAACGTTTCCAACACACTTCCTCTCCCCCTTCTTGTAACTTAGTAAGCACAAGAGAGGAGAACGCATGCGTCGCCGCACCGAAAGCAAAACCAAGAAACGAATGAGCGCAGAAGACCGCAAGAAAGCGATTCTCGAAACCACGGTCTCTTTCATCTCACAATTCGGATTCTGGGGATTTACCATTCGCGACGTGGCACAAGCTCAGAACATCACCGAAGCAGGCCTCCTTTACTACTTCAAATCCAAAGAACAACTCCTTGAAGCGACACTCAAATACGCCGATCGCACTAACCAAATCGCCATTGCAGAGCATCTTGGCGTCGAAGGCGTGACCGGCGAAGTCTTGCAAGACGGCATCGCATACCATTGCGATCTCGGACTCAAGGCCATCTCCACGGGAACCGTGGAAACCAACGCAGGCCGACCCGAAATGGTTCGCCTCTACACCCTGCTCGAAAGCGAGGCCCTAAGCAAAGACCATCCGGTGCACGAGTATTTCGAACAGCGCGAAATCAATCTGCTGAAGGAATACACGTTCGCAGCCAAACGAGATGGCGTCGCCGATCCGGAACGCACCGCACTGCAGGTGCTATCCGCCATGGAAGGCTTGCAATTGCGGTGGCTCAACGGATCTCACGATATCGATTTCGTTGGAGAATGGAAGGCCCTGATCGACCTTCTCATTCCCTAAACGTTCTCTTCTCGAGTTCTCTTATCGCAGATTTCAGCCGGCGATCACCGCAACATTCCAGCGGCCGATCGTCAACGGATCACCCTGCTTAACGGCTGCACCTTCCTTCAGCACGACTTCAGCATTTGCAACCTCATCAATACTGCCGTCGGTGGCGATGACGACCGGAGCGACCACTACTTCACCCTCAATCGGGCTTGCAACAGTAACTTCGTCGGCGGAATAGTTGAGCAGATACGTCACGTTCTCGCCGCGGGCATTCACACCCTGGCGAACCGCGACCTGTCCCGCGAGCGCGGTTCCAGCGCCCTCGACGCCGGCATGCTCCACGGCCTCTCGCATAACCGCACGAATGGAATCGGCGTCAAGCAGTGTGGCGACCCACTCGGCATCGCCCTTGCCGAATGCGTGACGGGTGACTGCGGCGTAATCCTTCCAAGCGTAGTGTCCATAGGATGCGAGCACCTCAGTATCGGCGTCGGCGTTCAACAGTTCGATCAGCGACTGAGCATCGGTGGACGCGGTTTCGGCGAGCGCACCTGCGAATTCCACGGAAACGTGGCCGTTTGGGCGGGTGAACTGGTTGTACGTCATGCCGAACACGTCGGTGAGGTTGTGCGGCGCGCGGTCGTGCCATACGGTCACCTCGTCGTCGGTCACGAAGGAGCGCATGGTGGAGACGAGGTGTCCGCCGTTGGAGACGAATTCACGCAGGCGATCGGTCGTTTCCTGCGGAGCACAGTACAGCGCCGGGGTCACAATCATCTCGTATGAGGCCAAACGCTCGGCGGGAGCGTCGGAGGGGATGAAATCGCATTCCACGTTGAGCTCGAACAGCGCGTCGTAGACATTGCGCACCACGTCATTGTATTTGAGAGTGCCGCCGAATGGGAAGCCGGCTTCGATGAGGAACCAGTCGAGCGCGGTCAGCGATTCGTTGCTGACCATGATGGCTACTTTGTTGTGCTTCTTCAGGTGGACGAGCCGCTCCCCCACTTCCGGTTTGGCGACTTCGCGACCGAATACGCCGGCTTCGCGGTACGTGGGGTTTGGTTCGAGGTCGTGGCTCAGCAGGCCCTTCCAATATGTTTCAAAGGAATTATGGATGGAGTGCCAGTGCCAGTATTCCACCATGTCGGCGCCGGAGGCGAGGTGGGAGTAGGCCTGCAGGCGCAGCTGGCCGGGGAATGGCACCCAGCCGTGCTGGCCTTGGGCCTCGGTTTCGAGCACCAGGTAGTTCTGGCCGTTCTTGGTGGAGCGGGTCATGTCGCCGCCGAAGGCGATCTCCTTGCCGGTCAGGTCGTCTTCGGTCGGGTGGTAGATGTCCACGCCGGTGATGTCCACTGCGGTCGCGGCCTTGAAGTGGTCGACGGCCGGCTGCACGCCGTAGGAGTATCCGCGCCATTCGAAATCGAAGTTGTGGGTGATGAACTGGTCGTCATGCGCGTATTCGCGCACGATGTCGGCCTGCCACTGCAGGAAGGCGCGCACCTGATCGCGGCGGAATTTGTCGAATTCGCCGCCCAGGGACTCGTTGATGGTGGCGGTCACGTCCGGGAAGTCCTCCCAGGAGTCGATGCGGTTGGACCAGTAGTCGAGGCCGAAGTGGTGGTTGAGCTCGTTCAGATCGCCGTGGAACTTCTCGCGCAGATACTTGACGAACAGACGCTGCATGTCGTTGGACACGGAATCGTAGTACTTGGTTTCATTATCGACCTGGTAGCCGATCACCGCCGGATGGTCGGCAACGTGGGAGATCAGCTTGCGGATCACGCGCTCACCGTAGAAACGGTAGGTGGCGTTGACGATGTCCATGATCTGGCGGGCGCCGTACTTGCCTTCGCCGTTCGGGGTGACCGCGAGCACGCTCGGATCGATCTTGACGAGCCAGCTCGGCACCGCGTAGGTTGGAGTGCCGACGATGACGTCGATACCGACACGCTGTGCCGCGTCGAGAGCACGATCCACATAGGTGAAGTCGAACGCACCCGGCTGCGGTTCGCAGGTGCTCCATGTGGATTCGGCAATACGGATAACGTTCAGTCCCGCTTCCTTCATCATCCTCATGTCTTCATCGACACGGTCGATGCCTTTCATCATGAGATATTCGTCGTAATATGCGGCACCGAAAAGAATGTGATCTGCCTCGTAACGACTCATGGATCCTCCATCGTCTTCATTGACTTGTTACTAGTTACTACTTGTTGCTACGTCTAAGGTTGTTCTTTTGCGGTATCCCCGAGTTTTTCTCAAGTATCCGTATCTAACAGCCATTAGATATAAGAAATATAAATCTTCCCGATTCAGCTGTCAAGAACTGCAAAATTTCAGGCGTGTCTTACCTAACAACCATTAGATACAGCGTTTCCCCTTGACCAAAACCAACCAATCACCGCAATCCACACAAAAAGCTATCCCAGCGAGCAAATCTTTCCAGCCACTGGAGCAAGCTTCCCGCAAACACACCTCCAAAAGTCCTGATTCTTCCAGCTAGTGGAGGAATTGAGACACAAAAGGCCATAGAAACACAGTTCGCAAGAAAACTGCACACGGCTTAGCGGTAGCCGTCCCAGACAGGTGAGGGGAAGATCATCTTTTCGAAGGCAAGCCATTCATCGTAGAAATCGATGGGCGGCTTACGCGTCCAACGCAGTTGAATGCCGTCCATCGCTTCCAAGCTTTGACGCACAATCGCACGCATATTCTCCCAACCACCGATTTCAGGCGGTAATTTCCATGTGTACTGGGAATAGTGTTCCCACACGTATTTCGGACGATTCTCGAAATAGTCGTGCAACGGATGGCCCTCGCTGAAAGACTCGGTTTCCAGCACCATGTATAGCTGCAGCAAGCTACGTCGACTCTCATTGTAACGTACCAAAAAACGCAAGTACGCGGGAAACAACATGCCTTCCGGATCGCTGCCCGGCAATCCGGATTTTGCAAAATCAGCCGGAGTGCCCTCCTGATCGTAATTGTCGGTGACCAGCAGCGACAGCAACCGTTCCTTATTGCCGATGTAATGCAGCAATCCAGGCTGGCTCATGCCAATCGCATCAGCAATATCTTTCAACGATGTACCGTAATACCCCTTTTCCCCGATAAGACGGCTCGCCGCAGCGACGATTTCCCGCTTACGCTCCTCAGGTGTTTTACGAACACGTTTCTTCCCCTCATTAGCCATATGGACAGTGTACTATCTACTACCCATTAGACAGGCGGAAATCATATCAAACCACAACATTCCCACTCGCCACATAAAAACGGGCCGACCTTCAACAGACCAGCCCTGAATTACATTCAAAACCACTTCGAGATCACATTCAGTCAGCCTCGGCCAACCAAAAATATTCGAAAAACAGTTTTACTTCTGGAACACGTCAGGATGCTTCGGATCGCCAGGTTCGTCGGCAAGAACACCTTCGAGCCCTAAGAATTCCTGCCAGAATTCCAGCGAATTGCCATACGGAGCGGCCTGGTGGCCATGCGCCTGCAGGTTCGCCTTCGCCTCAAGCACGTCTTCCTCGCGAATGCCGTCGAAATACGATTCGAGACGCTCACGATTCGCCGGATCATAGAACAGCGATCCGATGATTTCCGTCAACCGTTCCGCACGCGCCACAGGCAGCGAATCCCAATGACGGAATTCAATGAAGTTCTTCAAACGCACATCGTTGAAATGCGTGGAAATCACATGATTGATTTCGTATGCGTTGAGTTCTCGATCAGGATACACGTCGTTCGCATTCTCATAGAATGCAGGATGATGCAAATCAGTTCCGGGAGTTTCCAACGCTTCCGGAGTGTGCGTCAGATCAGCGAACATCATCGGCGTGCTCAACACGTCAACCGCATAATCCTCCCAACCAAAGCGAGGATCAAACAATCCCGGAATAACGTTCGTGCGCTGCAAATCCAAATAATCCCACATGCGTTGGCGCAGCAGCGGATACGGATTCTCCCGCCCCTCGAAATACGGGGTGTTACGGAAGAACCATGCAAGAATCGGACCGATCACCGTACCCAAACGCAACTTGGAAATCGCATCCTCTTCCGAAACATAGTCAATGCTGATCTGCGTCGAAGCAGAGCAGCGCATCATGCACGGACCAAACTGGCCGACACGACCCAAATACGCGGTCATCGCCTTGTAACGGTCCTTCGGATTCACAGGAATGTCGGCATAGCCGGACTTCGGCTGATACCCGTAATTAACCAAGCGGAAGCCAAGCTCGTCAAGCACCGGATCGACTTCGCGGCGGAACGCACCGTAAATCGTGCACAGATCCTCCGGCTTGTGCAGAATACCCAGCGAACATTCCAGCTGACCGCCCGGCTCAAGCGACACGGAAATACCTTCGCGGCCAAGACCAACAAGCCTGCCGTTCTCCCAGTATTCCTTGCTTTCGTCGTAATACGGGCGAATGCGGTTCAGCAACGCCTCGATACCGTTCTCCTCGTAATAGTTCACGGCGGTATCATCGCTGTTATGCACCGGCAGATGCTCAATTTCCACACCGAAACCACCGGTTCCACGCTCTTGGCAGCCTGATTCGAAGAATTTGACCAGACTTTCCACATGCTTAGGATTCGGCTCGGTAAGCAGGTGCGCATAAGAAATTCGTGGCGTTGTCATGTTGGCAATCCTATCGAAACTCATTGATGAGCACGGCGCGATTGCTATACGAAAAACTGATAGCCAACTCTTGCGTATATCGAATCGAGTACACATTTTCGGTTAAAACAGACATGCTCTGCAAAGTCGACCAACAATAATTAACAGCTGTCAATAAAGGCAGAAGCAATTACCACTATTTGGAGAATTGTTTGTATATATCAATAAAAATACCGACGCTGAAGATGTTGTCCGCGTCGGTATTTTGGTCAATTCCAGTCAGTGCTTATTGATTTATCTGCCTATGATCAGGCGGCTTTTTCGCTTTGCACCGTCTCACCCTGTTACACAGCCTTGTGGGCCTTCTTGGCGGCTGCGATCATCAGTTTGATGCGGTTGAGCTGGTTCGCTTCGGATGCGCCCGGATCGTAGTCGATGGACACGATGTTGGCTTCCGGATGCAGTCGGCGGATCTTGCCGAACATGCCTCGGCCGGTCACGTGGTTCGGCAGGCAGGCGAACGGCTGCGCACAAATCACGTTCGGACAGCCGGATTCGATGAGCTCAAGGATTTCCGCAGTCAGCAGCCAGCCTTCACCAGCCTGCACACCCACGGAAGTGACCTCGTCGGCCTTCTTCACGAGTTCCGGCATCGGCAGGTCCTGGGAGAACTTGCCGTGTGCTAAATCGATCGCCTTGTGCACAGGAGCGTTGTACATGTCAAGCGCCTTGCGCATCAGCGCGTAGCCAAGCTTGTTGCCGCCCATGCCGAGGTAATGCTCGTTCCAGTCGGAAATGTATGGGCGGGTGGTCATGAATTCCATGATGCCCGGCACCACAGCCTCGCAATTCTGCGATTCAATAACGTCGACCACATGGTTGTTGGCGTCCGGCTGGTACTTGACGAGGATTTCGCCCACCACACCGACGCGCACCTTGCGCGGCTCGTCCTTCAACGGCAGCGCGTCGAAGGATTTCACAATCTCCTTAACGAGCGTCTGATACGGCAGATACCCCTTGCCGATGAACTTGCGTGCCGTCTTGGAATAGCCGTGGTGTTCGAGCGTTTCACGCACGATGGTGTCCCACGTGTGGTACAGCTGATTCGCACTGCCTGGCGTCACCTCGTACGGGCGTACGCGATACAGGCATTTCATCAGCAGATCACCGATAATCAGCGCCTTGATGACACGATGCAACAATGCCGGAGTGGCGGTGAAGCCCGGATTGTCTTCGATGCCCTGCGTGGAAATGGCGATCACTGGAATCTGCGGATAGCCAGCATCGACCAATGCCTTGCGGATCAGGCCGAAATAGTTTGTGGCTCGGCACATGCCGCCGGTCTGTGTGATGGCGAGCGCGGTGTGTTCCGGATCGTATTTGCCGTCCAAAATCGCGTCCACGAGCTGACCGATAACCATGATGGCCGGGTAGCAGGCGTCGTTGTTGACGTATTTCAGACCGGTTTCCACGTTTTCGCGGCTGGCGTGTTCGAGAATGTCGAACTTGTAACCGCCGGAACGGATCACGGATTCCACCAAGGAGAAGTGGATCGGACTCATCTGCGGAGCCACGATGGTGTAGTCCTTCATGTCTTTGCCGAATGGCACGCGGTTGGCGTACTTCGACATGGTGGCGGAATTGTGCGCGGATTTCTTCGCTTCGCCGATGCCGTTTTCCGCGGCACGCCTGGATGCGGCTTTGACGGCTTCGGTAAGTTTCGGATTGGCTTTCATCACGGTGTCAAGCATGACTTGACGTCCCGGAGTCGGCGCCTCAGACCCGGTCTTGCGGAATTCGCCCTGCTTGTTAGACGCACTGTCTTGCTTGTTGGGCATGACTGCGGCGATTCCGCGCTGCTTGTTGCGTTCGCGTTCTTCGACGGCTGCCTTGAGCGAGCGCAGTCGGATTTTTGCCGCTCCCAAGTTGGAGACTTCGTCGATCTTCAGCATGGTGTACACGTCGGCCTTGTCGGCGAGGATTTCGCCCACCTGGTCGGTGGTGATGGCGTCGAGACCGCAGCCGAAGGAGTTGAGCTGTACGAGTTCAAGTCCCGGATAGGAGGCCACGAAGTTTGCCGCCGAGTACAGGCGTGCGTGGTAGGCCCACTGATTGGTGACTCGCAACGGCATTTTGGTGACCTTGCGGTCTTCCACATGACGGAAGCCGTCCGCGTTCTTCTTGCGCGGATCGTCTTCGTCCGCGGCGAGGAAATCACTCAGGTTGAGCTTCTCCCCCGGCTGCAGTTCGCAGATCGAATCTTCAGACAATACCACCATGCCGAGCGAGCAGATGGTTTCCGGAATGCCATGGTTGACTTCCGGATCGATGTGGTACGGGCGGCCTGCGAGCACGATGCCTCGGCAGTCATGTTCCTTCATGTAGGCGAGTGCCTTGAGGCCTTCCATCTGCACATCGTGCTTGAAGACTTCGTTTTCGGCATAGGCCGCTTTGACTGCGGTTTCGGCTTCTTCACGGGTCACGTTGGCCCAAGCGAATTCTTCGACGATACGGTCGACCATGAGTTCATGGTTGGCCATGTTGAAGTATGGGCGCATGTAACGGATGCCCTCTTCGCGCAGTTCCGGCATGTTTGCGCCGATGACCACGGGATAGTTGGCTACTACCGGGCAGTTGTAGTGGTTGTCGGTGTTGGGTACCAGGTTCTCTTCGTAGCTGACGCACGGATAGAAGATGGTTTTCACACCCTTGCTCAGCAGCCATTTGATGTGTCCGTGCACAAGTTTGGCCGGATAGCAGATGTTTTCGGATGCGATGGATTCGATGCCTGTTTCGAACAGTTCATGCGAGCTTCGTCCGGAAATCATCACTTTGAAGCCCAGCGAGGTGAGCAGTGTGAACCAGAACGGATAGTTTTCGTACATGTTGAGTACGCGCGGAATGCCGATTTCGCCGCGGGTTGCGTTTTTGTCGGTGAGTCTGCGGTAGGCAAAGCAACGCTTGTACTTGTAATCGTAGAGGTTCGGGCGATCGGAACGCTTCTTTTTCGCGTCTCCGCCTCGTTCGCAGCGGTTGCCGGTCACGTAGCGGGATCCGTCTTGGAAGGTGGTGATGGTGAGCTTGCAGTGGTTTTGGCACAGTTTGCACACGTCTCGTTCGGAGGTCATCGACAGGTTGTCGAGTTCTTCGCCGCTCAAAATGTTCGATGCGGTGTGGCGTACGCCTGCGATCACCGCTTCTTTGGTGTCGGTGGTATCGGCGTCTTCGTCTTCCGCTTCGTCGGCATAGTGCATGCGTGCGGTCAGTGCGGCACCGTATGCGCCCATGAGTCCTGCGATGTTCGGTCGGGTCACTTCACGGTCTGTGAGCAGTTCGAATGCGCGAAGCACGGCGTCGTTGAGGAACGTGCCGCCCTGCACTACCACGGTGTCGCCAAGTTCGCCGGAATCACGCAGCTTGATTACCTTGTAGAGGGCGTTGCGCACTACGGAATAGCACAGGCCTGCGGCGATGTCTTCGATGGACGCGCCTTCCTTTTGCGCCTGCTTCACGGACGAGTTCATGAACACGGTGCATCGGGAGCCCAAATCGACCGGATGGGTGGAGTTGAGCGCCGCTTGGGTGAATTCCTGAATGGTCAGACCCATGGAAATGGCGAACGTTTGCAGGAACGATCCGCAGCCGGACGAGCATGCTTCGTTCACTGCGATGGAGTCGATCACGCCATCGTTGATGGCGAGATATTTCATGTCTTGGCCGCCGATATCGATGACGGCGGTAACGCCCGGGCTGACCATTTCGGCACCGCGATAGTGAGCCATGGTTTCCACTACGCCTTCGTCGAGGTGCAGGCCGGTGGTGATGAGGCCTTCGCCGTAGCCGGTCGCACAGGATCGTGCGATCCATGCGCCTTCAGGTAGTTCGGTTTGGATTTTTTTGACGATTTGTACGGCTGCCGTCAGCGGGCTGCCTTCGTTGGTCGCATAAGAGGACCATACGATTTCTCGATCGTCGTTCACCAATGTCGCTTTGATGGTGGTGGAACCGGCGTCTATGCCCAGGAAGTGCGGTCCTTGGGCTCCTTCGAGCGTGCCTTGATGGATATGCTCGCGATGATGTCGTTCGTTGAATGCGGTGCGATCCGCTTCGGTAGCGAACAGCGGAGGCATGGTCGGAGTGTTGGACGGCAGGTTTTCCAGTTCGTCCAGTCGTGCCAGAAGGTCGGCGCAGGTTCGTGCTTCGTAATGCTTAGTCAAGGTCGTCACCATCCTGATCGGCCTGCAATGCGGCACCGTATGCCACATACAGGTGAGCGTCGGTCGGAACAATGAATTCGTCCACTTTGCCGTCGAGCGCCCGCTTGAACGCGGCTCTCAGTTCGGACATGAAGAACAACGGACCACCCAGGAAGATCACGGTTCCGTGAATCGGGCGTCCGGAGGCAAGGCCTGCAATGGTCTGCGTGGCCACTGCGGTGAAGATCGATGCAGCCAGATCCGGCTTGGCCGCACCATCGTTGATAAGCGGCTGCAAATCGGTTTTGGCGAACACGCCGCAACGTGATGCGATCGGATATAGGGTTTCGTATTGCGTGGCCATTTCGTTCAGGCCAGCGGCGTCGGTGTCGAGCAGTGTTGCCATCTGGTCGATGAATGCGCCGGTACCGCCTGCGCAGGAACCGTTCATACGCTGTTCCGGAGTCGGCTTGAGATACGTGATTTTCGCATCCTCGCCACCAAGTTCGATGATCACGTCGGCCTGCGGATATTCCTTGTCGATGGCTTCGGTTTCGGCGATGACTTCCTGAACGAAGGGCACGTCGAGGCTGTCTGCGAGGGCAAGACCGCCTGAACCGGTGATGGCCAGGCGAATCGGCTCGTCACCTCGGCCAAGCTTTTCCAGCTCCTGGTGGATGTCGGCCAATAGTCCGGCCACGGTGGCGCGCACGTTCGCGTGGTGACGCCGATAATCGGAGAACAGCGCGTCCATGAGCGCGTCGGACTGATCGAGCACCACCGCCTTCACAGTAGTGGAACCGATATCAAGACCTACACGCAACGGCTTTGTGCCGTGCGTTTCGGTCACGGCTTCTGCTGCTTCAACCATGTCTCAACCTCTATCGTTCTATCCGCCGGGCTGCATTCCATGGCAGGCATGGAAGCCCCTACCCCGGGTTATCCAATCATGTAATCGTAGTCTGTGCCCACGCCTAAGTGCTTTGTAAATGCTCGCAATCAGCATAAAATGCACGACACAGCGCACAAATTAGACAACTAATCCAGTCAACGTGCCTAATTATGTATCTGGACGCTCGACGAATGTCGAGATCGCAAACCCTTCCAAGCATTTCCATGTCAGGATGCGCTGCCTTCCCCTGCAGAACGGTCTTTGCCGTATATTTCGGGAATGAATCGTGTTTGATCATGTAGTTTCGGCCAGATCACCACTTGTCCGCTTTCCAGTGATTTCGGCACGTCGATGATGCGTTGGTTGCTGCTTCCGCGGAATTGCAGCAGGGAATCATGTAATTCTTTGATATAACGGCCATCCACGAGAATGTCGATCAGTTCGAGCAGCTCGCGCTTGTCGGGGCTTTCGCCTTCGCGCATGAGCTCTTCCCACGTGTAGCCGGTCCAGCACCAAATATCTTTGGTATTACCGAACCGTTCGCGTATTTTGCGCGCAAGGGGCAACAGCACGCCCGTGTTGAGCAATGGTTCGCCTCCGAGGAAGGTGATGCCTTGCACATACGATTGGCTTAAGTCATCCATGATTTGCGCTTCGAGCTTGTCGTTGTATTCGTGGCCGGCTTGGAAATCCCAGATTGACGTGTTGTAGCATTCCTCGCAATGGAACGGGCAGCCGGACACGTACAGCGAGCATCGGATGCCTTCTCCATCGGTCATGAGGAACCGTTTGTAGTCGGCGATCATATTGCGGCTCATGCGGTTGGTCCATTGCCCTGCTTTGGGATTGTTGGAACGAGTTGTGGGGATGAAAGGTCCGCGATTGGTTTCGTCCGCCGCAAAGTCACGACGTTGAATTGCTGGATTCGCGCTGCTGATCATACGTTGTCCCTTCACGTTTTGCCGTTACGTCGCGTTTTTGCGATTGCTGCTTGCCTCATGATTGTCACAGAATGAAAGAGGGTGGAAACCCACCCTCTTTCATATTTCGTTTATGTTTGCTACCGACGCGGCCCTTACTTGGCTTCCTCGAACCATTCACGTTCGGAACCGTCACTCAAGGTGACATGACCGGTTTCGCCGCTCATATGCTTGACGCGGTGCGCGATCTCCTCGTGACGTCCATGCACCATCGGGCGCTGCACCGGGTTGCCCAAGTAGCCGCAGGTGCGCTTGGTCACGTTGCAGTGGTCCGGGTCGGAGTTGCCGCACTCCGGGCACTTGAAACCTTCCTCAGTGGGCTCGAAGTCGCCTTGGAATCCGCAATCGTAGCAGCGGTCGATCGGCGTGTTCGTGCCCAGGTAGCCGATGCCGATGTTGTAGGCGTAATCCCACACCGCTTCGAGTGCCTTGGGGTTGGACTGCAGGCACGGGAACTCGCAGTAGTTGATGAAGCCGCCGGACGCGTAGTACGGGAAGTCCTTCTCGTAGTTGAGTTTTTCCATTGGGGTTGGCTGCAGCCAGACCGGGTAGTGGAAGGAGTTGGTGTAGAAGTCGTGGTCGGTCACGCCTTCCACTTCGCCGAACTTCTCGTGGTCCATACGGTTGAAGCGGTCGGTGAGGGATTCGGCCGGCGTGGAGTACACGGAATAGTGGTAGCCTTCCGCGTCGCTCCATTCCTTGCACAGCTCGTTCATGCGCTTGACGATGGACAGTGCGAATTCCTTGCCTTGCGGATCCCAGCCGTGATCGCGCATCCAGTTCTTGCCGTAGAACACGCTGGTCGCCTCATACAGGCCAATGTAGCCCAGGGAAACGGTGGCACGTTCGTTGCGGAACAGCTGGTCGACGCTGTCGTTGGCGCCGAGTCGACCGAAAGCTCCGAAACGGAACAGGGTCGGCGCATTGACCGGCGCGGCCTGCTTGCAACGCATGATACGGAATTGCAATGCCTGATGAGCCACGGCCATACGCTCGTCGAAGATCTTCCAGAAGCGATCCTTGTCGCCGTGGGATTCCAGTGCGATGCGCGGAACGTTCACGGTGACGACGCCAAGGTTCATGCGTCCGTCTTCCACGTCCTTGCCGGTCGCCGGATCAATCCAACCCTGCAAGAAGGAACGGCAGCCCATCGGGGCTTTGAAGGAGCCGGTGATCTTCACGATGTTCTCGTAGAAGATCACGTCCGGATACATGCGCTTGGTGGCGCATTCGAGGGCGAGCTGCTTCAAATCGTAGTTCGGATCGCCCGGATCGGCGTTCACACCATGCTTGATGGTGAACACGAGCTTCGGGAAAATGGCGGTGTGATGTTCGGAACCGAGGCCGCGGATACGGTTCAGGAAGATGGCACGCTGAATCTCGCGGGCGAACCAGTCAGTGCCCAAACCGAAGCCAACGGTCACGAACGGGGTCTGGCCATTCGACACACGATTGGAGTTGATCTGGTATTCCATGGTCTGCATGGCATCGTAGATGGCCTTGCGGGTCTGGATCTTCGCCCACACCTCACGCAGCTGCTGCAAACGGCTGGCATCCTTATTGAACGGCTCGTCCATCGGCAGGGCCGGACGGTCCTTTTCGAAATGCAGACGCTTCGGTTCGACATCCTTGGCCAAGCGCACCTGACGTTCGGCGATTTCGATCGGCAGGTCGTCAGGCATGATCTCGTGGGCCTGCTCAAGGAACTTGTCGTAATCCTTGCGCGCGTATTCAACGAAGTTCTCATCGGCACGGTTGGCGGTCTGGCCACCATACTGGCTGGATGCCACGTCCTTCATGATCTGGGTGATCTGCGTGGCCGCAATGGAAATGCTGTTCGGCGAGCCCATCGGAGCGTTGCCCAGAGTGAAACCGTTGGCGAGCATATCCCAATAGTTCGGCAGCGAGCAGTTGGACTGCGCGGTGAACGGCGAGTAGTCGGCGTCGTGGAAGTGGATGTCGCCCTTCATATGCGCGTTGGAAACCGCGTCCGGCATCATGGAGAAGGCCGCGGCCTTGGAAACCGCACCCGCCAACAGATCGCGCTGGGTGGAGTAGACGTTGGAATCCTTGTTGGCGTTCTCGCGCACCAGAGCCTCGTCACGGTTCACCAGACGCTTGACGGCTTCGTTGATGTCGGTGGCCTTGGCACGTTCGATGTCTTTGTTCAGACGGTAGTTGGTGTACGTGCGCGCCACATCGTACAGGTGGTCTTCGATCAGGCCGTGTTCAACGAGATTCTGGATGTCTTCGATCTTGGCGGGACCGTTGTAACGATCCTTGATTTCGGCTTCGACCTGATTGGCGATATCACGGATCAGCTGTTCCTCCTGCGGCCCGATCTTCTTATCAAGGTCGGCGAAGGCGGACTTCACCGCGCTGATGATGTTGATCGGATCGAAGTCGACCACACGACCGTCGCGCTTCTCGACGAGTACCTTACCAGTTCCCGTTTTAACGGTTGCGGAGACGGCATCCAGAGCCTGCGTTTCCATTCATCGTCCTTTCCGGGTCGGACCCCATCCGACCAGGTTTTCATGCTTCGTTATGCATGCCAGATTGTTGCTACGTCCATGACTGTACGCCATAGCCAGCACTAAATGTAGTAGCGGCACGCCGGCAGTAAAACTATATATTCCATTTTTCGGCTTGATTCCGCCATTCCTTAACTTGTGTGACAAAGGTAACGATTTCGCCACGGAGTGTCGCCCGAGTGTCGATTTGACGCACTCACCGAAGAGGGACTATACAAGGCGGGGTACCCTCACGGAATTCGAACATGTGTTTCATTTGTCCGCAAGATGATGGAATCTTGAACTATGACTTGGAACCAGGATTACACACCCCCGGCAGCGCAGCCGAACAGCAAACCGCTGCCACGACTGGCCGGCGAAACCACCGCTGACAACCCCTGGCCGGTAAGTCTGCTCAGCGAGAAATTCCATATGGCCGTCGAACGGTGGCCATCGGTTTGGGTGGCCGGGCAGATCACGCAGATCAACACCAGACGTCAGGGCAGCGCCTATATCACTCTGCGCGATGATTATCAGGACATTGCGTTGGAAGTCAACGGTTTCGGGCAGTTCGCCGCAGCCGCCACGCCTTTCGTGCAGGGCGACCGCGTCATCATCCATGGCAAACCGAATCTGTGGATGAAGCGCACGTCACTGTCTTTACGTGGCGACGCCATTATCGCGGCCGGCGCAGGAGGCAGCCTGAAGGCCATGATCGACGAATTACGCAAGAAGCTGAAAGGCGAAGGCCTGTTCGACGCTGACCGCAAGCAGCCTCTGCCCGAGTTTCCGCATTGCATTGGTCTGATTTGCGCGCCGCAGGCTCGCGCCGAAGGCGATGTCATCACCAACGTGAGATTGCGTTGGCCTGTTGTCGATTTCAAAGTGACGCATGTGCATGTGCAGGGTGAGCAGTGCCCTTCCGATGTGATCAAGGCGATCGCGCAGATGGATGCCGATCCCGACGTCGACGTAATCATTGTGGCCCGTGGCGGCGGCGCTTTCGAAGATCTGATCGGATTTTCCGACGAAGGTGTGGTGCGCGCCGCGGCAGCCGCCCATACGCCTCTGATTTCCGCGATCGGTCATGAGGATGATTGGACATTGCTTGATTTGGTCGCCGACTTGCGTGCATCCACGCCAACGGATGCGGCAAAGAAAGTCGTGCCGGATGTACGCGAGCAGATGCAACTCATCAATGTGAACATCGAACGCATGCGCATGCGCATCGACGCCACCGTCAACAATGAAACAAGACTGATCGAAGGCTATGCGAACCGTCCAAGCCTCACACAGCCGCTCACCATGCTGGAACCGCATCAGCGTCTCATCGATGATGCAAGAACCCGCATGAGAATCGGCCTGACACGTATTCTTGACGACGCAAGCCTCACCATCGAAAAAGCGCACGCCTCACTGACCGCGCTCAGCCCGCAATCCACTCTCAACCGAGGCTATGCGGTAGTGCAGGGAGCGGACGGCCATGTAATCGACGATGCGAACGCCGTGAACACCGGCGACCAACTCACCATGACATTGAAGCACGGCGTGATCGTGTCTGAAGTCACCACCGTAACGAAGGAGTAGCAATGACCAACGAAACCACCCCCGCATCCAGCCTGACCGACAAGGAACGCGAAGCCATCGCACAAATGCCTTACGAAGAGGCTCGAGATCAGCTCATTCAGGCCGTGCAGGCACTTGAGGCCGGCGGACTCAACCTTGACCAGTCCATGCGCCAGTGGGAGCTTGGCGAAGCCCTCGCCAAGCGCGCTCAAAGTCTGCTCGGCGAAGTGCGTGCCAAGCTTGACGCAGCCCAGGCGGAACAGGCCACTGCGGCCAATACCGCTGGAACGCAAGACAATCTGGCCTGAAAATCTCAAAAACCGCCAATATATCGTTTCTACATGACTGTGCGCCACGTACTTCATGCAGCGCACAGTCATGTAGAAATTTCGGATTTCTTCATTTCGGCACCACACTCGTCCGGATGGTGTGTAGAATGAAGATTCGTTGCCTCAGTAGCTCAGTGGATAGAGCACTTCTCTCCTAAAGAAGGTGTCGTAGGTTCGATTCCTATCTGGGGCACTTTGTTTTATGCGGATACGCAGCCGATACGTAGTTGCGCCGGCACTCTTCTCACACGTCGAATTGCACGGTTGCCAGCAACGCCTTGTGATCACTTCCGTCGATTTTCAACGATTTGACCCGACCTGCCAACATGCCGGAATCCAATACGATATGGTCAATGCCCGCAAACGTCGGCACATAATCGATATTCGCAGGCCACGTGAATACCAATCCCCCGGCCGCTTGTTTGGCCGCATCCGCGAACCGTGTTCCCAAGAAATTACGGAACGGTGCATGATCGTCGGTCGCGTTGAAATCGCCCATGAACACGTACCTACGAGACGTATCGTACCGGAGTCGACCAAGCTCATCCAATGAACGCTTCCACTGCTGCCAATATCCATCGGTCGGAGACGTGGTATGCACCGAAACGAAACGGATCTGCGTCTGACCATCATTGAATGCAACCGTGGCTCCTGGCATGAACGACGCGCTCGAATCAACATCATCATCAGCTGGATCAACAAGCGGACCCGCCGACCACAAACCATTGCCATACACGCCGTCTGAGCTTGCCACCTGCGCATACGGCAGCAAATCGCCAATACCAGCCTTGTTCAACTCGTCCACGAAAGCATCGGTCGTTTCTTGCAATGCCAGCACTTCCACACGCTCGCTACGCACCACATCGACAATTTCCTGCGCGTCGGCACGCCCCTTAAACACATTGCATGTCATCAAACGAGCATAATCATCCTGCGTATTGGCGGACGCTCCCGAAACCGCTGCGATCGCGGCACGCGGAAGCTTCGTTTCATTGTAGAAAAACGGATACTGCCACCATACTTGCAACGCGATCGCCGCAATCGCCAGCAATACCGACATTGTTCGTTTCGAGACAATGCCGCAAATCAGCGCAATCACCGCAAGAATCGCAAACCAAGGCACCAATGAAACGATAATGGGAACATACGGCCACGCCTGAATCTCAGCAGGCAGTATGTGCGAAACAGTGCCCAGCAAAGCTGCAATCGACAGAATGCCAGCCAGAAAACCGCATATGATACTGCGCACGCGATGCGACTTAGTTTTCTTCAACGTGCGAATAGGCTTAACAGCCTTCGCCTGCGCTATACGCGGTTTCACTGGCGCACCCGACCGTGCCATACTTCCTCCAATATGGGCATTGCGTTCAAACAGTCGTCAAGGCCAAGCCCATGGACGAACGCCATCGATAATAATGCGTTTTACGGTAGCACCGTGCCCATGAGCGCTCTCTCGTAACAGCATCTCCAAAACCGACGGCATTGTTCTGTTGGTGGTTTTCGCTGCCCGAGCGCCGCAATCAGTGATCGTCGGATTCGCCTTCGCACATAATTGGACTTGCACGAATCGAATAATGAAAAATCCCGAAGAGCGGCGCTCAACTCGGGATTCAAAAAAAGTTTAAGTGCGGCGACTTGCTACTCTCCCACACCCTCTCGAGTGCAGTACCATCGCCGTGCTAGGCCTTAGCTTCCGGGTTCGGAATGGGACCGGGCGTCTCACCTAGGCTCTGATCACCGCAAGATGAAATAATACGCACACATGCCTCAATCACCAAATCACGGCGTGTCGCAGATTGCAATCAACTATCGCAACCGCACAGCATGGCGCACGGGTCCCTCCGGCGTACGCTTGCGCCGATACGCCATCCCACTTGCGTCGCGGATGTCGGATCGGTGGTGGCGGCACGCGTGCAGTCGGCGCCGTTGGCCGCACAGCTTGCCGAGCAAATCGATAAGCTCACGCGCGATCACCAACGGGCAAAGAATCCCGAACAGCGCAACGAAATCTTCACCAAGCTGCACAAGGCGAAGAACCAGTTGGAGGAACTGAGGAAGCTGGAAGCCTAGGAACCGCTAGAAACCAAGGCGCGTGCGGCCAAACTGGTCGAGCCAGCGCAGAATAGCCCCTTCCCGCAACGCCCATGGGCAGATTTCCACTTCCTTGACGTCAAGCGCCTTCATGATCTCGTCGATCACCAAGCCGCCACCGACGATCTGATACGTGCGCTCCGGCGTGACGCCCGGCAATGCGGTACGCTGGTCCGGCGAGATGGCCGCAAGACGGGGAAGCCAATCCTCAAGCTGGTCAATCGTCATGATCGAAGTGTCCACGCGGCCGGGCTGACGCACCACGGCACCGGCGAGACGAGCCAGGGAACGAATGGTCTTCGATGTGCCGACGGCATGCATCGGGTGCTTCGATTTCGGGAACGCCTTGACCATCGGCTCAAGAATCTTACGGATGTTCCTGCACGCGTCTTCCAAATCCCTATCATTCGCAATACCGTTTTCCGGTAGGAATTCACGGGTCACACGACCGGCACCTGCCGGCACGGACAGCGCTACTGTGGGATCCTCATCCGAACCCATAGCCACCTCGAGAGAGCCACCACCGATATCGATGACCAGCAGCCGACCGGCATCCCAACCATACCAGCGGCGAGCTGCAAGGAAGGTGAGTCTGGCCTCATCCACACCGGACAGCACCGTGACCGGCTGGCCGACGACGTTTTCGATTCGTTTGAGGATCCTGCTGCCATTCGGAGCCTCACGCAATGCGGATGTGGCCAGCACGAGCAGTTGGGTAATCTCATATTCTTTGACCAGCCCCATGGCCTTTTCCACAGCTGCGACCACAGCTTCGACTCCGGCCTTTTTGATTGTGCCATCGGCCTTGAGATATTGCATCAATCGAACAGTGCTTTTCGTGCTGGCCTCAGGTTCCGGACGGGCGCCAGGCGCCGCATCGACGATGAGCATGTGAACGGTATTGGAGCCAATGTCAAGCACGCCAAGACGAGTGACATGCGAATGTAAACTAACCATGATTTCAAGCATAGTGACATCGCACTCCCCCTTTCACCTGACATTACATTGACAACCTTTGCAAATATTCGAGTGGCCATCCTATTCACCTAGGATGGCCACGCAACATTCACAGCGCCGACAACGATTGCAAAGCGCTCACAAACATCATCCGTGCAGTTCGGCTACGAAATCTCCGATTCGCCTCAGACCCTCACGAAGCGCCTCACGGGAGGCCGCATACGAAAGCCGCACATGGGTGTCGGCAGTGGCCTCGCCGAAATCACGACCAGGCGTCAACGCGATATGCGCTTCCTTCAGCGCACGCTCACAGAACGTCCACGCATCAAGACCAGTGCCGGAAATATTGAAATACGCATAGAACGCGCCATTCGGCTCAACCTCCAACGGCAAACCGATCTCAGCCAATCCGTCGACCACAATGCGACGACGTTCCAGCAACTCCTGACGGCGTTCCTCGCACACGGCCAACGTTTCCGGAGTGAAGCACGCGAGCGCCGCATACTGGGTGGGTGTATGCGCGCACAGGAAGAAGTTGGTGGCGAGATCGTCCATGGCTTCGAGCGCGCATTCAGGCACGACCATCCAGCCCAGTCGCCAGCCAGTCATGCCGAAGAACTTGGAGAAGCTGGAACATACGATGGCGTCCGGGTCGCAGGCGAGCACGGATTTCACGTCGGAGCCGTCCGGTTCACGGTCGGCTAGGTCAAGGTAGGTTTCGTCGACGATACGCCATGCGCCGCGTTCTTTCGCCAGGTCGCACACGGCTTTCAGGGTATCGAAGGCGATGGTGGTGCCGGTCGGGTTCGACGGCGAGGTGATCATCACCGCTTTGGTGCGATCCGACCAGTATTCGCGGCACAGTTCCGGTGTGAGATGGAATCGGGTGGCCGCGTTCGTCGGCACGTCCACGACTTCGCCGCCGAACGCGCGGACCAGTTCGCGATTGCACGGGTACGACGGGTCGGCGATCAGCACCTCGTCACCCTCGTTCACCGTCAATGCGGCGGCAAGCAGCAGTGCCGTGGAACCTCCGGCCGTAATCGCGATACGTTTCGGATCGACGTCCACATGGTGGCGTTCCTTATAGAAATCGGAAATCGCCTGACGTAATTCCGGCAAGCCCATTGCAGCGGTATACGGCAATGGACGGCCATCATACTGTTCGCGCATTGCATCACGCACTGCGGGCGGAGCGCCGAAATCCGGCTCCCCCAAGCTCAACTTGACCACATCGGTACCTGCGGCGATCATCTCGTCGGCCATCGCACCAAACACCATGGCACGGAACGGATTAGCAATCTGGGCGCGGTGCGACATCTGCGGCAGCGCGCTGTTCTCAGCATTTCCCATAGTTCGTTTGTATTCTTCAGACGCGACAAATCGCAAGTACCGTCCCACCGCCGTTGCGTATCGTTTCAAAAACAGAAAATCACATGTCATGTAAAGCTGGAACCACGAGCATCATGCGCCAGCGGCAAGAATCACGCTTCGACGATGTCGCAATACAGTCTCTCCAACCGTTCCTCACGCACTTTTTTGGCGAGCTCGCATTCCCACACCACGATCACTTTCCAGCCCATCGCTTCAAGTTCGGCATGCTGTCTGACATCTCGTTCGTGGTTGCGCAGCAGTTTCGCACTCCAAAATTCCACATTCGATTTCGGTACGCGTGTGGCTTTCGGGCAGTTTTCATGCATATGCCAGAAACAGCCGTTAATGAACACCATCGTACGGTATTTCGGCAACACCACGTCGGGATGCCCCGGATACCGCTTGTCGTTTTTGCGGAATCGCAGGCCTTTCGAAAAAAGAAAACTGCGTACCATCATTTCGATGGAGGTGTCTTTGCCTCGGATATGCGACATGATGTAGCTTCTCGTGCCACGCTCATATTTCTCTTTTTTTGCGGATTTCCGAGGTTTTCCGGTCTTCTTAACGTGTTCCTGCGCTACCACAGCACACCATTATGGCAAGATCCGGCAAAATACGGCAAATCAGAAAAGCATCCGGACAAAACGCAATGCAAGTGCGAGACGGACCAACGCGCGTTGCGATCACGCATGGCGTACGCTGGAACTTGCAACGCAGCAATATAAATGAATCAACACTATTCAGGCAGCTTACGAAAGATGGGAGTTGATATGGCTCGTATTCATGTCGCGATTCTCGGCGCAGGCCGGATCGCACAACATATGGCTGACACGTTGGTGAAAATGGCCGCGGACAGCCGTTATGCGGATTTGGTTGAACCGTATGCTGTCGCCGCACGAGATGCGGGTCGTGCGGCTGATTTCGCCGCGAAATACGGTTTTCCAGTTTCATACGGTTCATATGAGGAACTTGTGGCCGATCCGAACGTGGACTTGGTGTACATCGCTACGCCGCACAATCTGCATGCGGAACAGGCGATATTGTGCATGAAAGCCGGAAAGGGTGTGCTGGTGGAGAAAGCATTCGGCGCGAATGCGGCACAGACCCGCGAGATGTTAGCCGTTGCAAAAGAAACCGGCATGCTGTGCGCGGAAGCGATTTGGACGCGATACATGCCGTCCCGCGCCATTATCGATAAGATTCTCGCCTCCGGTGCGATTGGTGAAATACAGGCGATCGATGCGAACCTGTGTTACCCCACCACCGCGAAGGCGCGAATCACTGATCCCGCGCTTGCCGGTGGCGCATTGTTGGATGTTGGCGTATATCCGATCAATTTCATCGACATGATCATGCATAATGCACCGATCGCTCGCATTGAATCGTCGATGCGAGCGTACGAAACCGGCGTGGATGCGCATAATTCCATGACGTTCTATTACGAGAACGGTGTGATGGCGACCGCGCAAAGTTCGATTCTGTGCCATAGCGACCGCACGGGATCCGTGTGGGGAACCGATGGTTATATGGTGTGCCAGAACATTAATAATGTTGAGGCGATTGACGTGTATGACGGCAATCATACGGTTGTTGCACATTACGATGTTCCCGCCCAGCTCACCGGCTATGAGTACGAGGTGGCGGCCGCCGCACAGGCCGTAATCGACGGTCGCACCGAATGCGAGGAAATGCCCCACGCAGACACCCTGCGCATCATGGAACTCATGGACTCCCTGCGCCGCGACTGGAACCTCACCTACCCCTTCGAACGTTAAGCTCCAATATTAGTTTCAGCGTCGGCGAATTGCGATTCCGTTCACACAGCCGACGCTGAAGCATTCATTGGCAGCACATATAATTTCTCCTTGCACTGGTTGAGGAGGAACATTATGGGATTGCTGAGCAAGTTCATGAACGCGCTTATTGGAGAACCGCCCGTCTCCAAAACGGCGACTCAGCCCGGGCCCAAGCTTGCGCGGCAAAACGTTCCCAATCCCACGCAACAGCAGACGACGCAACGCAAGTCCACCGTACAATCACGTCAAACGCAACAGCTTACGCAACCATCCCAATCATCACAGTTGGCGCGATCGTCATACCGCGCGCAAACACAAACCACAGCTCGCAATACTTCTGTCACAACGAATCGTTCGCGAGCGCAATCTCATGCCAATTCACAACCGGCTCAGAAGCTTATGCCGCAACCGTTGCTTCCCGCCGATCAGATTGCGCGGGCGCGGAATATCATCGGCAAAATCGAAAAGCATGATTTGAACGACGAGCAGATCAGCGCCATCGCCGGAGCGGGTCACAATACGCTGGTGCTCGCAGGTGCGGGAACCGGCAAAACCACTACTATCGTCGGCTATATCGCATGGCTGCTGAACACAGGAACCGCCACTCCCGAAGAGATTCTGGTGCTATCGTTCACCAAAGCTTCCGCCGACGAAATGTCGAGCCGCATCACGCAAAGCACCGGCAAAGTCATTCGCGCATGCACATTCCATAGTCTCGGACTGGAAATCTGCCGTTCCTCCACCATTGCCAATCGTCCAATTATTGACGGGCACACGTCAAACAATGTGGTGCGTAACGCATTTGAATACCTGCTTGAACACAATGTTTCTTACCGTCTTCTGGCATTTAAACTTATGTCGCAACAGTTGCTTGATAAATATTCCACAGCTGCACGACTTGAGAATTTCCAGCTTCCAACAGACGATTATGCATTCAATCAATATCGTCAGAATCTTATCGATACCACACAAACCATTATCCAGCATATGCGGTCAAACAATATTGACACTGCTGGAATGCAAGCTCTTAACGAACGTTATGGCGGTAAAAACATCGGTCGTAATCGTGAGATGCTGCAGCTCATAGAACCGCTTTATCACGCCTATATACAGAATTTTGCAACCAATAATGGTATTGATTTTCCGGGAATGATCGTTGATGCCATCAGTTGCGTCAATAATGGCTCGTACCGGCACCCATATAAATATGTGCTGATTGACGAATATCAGGACATGTCACGACCGCGTTATGAGCTAATCCGTGCGCTTCGCTTGCAACATGATTTCTCACTATTCTGCGTTGGCGACGACTGGCAGTCGATTTATCGTTTTGCAGGCAGCGACCTTCATCTCATTCTCGATTTCGACCGAATTTGGCGCGCCTGGGGTCCGACCCGCATGTTCCAGATCACCACCACACGGCGCTTCCGTCAAAGCCTTATTGACGCAAGCGGAGCATTCGTGATGCGCGATACCAATCTGTATGTCAAACATCTCAATAATCCCAGCGATAAGAAGGATTATTCGTTGAAAGCACTTGGCGGGCATACTGAGGAAGAACGATTCAATGTGATTGTCGAGCAGTTGCGCAAACTACCGAAAACCGCGTCCGTACTGTTGCTTGGCCGGTATCGCAGCGATATCAATCTCATGATTCGTTGCGATCAAGACGGTCTGTTCTCCATCGACCAAAGCACTGGAAATATTCGTTTTCTCGAAAAACCGGATATGGATATTCGTTTCATGACCGCTCATGCTTCCAAAGGATTGCAACGCGACTTCGTATTTCTGCTCTGCTGTTCCGGCGGATTGAAAGGCTTTCCAAGCACGATTCCCGAAGAGCCGCTGCTTGGTCTGCTACTGCCGGAAGTGGAACGATGCCCGCATGCGGAGGAACGGCGACTGTTTTACGTGGCGATGACCCGATGCAAGAAGAAACTGTTCTTCATCGTGGATCAGACCCGCCCGTCGCGATTCATGTATGAACTGCATAGCAAGATCTGCCCGAACATTTTCCGAGGAGTCAAACTTCCTCCGCAATGCCCGAATTGCGGCGAAGCCCTAAGCTTGCGGCACAATCGCAACGATCCGAACCGCTCATTCTACGGGTGCACCGGCTTCCCAAACTGCCGCTACACCCAACAAGCAAAATAAGCGTGGCATACGTGATGTGAAAGTTTTTGCTTCCAAAGATCATTTCCAGCTCTTCGTCAATGTCTGCATGCCCTATACTGCTATTTTGTTTCAATCTTTTGGGCCTGGCGCGATCGCCCCCGTTGTATCCTGGATCTGATTTTCCGACAAGAGAGGAAGCCACGATGCCACGTAAGATCATCAATGTTGTGGGCGCGGCCATTATCAAAGATGGCGAAGTATTGTGCGCACGCCGTGGCGAAGGCAAGTCGCTGGCTGGATATTGGGAGTTTCCCGGAGGCAAAATCGAACTTCACGAAAGCGCTTCGTTGCACCGATGATGAGCTTGGATTATTTTCCGGAACGAGTAAAGAGCATGATCGTAAATATGTGTTTGCCACTGTGCAAACCATGTCTCGTCCGGAAATTCTTGCACAATTCAGCAAAGATGATTTCGATTATATTTTGATCGACGAAGTTCACCATGCCGCCGCGGATTCATATAAGAGAATTATCGATTATTTCACTCCTGATTTCATGCTTGGCATGACGGCAACGCCGGAACGTACTGATGGTGCGAATATTTGTGACGTGCTCCCGCCACCTGACCGCTTCGCGGTCTGAGGGGGGCTTCCTGCGCAAGGCTCCTAGCGGAGTCAGTGTCTACAGGCTATTCCCGTGCGCCCCACGGTTCTCGTAAGTTTTTTGTTATCATTCCTGCACGAGTCGTCGTGTTTCGTGCATGATGTTGGTCGCGGCGTTCACGTCCCTGTCATGCCAGACCCCGCAATCGGGGCATGTCCATTCGCGGATATACAGGTTCTTCGTATCCTTATTGTGGTAGCCGCAATCGGAGCATAGTTGACTGGACGGGTAGAACCTGTCTACCGTGACCAGCTGCTTGCCTTGTCGTTCGAGCTTGTATGCGAGCATGGTGCGGAACATGCCGTACCCGTTGTCCATCGTGCTTTTGCCGAGTGCGAGGGATTGGCTCATGTCCTTCATGTCCAAGTCCTCCACGCCGACGCAATCATATCGGGCGGCGAGCCGGTTGGCCGTCTTGTGCAGGAAGTCGGCTCGCTGGTTCCTGACCTTGGCGGCGAGCTTGGCGATGCGCCGCTTCTGTTTCACCCAATTACCGGACCCCTTGACCATGTGGCTGAGTCTGCGTTGCTCGCGCATCAGCCGTGGCTCCATCTGCCGGTAGAAACGCGGGTAGTCGGCTTGTTCGCCGTCGCTGGACACGTACAGGCCGTGGGAGGCGTAATCCAATCCGACGATATGCACGGGTCGGACGGGTTCGGGTGCTTGGGTCTCGTACTCGAACAGTATCGTCGCCGTGTATCCACCGCTCTTGAGATGTTCCACCGTGGCGCTTTTGAGCTTCCAGTCATCGGGAATCGTCTTGTGCTGGCGGGCGCGCATCACGCCCACTTTGGGAAGTTTGAGGTATCTGCCTCCTTCGATGAGTCGGATGTTGCGGTTGTTGTTGTTCGTCGTGTACCGCCATGCGCTGCGATGCTTCGCCTTGTATTTCGGGAAGCCCACATGCTTGGGGTCGCGGAAGAAATTGTTGTACGCCTTCGCCACGTTCAATTGGGCGTTGCATAGTGCGAGACTGTCCACTTCGCGTAGGAACGGATACTCGTCCTTGTACTGGGCGGGCGTGGGGTTGCATGACTTGCCGGTGCGATTGTACGTGTCGATGCGGGTTTCGAGCATGAGATTGTAGACGAGTCGCGCGCACCCTATCGTCCGGTCGATGAGACCGGCCTGGGCCTTGTCCGGGTAGATGCGGTACGTGACCGCGCAATGCCGTGTGACCTGCATGACGCGCCTCCTACCTGCGTCCCTGATTCTCGATGTAGCGTCGTACCACTTCGATGGGAGCGCCGCCCGTGGTCAGCAGGCAGAAGCTGCGGCTCCAGAAATACTCCTTCCACAGTTTCTGCCGAATCTGCGGAAACTCCTGCTTGAGCAGACGACTCGACGCGCTCTTGTAAGCGTTGATGAACTTGCTCAACTCACTCTTCGGCTGGGCGCGGAACAATACATGCACGTGGTCCATGTCGTGGTTCCATTCCTCCACGGTTATCCCATACTTGGGTGCGATGTACTCGAATATCTCACGCGCACGCGCCGAAACGATATCGTCGAACACCTTGCGACGGTATTTCACGACGAGCACGAGATGATAATGCAACAGGAACACCGAATGATGATTCGACTCCAATTCCATTGTCACCTCCTCGATTACAACATGTACGACTGAACATCATTATAACATGCGAACGCACGCCAATTCATCTCCCGCCTACGCTCCGCTTAGAGACGGGAGAATCCTTGGCGAAATCAGTTGAATTATTTGGCAATAACGTCGCATATGAGATTCGCTTGCAGCAGACGCTTGAAGAGGATATGCTCTGCCCGTTCCACTATTACGGGGTTGGCGAATACATTAAGGAAGCGCCGGACGGCAAGTTTATGGGGCAGCAGGTTTCTGCTGATTCCATGACAGACAAGGATCGCACTGAGTTTTCCCGTTGGCTCGAACAGCTCACCGACCCTAATCGTGTGCGCTATATCATCGACAAAATCCAGATTTACAGCGAAGCCGGAACCGATATGCGCGGTTTGGTGTTCTGTTCTCGCCGTGATGAGGCGAAACGTCTGTCCGCCATGTTCAACGAGCAGGTGAATCAGCAGGCGGAACGACCGTATCGCACGAAAGCCATTACCGGCGAAAACTCGCAAGCTGAACGTGACGAAGCTGTCAAACAGCTGGAAAATGGCGAACTTGACTATATCTTCACCGTTGATTTATTCAATGAAGGTGTGGATATTCCTCATATCAACCAAATTGTTATGCTTCGTCAAACGCAGTCGAGCATTATTTTCACACAGCAGCTCGGCCGAGGTTTACGTAAGGCAAGCGGTAAAGATTCGGTTGTAGTGATTGATTTTATTGGCAATTACGCCAATAATTATTTGATTCCGATCGCATTGTATGGCAATACTGGCGATCGTGATGTGGCCCGTAAGAATCTTCAACGCGAGTCCATCGGCATTTCTTCGATCAGTTTCGATAAAATCGCCCGCGAGCGCGTGCTCGCGTCACTCGATACCGCTGATTTGTCGGATATGAAGCTGCTGAGCAAGCAGTATCAGCAGATGCGCTATGAGTTGGGTCGTATTCCGATGCTGATGGATTTCGCGCATCGCGATGTGTCTTTAGTGTTCACGTTGGCTTCGAAGAATAACGATTATCTGTCGTTCGTGGTCTCTCGTGAGAAGAGTCTGTCGCGCGGCAAGCATGCGTCGGCTTCGTATGTGGAGCAGCTTGAACCGGTGTCAAACGCGCAGTCTGGTGTGCTGAAAATGTTGACTGCGACTCAGTTGCGTGGTTTGCGCCCGCATGAGTCGCTGATTCTTGCGGTGTTGTGCGATTTGGATTGGCGTCGCATCAATCCGGATTGTTCCGACGATGATGCGTCACTGTTTGAACGTTTTTCCACACAGCACAGCTTGAGTTTGTTTGATTTGCAAACAGTATTGTCTACGCTGTTTCCGTATGTCGATAATAATATTCAGCAGTGCGGTTCTGCTTTTTCCACGTTGAATTATTCGTATTTCACAAGTGCGAATCGCACTCGTTTCGGCAATACTTCTTTGGTTTGTATGTGCGACAATGAATCGTATGCATTGACCCAGGAATGCGAGTCAATGCTGCATCACGCAACATTCCGAACGTTCTTTACAGATACCATCGAAGCCAGCTTGTTCAATGCGCTTGCACTGTCAAGGGAAGCTCGCAAGCGTCGCATCATGCCTGATCATGGGTTCATATATGGCGAGAAATATAGTCTTGCCGATGTCATGCGATTGTGCGCGTGGAAGGATGAGCAGATTCCGCAGAATGTGGGCGGATATAAGCTTGACACCTACACGAATTCTTTGCCGATCTTCATTAAATATGAGGCAAGCCAGTATGGCGATCGTTTCTTGAATCCTGGAGAAATTGAATGGTTCAGCAAAAACAATCGTTCTTTGCAATCTCCGGAATTCAAATGGCTGCTTGATGGAACCGAGCATACGTCGGAATGGAAGAATCGTCATTTTGTTCCCATTTTTATTCGACGTAAGGCCGAGGAAAAGGAGAAATCCTACTATTATGTCGGTTCGGCAGTAGCTGTAGACGATGCGCATGAGTCAGTGAATATCGCAGATGACGGAACCCAATCAAAGGTCGTGATTTCCACACTGAAACTCGCGAAACCGGTTGACCCCGAACTCTACCGTCACCTCACCGGCAACCCAGCATTCTAGTTCCAGAAAATTGCTGACGTGGCGGAAAGTCATTGTTGAACCGACGGCCGCCACGCCTCAGACATGGAAAATGTCACCTCATCTGCAAAAAGTGACACAGTGCATCGTCGATGATCGCTCAAGCCTTTTCAAACCACCTTTTCACACGTGCAATCCACCCTACAATCATATGCAGATGTTCGTTTGAACAGAAAAGTAACATGTTTTTGCAGAACAAAAAGAACACGCTCAATGTTACTTTTTACAATGTCATTTTCAAGACCTGCAATCATTGCAACATCAACGATTCTCAGCATCATCAATTGCAAAAACAGTATTTTCCGCGGTATCACAGCTAAAAAAGCGTGCTATCGTTAGTCACGGATACAGCAAGCATCCATCAACAACATGAACCAGACTTCAAGAAATGATGTTCGTTTGCTTATCTAAACGAACATTAAAACGAACACTACTAATGTTCATGACATTATGCGAACACATCGCAGGAAAGGAATTCATCATGGCAGATGAAAAGACCGTCATCAACGTGGATCTGAACATGTTCGGCCAGGACGCGGACGCCAAGACCGCCGCAGCCAACGAGGTTGCCAAGAGCCTCGGCATCAGCGACGAAGCCCTCGCTCAGGTGGAGGAATTCAAGGCAGCCCTCACCGCGCATAACGCTTGGGACCTGCCGTTCATGGGCTACGTGAACGAAGACGGTTACGGCTACGCCTATGTGCCGGACGCAGCCATCACCATGAACCCGTATTGGGATGCGCACAAGGAATTCATGAACCTGCCGGAAGACGTGCAGACCGCTTTCGCCATCCGTATGCTGTTCACCCACCGCCCTGTCGACCGCTACGGCGCCGACATGTTCCTGCACTACCACCGCGGCTTCCAGGTCAACTTCGTCGGCAGCGGCGCCAACAAGTACTGACCGCCCCAGAGGACGTTGTATGAGCGTCCCATAGGACATATAACGATTCCCATACCGCCGCGGCGGTACTCTCCAGAAAAAGAAAAGCGCTTGGCTCGAGCCAGAAAAACCAGCTCAAGTCAAGCGCCTTTCGTATGCGCTGAAACGAAACTACCACGCGTCTCTAAAAATCGCCCATATCAGGCGCATCGAATCCCATGCCAGGTCCTTCCGGCCCCGGACCGCCCGGACCTCCGAGGAATTCGCGCGCTGACATGCCATTTTCCTTACGGGATGAGTCCACGGCCTCCTGCATCACCCGGCGAACCTCAAAACCATGCACCACGTTCTTCAGTACCACAACACCGTTGCCGGAAGACTGGTCGCGCGTATCAAGTACCAGCGTGCTCAAACCGAACAGGCGCTGCAGGAACGTGCGCTCCACACTAATATCCACGATGCGGAATAGTTTGATGAGATTGAATTTCTCGTTAAGGATGCCGGTTTTGATGCTCATTTCCTGATCAGTGAGCATGTACACGGTGAACGTGAACGGCGTACGACACCAATTACGCTTGCGCTGACGCCACAGAACATTACCGCTTGCAACCTTCATATCATTCCCTTTTCCTTCGATGGAAAGCCGCCCTGTTGCGGCAACACTGCCATTCTACCGGGCGCCGCCGTACGGCCATGCCGCTCATTCCAAATCATGTTTCACACATCGTTTCACACAGTATTTCGGCATAATCTTTTCGCTCAATCAAAAAGAAATGCAACAGCATTCAAGCGACTATTCAAAATCATCGGCTTTTCGCCGTGAAAAGAGCAAAAAAACATGCGCGACAACGGCAGCATGATATAGGCTGAATAAGGATATGTCTTGTTCCACGAAGCACCCGTCGTCAACGCGGCACATGCAATCCATGTTTTTAAAGGAAAGGCATGCAATGAGCAACGAACACGGTAGGATCAACCGTCTGCAGGAAGTCGAGGATCTCACCGAGTACATCAACAATGGATGGCTGCATTCCGGCGAATCCGACGGCCCGACGTTCCTATGGAACGACATGATCCGCGAGGCCAGTCAGGAAGATGCCGAAAACCGCAATAATGTGCCCGTAGCACAGCTTTCCGACGCGGACATGGTAATCAGTATGCCCATGCAATGGTATTTCGATTCCATCGCCGCCATGGTGCCCACAGCCGAACGCACCGATACCGGCGTGGAGATTCCAAGAATCGACATGCCAACGTTCCATCTTGATTCACAGGCGCTTTCCGGCGTGGACGCGGTGGTCGGCAATGCCATCGTAAGCACACGTTGGCTGGATGCTGTCGGCAATCTCGCCAAGGCAGTGGAAATGACCGCGCGATTCGTTGGCAACGTCGCAGATCGAGACAATGAGGGCTTCGACTATTTGAAAGACCTGATTCAGACCGTGCGCGTGTACATGGACGCCGTGGCATGCAATGCCGATCCCATGACCGGCGAACAGGCGCTGAATATCATCACGCAAGTGGCCTGCAATGAGGATTTTCGTCTTAACGCCATGCAAATGGTTGAACTGCTTTCGTGCGGCCTGTCGTTCGCGCAATGGGACGATACGCGCATGTTCGCTTACGATGCGTTGAATAAGGGCTTTGCCACGATGAGTGATTTCGCCTCGTCTGCTTCGAGGTTGTCAAACTCGGCAGATGATTCCGACAGCCGCGACATGCAAACTGATTCGCAGTCTGTTGCGCAAGTGAAAACCGATTTGGGTTTGTTTGAAGACGCTGATTCCTTATCCGCAGAAGATTTGAATAATCTCGCGATGCTTGATCCTGCTTTGCTTTCAGAAAAGGAGATTGCGCAGGCCGCGCAGAATCAGTTCGATCATGCCGTACAGTTTTTGCGACATGACTTGCTGCGGATTAGTGGTGACATTGATGAGGCTGATCGTTTCCTGCGTGACAATCATACTTCCGAACCGCTCGCCGATGCGTATGCGGCACGTCTGATTGCTGCCGAACGTTGGCAGGATCTGCTCGATTTTGTCGATCTGGTGTTGCGGGACAAACCTAATCAGGTCACGATGATGTTCCCCGAAGAAGTGGTGCCCTACGAGTGGGAGACGATTCGTGAGGCCGCTTTGGAAGCGCTGGGACGCAGCGACGAACTGGTTGCCATGTATCAGGAACGCTTGGATGATACGTATGATCCCAATACCGCACTCAATCATCTGAAACTCCACGCCTGGTTGAATCAGCAGTAGTCCCGATTCCTCCACTCACTGGAACAATCCTCCCGCCCACGGGCCTCCCGGCGTCCGTTTTCCTCCACCGAATGGAGGAAGACACCCGTGCGCGGGAATAAAAAAGGACCTTCCGGGAACCCCGATGGGGCTCGACCGGAAGGTCCATACGTTGAATGCGGCGGCGCGCTACTCTCCCACACCCTCTCGAGTGCAGTACCATCGCCGCGACCAGGCCTTAGC
>OAVH01000027.1_pt1 | contig 113713 bp, 82 predicted proteins | sample 1495281 | NCBI WGS metagenome assembly OAVH01 (sample SAMEA2580082, study PRJEB22360) | human gut metagenome | biome: human gut; feature: human-associated habitat; material: faeces | place: Denmark | collected 2008/2010
ATCGGGACTTGCAGCGACGGACCTCAGGACGCTCTTACACCACGTCTGCGCGCGCGACCTACGGCGGAAGAATTGCAGACGTTTATCGGCTAAGTACTTGGACATATGTTGCGTAACACTGCATATTTTGCAAATAAATAATGCTACAGGACTTGTGACAGTACTCATATTTGACGTTTTTTGCCCACAACCCTTTATACCTAGGCGAATCGGCGGCAAAACGGGCTTCAAAGCGTCCTTCGCAAACAAAAACCGGGGCCCACATGATGCGGACCCCGGCTCAATACCGTGACGATATGTCAGTTACGCCCTACACGTAGAACAGGATGTCGTCGTAGGTCGGAACCGGCCAGTAGTCGGCGGCCACGATCTCCTCCATGGCATCCACGGCGGCGCGCAGCGTGTCCATAGCGGGAACGACCTCGTGTGCATACACATTGGCCTGCTCCTGGCCATCGAGGGCCTCAGCCTTCTGATGCACGGCGTCAAGCGCCTTGATGGAGTCGTTGATGGTGGTGATGCCGTTGCAGAGCTTGTTGAGCGTGTTCTGCTCGCACTGCATGGCGGCCTCAGCACCGGCAGCACGAATAGTCTCAAGGCCCTTAGCGACCTTGGTGGCATAGGCGGTAATGACCGGGCGATAGGTACGACGCGCCTCGCGAACCATCGTGGTAGCCTCGATGTTCATGAGCTTGTTGTACTTCTCGAGCTTGCAGTCGTAGCGGCACTGAGCCTCGGCCTTGGTCAGAACACCCGTCTCCTCAAAGAGCGCAATGGCCTTATCGGAAACAAAGGCGGGCAGGGCGTCGGCCGTGGTCTTGTTGTTGGCAAGGCCGCGCTTCTTGGCCTCGACGGGCCACTCATCGGAGTAGCCGTCACCGGAGAACAGGATGCGCTGGTGATCGGTCAGCACCTTCTTGCAGTACTCGAGCGCGGCGTCCTGGAACTCATCCTCGGGCGAACCCTCAAGCGCGTCGGCGAAGGACTTGAGCGACTTGGCCACGGCGGCATCGAGCACCAGGTTGGAGTCGGAGACGTTCTGCTCGGAGCCGCAGGCACGGAACTCGAACTTGTTGCCGGTGAAGGCGAACGGGGAGGTGCGGTTGCGGTCGGTGTTGTCCTGCATCAGCTTGGGCAGGGTATCGGCACCCAGGTCAAGCACGCCGCGCGTGGCATGGACGGAAGCTTTGCCATCGATGATCTTCTCGACGACCTCGGTAAGCTGGTCGCCCAGGAAGATGGACATAATCGCCGGAGGAGCCTCGTTGGCGCCCAGACGATGATCGTTGCCGGCCGAGGCAACGGAGGCACGCAGGAGCTCCTGATAGTTATCGACGGCCTCGATCACCGCGGTGAGGAAGACGATGAACTGCAGGTTGTCGAGCGGGGTGTCGCCCGGGTCGAGCAGGTTCTCGGACTCGGTGCCAAGCGACCAGTTGTTGTGCTTGCCCGAACCGTTGATGCCCTCGAAGGGCTTCTCGTGCAGCAGGCAGACCAAGTCGTGGCGGGAGGCGATGAGCTTCATCTTCTCCATCATAACCAGGTTCTGGTCGATGGCCTCGTTGACCTCGCCATAGACAGGGGCGAGCTCATGCTGGCAGGGAGCGACCTCGTTGTGCTTGGTCTTGGCGGGAATGCCGAGCGCCCACAGCTCATCGTCCAGGTCCTTCATGTAGGCCGAGACGGTGGGGCGGATAGCGCCAAAGTAGTGCTCCTCGAGCTCCTGGCCCTTGCAGGGAGCGGCGCCAAAGAGGGTGCGGCCGGTGATGACCAGGTCCTTGCGCTTGCGGTAGGCGTCCTTCTTGATCAGGAAGTACTCCTGCTCGTCGCCCACGGAAGGAACGACCTTCTTGGGGGTCTTGCCAAACAGCGCCAAAACGCGCTTAGACTCACGCGAGAGCGCGGTCATGGAGCGCAGCAGCGGGGTCTTCTTGTCCAGGGCCTCGCCCGTGTAGGAGCAGAAAGCCGTGGGGATGCACAGGACATCGTCCTTAATGAATGCGGGGCTGGTGGGATCCCAAGCGGTGTAGCCACGGGCCTCGAAGGTGGCGCGCAGGCCGCCGTTGGGGAAGCTCGAGGCATCGGGCTCGCCCTGGATGAGGTTCTTGCCCGTGAACTTGGTAATAGCGGTGCCGTTGTGGTTGGGCTCCAGGAAGCTGTCGTGCTTCTCGGAAGTAATGCCCGAAAGCGGCTGGAACCAGTGCGCGTAGTGCGTCGCGCCCTTGGAGATGGCCCAGACCTTCATGGCGTGGGCAACGGCGTTGGCCACATCCAGGTCGAGCGGCTCACCGTCCTCGAGGGTTGCAGCAAGGCGCTTCCAAATGTCCTTGGGGAGGTAGTCCTTCATGACTTCCTCCGAGAACACCATGGTCCCGAAGCGGTCAGTAAGTTCGGCCATACGGAACTCCCTTCGTATCGGCACCGCGTGAGAAGCGGTGTTGATTACTAACGAACGAGTCATAGCTTAGACTCGCCGTGTTTCCGCAACATTACCGTTATGTTGCTGTCGCGAAACCAATCAATGAGGTTACCGCATCGCGGCGGCGTTGCCACCCTCAACAGCCAATCAACTGTATAAATTGCAGACCTTTCCCCATGGTTTAAGGGTAGTCAATTTGGGATGGGGCTCTATTTACTGGTATTTCACATCAGATATCAGTCTTTATAGCCCCATCCTAGATTGACCGCCCTGTTATAGGGAATACCGATAGCAAAGCATTTTCGATTGGTATCCCCGAATAGCGAGTGAAACTCCACCGTGGCACAGTGGTGCTGTAGAATCCTTACAACACATCACACTATTACGTATCTAGAGGAGCACGATATGCGCGTCGACGAGGTTTTTAAGCAGGCAGCATCCCAGGGCACCGCGCCCATTTCGTTTGAGATGTTCCCGCCCAAGGGCGAGCTGACCCTCGACACGGCTCGCGAAGTGGCAGGCAATCTGTGCAAGCTTTCGCCGAGCTTTGTCTCGGTCACCTGCTCGGCCGGCGGCTCGGGCAACGGTGCCGCCACCGCCCCCATCGCGCATATGATTACGAGCGAATTCGATACACCCTCGGTGGCGCACCTCACCTGCGTGGGCCGCTCGCATGCCGATATCGCCGCCAAGATCGACGAATACCGCTCCGCCGGCGTGGAAAACGTACTGGCCCTGCGCGGCGACCTTCCCGCCGGCGCAACCGAGGACGACAAGCCCGCCTCCGACTACGCCTACGCCCGCGACCTCATCCCCGAGCTCGTCGACGCCGGCTTTTGCGTGGGCGCCGCAGCCTACCCCGAGGGCCACATTGCCTGTGAGGATCTCAACCTCTCGGTCGAACACCTCAAGCAAAAACAGGACGCTGGCGCGAGCTTCTTTGTGACGCAGCTCTTTTTTGATAACGAGTGCTTCTACCGTTTTCGCGAGCTTGCCGACAAGGCCGGCATCACCGTGCCCATCACCGCGGGCATCATGCCGTTTATGGGCAAATCGCAGATCAGCCGCATGGTCTTTATGTGCGGCGCGTCGCTGCCCTCCCCCGTCATCAAGATCCTCGCCAAGTACGAGAACGACCCCGAGAGCCTGCAGACAGCCGGTGTAGATTATGCTGCTCGTCAGCTTTGCGACCTTAAGGAGCACGGCGCCGACGGTCTGCACCTGTACACTATGAACCGTCCTGCAATCGCCGCGACCATTATGGAGCGCCTGGGGTAATGGAAAAACCGCACGTCGATACAACCGTTGTTGAAGTGCCGGCCGACCTTGCGTCGCCGGCGCTTTACCGTATCGACGCTGCCCACCACCCTCGTGTCGACCGTGCCGAGATGCTGCGGTATCTGGGCTACGGCGGCCAGCAGATTGAGCCCGAGCTGTCACGACGAATTGAGCTTGTGGTCGAGCGCCTAGAGCTGGATATCGAGCCCCGCGGCGTGCGACGCGTGTTTGCCGTCGATGCCACGGGCGTTGACGAGCAGGGCGAGCCCTGCATCCGCTTGGTTGGCACCAATGTTGAGCTGCGGGGTCGTGATATCTATCGCCACCTTAAGGACGCCCGCCTGGCGGCGCTCATGGCATGTACTCTCGGGATGTCTGCCGAACGCCGTCTGCGAACCACCGGAGCTCAGCAACCCCTGGAAGGCGCCGTGCTCGACGCCGCATGCTCTGCCTATGTAGAAGCCGCCGTTGAGCAAATGGACCAGCAGGTCAAGACGGACGCCGCCGCACACGGGCTCGCCGGCAACTGGCGCTTTAGTCCCGGCTATGGCGACTGCCCGCTCTCGGCCCAGCGCTCGATCGTCAATGCGCTCAACGCCACGCGGCTCATCGGCCTGACCGTCACCCCCACCAGCCTGCTCATGCCCACCAAGAGCGTGACCGCGGTGATCGGCCTGTTTGACGGCGAAGTCCACGACGCCCAGAGCCGCCCCACCTGCAATATCTGCCGCATGCGTGAGCACTGCCGCTTCCGCGCCGCCCACACCACCTGCTATTCCAGCCATTAGGAGCCATCGATGTTTACCCCGCTTATCACCCATGATTCCGACGGTGCCGCGCTGGCGGCGCCCGTTGATGCCGCACGCCGCAATGGCGCCACGTACAAGACGCGCACAATCAACGACCTTCGCATTAAGGACGATCGCCTGCGCGCCGCCATCGAGGGCACGGGGCACCTGCTGTTCGACGGCGGCATGGGCACCATGCTGCAGGCGGCCGGCATGAAGGCCGGCGCCCTGCCCGAGCTGCTCAACTTTGAGGAGCCCCAGGTCATTACCGATATCCAGCGTCAGTACGTCGAGGCTGGCTGTGACGTGATCACCGCCAACACCTTTGGCGCCAACGCCCACAAGCTCGACGGCGCCGCCACCGTGGCAGACGTCTTTGCCGCGGCCGTCACCTGCGCTCGCGAGGCCGGCGCCCGCTACGTTGCCGGCGACATCGGCCCCATCGGCGCCCTGCTGCGCCCCCTGGGCACCCTCAGCTTTGACGAGGCCTACGACCTCTTTGCCGAGGAAGTACGCGCCGGCGTCGATGCGGGCGTGGACCTCTTTATTATCGAGACCATGACCGACCTTGCCGAGATCAAGGCGGCCGTCCTCGCCTGCCGCGAGAACTCCGACCTGCCCGTCTTTGCCACCATGACCTTTGAGGAAGACGGTCGCACCTTCCTGGGCACGAGTCCCGAGGTGGCCGCCATCACCCTCGACACCATCGGCGCCGATGTCTTGGGCATCAACTGCAGCCAGGGTCCGGCCGAGCTCCGTGGGCTCGCCGCACGTATGCTCACCGTCACCGACAAGCCCGTCATGGTGCAGGCAAACGCGGGGCTGCCCCGTGTGGACGATGACGGCAACACCGTCTTTGACATCCAGGCACCCGAGTACGCCGAGGCCGTCGCCGGGATGATCGAGGACGGCGTGAGCGTCGTCGGCGGATGCTGCGGCACCACGCCCACGCACATGGCGGCGCTTCGCACCCTCATCGACAACCACACGCCCAGCGTGCGTCATCGCAAGCCCAGCATGTCGGTCACGAGCGCCCAGACGGTTGTGGACCTTCCCTGCGACGGCCACAAGATCGCCGTCATCGGCGAGCGCATCAACCCCACCGGCAAAAAGCGCCTGCAGCAGGCCCTGCGTGACGGCGACCTGGATTACGTCGTGAGCCAAGGCATCAGCCAGCAGGAGCAGGGCGCCGACATCTTGGACGTCAACGTGGGCCTGCCCGAGATCGACGAGGTCAAGATCATCCAGCAGGCAACCGAGCAGCTCCAGGGCTCCACCCTCTTGCCCCTGCAGATCGACTCCACCGATCCCGCCGCCGTCGAGGCCGCCGTGCGCCGCTACGCCGGCAAGCCCATCATCAACTCGGTTAACGGCAAACAGCAGATCATGGATGAGATCTTTCCGCTAGTCGCCCACTACGGCACCAACGTCGTCGGCCTCACGCTCGACGAAGGCGGCATCCCCGATACCGCCGAGGCTCGCTTCGCCATCGCCGAGCGCATCGTGGCCGAGGCCGCCCGCTACGGCATCGGCCCGGACCGCATCCTCATCGACTGCCTGGTCATGACCGCCTCGACCAACCAGCGTCAGGCCGAGCAGATCCTGCGCGCCATGTCCCTGTGCAAGGAGCGCCTGGGCGTCAAGTGCGCACTCGGCGTATCGAACATCAGCTTTGGCCTGCCCGCGCGCCTGCTGCTGGGCTCGGTCTTTTTGGCCGCCGCCTTTGGTGCAGGTCTGGACGCCCCCATCATGAACCCGGGTTCCAAGCGCTTTATGGACACTGTCTACAGCTATCGCGTGTTGAGCGTTGAAGACGAGGGCTCGACCGGATACATCGAGCGCTACGCCGGCTGGACCGACCCGTACAAGATCGCCGCAAACCCGGCGGCCGCCCAAGCAGCATCAAGCGATACCGCGCCTGCCGCGGGCACCACCGCAAGCGCCGACGACGACCCCATCCGCCACATGGTCGTCTCGGGCCGCAAGGGCGAGATCGCGGGCGAGACCGAGCGCCTGCTGGCCGACCACGACGCCATGGACCTCATCAACAACCACTTTATCCCCGCCCTCGACGAGGTCGGTGTCCTCTTTGACCAGGGCAAGTTCTTCTTGCCGCAGCTCATGGCCTCGGCCGAAGCCGCGCGCGTGGGCTTCGACACCATCAAGCGTCTGATGCCCGCCGGCGAGATTGCCGACAAGGGTAAGATCTGCGTCGCCACCGTTAAGGGCGATATCCACGACATCGGTAAGAACATCGTCAAGATGCTGCTCGACAACTACGGCTACACCGTCTTTGATCTGGGTCGCGACGTCGATCCGCAGGAGGTGCTCAAGACCGTCAAGGAGCGCGACATTAAGCTCGTCGGCCTCTCGGCGCTTATGACCACCACGGTCGTCGCCATGGAGGAGACCATCAAGCTGCTCCATTCGGAAGTCCCGGGCGTCAAGATCATCGTGGGCGGCGCCGTGCTCACCCCCGAATACGCCAAGCAGATTGGCGCGGACTACTACGCCAAGGACGCCGCCGAGAGCGCGCGCATCGCCGAAGAGGTCTTTGGCCGGTAACATAACGGAAACAACCCCGCACCAAAACGTGCCGCATGTGCCACTTGGCGCGTGCGGCACGTTAGAATAAAGGGGACTATGCTCGTTTTGGCAGATAGGAGCGCAAGGATGGCGATCACGCCTGCAGAAATCGCGGAAACCCGCGGCATGGTTGAGGAGCAGAACCTCGACATCAGAACCATTACCATGGGTGTTTCGCTCATGGGTTGCGGTGACGAGAACCTCGACCGCATGTGCACGAAGATCTACGACCACGTGACGCACACGGCTGAGCACTTGGTCGAGACCGCCGAGAACCTCGAGCGCGAGTACGGTATCCCCATCGTCAACAAGCGCGTTTCCGTCACCCCGGTGGCGCAGATTGCCGCGTGCTGCAAGGATGAGGACCTCACCCCCATCGCGCATGCCCTCGACCGTGCAGCCGAGACGCTCGGCATCGATTACCTGGGCGGCTTCTCCGCACTCGTCCAGAAGGGCATCGGCGACGCCGACCGCCGTGTCATCCAGTCCATCCCCCAGGCGCTCGCCACCACGAGCCGCGTCTGCTCCAGCGTCAACGTTGCCAGCCTGCGCGCCGGTATCAACATGGATGCCGTGCTCATGGCCGCCCAGACCATCATCGATGCCGCCAAACTCACGGCCGACCAGGATTCCGTCGGCGCTTCCAAGTTTGTCTGCTTTGCCAACATGGTCGAGGACTCCCCGTTTATGGCGGGCGCCGTCCACGGCGGTGGCGAGGCCGACGCCGTCATCAACGTTGGCGTCTCGGGCCCCGGCGTTATGGCCGCGGCTCTGGAGAAGCTGCCCGACTCCGCCTCGATGATGGAGGTCGCCGAGAAAATCAAGCAGACCGCCTTTAAGATCACCCGCGCCGGCGAGCTCATGAGCCGCGAGGCCGCCCATCGCCTGGGTGTCGAGAAGGGTATCGTCGACCTGTCGCTGGCTCCTACGCCTGCCATCGGCGACTCCGTTGCCCGCATCCTCGAGATCATCGGCGTGGGCACCTGCGGCGGCCCGGGCACGACCTGCGCGCTCGCCATGCTCAACGACGCCGTCAAGAAGGGCGGCGTCATGGCCAGCTCCAGCGTGGGCGGCCTCTCGGGCGCCTTTATCCCCGTGTCCGAGGACGCTGGCATGATCGCCGCCGTCGAAGCCGGCGCGCTTTCGCTCGAGAAGCTCGAGGCCATGACCTGCGTGTGCTCCGTCGGCCTGGACATGATCGCCATCCCCGGCGATACCCCGGTCGAGACCATCGCCGGCATCATCGCCGACGAGATGGCTATCGGCGTCATCAACAACAAGACCACGGCCGTCCGCGTGATCCCTGCCATCGGCAAGGGCGTGGGCGGCTGCGTCGAGTACGGCGGCCTGTTCGGCCGTGCACCCATCATGCCGGTGAACCCCAACGCCGGCACCGTGCTTGCCCACCGTGGTGGACGCTTCCCGGCACCGCTGAACTCGCTGAAGAACTAGCTAGGGATACGGGCGAGGAGCCCCGCTGCCCGGCGGCAGGCATATAAGGTCGCCTGCTCGGACAGTCCTGGCTCGCACGGAGAGCACATTAAGTGCTCTCCGGCTCGTGCGGAACTCGCGATCGACCTTATATGCCTGCCGCCGGGCAGCGGGGCTCCCGCACAACGGGACCTCGATTGGGTTCTGTCCCGATTGCAGTTGCTTCGCTCCTGCACCACTTAGTTGGTATGACGGTTTGGCGTTGGAACGGTTCTTTTTCTGATATATGCTGGTTGCGGCTCTTCTTTTGGGAGGGGCCGCTTTTTTGTTGTAAGGAGGTTGGCCCGTGGTTGATGAGAGTGCTCGTTCTGAGCTGCTTTCTGTGGATTGGAATGATGAATGGATGCGTCTGCAGGCTGGTCGGCGGCGGGCTGATGACTCTTTTGAGTGGGACAAAAGGGCTCGGCATTTTCGGCCGCTGGAGACTGCCCCTTATGCCCGGGATTTTATGGAGCTGTTGGCGCTCCGGCCTGGTGAGTCGGTGCTTGATATGGGGTGTGGGGCTGGTTCGATTGCTATTCCGCTTGCGCAGGCCGGGCATCCTGTGATTGCTGCCGACTTTTCCCCTGCTATGTTGGGCACGCTTGATGCTGGCATTGAATACTATGGGCTCGAGGGTCGCATTACACCGCTTGAGCTTGCTTGGGATGATGATTGGGATTTGGTTGGACCGGTCGCGAAAGCGGTAGATGTTGCCTTTGCCAGTCGCTCGGTCACGACGACCAACCTAAAAGGCGCACTTGCCAAGCTTGACCGTACGGCTCGTCGGCGTTGTGCTGTCACGATGGTCGCTAACTCCAGCCCGCGCTATGACCTGCACTTGATGAATGCCATCGGTGCCTCGGTTACCTGCAGTAATGGCTTTGTGTATGCCTTTAATATCCTCATTCAGATGGGTGCCCTGCCGCAGGTCACGTACTTTGAATCGCCGCGTCGCGATACCTTCGACAGCCTTGAAGCGGGCGTGGCGGACTTTTCCCGCATGCTTGAGCATGGCAACGAGGATAAGGTCGACCGTCTGCGCGACTACATCGCCCAGCACATGATCGAGAATCCCCATGCCGGTGAGCCGGGCTCCAAGGGCGTGCCGCAGGGGCGCTATATGCTCGACCATATCCGTAAGGTTCGCTGGGCGTTTATTGCATGGGAGCCGGTCTCTGCGCCCAGCTCATAGCCTGTTCGCAGCCCGCACCGCCCACTCATTCGGCATCCGCATTCTTTTTGAACTGGGCAAACGCGCTCCACACCGCGCCGTTCCTGCGTTATCGTGGGACAGCTCACGTAGATTAAGGCCCCGTCGCGGGGCGCCCCATACATAGAAAGCGAGAACCCATGGCACTGACAGGAGCCCAGGTCAAGCAGCTTCGCAGCATGGCCCATCACCTCAACCCCGCCATCATCATCGGCAAGTCCGATATTAATGAGGGCACCGTCGAGCAGACGGTCGCCTATCTGGAGAAGCACGAGCTCGTTAAGTGCTCCGTGCTCGATGGCTCCAGTCTTTCCGCCCGCGAAGCCGCCGAAGAGCTCGCCAAGCGCTGCCACGCCGAGGTCGTCCAGGTCATCGGCCGCAAGTTCTCGCTGTATCGCGAGTCCTCGCGCAAGGATATCGAGAAGATCAAGCTCGTCTAAGAGCCAATGATCCGGCGAGCCAACACATAGCAAGCTTACGGGTGCCCAAGTACTTCGGGCGCCCGTTTTTTATCGCTCGACCAACACGCGATTGAGCCGCCCCTCCACCAAGCGCTCGTATAGACGCCGCGTCTCGGGCTCGGGCACGCCATTGACCTGCTCCCTCAGATGGTGCATATGTCCACTGTATAGCTCGACGATATCGCGCCGCCGCCCCGCCGCACTGTAGACACGCATGGCGCAGCGCACCATATCCTCACGCGCCGTTTCCTGTCGAAGCCCCGACTCCGCCAGCCAAATCGCCGACTGCAAATCGTTTTCTTCTAGAGCGGCATTTGCTCCCTTAATCATGCAATCGATGAACTTTGACTGCATAATGCGTCGCATACGCAAAAAGTAGGTGGGATTACAGCCATTGGGAACATACAGCGGTCCGGCATAAAGCTGCTCAATCTTAAGGCACAGCTCAACTAAATGGGGCCCGCGCGCACCCGTGCGATTTCCCAAAACCTCGCGGCTTATCTGGTCAAACAGCCGTACATCGGTCTTGACGTAGTCACTGTTGAGCCCAATGCATTCATTTTGGATGAGCACGCACGATTTGCCGTCCGGCGTCGGCCCCAAGGCCGAGCGCAGGCGTGATATCGTCGAGTACAAGTTGTTGCGGGCGCTATTGAACTCAGCATGGGGCCACAGTTCCATGGCCAGTGTCTCGCGGTCGACCAGCGCATCCATGCCCAGCGCAAGCCGTTCGGCGAGCGTTGCCGCTTTCTTGCGGCGCCACATCTTGTCCGTGATGGGAAACCCGTCGCGCTCGGCGCGAAACGCCCCAAACATGCGAATCTCGATATGTTCGATAGCATCGACGGCTTCAACCTCGCCAGCCTGAAACAGGCGCTCACCCTCCCCTTCCAGATCGTCACGCAGCGAGTACCGCGATAGCTCGCGCACGGGGAGTTTCTTACGAATTCTGGCCGCCGGCTCGCCCAGACAATGCATGGCAAGGCGTGCAAAGAGCCGATACGATGGGTCCAAAATCCCTGCACGGTTCATGGACATCCATGCCGCAAGATCGCTATCTCTGCCCGCGCAGGCCAAGTGCAGCGCCACCATCCAGGCCTCCGCGCCACCAACCTGCGTCTGGCTTATATCGAGCAGTTCCGCCTCCTCGCGCACCGAAACCATCGATGTATTGCGCAGATACGCCGCACGCTCCAGCAGCAACGCGTTGTCGCGCATGTACGCAATTGGCTCCTCAGCAAGTTTGAGTACCTGGACCGCGCGGAACTTCGCATTGACCGGCCGCCCTTCTGCCAGCGATTGCCAGCCTTCTAGCAGCAGGCCAAACAGCTGAATCTGGTTGTCGCGCATGCGTACGGCAAAGCGATCGAGCTCGTTGAACGCCGCATCGTCGGTTACCGGCAAGCCGGAAAGGAGCCGGCGCGCCGCCAGCACCATGCGCACCCAGATAGCCGGCGCCTTAAGCCCACGAACATCGAGCGCGTCCCGTACCAGCGCCATCTCGTCGTCGCGCTCGTCGATCCCCGCAAACGACCCATCGAAGAGCTCCACCAGCATGCTATCGGCCCGTATAAAAGTCCCCGCGATATCGAGCTCGCAGTCATAGGCCTTGCGCGTTTTGAGCTGCTGCAGAGCGCCGCCGTCATCTCCCCGTTCAGCCAACCAGTGCTTGACCCCGATATGTGCAAAGAGCATGTTGAGCGCCGTGTGTTCCGTCTCGATTTCCGGCACAGCAAGGTTCATGGGAAGCCCAAGCCCATTGTCCCCATAGCAAACTGCCGTAAGGGCCTGGGCAACCTTCCACGAAAAGGGGTCTATTTCACAGGCTGCCTGATCGCCCGCATGCTCAATGAGCGATGCCATACAGCGGGCGAGCTTTGTGTTGGACACGCTGACCGCCGCCAAGTAAACGCCGAGCGCCTCGGCAGGCGTTGGCTCTGGGGCGGGATCGTCGGCATCAATCGTACCCAACGCCGCCCGGCAGACATCGGCACCGTGCCCCGTCAGAGCAAGATCGACTCCATACTGCCCGGCGAGCTCAAGGACCACGCTACGGTCCAGAAAGGCGTCGGCTAGGTCCATCGCCGCATCACATCGACCTGCCTTGAGCAAAATTCGAGCTGCCCGTGGAACAAGCTCGGGACGGATCTCGGCCACCAACTTTCGCAGACGCAGGCGTCCGTTGTCCTCGGCGCCCAGGCACGTAAAGCTCCGGTCGGCGGGATCCAAGCCAAAGATCGGGTAATCGCGCACAAGGTAGGACTGGTCGATCATCGACAGCCTCACCCCGCAAGCCTCGAGTTCTGCAATATTGCCCTCGCCCATCAAGATCATGAGGCAGGCAACGCAGAACAGCGCATTATTATCGAGTGAAGCAAGATCGACAAGTGCCGCACCATACACGTTGACAATCTCGTTTTCGAGCAGACCGGCAACATCGCCCTGGCCATACAGACCCGCCTGCAAAGCCGAAACAAGCTCGGGCACACCCTGCGTGAGCTGGTAAAAGTCGAGCGATGTGCTAATCGAAAACGCCGATGCCCAAGCCGAATACTCATAGGCATGCACCTTGAGCATTTGCGCATTGATCTTAACTGAGTCACCCAGTCCATGAATCAACTGACGATTTGAAGGACGGCAGGAGATAAAGACCCCTACCCCCATAGCGCGCAGGCCGCGAATCCTGTCAATGAGGTCTTCGGTATCGCACTGATCGAGATTTGGCACATTATCAATCGCGACAAGGGAATGCGGCTTGTCTTTGAGCTCTTCGGTTACCACCTCGAGCTGCATAAACACCTCGCGCCCAATAGCGCGGTCGGCCTCGATAATCCGCACGGGACCTCGCGTCGGATCGCTTTTTACCTCTTGGGTGTACTGCAGCAGCACCGAGGTTTTCCCAAAGCCATCAGGCGCGTAGAGAACCACGATGCCGGCCTTTCGGCCCTTGGCGATAAGCTCATTCAGCAGACGCTCGCGTCGCACCATATAGCCTCCGCCCAGCGGCATCAGTTCGAGGTCGTCTATACTATCCAAATCGTTTACCATGCCTGCTCCTCTACTCGACCGTATGGACACCGTAACCGCAAGACCATACAAGCCGCACCATGAATAGAGCGGTTTTGTGTTTTAGGTTGTCTTTCGGTACGCAAGCGGCAAGTTTTTGTACAGCGAGGGCCGATTGTTATTAATCCCCCGACTAATCGGTCTTTGAGCAGGTAAATGTGCTTGTCGGCTTGTCCCATCCCAGTGGCAGTGTAACTCATATGAACATGGTTCACCCCTGTCATTCAACTCGCCTAGCACCCGCTACCGTCTGCGACCTTTTAGTGGCATTTTTGCATAGAATCTGGTATGGAATGAATCAAGCTGTTGGGCATTCGCCATCCGTCAAGCTTGCGGCAAGATTTTGGTCAAGCATACGACAAGGACAGCAAAAAGGCCCCCGCAAAGCGGAGGCCTTCGGCAAAGCTATGTCGAGGTGCAGGATTCGCGCTACTCGCAGAGCGAAAGGGCGGCCTCGTCGGCGACGACGACGCAGTTGGTGTGCAGCTGCAGGATCGAAGCCGGGCACTCGGGCGTAACCGGGCCATAGCACATGTCGCGCACGGCCTGAGCCTTGGCCTCGCCGTTGGCGACGACCAGAATCATGCGGGCATACATGATGGTCTGGGTGCCCATGGTGTAGGCCTGACGGGGCACGTCGTCAATGCTGTCGAACAGGCGGCTGTTGGCCTGGATGGTGCTCTCGGTGAGGTCGACGCAGTGCGTACCCTTGGAGAAGTGGTCGTCGGGCTCGTTGAAGCCGATGTGACCGTTGTTGCCAATGCCGAGCAGCTGCAGATCCGGATAACCGGCGGCAGAAACAATCTTGTCGTACTCGGAGCAGGCAGCGGCGGCGTCAGGGTTGGAACCATCGGGCACATGCGTGTTGTTCAGATCGATGTTGATGTGATCGAAGAAGTTCTCACGCATAAAGTAGTGATAGCTCTGGGGATCGTCGTGCGAAAGGCCACGATACTCGTCCAGGTTATAGGTGCTGACCTCAGAAAAGTCGACGTCGCCCTTCTCATACCAAGCGGCGAGCTGCTTGTAGGCGCCAATCGGGGTGGAGCCGGTGGCAAGACCCAACACGCAATCGGGCTTGAGGATGACCTGGGCCGAGATGATATTGGCAGCCTTACGGCTCATATCCTCGTAGTCTTTAGCTTTAATGATCTTCATTACGCGTCCTTTCTCGTACAAGAGAGGCAAGGCTCCCCTTACAAGCGCTTGCCCGCGGCCCGCGTCGGCCGCAACCAACGTGTGCGGCCACCAGGGCGAGGTCGCGTAATGTATGTGTCTCGTGTCTAGCCGCGTCGAGGCCCCTGCCCGTCCACGGTGACCCAAAGCCGTTTAGCTTCGGACAAATCCCATCTTGCCACGGAGGGCGCCCTCTTTCAAGGGCGCCCTCCGTAAACGTGTTTGAATTGTAGGCTAAAGGCCACGTGCACTTACTAACGCTCGCGAGCAACGATGAGCTGGTCCATCTCCTCGACATGCTCGCCAACGGAGCCCTTGATGCTCGAAAACTCGACAGAATTGCACACCAAGATGGGAACCGTCACATCGTAGCCCTCGGCCGCGATGGCCTCGCGATCGAACTCGATGAGCACGTCGCCCTTATGGACGACATCGCCCACCTGTGCGTGCACGGTAAAATGCTTGCCCTCGAGCTGAACAGTGTCCAGGCCAACGTGGATGAGCACGTCCAGGCCATCGACTGTGTTGAGCGCAACGGCATGTCCCGTGGGAAAAATAGCCTCGACCTTGGCATCGGCCGGCGCGATCACGCGCGTACCCGTTGGCTGAATCGCCACGCCTTGGCCCAAAAGACCGGTGGCAAACGTTTGGTCATTGACCTCGGACAGTGAAATAACGTCGCCCGAGATGGGAGCATCCAGCGTAAGGACTCGACCACGCATACCAAAAGACCTTAGGACTTTAGTGAACATGCTCCCCCTCGGACATACCAATCAACCAAATGAACTTTACCAGTTTACCACTTGGCAACCGTTTTTGACCATTAGGGAAGTTCGCGCTTGACAACCTCGACGATGTCGTCGACAACGCGCTGAGTGAGCTCGTGCGTCTCGGCCTCGGCCATAACGCGGACCAGCGGCTCGGTGCCACTCGGGCGCACCAGAATGCGTCCGCGGCCGTCAAGCTCCTTCTTGGCAGCAGCGACGGCATCCCAGATGGGCTGGCAGTCATCCAGACCGGCCTTGTTGTCGGAATGCACGTTGACGAGCACCTGCGGGTACTTCTTCATAATGCCGGCAAGGTCGGTGAGGGTGCGGCCAGTGCGCTTGAGCACGGCCAGCAGCTGCAGGGCCGTCACCAGGCCGTCGCCGGTGGTGTTGTGCTCCAGGAAGATGATGTGGCCGGACTGCTCGCCGCCGATGACGGCACCGTCCGCGAGCATGCGCTCCAAAACGTAGCGGTCGCCCACGGCGGTCTGGACCATCTCGAAGCCCTGCTCCTTCATAGCGATGGAGAAGCCCAGATTGCACATGACGGTCGAGACAATCTCGGAGTTGGCGAGCTTGCCACGAGCGGCGAGGTCGGAGCCGCAGATGGCCAGGATGTAGTCACCGTCGATCTCGTTGCCCTCGCTGTCGACGAAGAGCACGCGGTCGGCATCGCCATCGTGGGCCAGGCCAATGTCGGCGTGGGTACGCAGGACAAGCTCGCGCAGGGGCTCAAGATGGGTGGAGCCGCACTCGACGTTGATGTCGGTGCCGCAATAGTCGGTGTTGATGGCATGGACCGTGGCGCCCAGGCGCTGCAGCGCGGCGGGCGTGGTCTGGCAAGAGGCGCCGTGACCGCAGTCGACGGCAACAACCAGGCCGTCGAGCCTCAGGCCGTCGAGCGTATCGATGGCATGGTCGACGTATGCCTTGCGAGCGTCCTTCATCTTGATGATGTGGCCCACACCGGCGCCAGTCGGCAGCGTGTCGGCAGCCATGGCCTCCTCGGACATGACCCAGGCGCTGATCTCTTCCTCGACGGCGTCGGGAAGCTTCATGCCCTTGCGGCTAAAGAACTTGATGCCGTTGAACTCCGGCGGATTATGCGAAGCGGAGATGACGATGCCGCCGTCGAGCTCGTTCTGAACGGTGAGCAGTGCCACGGCCGGCGTAGGGATAACGCCACAGCAGTGCGGACGGCCGCCCTCGGCCATGATACCGGCGGTCAGAGCGCTCTCGAGCATGGTGCCCGAAAGACGCGTGTCGCGACCGATGCAGATATCCGGACCAAGGAACTTGGTCGCCGCGCGGCCCAGGCGAAACGCGAGATCGCACGAGAGGTCGGCATTGGCGACGCCACGGACGCCGTCGGTACCGAAAATGTTCTGGGGCATAGGATTGCTCCTTCCCTAGCGGGCGATATGCAACCGCCCACCCTAGTCGAAAAAGAAAAGCGGGACCCGCCGAGGAATCGGCAGGCCCCGCTTGTACATTGTATCTCGTAAGGAGATAAAACCTTAGCGCTTGGAGAACTGGGGAGCGCGGCGGGCCTTCTTGAGGCCGTACTTCTTGCGCTCGACCACGCGAGCATCGCGCGTAAGGAAACCGGCCTTCTTGAGGTCAGCACGGTAGTCGCCAGCGTTCAGAAGAGCGCGAGCGATGCCCAGGCGCAGAGCGCCGGACTGACCGGAGATGCCGCCGCCATCGCACAGAGCGATAACGTCGAACTGACCGGCGGTGTCGGTCACCTTGAAGGGAGCAAGGGCGTTCTCAACGAGCTGATGACGGCCGAAATACTGCTCGGCGTCACGCTTGTTGATGGTCACCTTGCCGGTGCCGGGGACGAGACGGACGCGGGCGACGGCGTTCTTACGACGGCCGGTACCCTGGTAGACAACGGTGTTCTCAGCCATCTTTAAGCCTCCAGCTCAATCTTCGTGGGGTTCTGGCCAGCATGCGGATGCTCGGCACCAGCGTAGACCTTAAGCTTGGTCATCTGGGCACGGCCGAGGGTGGTCTTGGGCAGCATACCGCGAACGGCGCGCTCGATGACCTTCTCCGGGTGCTTCTCCATAGCCTGGCGGAAGCTCTCAGCCTTGAGGCCGCCGTTGTAGCCGCTGTGGCGATAATAGGTCTTCGTGTCGGCCTTGTTACCGGTAAGCTGGACCTTATCGGCGTTGATGACGACAACGAAGTCGCCGCAGTCGCTGTTGGGCGTGAACTGGGGCTTGTTCTTACCGCGCAGGATCATTGCGATCTGGGTGGCAAGACGGCCCAGGACAGCACCATCGGCGTCGACGAGAACCCAGTTGCGCTGGACCTCGCCCTGCTTGGCGTAGTGAGTCGATTTCGAAATCACTTAGACTCCTCCATGTACAGTACGTGTTGTTACAGAGATTCACGGGGCTCTGCAAGTAACCCGTCCATATTACCCCGCTCGCCGCCCGAGTCAACAGGTATTTTGGCTCCGACCAGAGTTTCTGCACATGTCGTCCACGGGCCGTAGTGTTGCGGCGCTAGCGCTCAACAAACTCCTGGATTTCCGCGAGCAGGCGCTTTGCCTCCTGACGGCCCTGGATATACAGGTCGAGGAGCTTTGCCGAATCGTGCTCGACATGGCCGACCTCGACCGGCTTTTGCGGAGCGACGACCAACGCACGGCCCTCGCGCTCATACTTCCACAGGTGCATGCGCTGGATGTTGTAACGGTCGTGGCGTGTCTCGATAGCCTCGAGCAGATAGGGGTAGTCGGCATAACGCGCACGCGCGGCCGGCAAAAACTCGTAGGGCTTTTTCTCATACGAACGGTCCTGCGTGACGATGACGACCGCACGGTCGAAGCCCGCCTCCTCCAGCACGTGCTCGATGGGGACCGAATCGGCCACGCCGCCGTCGACGTATTTGTGCCCGTCAATCTCGACCGGCGGCGTCACCAGCGGCAGCGACGTCGAGGCGCGCACGGCATCGAGGTCAAGCACGGCGCTTTTGACCGGGAGATACGTGGCGGTTCCAAAGAGCATGTCCGTCGCGACGGCGAACATCTCGATGGGGTTCGCGTCGAACGTCTCGCTGTCAAAGGGATCCAGGCGGTCCTGGACATCGTTGAAGATGAAGTCGTAACCCACAATGGAGCCCGTGGACGCAAACGATGCGGCGCCCATGAAGCGGCTATCGTTGCAGAAAGCCAGGTTGATGCGGTTGGCACGGCCGATCTGGTGCGACTTGTAGTTCACGCCGTTGAGGGCGCCGGCCGATACGCCATATACCGCCGGAATCTCGACGCCGGCCTCCATGAGAACGTCGAGCACGCCCGCAGTAAACTGCCCGCGAAAACTACCGCCCTCCAGGACGAGCGCGACCTTGCCGGCGTTCTTTGCCTTATCTTCTGCAGTCATGTTGACCTCCTGCGATTGCGTTTTGGCTTTCTTCTACCCAGTTTTGGGATGGCGAGCGCGCAGGTTTTGGAGCAGAGTTCGATTCTCCGCGGTACGGGGGGATCCGCTGATGCTGGGCGAGGCCAGCTGAGATTCGATAAACATCGCATCCGTTTTGAGTCGGAAGTTTGCGCGGAGAATCCGCGTATTTGCTTCGCAAATCCGCACCGGCTTCGGTCGGCTGCCGCCGCCCTCGCCCGCGGGCTAAAAACGCTTACGCGTTTTCTTTACGCCCGCGCCCTGCGCAGAGTTCGATTCTCCGCGGTGCGGACTAGAAATAAAAAGGCAGGTAGATACGAATATCTACCTGCCTGTTGCTTATGGTGGAGGCGCGGAGAATCGAACTCCGGTCCACGAAAGCCCCCTGATTGGCATCTCCAAGCTCAGTCGCTGGTTTAGTCTCGGACGCTTTGCGCGCAGCGACACGCTCGCGGCATCCCAACCGGTTCGGTCTTAGCCCGCGCCATACCGATTACGTGCGCGGGAGCATTCCCCTAAAATGACGTCGCGCCGGTGTCGGGGAAATCACCGGGTTGACGCGCCACTATAAACTAAGCAGCGAGAGCCATAGGCTCAAAAGAAGAGTTGTTGTCAATTCAATTTGACGGTACCCCTGTTTAACGAGGCGAGGAGACCTCGGCTTGCTTCCTCTCTCAGGGCTATCGTGTCGAAACCAGTCGCCCCCGAATGTTGGGAAAGTCTGGATGGTATCGGGTCTGCAAACACCCGATAACCGTCGACTTTTCAAGGAACACGCGGGGTGAACCCCGCTCGTGGATAGCTATCTTACCACGTTCTAAAGGTAGACAGCTGTTCTATGCACGAGCTGTGAAGACCCCAATGTGCGCTGCGCTTCACACTTTTGCTACCGATCGCATCACGTATATTTTCGCCAGGCAAAATTGACCCGTCGAAAGGACCGTTATGGATACCAAGCAGCAACTCGTCAATGCCCTCGCAGGCCTGGGCTCAACCATTACCGAAGCTATGGATGTCATCGAAGGCTTTGTTCCCTGCGGACATCCCGCCCTCACGGTATCGAACGCACTCGTCGCGCTGGACGCTGACGATGATGCAGCTCTCGCCCAGCAGCTTGCGACCGTCGAGGGCTTTATCGACCACGTGAGCGAAAACCGCGGCGTGACCGCCTACCACGGCGTCGAGGTCGAGCTCGCGGGTCCCAAAGCCGATCTGCTCGCAGCAATCCGCGAGGTAGGCGCCCTTATGCAGACCGCAGGCGTCAAGAACACCCAGGTCAACGAGTGGGTCTACCGCAGCCTGGCAGCACTAAACGATTCCGACGAAAAGGCTGCCGAGCAGCTCGCAGAAAGTCCCGCCATCAAGGCCGAGCTTTTGTAAATAGCAGACGCGGGTCCCTTGGCGCATCGTCGTCCAAGAGGCCCGCAAACAGTTTGCGTCAACCGATAGCCGCGCGGGCGCGTTCGGCCAAAGCAAGAATCGGCATCATTTGACGCGGGGTCTTTGCTGCAAGATCGGCATGTTCGAGCAGCTTGCGATCGTTGGTCACCAAGTAATCGACCTGCGCGCGCTTGCACGCGGCGAGCACCAAGTTGTCTTCGTAATCGCGATGGAGCACTAAGTATTTGTCGGCCAGCCAAAGGTCCGACGCATCTGCACCCACGGCCGTGGCGTTTTCGGTCATGTTCCGAACAAACGCCAACGTCGCATCGCCAATTGCACGGGCAGACGCCTCGTCGAGCACTCCCCCGCTGGCAAGAACGCTACGCTTCAGCTCGTGTTGGACAACGTACAGCACGTCCTTGACGATATTCACCGGAAAGAGCAGCAACGCCCCCGTCTCCGTCGCCTGCCCAATAAACGCACGCGCGGCAAGCGACTCGGCATGGTCGACGCAAAACGAATCGACCCATACGTTGGCGTCCACCATTATTTTGAGGGGAGCCCCACTCACTGGATCATCCCCTTTTGGCGATAATGCTCATCCATGGCTTCGGAATAGATTGTGTCCCAACCGCGATCGTCGGATACGGGCGACACAGCGATGCCCAAGTCCGCGTAAAGCTGATCAGCCGCCGCCCAGGATGCGGCAAACGGAGAATCCAGCGCGGCACCCCGCTGCCGGTCGTTAACGGCCTCAAGGATTTCCTCACACGAACCGCCGCCCTGCGCAACCTTGGCCACGACTTTTTTAATAAGGTCGGGCAGCGTTCCACCCGAAAGCCGCAGCGCCTCCTCGGCACGGTTCTTGACTTGGCGATCCACGCGAACGTTCACCTGCGCCATACTGCCAGCAACGCTCATATTGATCACGCTCCTTCCGCCTGCTATCACTGCTAGCACCACTATAAACAGCTGATAGCACACGGTCAAACACAAAAAAGCCTGCATCCGGACGACGGCAGTGCCGCCCGGGTGCAGGCCATAAACTCAAGCAAAAGTGTTAGCGTAGATAGGCCTTCGCGTTGCTCAGGCTGTAGGCGATCGTTGAGCCGTTGTGCAGCAGCGATGACGTCTGCGGGGTGATCATGCCGGTAATACCCAATGCCAACAGCGCCGAGTTGGTGAGCATCACCTTGGAATACGAACTCGTCAGACGGTCGATGAGCCCCTGGCTCATGCGGCGCAGGCGCACGATCGCGGCAAGATCCGTATCGGTCAGGATGATGTCGGCGACCTCCTTGGCGATGTCGCTCCCGCCGCCCATGGCCAGCCCCACGTCGGCCAAACCGAGCGCCGGCGAATCGTTAACGCCGTCGCCCACCATGGCAACGTGGCGCCCCTCGCGCTTAATCCGCTCCACATAGGCGTACTTGTCCTCGGGCAGCAGCTCGGCCTTAAACTCGTCGACACCCGCCTCGCGCGCAATGCGCTCGGCCGTGCGCTCCGAGTCGCCCGTGAGCATGACCACGTGCTTAACGCCCAACGCGTGCAAGTCGGCGATGGCCTCGCGGACCCCGGGCTTAAGCGGGTCCTCGATACCGAGCACACCGACGACCGTGCCGTCGACCGCCAGGTACAGCGGCGACAGGCCCTGCATCTGGGACTCGATTTGCTCCTTAATGTCGGACTCGAGCTGCGCGCTCTCGTCCTCAAACACAAAGTGTGCCGAGCCGATGATGGCGCGACGTCCCTCGATGGACGAAGCGATGCCGTGCGCCACAATATACTCGACAGCAGCGTGACGCTCGCGGTGCTCGAGCCCACGCTCGTGAGCAGCGTTGACCACGGCACGCGCCACCGGATGCGGGAAATGCTCCTCCAAGCAAGCGGAAAGGCGCAGGACCTCGTCCTCGCTCCAGCCATCGGTGGTGAGCACGCAGGCAAGACGTGGCTGCGCCTCGGTCAGCGTGCCGGTCTTATCAAACACAATGGTATCGGCCTTGGCAAACGACTCAAAGTACTTCGCGCCCTTGACCATAACACCCATCTTGGCAGCATCGCTCATGGCGGTCATGACGGCGACGGAGCCCGTGAGCTTGAGTGCGCACGAGTAGTCGACCATCAGCGCCGCTGAGGTCTTGATGAGGCTGCGGGTGGTAAGCGCAACCAGGCCCGCAAGCAGGAAGTTCCACGGGACGATCTTATTGGCAAGGTCCTCCATATGCGACTGGCCCTCGGACTTGAGCGAGTCGGCCGTCTGCACGAGCGAGACGATCGAGCGGAGCTTGGTCTGAGCCGTATTGGCGCGCACGCGCACCAAGATGCTGCCGTCCTCCACGACGGTTCCGGCGAACACGTCGTCGCCCACGCTGCGCTCGACGGCCAGCGGCTCGCCGGTCAGGGTCGCCTGGTTGACCATGGCGCTCCCCTGCTCAACCACACCGTCAATGCAGATGGACATGCCAGTGCGCACGGCGACCAGATCGCCGGGCTCAAGCTCGGTCGCGGCAACGCTCACCTCGGTGTCGCCGACGACCTTTTGCGCCTTGTCGGGCACATCGAGCAGAGAGTTGATGAGCTCGTTTTCGCTCATGGCGCGGGTGTAGTCCTCGAGCAGCTCGCCCACGTTGAGCAGGAACATTGTCTGGCCCGCGGTGTCGACATCACGCTTGACGAACGAAATGCCGATGGCCGAAGCGTCGAGCACAGGAACGGTCAGGCGCGGCTGCGCCAGCTCATGAAGGGCGGCGCGCAAAAATGCCATGTAACCGGCCACGACAAACACCGCACGCAGAGGCGTAGGCAGGAACCAGCGGCGCGCGTAGTGGGCACCGATAAGTGTGGCAAGATCCATGACGAGCTTGTGCTTGCGTGGCTCAAGCTGCATCACGTAACCCGTCTTTGTGTCGGCAATGGCCTGGGCATCGAGAGCGCCCAAGGCGTCGAGCACGCTCGCGCGGCGCGGCTCGTCGTACTCCAGCGCCATCTGGCCAATACGGCCATAAACGCGTACCTTGTGCACGCCGTCGATATCGCCGCTGAGCTTAAGAAGTGCATCGAGATCGCTCTCTGGCACAGGACCCGCCAATTGAAGACGGGTCCTGCCGGGGATCTCGCTAATAACCGAGAATCTCATAGTTTGTGCCTGGGAGCGTTACTCGGCTGCCTCGTCAGCAGCGGCCTCGCTCTGGGTGATGTAGGCAGCCTCGGCAACCATGTCATCGACATTGGCCTTGGCTTGCTCGACCATGTCCTGGTAGCAGTTCTTGACGCGCATACCGCACGCGATGCCCTGCACGCAGGCGTTCTTTACCGGAGCGCTGGTGAGCAGCTTGATGCCGGCCGTACCAAGCAGAAAACCGCCACCGACAAGCAGGGTGTTAAACGTCGACTTCTTCATGTTGCTTCTCCCTTTTGCCGCACAAGCGCGGCATGGTGCCTTAGCACCCGAGTTCATTAGTTTGCTCGAGCACGCTTTTGAAAATAGTTTAGTATAACTATTTGGTCAACAATGGCTAACTTTTTGGAAACTATGGGGATGAACTCAATATGACAAAGGGATTGTCCCTTTGTCACATTCCTACAGCTGCCAGGCAGCCGCTTCCTTTTGCAGCGCAACCATGCGGGCGAATTCTCCACCTGCCGCCTTGAGCTGCGCCGGAGTGCCCTGCTCGGCAACCACACCATCCTTGAGTACAACGATTTTGTCGGCATTTTCCACCGTACGCATACGGTGGGCGATCACGATTACCGTCTTGCCTGCGAGCAGGCGGGAGAGCGCCTGCTGCACCACGGTCTCGTTCTCCACATCCAAACTCGCCGTCGCCTCGTCCAGCAACACGATCGGCGCGTCTTTGAGCAGCGCGCGGGCGATGGAGATGCGCTGGCGCTCGCCGCCGGACAGCTTGGAGCCATTCTCGCCGATCATGGTGTCATAGCCCTGCGGCATGCGGCTCACAAACTCGTCGCAGTTGGCGGCACGCGCGGCAGCAAGCACTTCCTCATCGGTGGCATCGCGACGTCCAAGACGGATGTTTCCCATCACCGTGTCGTCAAAGAGTAGCACGTCTTGGAACACAATAGCGTAGTCGCGCAGCAGCACCTCGGGATCAACGCTCGCAACATCCACGCCACCCACGGTGACCGTGCCTTCGGTAGCATCCCAAAAGCGCGCGGCCAGGCGGCTCACCGTAGACTTACCGGAACCCGAAGGACCGACCAGTGCCGTGACCTCGCCTTCCTTGGCGGTAAAGCTCACATCGGTCAAAACCTTCTCGCCGGCGCGTCCGTCGCTGCCCGCACCATAGCCAAATGCCACGTGATCGAACACCACGTCATGACCCACGGGTTCAAACTGCTCGCTGCCCCGCGCCACGGGCTCCTCCATGATGGAGCGTATGCGCTTGGCCGACGACTCGGCGGCAAACAGCTCGGACATCAGCATCAGTGCCTGATCGAAGGGCGCATAGATGCGGCTCACCATGAGCAGGAAGGCAAACATCACCAAAAAGTCGACCTGGCCGGAGGCGACCATCGCAGCGCCCGTGACCAACGTGGTGGCAATCCCCAGGCGCAGGATGGCAAAGGCGGAGTTGACCAAAAGCCCATTGGCGAGCTCGCCCTTGGTGGTCTCGCGCTCCTCGGCATCGATCACGGCGTTGAGCCCCTCAAGATAATGAGCCTCCTGGTTGGTGGCGCGGATCTCGCGCACGCAGTCGAGCGTCTCCTGGATCGCCTCGGTAACCTTGACCTTCTCGGCACGCACATGGTCGAACACCGGGGTCATGGGGCCGCGTGTCAGATACAGCACGGCAAAGGCCACGGGCACGCTCCAAAACGCCGCGATCGCCAGCTGCCAGCAAAAGAACAGCGACGCCACGAACACAATGGCGCTTGCGATGATGGCACCCCAAAGCTCTCCCAACACGTGGCTGTAGGCGTGCTCCATGGCCTGGACGTCGCCCATGATGGTCTCGGTTAAATCGGCCAGATCACGACAACCAAAAAACGACAGCGGCAGTTTGCGCAAGCGCTCGGCAATCTCCATACGCTGCTTGCCGCACTCCTCGTAAAAGATGCAGTAGGTGTAGTAATACTGCTGCCAGTTAGAGGCAAAGAGCAACACAAAAAAGACCAGGAGGCCGCCCACAATCGGCAGGGCATCCGGCAGGTCGGCGCCGATGGCGAGATGTTCGACAAAACCGGCCATGACCGGGAACAATAAGCCCATGCCGGTCATGGTAATGAGATTAGTGAGCGTGGTCCAGAAAATGCCACGTTTTACGCCGGCGACGCCTTTATCGGATAGGAAATACTTCTTTTGGAATGAGGCGAACATTTAGGCCTCGCCTCCCTTCGCAACGGCGATATCTGCGGTCGCTGCAGTGATTTTCCAGCTCGCGGCCTGCTCGTATTCGGCCCACATCTTGGCATATAGACCCTTTTGGGACAGCAACTCGGCGTGGGTACCCGACTCCTGCACGCTGCCCTGGTTGAGCACCACGATTTGGTCTGCACCCACTACAGTCGAGAGTCGGTGCGCAATCATAATGACCGTGCGACCCGCCGCCAGCTTGCTAAAGGCGCGTTGGATGAGTGCCTCGTTCTCGGGATCGGCAAACGCCGTGGCCTCATCGAGCACCACGATAGGCGCGTCTTTAAGGATCGCGCGGGCGAGTGCCACACGCTGGACCTCGCCGCCCGAAAGATATGCCCCGCCGGCACCGAGCATGGTATTGATGCCCTGTGGGAGCTTGGCCACAATGTCGTCGCACTGAGCTGCGGAGAGGGCCAAACGCACCTCGTCGTCAGTGGCCGTTGGCTTGGAGGCGCGCACGTTATCGGCAAGTGTTTGCCGGAACAGCTGGTTGGTCTGGAACACGAAGGCGACCTGGTCCATAAGCTCGTGCGGATCCATATCGCGAACGTCCACACCGCCTACGAGCACTCGACCCGAGGAGACATCCCAAAAACGCGGAATCAGGCTTGCGCAGGTTGACTTACCGCCACCCGAGGGACCCACCAGGGCGAGGGTGCTACCAGCGGGAACGCTGAAACTCACATGGCTAACGGCAGGTGCTTCGGCACCTTCGTACGTAAAGCTCACGTCCTCAAAGCGCACATCGCTACCGGCGGAGTGCTTGGGCTGGGCAGGCACGGAGAGCTGTTTGGAACCCATGACGCTTCGAATACGAGCCAGCGAATCGGCACTCATCTGAGAGGCCTCGCCCACAAACATGAGCTTGGTCATGGCCGTCGGCACCACGGCCGAAAAAATCGCGTAAAACGTGAAGTTGGTCATAAAGCGTGCAAAGTCCGTCTCGCCCGGCGCCAACAGCAACGCCACGGGCAAAAGGAATGCCACAAGACCATTGAGCGCGGTAAGGTTGAGCACCTGTGGACCTCGGCAGAACGTGCCCGCATAGCTTTGCGCCATGTCGGCGTATTCGGCGATCGCATCGTGGAAGGCCTTAAAGGAGTAGACCGTCTGCTGGAATACCTTGACCACGGGGATACCGCGTACGTATTCGGTGCCGGTCTTGTTCATCTTGACCAGCGCGCCCATGTAGGCCTTCATAAACTCGCCGCCCTTGCCGCCCATCATGGCGGCCATGGCGCCAAGCGAAACGACGACCGAGATAAGGCATGCCGCGCCCAAGCGCCAATCGAGGGCGAAAAGCAGCACGAGCAGACCTGCGACCATGGCGGTGGCGCCGGCGATATCGGGCAGCATGTGCGCGAGCAGTGTCTCGGTTGAGGCGGCGCATCCGTCTACGATACGGCGCAGCTCACCGGTGGCGTGCGTGTCAAAGTAGCCGAGCGGCAGCTTAAGCAGATGCTCGCTCGTAGCCTTGCGGATATTGGACGCGCAACGAAACGCGGATAGGTGCGTGCACATGAGCCCCACGAAATAAGCTACGATGCTTGCCAGGGCAAAACCCACGGCCCACCAGCCATACATCGCGATATCGCAGGCTTCGCTCCAGTTAGGTGCCACGGCGATCAGATTGCGTGCGACAAGCCAAATGCACACGAACGGGCCAAAGCTCAGCAGCTGCGAGAGCGCCGAGAGCGCCATGCCCAAATACGTTAGGAATTTGCGGTCACCAGCATATGCAAGCAGCTCGCCGATACCGCCGCCTTCCTTTTTTGATTCCTTTGCCATGAGATTCCTTTCTAACGGCTTGAGAGTTAATCATAACAAACTTATCATTGATATGTTAGCCAAGGCACACAATCGAGCCAGGCATGGACGTTTCCGCAAAGGAAGGGGACGCTTTCGAAAATGCATCGGGCAGCGACCGACATAACCGAGCTCTACGCACCGCAATTTGAGCAGTTTGGCCTGGAGCTTACCGGCAAGGGCGCCGTCTTTACCGGCGAGGTGGCAAACGACCGGGCGCACGGCCGCGCATGGATCATGACTCTCTCCCCCACCTGCATCGTCATGGAGCATTTCATCACCCCGACGCACGATATGTGCCTGGCTGAATTCACACCCGAGCCATACGCCTGCGTGAGCGAGGTCAGCGCGCCCACACTTACATGCATGCCCGAGGCTGGTATAACGCCTGCGAACCTTAAACCCTTGCATGGACCGTGGCCAAACAATGCCGTTTGCAGCTTTATCCAAGATAACTGTGGCGAGGAATTAAGCCCGCTGCTTGCGGGGCGGCTCTATCACTCGCGCTCGGTGCTCTTTTTGCCTGGATATTTTGACGAACTGGAGCACCGCTATCCCACCGAGTTCGCGGGAACCTTTGAGGCGTTTGCCGAGCCCTGGCAAGAGGAAGCGACGTCTGCCATCTGCCACACGCTGTGCCGGATTAACGAGGACCGCGCCCGCACCGTAGGCGGACACGTCTATATGCAGGGCATCGTGGAGACCATGGTCGCGGAGCTCGCCTGTTCGCGCGCGGCCCACAAGCAGGCGCGGCAGGCGGCAGACACACGCGTCAGCATAACCATTGCCGAAGAAGCAACGGCAATGATTGAGCGCGCGCTCGACACAGGCAGACGTGTGGGTATCAACGAGGTGGCCGAGAGGCTCTACACAAGCCGCTCCAAACTATGCGCCACCTTTAAGGCCCAAACTGGCGAGTCCCTGGGCGCCTACATGCGCAGGCGCCGTATGGAGCGAGCACAGGACCTTTTGGCCGATAGCGCGCTCACGATAGCGCAGGTGGCAGAGCGTCTAGGCTACCCTCAGCAGGCCGCCTTCGCCCAAGCCTTCAAACAACACACCGGCATGACACCCACGGCTTGGCGAAGCAAGCATCGCTAAGGCCCAAGCTCCCTGGCCGTAACGGAGCGATTAATTAGCCGCCGCCCGTCAGCTCACCCAGGATCTAAACGTCAAGATATGCACAATCAAGCGCCTTTTTGATAAGAGGGACAGATCGATCAGCCAAATACAACGGAATGTTGAGCACCCCGTCGTCGAGCTTTAGGTTCTTAAGTGAGTAGCGGACCCTCAATGGAGTCGTCTCCGCATGCTTGTCGGCATAGTACTTAAGGCTCTTGGAATGAACGACCTCTCCCGATTTGACCTCGACGGGAACGATTTCGTTTCCGACTTGAATCAAAAAATCGACTTCGTGCTTCGGCTTCTCGTTTGTCCAATAACGCGGAGCAGCATCTAACTGTGAAAGTAATGCCTGAAGCACATAGTTCTCGGCGAACGAACCTTTGAACTCCGAAAATAGCGCATCCGAGATGGCAAAAGCGGACGCATCCAGCCTTGCCATGCGGCGCAGCAAGCCGACATCAAGACAGTAGACCTTAAATGCCTTGAGGTCATCGTACGCAGAGAGCGGCACACCACCAGCAGCATTAAGGCGAACCGCCGTGATGAGCCCAGCATCGGCAAGCCATTCCAGAGCATCCTCGTATTCTCGAGCACGAGCCCCCTCGCGCACCGCACCCCAAACGAACTTTTTGTTCTCGCGCGCCAACTGAGCTGGAATCGAGTTCCATATTTGCGAAAGCTTGGCGAACTGCGCACGGCCACCATGCTTGGCAAAATCGCGCTCGTAGGAATCCAAGAGATCAGACAACACCTTATCGACCTGAACGATATCGCCCGTCTCCACCCACCGGCCAAGAGCCTCTGGCATGCCGCCGCATGCAAAATAACGACGAAGATGCTCGACGAGACGGACATGGAAGAAATCGGGCACTGTCTCGATCTGATCCAGGCCGCCAAGGTATTCGTCGTAGTTTGCAGCGCCCTCGGCTTTCAGAAACTCGGAAAAGCTCATAGGGCGCATCTCCATGAACTCGACCTTTCCCACCGGAAAAGCGCTGGTCTCACGGGACAAGCGAACGCCCAACAAAGACCCTGCGCATGCGACGTGATACTCGGGGGCCTCGTCACAGAAGTATTTAAGGGCACCGACTGCAGAAGGACAATCCTGGATCTCATCAATAATAAGCAGCGTCTCGCCAGGATCGATAGGCTGTCCAAGCGCCAGGGAAAGATTTGAGATGATCCGTCGAGGATCGCGCGTACCTTCGAAAAACTGAGCGTACTCGCTCTGTACCCCAGGTGACGGCTCCTCGAGCGTCAGATACACATAATTGATGTACGAGGTTCGGCCGAACTCCTTAAGCGCCCACGTCTTTCCAACCTGGCGCGCCCCCTTAAGGATAAGAGGCTTACGATATTCTGACGCTTTCCAAGCGTTAAGCTTGGCAATGATATCTCGCTGCATGGCCGAACCTCCCGCAAAGAAACTTCCGTAAACGTGATATTTCCCACATTTTACCCTAGGTAAAACGTGACATTTATCACATTTACAGAAGTTTTAAGCTCATTTCTCCACACTTTCATCACATTGAAAAGGCGGAGGCGCCAGTGGCGCCTCCGTCGTGAGTCAGGACTGTTCGAAATTGAGGGGCAAGGCCCTGCGCCCGGCCCCTCGGTTCCCGTTTACGAGAGCGACGTTCTCAGCAACTCGTTGAAGAGCTTCGGGTTGCCCTTGCCGCGGCTCGCCTTCATGCACTGGCCCACCAAAAAGCCGATGACCTTCTGGTTGCCGTCGCGGTACTGCTGCGCCTGCTCGGCGCAGTTTGCCAGCACCTCGTCCACGATCGGTTGCAGCGCACCGGCATCGCTCACCTGGCGCATGCCGCGCTCGTCGACGATCTTGTTGGGGTCGTCGCCGGTCTGGGCCATGGCCTCAAAGACCTCGTGCGCCTGGTTGGAGCTGATGGCGTCGGTCGCCAGCAGCTTGGCAAGTGCGGCCACCTGAGCCGGCGCGATGCCGGACTCGGCGAGCGACACACCCGCGCCCTTAAGGTAGGCGATCATCTCGTTGACCAGCAGGTTCGCGACCGTCTGGGCCTCCTTACCGGCCATACCGGCAGCGGCCGCCTCAAAGAACTCGGCGAACTCGGGATCGCCGGCGATCTGCTCGGCGTCTGCCGCCTTAATGCCAAAATCTGCCTCAAAGCGGGCGCGCTTGGCATCGGGCAGCTCGGGGATCTCGCCACGGCAGCGGTCGATAAACTCGTCGTCCAGATCGAACGGCGCCAGGTCGGGATCGGGGAACAGGCGATAGTCGTCGGCCGTCTCCTTCACGCGCATGACCACGGTGCGCTTGCGGCTGGGCTCCCAGTGGCGAGTCTCCTGATAGATGATGCCGCCCTCCTCGAGCACCTCGGCCTGGCGGCAAATCTCGTAGGCAAGGCCGTCATGCAGGCTCTTAAACGAGTTGAGGTTCTTGAGCTCGGTCTTGGTGCCCAGCTTGGTCTCGCCGCGGCGGCGCAGCGACACGTTGCCGTCGCAGCGCATGGAACCCTTCTCCATGGAGCAGTCGGAAATGCCCAACGTCACAAAGATGCGACGGAGCTTTTCCATAAACAGGCGAGCCTCCTCGGGCGTGCGCAGATCGGGCTCAGTCACGAGCTCAATCAAAGGCGTGCCGCAGCGGTTGTAGTCGACGAGCGACTCGGCCGCGGCGGCAATGCGGCCCTCGGCGCCACCCACGTGCACCATCTTGGCGGCGTCCTCCTCCATGTGGATGCGCAGAATGCGAATGGGCACCGTGTACGAACCGTCCTCGCGGCGCTCGGGCATCTGCAGGTTGGACGCGTCGTAGCTGGCCAGATGACCGGCACGCTGATTGCCTTCGCGCATGGTCGACGTCATGGACGTGGACAGGCCCTCGGCGTTGGTCGAAGCGCTCGCCAGGCTCTGGGCCTCGGCCTCGCCAAACGCGCAGTCGGGGCGCTCGGCGGCACCGCGACCGGTCACGTCCAGGTCCAGATGGCCATACATGGCAAAGGCAACCGGACCCTGCGTGGTCTGGAAGTTCTTGGCCATATCGGGATAGAAGTAGTGCTTGCGGTAGAACATCGAGTGGCGCTGGATCTCGCAGTTGGTGGCGAGGCCGGCCTTGACGATGCTCTCGATGGCGCGCTTGTTGGGCACCGGCAGGGCGCCGGGCAGGCCCAGGCACACCGGGCACACGTTGGCGTTGGGCTCATCATCGTGGCTGAGCTTGCAGTTGCAGAACATCTTGGTATCGAGTGCGGTGAGCTCGGTATGGATCTCCAGGCCGATCACGGCCTCCCAATCCTGCAGGACCTCGGAAAGCTCCTTCATTACAGCTCGCCTCCCTTCCCGGCAAAATCGGGCGCGACGGAAAGCGCGGGCGCACCCGTAGCGGCATCGGCAAAGCCGCGCTCAAGGGCGCGGGCAAACGTGAGCAGCTGACGGTCCTTAAAGGCCGGACCCACCAGCTGGGCAGAAACGGGCAGCTTGCTGTCCTCGCCCAGGCCCAGCGGCACCGAGATTCCGCCGTTGCCGCAAATGTTGAGCGAGATGGTGTACAGGTCCGAAAGGTACATCTGCGTGGGGTCGCTGATCTCGCCAAACTTAAAGGCCGTGCGGGGCGAGGCGGGCATGAGGATGGTGTCCACCTTGGCATACGCGGCGTCGTAGTCCTGCGTGATGAGCGTGCGGGCCTTTTGCGCGGCGTAGTAGTACTTGTCGTATACGCCCGAGCTCAGCAGGTAGGCGCCGAGCATCTGACGGCGCTTGGCCTCGGCACCAAAGCCGTGAGCGCGGCTGAGCGAGCTCTGGTCGGACAGGTTGGCGCAGCCCTCCTCCTGGTAGCCGTAGCGAATGCCGTCGAAGCGAGCCAAGTTGGAGAACGCCTCGGCCGGCCCGATGACGTAGTAGGCGGCGATGGCGGCGTCCAGGTGCGGCAGGTCAACCTCGACCAGCTCGGCGCCCTGGTTCTGCAGCTCCTGGGCGGCGCGCTGAACAGCGGCCTTGACCTCGGGCGTCAGGCCCTCGGCCTCCATAAACGCGGGGATGATGCCCACGCGCTTGCCCTCGATGCTGTCGTTGAGATGCTCGGTAAAGTCGACGGCGCAATCCTGGCTGGTGCAGTCGTACGGATCGTGGCCCGCACCGGTAAGCGCGTTCATGGCCAGCGCGACATCCTCGACCGTGCGGCCAAAGGGGCCCACCTGGTCGAGCGACGAGCCAAAGGCAACCACGCCGTAACGGCTCACGGCGCCATACGTGGGCTTAAAGCCCACCACGCCGCACAGCGACGCCGGCTGGCGAATGGAGCCGCCGGTGTCCGAGCCCAGCGAGAGCGCGACCTCGCCCGCGGCGACGGCGGCAGCGGAGCCGCCCGAGGAGCCGCCGGGCACGCGCTCGGTATCCCAGGGGTTGTTGGTGCGGTGGAACGCCGAGCTCTCGGTGGAGCTGCCAAAGGCAAACTCGTCCATGTTGGCCTTGCCCATGGGCAGGCAGCCGGCATCGAGCATGCGCTGGACACAGGTGGCGGTGTAGACGCTCTGGTAGTCCTCGAGCATGCGGGAAGCGCAGGTGGTGCGCGTGCCCGCAAGGTTCATGTTGTCTTTGATGGCCAGCGGCACGCCCGCGAGCGGGGGCAGCGGCTTGCCTGCGGCACGGTCGGCATCCACGCGCGCAGCGGCCTCGAGCGCAAGCTCGGGCGCCACCTGCAGGAATGCCTGGACCCCGCCCTCGCGCGCCTCGATGGCGGCAAGGGAGGCCTGGGCCACCTCGGTAGCGGTAAAGTCGCCGGCGGCAACGCCCGCGGCGATCTGGGCGGCGGTAAGGGAATCGAAGCTTAGCGCCATTACTCGCTCTCCCCCTCTCCCAAAATGGACGGCACGCGGAAGTAGCGGTCGCGCGCGCTGCCGGCGTTTTCGAGCGCGACGTCGAGCGGCAGATCGCGCTCGGGCTCGCGCAGGTCGTCGCCCATCACGTTGGACAGGCTTCCGATGGGATGGAACGTGGGCTCCACGTCGGGCAAGTCATATTGCAAGACGGGCTCGAGCATCTGGACGGCGTCGTTCATGTAGGACGTCATCTGGGTGAGCTCGTCATCGGTCAGTGCGATCTTTGCGTACTCGGCGATGCCGCGCACGTCTTTCTCGCTGAGTGCCATAGGCGCTCCCTTCCGCATAACAGTTAAACCGCTTTAGTATACAGGGCAACGCCGGCTTGGAGCAGGCGCTTTACCCAAATGCAGCGAAAACGTAACGAGGACGGCGGCTGGAAGGGCGCGACCCGACGGACCTGCGGCGAAAACCATCCCGCCCGCAACGAAAACCGTCCCAACATTCGACGTTTTTCGGCAAAATCGCGATTTTCATCGAATGTTGGGACGGTTTGGAAGCCCCCGACCACCACAAAGGTACCTGTCCCCATTGTGGTGGTTCTGGGTGACGTCCTATGCCGAGGCCTTGGCCTTGCGGCGTTTGCGAATCGCGTGGATCACGATGTCCAGCAGCAACAGCAGGATGGCCACGACCACGATGAGCACGGCGAACTCGCGCTTGCCCCAGTGGCGGCCGGCCAGCGACTTTTGCTTGTCGACGTCCTTTTTGTTGTACTTGGTGCGCACGCAATGCACCAGCAGGCGATGGTCGTTCACGCCGTAGGGCGTGCAGGTGACGAGCGTCACCTTATCGGCGCCGGGTTCGATGGTCAGCGACTCCATCTCCTCGGGCAGCACGACCTCGGAGTCCACCATCTTGTAGGCAAGCGTCTTGTTCATGGTGTGCAGCAGTACCAAGTCGCCGGGCTCCAGCGAATGGATGTCGTCGAACATGCTCAGGTTGCGCATGCCCGAGTGCGCGGTGAGCACGCAATGCGTCGAGGTGCCGCCCACCGGCAGGCTCGTGCCCTCCAGGTGGCCGACGCCCGCCATAAGGACTTCCTCGCTCGTGCCGTGGTAGATGGGCATGCTCACGTCGATGGAGGGGATCTCGACCCAACTCATCATGGGGTCGCGATCAAAGATAAGCTGCTGAGAGTAGGGCTCGATCTGGTCGGCGGGAAGCTCGGTGGCCTCGCCGGCAAGCTGCTCGTTAAAGGAGCGAGCCTGCAGCAGGATGCGCTCGCGCTCCTCTTCCGAAAGCGCGTCCACGGTGCTGGACACGGTGCTGATCTGGTTGAACACGCCCGAGGCCTCGAGCCGGTCCAAGATCCATGGCCAGGTCATAAGGCCCACGCCAATAAGAATGATGACGATGGTAATGAGCCGGTCGGCCCAACGCGGCAGTCGCTTGCGACGACGCTTACCGCCCTTGGGCTTGGGTTGTGGGCTTGAGCCGCCGCTGGCCGCAGCGTTATTGCTCTTCATATGTTTGGCGCCCTTCACCATCGCCTGTCACTCCTCTAAAGCTCAGGTTGTCTAAACAAATAATAGCCGATTCGCGAGCCCCTATCCCGGACAACGCAGCCAGGACCGAAGCACCGCCTACGGTCGGAATTCTTAGAGACCTTCTACAGCGCTTCCTGCCATGGATATTCCTTTCCAAACATGCGATCGAGTTCAAGCTGAATTCGCTCATCGTCGATTGCCGCCAAAGATAGCGCAAGTGAAATGTCGTCGATACGGGAGGAGTCGGCAAACACGGGCGCATAGCGCCACACTTGGATCATCGTCGTTTCGCTGTCTGGCAGTTCCCCTTCTGCGACTTCAAGGTCACGCAGCCCACGCCATGCACTTCTTAAGACAGCCTTTTGCTCCATGCTCGGCGCAGCAAGCATCGAACGCGCAGCGAGCGCCGTCTCGCCAGCGTCAGTGAGACGGTCGATCCGTGGTGCCTTCCTTGCAAAAACAACCTTCGAGACAGGCGAGGAGAACTCTGCCATGTGCTCACTGAGCAGAAGATCCGCGGCCACGGGGAACACAATGACACGCCGTTCGCGCCGCTCGCGCCTTGCGAGCCCCCTGTCTACAAGCTCGGTTACGGCCTCACTCGCGCGGCTTGCCGAAATCCCAAGCGCACGACAAAGGTCATCGGGATGATATGACTCCTGCCCTGCTCCCCAGATTGCGGCAGCCTGCGCGTTGGATGACATCTTGGTCGCGCGATTATGAAACCGGACGCTGCCTCTCTCTGTGAAGGCAGCGCCCATAAATGGAAGAAAAGCCTGTCTACCGGGGCAAACAAAGGGGATCCCTTGTGCGACCAATGCTTTGCGCTGACGCGCATCGGCATCAGGAAACGAAACGACGACAGGAGCCTCCGCACGCAAGGCTAGCTGGCTATAGACTCTCTTAGCCTCGGGAAGCCCAACGCCAGTAGGCAAACTTGCAAGCAAAAAAGAAAAACCATTTGCGTCAACGGCGCGGACCCCAATCGACCGCAGATGCAGCGGCAAGCGTGCGGATCCAGGCCAAGTTTTAGCCTTGGCGGAGAGGCCCAGTGCTTCTTGTAAGTAGGCAAGCGCTTCGTTCATTTCCATCTTTTTCGCTTAGTTCCAGTTAATATTGGAATTATACATAATTTTAGGAAATAACGAGATTTCTATCAGGCATAGGCCCGTATTTGAGTTTTCAAAATATCTCGGATCAACAGAAAGATTCGGGATACAATGTTTATAGAAAACGACGCATCCCGCGTAAGTGTTAAGGAGCGCGGGCAGCCTAGTTTTCTAACGTGTTAAACGGCCGGGCTGCAACCCCGGCCGTTTTTATTTGCGCTTGCGGCGCAAACGCCGAGAACCGTCCGCACCGCGCGTGCGCCTACGGACCTTAAACCGAACCTCATGCGAGTCAAAAAACGCGATGACGAACGAGCCCACCGCCGCGAGGGCGGCAAGCACGTTAAGGAATTTCAGCATTTGGGGACCTCCGATCGAGTCGTCGGCCGCCCGCGCACGGGATGCGTCGCAAGGGTATTTTACTGCGAGCGCACGCGTTTGCGCCTGGTGAACGCGATTTTGACAAACATTTGTTCGATAGTTACACACACGACCCCTCGGACGGCGGAGCCTGGCCGCGTCGTCCGGGTTTGCCCGACGTGTTTGAGTTTTCAAAATGTCCCGAATCGGCGGGGCGATTCGGGATACGATGTCTATAGGAAACGACGCACCCCGCGTAAGTGTTTAGGAGCGCGGGCGACCAGTTTCCGGTGTTGTTAAATGCCCGGACTCCGAACCACGGGCATTCTAATCTTGCACGCGCGGCGCAAATGCCTTCTACCGTCCGCACCGCGCGTGCGCCTACGGACCTTAAACCGAACCTCATACGAGTCAAGAAACGCGATGACGGATGAGTCCGCATCGGACGGTGGAGGCTGCCTGTGTTGTCCAAAAAGAACGGGGCAAACTCCAGCGTGGAGTCTGCCCCGAAAAGAGAACGGCAAAGCAAGAACGTCGATGGACGAGAAAGGTGTCCGCAAGTCTCATGGCCATCACATCCCACCTGCCAAAGGGATGGGTGAGCGAGCGCTACTCCTGCTCGGACTCCTCAGCCTGCTTACGGCTTCGGATGAGGTGCGCCACGCCGATGCACAGCACCGCGCCACCAGCGATCCAAGTGAAGGTCACGCCGTTAAGACCGGTGAGGGGAAGGCCGGAGCCCTTCTTGTTCTGGATGGTGACGGGAATGGTCGCGTCGTTTGTAGGACTGGAAGTAACCATTTCGGTATTGCTGGACGTTACGTTGAGATTCTTCAGGCTGCCGTCATCTTTGTACTCCGGAGCCACTGTGATGGTAAACGGAGCAAGAGTGTTGTAGCCGGCAGGTGTATCGCACTCGGTGATCTCATACGTTCCTGCAACAAGGCCTGGGATATAAATCTCACTATCCTTGTCGGTCTTGAATTTTCCTGCGTTTGCCCCTTCTTCGGTAAGACCGCCATCTTGGGTCAACCATTTCTCCTGCGTAAGCTTTTTATTTCCCTCATAGGTCATCTTGACTTGGAAGGTAGCCTCGAGCTTATGGCTCTGATCATCCTTATCGACCTTGGTCACATCCAGGCGGAAGACATGGTCGGTGACTTTCGTCGGCACCGATGTGCCAGTGCCGGTAGACATGGGATCGTTGGAATAGACAAGCTTGACCTCATTGGTGGCGCCGTCGGCCTTGTATTCGACTTCGCCATTGAGCTTGGCCTTGTAGGTTACGACCACCTTGGAGTCCGCATTTACGCTGATCGGTTTCCCATTAGCATCCTGAACTGCCTTAAGGTTATCAAAAGAAACCTTAAGGAGCTCAGTTCCGGCGGTTGTACCGGGAGTCGCAGTCACCTGGTAACCATGGGTAGCGTCGAGTACAACCTCCTTCTCAGCATTGGTCTTGCTATCGACAATACAGACGCGTAGGTCCTTCGGCGTGCCGCTTGAGTTCTTCACGACCTCAAGGCCCTTGCTCAATGTGTCCTGAAATACATACTCATACTTATTGAACGTAGCGATGTTACTAGCAACGTGGCCAGTCAGTTTATATTCGACCTCCTCGCCAATATACGAGTCGCTTACCTTTCCCCATTTCCCGCCCTCGAGGACATCCTTCTCAACGGTAGGAATGCTGGTTTTCTCGGTAACCACCACATCGCCGGCGCCCACAACGGCATAAATCGGAGAAGTGGCAGTATTCTTGCTGCTGGCAGCCCCATCCGGAGCCAAAGTGTTCGCATCAGTCAGAAACAGGTAATAACCGGATTTGGCGAAAGAAACCTTGGTGCCTGCTGCAAACGAAGCATCCGTAGCGTCCTTCGGAGTGGTCGGATTGACCTTCTTCGCAACCAGTCCAGCAAGCGTATTGAGCAAGTCGGTGTCTTTGAGAACCGTTGTACTTGTGTTCCCGGAAATGTTGGCAGCCAGCCAATCGGCAACATCCTGTGCACTGGCACCAGTCTTCAGCGCACCGGGCGTATTGGTATTGATAGCTTTGATGATGGCATCCTGGGTATCAGTGTCATTAAATGCCCAATTAACATTCGAAACGACCTTATCCGTCTTTCCGTCCTCATCCACGACATCGGCCTCAAAGATCTGATAAGCCTTGTACTTCACATCGCCATTCGTATTGTTCTTATTGATGGTGATGCTGTTGGTCGTGGTAGCCGCATCCTCAGCAAACGCCATGGTCACCGGGGCCATGACTCCGCCGAAGCTCAGGGCTGCCGTGAGGCCTGCCGTTACTGCCAGGCGGGCGATGTTCTTGCTCATACTCATCTTCTTTTCCTCTGCTTTCTGCTTGAAATCCATTTGATCTAAAACCATCTGTCTGTGTCTAAGCATCTGCTTGGTTATGTCTCGCCCCGCTCTCTGTGGGGCCATTGGCTACTCTGTATGGCTGCCACCTCCCCGCTTGATCAGGAGCGCGACCACGAGGAGTGCGGCTCCGGCGACCGCTGCGGCGGCCGCGGCGTACATTGCCATATCGCCAGTCGAGGGCATAAAGCCTCCGGTGGTAATGCTAGGGGGTGTGCCGGTGGGCGTGTTGATGAGCGACGCCTCCAGGCTGCCCGTCGACCCGTCCGCGCTGTCGGCGCGCAGGGGCGACTCGGCCGTGATGGTGAGCTTGGGCTTGGCAGCGACCACCTGGTCGACGTCCAGGCCCTTGGCCTTGACCGTCACGGATCGCGTGCCCTCGAAGGCGGTGTAGCCCTTGGGCGCCTTGAGCTCGCGGACCTCCAGCTTGCCCGAGTCCACGCCCGAGACGGTCACGCGGCCGTCCTCGTCCGTGGCGACGGTGGCCTTGCCCTCTGCATCCCACGTGCCGTCGGCCGCCAGTGTGCGACCGCGGTCGTCGGTGATGCTCAGGACCGCCCCGGCAAGCGGCTTGTCGCCGTCGCTGCCGCGCTTGGTGAGCGCGAGATCCCAGGTGTAGGCGCACGCGTCGTCGCTCGGCGTGTGGGTGAAGCCGGCGTCGCCGGACTGATCGGCAAAGGGAGAGCGCGGGTAGCGCAGGTAGACCTCGTTGGGGTTGCCCTTCGCGATGCCGTGGTTGCATGCGCCGTTGAGCGGCGCGTTGTACACGGCGACCACGCGGGCGCCCGCGGCGAAGGCGTCGGCCCCGCCGAGCGCGGCGATCAGGTCGCCGGTGCGCACGGTGAAGGTCTTACCGTCGACCGAGACCCCGCACTGGGCTGTGATGTCGGTCCAGCCCTTCGCGGGCTCGGTGCCGACGCGGCCGTCCTTGCTGGCCGAGACGGCGTCGAAGCCGCCGTCCGCGCCCACAGCCACGTACACGCGCATGCTCGCGGCCACCTTGGAGGGGTCGAGCCCCGCGCTCATGGTGTCGACGAACCGCAGCGTATAGGTGTCGTAGGCCGTGAGCCCGGCCGGGACCGTGGCAGAGAGGCGCCAGTACAGGTCGTCGGCGACCGTGGCGTCGGCGGCCTTGCCCCATGCGGCCGTGCCGTCCTCCAGCACGTGCTTGGCCACCTTGGGCGTCGCGGCCTTGGGCTTGACGGTGACGGCGCTGCCGCCCACCAGGGCCATGATCGGCGCGGTGCCGGCCTCGTCCTGGGCGATGGCGTCGTCGTCGGCGACGATGAGCCAGTATCCGCTGGGCAGCTCGGCCGCTGTGCCCGCGTTAAGGGCTTTGGACACGGCGCCAGAGCTCTGGAGGGAACGAGCGAGCTGTGCGCTCAGCGCGCTCGTAAGGCGGGAATCGGCGTTGAGCCACTCGGCAGCTTCCTGCGCGGTGGTCTGGGACTTGGGCATGCCGGCGCTGTGCAGCACGGGCAGGACGGCGTCGCGCGCGGTGTCGTTTGCCCACGCGAGGTCGGTGGCGATCTTGGCGTCGCCGTCGCCGTCGACGACATTGGCGCTAAAGATCTGGTAGGCGTCGTAGCTGCTCGCTACGGTGCCGCTCACCGTGATGGAGCCGGTCGAGGTCGGCGCGGCCTGCGCGGAAGCGGGGAACACAACCGCGCAGGTGCCGATCAAGAGGGCAAGCAGCGCAAACAAGATCGGGAAGGAGCAAACTTTCTTATTCACGACGCTCGCCTCCCTTCGCATTCGCCTTGCGACGAATGTGCATCCAGGCTGCAGCAGCGCAAAGCACCGCCGCGCCGGCAAGGTACGTCAGAGTGACGCCCGACATACCAGAAAGGGGCAAAGAGGTGGAGTAGGTGTTGGTGAAGGTGGGGGTGTCGGTCTTGGTTTCCGCGCCGTTGGCGTCGACCTCGTAATAGGCCGGCGTGCAGGTCAGATGTCCTTTGCCGTCATCCTTTGCCGTCACCACGACCTTGAAAGTCTTTGTGTCGTTCTTGTAGCCTTCGTGTTTGGTGCCATCGGCCTCGCGGGCGTCGCATTCACGGATGTAATAGGTGAACGTTGCTTTACCATTGGTAAGATCATTGATGCCCAGTGGACCGATTGGTACCGGATCGAACCTTACTATCTGAGAGTTTCCCGGCCCAGCAGTAGTCCATTTATATGATATGGGCTGAAAAGGTTTCTCCGTGTTGTCCGAATTCTTGGTATACAGCTCGAACTTAAACTCCTTCATCTCGCCGCCATCGACCTTCTTGGTCACCTGAGGTGTCCAAGTGCCCGAGGCCTGGTAGGGCGGGAGCTCATTTTTAAACGCAGGGTTGGAGCCGTCGCCGATATTTACGGTCGAGATGGTCTTATCGTTCGAATCCTCACCCCATCTATAGAAGCCAGGTTGACACTCGGTGAAGTCTGCTTTGCCTTCCTTTTTAACGAATACTTTGGAAGTACTCGCATCGACCGCATAACGATTGATCTTAACTCCCAAAAAATCGGTCGTATCAACGGGGCTCGTGCCGACCTCTACATGTATTTTGTAAATGGTCTTATCAAAGGTCGTGCCTTTTTCATCGATAGGAACTTCGACAAGATAGAGGTCGTAATTGCCCGATTGGAAGTTCGCAGCCGTATCAATGACAATCTCTCCCTCGTCATTAACGGTAACCTCCGGCGTCGCGTCGCAGCCGTTTGCGTTGAGCGTGCCGTTCGTATTCCAATACGGCTCCCCACCTGAACCGTCGGCTTTGCCCAACAGCTTGAACTGATAGTCATGACCCGAGAGGCCTTGCACTTTGCCGTCCTTCAAAAGGACCTTATTTGCCTTGACCTTGATTGCAGGGTACGCGTTCAGAGGCTCGTCGACCTTACCGACGACAAGATCGCCGTTGGTCATGATGCCGCCACCGTGGGTGTAGGAGTAGTTACCACTGATGATGGTCGTAGCCGCTGTTTGCGCTTTATTTACTGCATCTGGGGAGGGTTGAGCCTCAAGACCGAACATATACTTAGCCTCGGCACCGCCATTGGCATCGATGGTTATCTTCTCACGATCGCAAGTGCCCTTCCAGCCAGCCGAGCCACCGCCGAGCATCTTGCCAAGAACGACCGCAACCGTATTTTGACTGTCGTCCTGGCGTACCAAGAAGAAATCCTTATGACCCTCTTCTTTGAAGGTTGGGGTAATGTAATTAGTATTTTTGTCCAAATTCTTATCATGACCACCGGCAGAGAAGTGCTCACCGTGATCCGCATTGTTGTAGATTGCAGCACCATTTGAGTGAGAGACAATCGTCTCGCCCGTAGGGCAAGCACCAACGCCGCCACCCCAGCCGCCGGCCACATTGTTGGTGATCAGCGTCTTTACGATATTGAGCTTGCCGCCCTGCTGGATAAAGATGCCACCGCCGCCCCAGTCGCCGCCGCGGCTCTTGCCCGTCATGGTCTTGTTGTTGGTGATGTAAACCTTGCTGGACGCACTTGCTGCCTCAATAACGCCGGTAGTACCGCTAGAAATACGGAGACCACCGCCCTCGGCATTGTCGGACATATTGCCCGCTATAAAGCCGCCAGTCATGGAGAACGTGGTGATCGGTTGATTGTGAAAACCAGCGTAGATACCGCCGCCGGCCTCATGGGAGTAATTGGCAGTAACGGAGCCGCCCGCCATGGTCAGTTTGCCGCCATTGACAGAAGCAATACCGCCCCCGCCGAGCAGACCGTTGTTGTATTTCGTAGTGATATAGGAGTCGACGCGATTGTTGGTAATGTTTGCCGTTCCTTTGATTGTAACGTCAGCATTTTTGGTAAAGACACCGCCGCCATAGCCATTATTGGGATTGTCGATGTCGTTATAGAGATCCTCATACGTAGCGTTACCCGAGATGACACCACCGGATAGATTCAGCGTGGCGCCCTGGTCAGCATAGATGCCGCCGCCAGATGCTGCCTTGTTTGCCGCGATTACGCCGCCGGTCATGTTGAACTTGGCATTTGTGCCCGTCACGCACAGGCCACCACCCCAGCCGCCGCCGTTACCGTTGGTGACATAGCCGCCAGAAATATTGACAGTGCCTTGAGAGAAAATAACGTGACCGTCGTTGCCCAGGGTACGAGGCGTTGTGATCATGCCTCCGCTGAGGTTAAGCGTACAGCCTTCCCCAACAGAAATGACTTGATTTACATAGCCCTCTTTGCACGCAACGATAGCGCCGAAATTGGTAACAGTGTGCTGGTAGGTCTTTTCGCTAGTACCAAGACCGTTAGGCGTACTCGTACTTTCAGTTACGTAGTATGTGAGTGATTGCGGAGCACTATCGTTCCAATTTACCTTCGCCGCCTGACCAGGCTCGCTACTGGGATCTTCAACCGGTGAGTCTTTCGCCGCACCTTCGACAGTTAGCGTAGCGCCAGATGAAATTGTAATAAATGTACAACCAGTCCTGCCGGTGTTGTCGTTACCACTGCTGTAATAAAGCTTGTAGCATGCAAGGTCGATGGTGGTGTTTTGGCTAATATTGATCGGTTTGGACGACCAAGCGTCGCCCGTCAGACAATAGTTTCCGCCGTTGTTGAACTTATCAGTAACATCGCCTTCTATTTTGTTAGCATTCACGCTTGCGAGCGCAATCGCATTCTCATCGCTATTACTATCATCCGCGGGCTGCGCAGCACCCTCAGTTTCCGCGTCATCAGACAACGGGGCCATCTCGGCAGCACCGTCGCCAGTCTCGTCGCCCTCGGCGTCGTCGCTATTCTGGTTTTCGGTATCCCCGTTGGTAGTGTCGTCTACATCAGTAGACTCACTTGAAGAACCCCCCCCCATTACAGTTTCCTCGGTAGAAACCGCCTGGGCATCGTTGGCAATGGCCTGGGAGATCGGGGGCATGACGAGCGACAGTACCAGGCTCAGTACGGATGCTCCGCACAAAACGCCTGCTAGCACACGATGCGTCGCTTTATTACTCTGCTTAGTGTTTTCTGAATTTGCTTTCATCGATGTCTCCTCCCCAAGAGACCGCGATCTTGCTCTTTCACGATTTAAGTTGAGCGCGCAACCTATAATTGCCGCGCACGGTTGCATATTATTACTCTTTGTTTGAACAACGAAAAGCCAGATTTTTACATTTTTCATTCTCGACTGGCTTTTTTCTTGACATTTTTTTAAACTATGCAGTGCTTTATTCGCGTTTACTTTTTGGAAAAATGCAGGTAGATTTGTTAGTCACTTTAGATGGCTGACGCTTTGTTGTTATTTGTACAACATTTTGTTTTAACCCACTCAATCTATGAACGGTCGTTGTGTCAGTAAACGGTAGAGTGTTTACTGACACAACGACCTACCTGCTAGGTAGTCTATTTCGGCAGGCAGACACATGTGCAGCGATGTTCATACACCACCATTTAGTTCGCAAGCAACTCCTCGACACAAAAAGCGTCCCAACAATCGGTGAAAATCGCTCTTTTGCGGAAAACCATCGATTGTTGGGACGCTTATGATGTCCAGCCTGTCAGCCTTAGAGCAAACCGCCACAAAGGCGCACTGCCCCCTTCGTGGCGGTTGCACCCGGCGCTACAGCAGATGCTCCTCGATAAAGATCGCGATGCCGTCTTCGTCGTTGCTGGCGGTTACAAAGTCGGCGGCGGCGCGGGTGGCATCGCTGCCGTTTGCCATGGCCACGCCCACGCCGGCGTCGGCCACCATGCAGGTGTCGTTATCAGCATCGCCAAACACGCAGATGTTCTGGAGCCCCATGTCGTTGAGCTCCGCCACGCGCACAAGGCCGCGCGTCTTGGACACGCGCGGATCCATGAACTCGTAGAGACGCTGCGTGGTCTGCAGGGCCGCCGCCTTAACGGTGTTATCGGCAAACGTCGACGCCTGCTCAATCACCCGCGGCGTTACCTCGGGCGCCATGGTAAACATCACCTTGGTCTGCGGCTCGCGCAAAAACTCGGCAAAGTCGACCACCTGGTAGGGAACGCCGTCGACGCGCGACAGGTGCTCGACGCACGCGTTGCTCTCGGGCACGTAGAACACGCCGTCTCGGGGGCAGACGGGCGTTGCCGGAAGGTCCGCCATGTGCTTGCAGATGCGCGCGATGGTCTCGCCCGGCAGCGGATAGCTCAGCTCGTTGATGTCGTGCGCGCGGTCGATGACCTCGGCGCCACCGCAGCCCACGAGCACGTCCACCAGGCCTTCGATGCCCCAGAGCTCGTACATGGCCTCGGTCGCGTGGGCGTCGCGCCCGGTGCACAGGCCAAAGAGCACGCCGCGCTCGCGCAGGGCGCGGATCGCCGCCACGGTGCGCGGGGACACCGTGTGCTGGCTCGTGAGCAGCGTGCCGTCGATATCGCAGAACACGGCTTTGATGTGGCTGAAGGTGGTGTCCATGGGAGCCTTTCTGGGTTGTGCGGCGGTGTGGGATGCGGGCGGATGTGACGTTCATGGTATACCAAGGCGCGCACGGGCGCGTTGGAGCAAAAACCACCACAAAGGTGCCTGTCCCCTTTGTGGCGGCTTGTGGTGTTCGGGTCTCAGCACAATCCATCACAACATTCGACGTTTTTCGGCAAAATCGCGATTTTCATCGAATGTTGTGACGGTTTCTTACCGTTCTGCAGCACGATCAAAATGCTTGCGTCCAAACAGCAGCAGCGCCGCGGGAACTGCCGTTACGACCAGGCCCGCGCCTACGAGTGTCTGCTGCACGCCAAATGTCGACGCCAGCCACGGGGCGATCGCTAGCGGCGCCACGCCGGCGAACATGTTACCAAAGCCCATGACCGAGTTGACGCGGCCGAGCTGCTCGAGCGGCGCCGTCGTTTGCACGATGGTGTTGTGGAGCGGGTTGACGACGCCCCAGGCCACGCCCAGGGCGATCTGGCCGATGAGCGCCACACCCACGTACGGCGTGCCCACGTAAAGCAGGCTTCCCAGACCCACGGACATAAGCGCCACGAGCAGCGTTTTAAGACTGACGAGGCGCGGCGGCATGCGGAGCGCGACCACGGCGCCCAGCACTGCGCCCACGCCGCAGGCCGACGAGAGCCAGCCCATCCACTCGACGCCGACGTGCAGGACGTCGCGATAGAAGAACGACTCCAGCGGGTCGAAGGCTCCGTAGCCAAAGTTCGAAAGAAAGATGATGCAGAAAAGTAGCGCGAGGACGCTGTTGGTGAAGACCGTCTTGATGCTGGCCGCGAAGGTGGTGCGGGCGGACGTGTTGGGGTTGGAGCTTTGGCCCGCGCGCTTCCCCTCCTCTGCCGGATCGGCATCCGCCTGTCCGGCGACGCGACCTGCTTGCGGCTTAAACCCCCAGCCGGCAATGAATGCAAGCAGGGTGAACAGCATCATGAGCACGAACACCGCGCGCGACGATGCGGCCGCCGCAACAAAGCCGCCCAGCGTGGGGCCGACGATAATGCTCACGTTAGAGAACATGGTGATGGCAGAGTTGATGTCTTTGAGCTCGACAGGGTCGTCGGTGAGGTAGGCCGGATAGGACGTGGCGATGGGCTGGGCGAACCCCATTACAAAGCCCAAGAGCACCGCGCCGGCAAGGACTGTTCCGGTCGCGCTGCCAAAGGCGATGATTGCCGCGCCCGTTGCCAGTGTGCTTACGATGCTCAACAAGAAATGGCGGCGCGGGCTCCATGCATCGAGCGCAGCGCCGCCCGCAAAGGACCCCAGAATCACGAAGACGTTCATAAACATGACGGCCAGCGACGTCGCGACGACCGAAGCGCCGTCCGCATAGGTGAGCGTTCCGATAACGCCGATAAAGTAGCTGGTCTGGAAGCCGGTGTAGATGAGAAATCGCATTGCCACCAGGCGCTTGGCCCGCGCGGACAGCGATGGTTGGGATTTAGGAAATGGAGATGTAGACATGTGGGCTCCTTGTTGCATACGAATACGGGCCGCAGGCATTGACCGCCGACCATCGACTCAATCTTTCTGTTTGTAACGTTAAGGACGCATCGGGCCCCTTCTCTCCGTCTTCGCCCGGATGAACTACTTGGTAGATTTTAAGGCATGTCCCAAAAATCTACCAAAGCAAAGGCCACCACAAAGGTGCCTGCCTGTGGTGGCCCAATGATATGGCAGCGTAGCGAGCCGGTTCCAAGTGCCCCAGGTCGCCCCGAAAGAGGAGCGACGCGTACTTTGGTACGCGAGCGACGGCTTGAGGGGCGAGATGGGGTGCTTGGGGCCGGCGCAGCGTCAAGCCTAAAGATGGTCTTGGATCAGGTCGCAGATGGCTCGGGCGTCGTTGATGTTGATGGCTCGGGTCGCAAAGCCGGCGTCGAAGGCCTGACGCGCCAGGGCCTCGTTGCAGGCAAGGGCCAGCGTGTGACCGTCGACCAGGTCGAGCGAGCTCTTGCCGCGCAGACGGTCAACACCCGAGCGCGCGACCACAATATTGTCGAAGCCCTCGGCCTTGTAGCCCTCGATGATCACCACGTCGACATCGTTGTAACGCGACAGCAGCTCGCGCGCGGGCATCTCGTCCTCCTCGCGCGTATCGGCGTACTCCGCCCAGCGCGTGGCGCAGATGAGGCCCACGTGCTTGGAGCCGGCCTGGTGATGGCGCCAGGTGTCCTTAGCGGGCACATCGATATCAAAGCCGTGATGCCCATGATGCTTGAGCGAACCCACGCGCAGGCCGCGGCGGGTGAGCTCGGCGATGACCTTCTCGACAAGTGTGGTCTTGCCCGAGTTTTGGTAGCCGATAAACGCGATCGCGGGGACGGCCGGTGCCGGAGCTGCGGGCGCGACGGCGACGGGTGCGCTCGCGGGCGCGGCACCGTCAGCGGCCACGGCCTCAACGGCAGCGGCCTGACGCTCGGCGCGGTCCCACACGCCCGAGCGGCCGCCCTCCTTGTGCAGCAGGCGCACGTCGACGATCTCCATGCCGCGATCGACCGCCTTGCACATGTCATAGATCGTTAGGCAAGCAGCACTCGCGCCGGTCAGAGCCTCCATCTCAATACCCGTCTTACCCGTCACGCCCGCCGTGACCAGCACGTGAAAGCCAACCTGCCCGTCCGCGCGCGCCGGTGCCCAGCCCTCGGGCACGTCCTCGGCCGGCGTCCCCGCCGGAGCGATGGGCGCAATGTCGCACTTACTCTTGGTAATGAGCAGCGGATGGCACATGGGAATGATGTCGCTCGTGCGCTTGATGGCCATAATGCCCGCCACGCGCGCGCAGGCAAGCACATCGCCCTTTTTGGCGCGGTCCTGCAGCACCATGGCCTGCGTCTCGGGGTGCATGAGGATGGTGCCCTCGGCGATGGCAATGCGATGGGTCTCGGCCTTGTCGGACACATCGACCATGCGTACCTCGCCCTTGGCGTCCACGTGCGTCAGCTCGTCGCGACGGGCGTCGCGGGTGGGCTCGGCGACAGCGCTGGCAGTCGGCTGCGCGGACGCGTCGGCGTTGCCAGCATTCGCCGCAGCCGTGACTTTGTGGGCAGACATCGCGGCCCTGCGAGCGGCCTTGGTGGCATCGGCGTACCTGCTCTTGGCCATATGATCATCCTCCGATTTGGGACATAAATCGTTGCGTGCCCTCAATTATCGCGTGTTCCTGCGGTTTGTGGGCCACGGCATCGCGCCAAATCGAAAGTACCTGCATATCATCACCACGGCGCAGCGCCTCACGCACCGAATACTCGGCATCGCTGAACAGGCACGGACGCACGTTGCCATCGGCCGTCAGGCGCAGACGGTTGCAGTTCGCACAAAAATGATTGGACATGGCGCTAATAAAGCCGACCGTTCCCGCCGCGCCCGGAAAGTGCCAATAGCGCGCAGGGCCTGCGCCGGCAGGAGCGTCGTTGATGTCGAGCGGCTCGAGCTCGCCCAGACCCACCGCGGCGGCCCCGGCATTGATGCGCGCCCGCAACTCGACGCTCGGCACGGTATCGCTCGCGTCCCACAGCTCGGGATTGAGCGCGGGCGCATGCGGGTCCACAGCGCAATGCGAGCTCGTACGCTCGTCGCCAATGGGCATGTATTCGATAAAGCGCAGGTGGATGGGGCGGTCGACGGTCAGGCGCGCGAGGGCCGCCACATCCTGGTTGAGCCGGCGCACAACAACGCAGTTGACCTTAACGGGCTCAAAGCCCCAAGCCAGTGCCGCGTCGATGCCAGCCATGGTCTGCTCGAGTCGACCCAGGCGCGTGATCTTTCCAAAGAGCGTAGGGTCGAGCGTGTCGAGCGAAATGTTGACGCGGTTAAGCCCGGCATCTTTGAGCTGCGGCGCCAGCTTGGGCAGCAGGGCGCCATTGGTGGTGAGCGAGATGTCCTCGATCTGCGGAATCGCACGGATGTCACGAATAAGCGGGATGATACGGCGGCTGACCAGCGGCTCGCCGCCCGTCAGGCGCACGCGGCGAATGCCCTCCCCCGCCACCAAGCGCACAAAGCGGGCGATTTCCTCGGCGCTGAGCAGCTCGTCGTGTGCACGGGGCGCCACGCCATCGGCCGGCATGCAGTAAATGCAGCGGAAATTGCACTTGTCGGTAACGGCAATGCGCAGGTAGTTGATGTCGCGGCCAAAGCCGTCATGTTGCACGCGCCCGTCCACGCAACCCTCCCCTCACGCGGCGTTTTATTCTTCGGAAAACATAATACCCCACGGGAGAATCATGCCGACACCCGTACGACAGGACAGGTCGCTTCGAGCAAGACCGGCTTCCCAAGCCCATCCTCAGCATACAGACCATCACAACATTCGATGCTTTTCCCGTTTTTGGCGAAAAACGCCGAATGTTGTGATGGTTTGCCTGCCCGCAGCGCCCCGTAGAAGGGCCAAAACGCCCCTAAAGACCGCCCTCCCAGTGTCGAATCACGAATTCTCGCAGGTCGTTTTGACGTCTCTGAAACGTTTCGCTTCGGTCGCACTTAAGGCCCATAGCGAGCGCAATGGCATTCATCGCCCGGTGCAATTGCAGCTGATGGGCAAACTGAGTCCCAGTGAGGACGATCATCCTAAAGCCCAGCGCGCTCAGAACGGTCATACGCTCCGCGTCCGACGCGCTGCGCTGTTTATCAAGATGGTCCGAGCCGTTGTATTCAATCCCCGTACCGCTCGCAGGTGCATATACATCGATCTCGAAATACCCGGCCTTAGCGAGATATTTGAACTCGTTGGGAACATCGACCCGATGGTTGAGCTCAACCCTGGTGTACCCGAGCCCACCCTGGGAACGCTTCGCGACGACCATGATTGCAGTGGCCGTCTCCATGGGCGACCGCGCGCCATCATGCACGCGCTTGAGCACGGCAGCCGCACGTGTAGCCCCCTGACGAGATCGATTTTCATCGCAATAAGCGATCAGGTCGGCAACGGTGTACCTCTGCCCCATCTCGATATAATCGTCTGTCGCCAGATGATTCAAATGGTATCGGGCGCAGATTTCATACCCATATTCCAGCTGCTCGGGCTCGCTCATCCGCGAACCCGCCTGTACGAAGCACATGGCCTCATCAACCACCAGAAGGCCTTCTGCTACCTCGATAAGATGGTCCGAAGGAATGGGCGCCCCAAACACATGGCGTCGGAGACCCGCCGGCCGAGAGCGCTCGAAATCGAAGCTAACCAGCGTGTCAATACGGTCGAGCTCCTCATGTGGGATGCCAAGTGAGGCCAGATAGTCGGTAACAATCTCGACCGCCGCAGATATTCTCAGCCCCTTGGCATCTAGTCCCAATTTGGGCAAGCCCGCAGTCGGCTCCGCCTCGTCGGCAATCGAGTCCTCATCGTATAGGCTGCTTGCTCGCGAGAGCGGCTCGGACAGGCGCGCCACGTTGTGGTACAGCCAGGCAGTCTTATGGGACAGGACAATCGGCAGGTCCATGAGCCCTCCAATGGGTCGGATAACCAACCTTATTCCCCTGCTCGCGGATTCGCACACCTTCGCATGCAAGTTAGTGATTCCACCCGATCGGATGACAGAAAAACCGTCCCAACATTCGATGCTTTTCCCGATATTGGCAAAAAACGTCGAATGTTGGGACGGTTTGAGGCGGGGTGAGGGACGCGGAGGGCCAGGTTCAACTGCGCCCCGGCGGGTTAATCCAACTCTTTCAAGCCATGTGCTAACTGCCAGTACTCGCCGTGCTGGGCGAGCAGTTCCTCGTGGGTACCGCGCTCGATGATGCGGCCGTGCTCTAGGACCATGATGGCATCGGCATCGCGGACGGTGGACAGGCGGTGCGCGATCATAAACGTGGTGCGGCCGCGCATGATGCGGTCCATGCCACGTTCGATGAGCTTTTCGGTACGTGTGTCGATGCTCGAAGTTGCCTCGTCCAAGATGAGCACCGGCGGGTCGGCCACGGCCACGCGCGCAATGGCGAGCAGCTGGCGCTGGCCCTGCGACAGGTTGGCACCATCGGCCGTGACCGGCGTGTCGTAGCCTCTAGGCAGGCGGCGGATAAACGAGTCGGCGCAGGCGGCCTCGGCAGCGGCGCGCACCTCCTCGTCGGTCGCGTCGAGCTTGCCAAAGCGGATGTTCTGCGCAATGGTGCCGCTAAACAGGTGCGTATCCTGCAGCACAATGCCCAGCGAGCCGCGCAGACTAGCCTTGGCGATATGCTTGACGTCGATGCCGTCGTACGTGATCTCACCGCCATCGACCTCGTAGAAGCGGTTGATGAGGTTGGTAATGGTCGTCTTTCCGGCACCCGTGGAGCCAACAAACGCGATCTTCTGCCCCGGCTTGGCAAACAGGTTGAGGTCCGCGAGCACACGGGTGCCGGGCACGTAGGAAAAGTCCACGGCATGGAAGCGCACGTCGCCGGCAAGTGGCACCAGGCCCGTGACAAGCTCGGTACCGTCGGCGCTCACCGCGCGGCCCGACTCGTCAACGGCGGCAACATCATGCAGGTGCCCGTATGCGCCCACGCCCTGACCTTCGGGAATCTTCCACGCCCACGCGGCGTCGCCCGTCTGTACCAGCTCAACGCAGCCCTCATCCACCTCGGGCTGCAGGTCCATGGCGGCAAAAAGGCGCTCGGCACCGGCCAGCGCATTAAGCAAAAAGTTGCCGAGCTGGGTGAACTGGTTGATGGGCATGGCCGCCTGGCGCACAAAGACCAGATAGCTCGCGAGCGCGCCCACATCGGCTAGGCCGTTAATGCAGAGCATGCCACCCGCGACGGCAACGATGGCGTAGTTTGCGTAGCCGATTGCGACGGTCATGGGCACCATGGAGTTGGCGTAGGCCTGCGCAGCGCCACTGGTACGGCGCAGCTCTTGGTTGCGCGCATCGAAACCGGCAACATTGGCCTGCTCATGGTTAAAAACCTTGATGACCTTTTGGCCCGAGACCATCTCCTCGACGTATCCGTCCAGATCGCCGAGTGATGCCTGCTGGGCAGCAAAGAAGCGCTTGGAGCGCATGCCCGAGTAGCGCGCGTACAGCACGATGGCCGCGTCGCACACAAGCGTGATGATCGTAAGCCGCCAGTTAAGGATGACGAGCATGGCCGTCGTGCCGATCACCTGGATTGTCGCCTGAATCACGTTGGCAAAGCTGTTGTTGAGCGCCTCGGAGACCGTGTCGACATCGTTGGTGAAAAAGCTCATGATGTCGCCCGAGCGCGTGCTGTCGAAATAGCTGAGCGGCAACGTCTGAATGTGCGCGAACAGGTCGCGGCGAATGTCGGACACCACGCGCTGGGCTGCGCGCACCATGATTTGCGAATAGCCCAGGGCCGACAGCACGCCCGCGGCGTAGATGGCGGCCGTAAAGAGAACCTGCTTGGTGAGCAGCTCCTCCCCGCCCGTAGTCAGGCCGTTGACGATGGGGCGCACCATGTATGTGCCGGCAAGACTCGCGATGGCGGCGATAGAGGCGAGCACGCCCACCGCGAGCAGCGAGAACTTGGCGTGGCCCATGTAGCTGAGCAGGCGGCGGAGCGTCTGTCCCAGATTGGCTGGACGGGCCTGAGCGGATGTCTTAGGCATGGCGCTCACCTTCTTCCATGGCTCGAATTGATCCGCTGGGGACGGAGGAAAACGGACCATCCGCACCGTCGTCACCGTCGTCCGCATCCCCCGCGAACTCCATCTGCGAGGCGTAAATCTCCTGGTAGATGTTGTCGTCCGCCAGCAGCTCCTCGTGCGTGCCCACGCCGTGGATGCGCCCGTCGTCCAGGACCACAATGCGATCGGCATCCATGACACTCGCGATACGCTGGGCAATGATAATCACGGTCGTATCGGGAATCTGAGCGATATGCTCGCGGATCTTGGCGTCGGTCGCCATATCGACCGCGCTCGTCGAGTCATCAAAAATGAGCACACGCGGATGCTTGAGCAGCGTGCGCGCGATGCACAGGCGCTGCTTCTGCCCGCCCGAGACGCCGGCGCCACCCTGGCCCAGCTCGCCATCGAGCCCGCCGATGCGGTCCAGGAACTCGTCCACACACGCCGCACGGCAGGCACGCAGCAGCTCCTCGTCGGTGGCATCGGGCGCGCCCCACTGCAGGTTCTCGCGCACGGTGCCCGTAAACAGCACGTTCTTTTGCAACACGATGCCCACGGCATCGCGCAGGGCAACAAGGTCGTAGTCGCGTACGTCTCGTCCGCCCACCAGCACGGCGCCCTCGGTGGCGTCGTACAGGCGCGCGATGGGCTGCACGAGCGAGCTCTTGCCCGAGCCCGTGCCGCCGAGCACACCCACCGTGGAGCCGGGCTCGATGCGAAGGTCGATATGCTCGAGCACGTCCTCGGCAGCATCCGCGCGGTACTTAAACGACACGTCGCGAAACTCGACACTCCCGTCGGCCACCTCGCATACAGCTGCATCGGCAGCGGGCGCTTGGATAAGCGACCGCTCGTCAATCACCCGCGAGATGCGCTCCACACTGGCAAGTGCGCGCGTGAGCAGCAAAAACACGTTGGATATCATCATGAGCGAGTTCATGATCAGCAGCACGTAGCTCATAAAGCCCGTGAGCGAGCCCACGCCCAGCTCGCCGGCAAGGATCATGCGGCCGCCGATCCACAGAATGGAAAGCGCGGCAACGTACATTGACAGTTGAAACACCGGCAGGTTGAGCACGGCGTTGCCAAAGGTCTTTGTGGCGGTGTGCGCAAGCTCAGCATTGACGGTGTCGAACTTGGCCTGCTCGTGCTCGGCGCGCACGTAGGCTTTGACGGCACGCACGGCGGTGAGGTCTTCCTGCACCACGCCGTTGAGGTGGTCCATCGAAGTTTGGAGCTGGCGGTAGAGCGGACTCACTCGCCAGGTGATAACGCCGAGCACGATCGCCAGCACGGGCAGGATGATCGCAAAGACCGTGGCGAGCGGGCGCGACAGCATTAGCGCATAGATAAGGCCGACGATAAGGGTCACAGGGCCGCGCACCATGGGGCGAAAGCCGTTGCCGATGGCGTTTTGGATGACGGTGATGTCGGTGGTCATGCGGGTGACAAGCGAGCTGGCGTCGTAGTTGTCCAGGTTGCCAAAGGCGAGCGTCTGGATCTTGCGATACTCGGTCTCGCGCAGATTGGCGCCCAGACCCGAGGCAACGCGGGCGGATGTGCGGGCATAGCCCAGGCCCAATACCAGCGAAAACGCCGCACACACCAGCATGCACGCGCCTTGTAGCAGCATGTAGTTGACGTCGCCCGTGGGCACGCCCACGTCGATGATGTTGGCCATGATGACCGGGATAAACAGCTCGAGCGCGGTCTCGACCGAGACGAAAATCACGCCGAGAATGGCATCGCGGCGGTATGCCCCCAAGTGGGAAAACAAGATTTTGAGATTGCGCACGCAGGTTCATCCCCCATCAAACGTTGTTCGCAAACGCACGTATTATTGCGCGCCGAGCGGGCGTGTCAAGTGTTCCGAAATCGATTTCTACAAGGCCGGCGCAGGCGCTAAGTCCGCGCGGCGCGTGACCGTATTCAAATGGAAATGATTGAAGGCGCGATTTTTCGCCCCACCGGCAACATAGACCTTGACTCTACAATCGTTGTAGGGTTTTCACTACACTGGTACGTAAACAAACCAAGCCAGAAAGTGCCCGCCCATGGAACACGACCTCACACGCGGCAATGTCCTCAAGACCATCGCGGTCTTCGCCCTGCCCTATATGCTCTCGTACTTTTTGCAGATGCTCTACGGCATGGCTGACCTGTACTTTATCGGACAGTTTAGCGGCGCCGCCGGCATCACCGCCGTGGGCAACGGCGCGCAGACGCTCTATATCATTACCGTGACGCTCGTGGGCCTGGCCATGGGAACGACCGTCATCGTCGGCCACGCCGTGGGTTCGCGCCGCTTCGATCGCGCCGAGGCCGCCATCGGCAACACCATCACGCTCTTTATGGGTGTCTCGGTAGTACTGGCCGCGTTCTTGCTCGCGCTGTGCCCGCAGATCGTGGCACTCATCGGCACGCCGGCCGAAGCCGTCGAGGGCACTGCCGCCTACCTGCGCATCTGCTTTATCGGCATTCCGTGCATCGCTGCGTACAACATCCTTTCGGCCATCTTTCGCGGCCTGGGCGATTCGCGCTCACCCATGTACGTGATCGGCGTGGCGTGCATCATCAACATCGCGCTCGACTTTCTGTTTATTGGCCATATGGGGCTCGGCCCCGTGGGCGCGGCGCTCGGCACGGTGATCGCACAGACGGCAAGCGTTGCCCTCGCACTCGTGTGGCTCAAGAGTCGCCGCACGCATATCCACCTCAAACGCAGCGACCTGCGCCCCCAGCCCGAGGTGCTCGGCAGCATCCTTAAAATCGGCGTACCCGTGGCCGTGCAGGACGGCTGCATTCAGATAGCGTTTATGTTCATCACCGTTATTGCCAACCACCGCGGCCTGGTCGACGCCGCCGCCGTGGGCCTGGTCGAGAAAATGATAAGCTTTTTGTTCATCGTGCCGAGTTCCATGGGCGCCACCGTCAGCGCGCTCACAGCGCAAAACGCCGGCGCGGGCAAGGGCGACCGCGCACGTCAGGTGCTCAAAGACGCCATGACCATCTCGGTGGTGTACGGCTGTCTGATCACGGCGCTCATGTGGCTGGTGGCACCGGCGTTTCTCGGCTTTTTTGCCAAGGACGCCGCAGTGGTCGCAGCCGGCACCGGCTATATGCGCAGCTATATTTTCGATGCGATCTTCGCCGGCATTCACATTTGCTTTAGCGGCTTTTTCGCCGCGTACGGCAAGAGTTACATCGGCTTTGCGCATAACGTGCTGGCCGTGGCACTCATTCGCGTGCCGGGCGCGTGGCTGCTGTCGAACGCCTATTCCGACACGCTGTTTCCCATGGGTATCGCCTCGCCGTGCGGGTCAATTCTATCTGCAGTCATTTGCGTGGTGGCGTTTACGGTGCTCAACCGCCGCGGCACTTTTGACAAGCTCGTGGCGTAGCGGGGCGACGCGATCCCTGGCGCCCCTCCCCTGCTTTTTTCCGAAAGGAGCGGTCCTGTGACCGACGCACACGCTGAACATACCGACGGCCTGCTCCGCATTGGCGAGGTGGCACGCCTGTTTAACCTGAGTGTGGGCACGCTGCGCCATTACGAGCAGATAGGGCTGCTGGAGCCGGCGCGCATCGATCCGGTGAGTGGGTACCGCTACTACGGATCACGGCAGCTCTCCACCCTCAACACCATCAGTCACCTGCGTGTTCTCGACTTGCCGTTGGCACAAATCCGTGAGTTTGTGACCACACGTGATGTGGACCTCATGCAGCGGCAACTGGCCCAGCAGCAGGAGCTCATCGAGCGCAAGCGCCGCGAGCTCGAACGCGTGTCGTGCAAGATCGATAGCCGACTTGCCCTGCTGCACGATGCGTTGAACACCGAGCTTGATGCTATTTGCGCAATCGATGCGCCCGAGCTTCGTTGCGCCGTATTGCGCGAACGCGTCAACCCTACCGATGCCTATGCGCTGGAGTGGCAGATTCGTCAGCTGCAGAAAGGCCAGCACGAGACGTTTGTTTTTCTGGGCAACTTGGGCGTGGGCATCGCACCCGAGCGCCTTGCCGCCGGCGACTTTGATGGCTACGACGAGGTCTTTTTGCTGTTGGATGACACGGACGACTACCTGGGGGACCTCGAAGTTCGGCCCGCCGCACGCTGCCTGACCGTAAGCTTCCGCGGCACGCATGGGCAAGCGGCTTCACGTTACGAGCAGTTGCTCGGCTATATGCGTGAGCACGACCTGACACCCACCGGTCCCTCGCGCGAGATCGCCCTCATTGACGACATCATCAGCGACGATCCGGCGACCTACGTGACGCAGATCACGGTGCCTGTTACCGCATCCAAATAAAAACCGCCCGGAAAGCGTTAAGCTCTCCGGGCGGTTCTTCTATCTGGCTATCAATGCCTTAAGCCTGGGGCACCTCACCGGTAGCGAGAATCTGCTCGAGCGCATCCTCGTCCAGCACGGGCACGCCCAGCTGCTCGGCCTTGGTGAGTTTGGAGCCCGCCTTGGGACCGGCGACCAGGTAGCTCGTCTTCTTCGATACACTGCCCGAAACCTTGGCGCCGAGCACCTTGAGCGCGGCGCCCGCCTCGTCGCGCGTGCGGTTGACGAGCGTACCGGTCAACACAAACGTCAGGCCCGCGAGTGGCTGCGCGTCGGCGAGCTCGCCTGCTACGCCGGCATCGGCTGCAGCCTGCGCATGGGCGGCGCCCAGGTCGACCTCGAGCGACAGGCCCGCCTGGCGCAGGCGCTCCAGCACGGCAAGGTTCTCGGGCACGGCCAGGAACTGCTTAACGCTCGCCGCAATCTTGGGACCGATGCCCTCGCACTCGGCGATGTCTTCTTCGCTCGCCAAGATGAGCTTGTCAATCGACAGGAATCGCTCGGCGATGACCTCGCCCACACTCTTGCCCACGTGGCGGATGCCCAGGGCAAACAGCACGCGGCCGAGCGGCTGGCTCTTGGACTTGTTGAGCTCGGCGATGATTTTCCCGGCCGTCTTGAGGCCCACCGGAATGGGATCGCCCTTCTTGACGCCCTTTTTGCTGTTGGAGCTGGCATAAGTGCGCCCCGTGTCCAGGCCGGCGATGTCGTCGACCGTGAGCTGATAGAAGTCCGCGACGTCGTGAATCAGGCCGGCGGCGATCATCTTGTCGACGATCTCGTCGCCCAGGCCGTCGACGTCCATGCAGCCGCGGCTCACCCAATGGAGCAGGCGCTCCTTGAGCTGCGCGGGGCAGTCGATGGAAACGCAACGGTAGGCGACCTCGCCGTCCTCGTGGACCACGGGGCTGCCGCACACGGGGCAGACTTCGGGCATGTGCCAGTCGACCGAATCGGCCGGGCGCTTATCGAGCACCGGGCCCACGACCTCGGGAATTACGTCGCCTGCCTTGTGCACGATGATAGTGTCGCCCTCGCGCACGTTTTTGCGGCGGATCTCGTCGATGTTGTGCAGCGTGGCGCGCGCGATGGTGGAGCCGGCAACCGTCACCGGGTCGAACTCGGCGACCGGCGTGAGCACGCCGGTGCGACCCACCTGGATGCGTATCTCGCGCAGGACGGTCTGCTTTTCCTCGGGCGGGAACTTAAAGGCGATGGCCCAGCGCGGCGCGCGGGCGGTAAAGCCCAAGTCGAGCTGCTGCTGGAAGCTGTCGACCTTTACGACCACACCGTCGATGTCGTAATCCAGGTCACCGCGGTGCTCGAGCGCCTGGGCACAGAACTCGTGGACCTCGGCCGGCGTGGCGCAGCGTGCCACGTTGGGGTTGACGCTAAAGCCGGCGCTACGCAGCCAGTCCAGAAACTCGCGCTGGCTGTGGACGTGCAGCGGATCAGTATCGGCGATGGCGTAGATAAAGGTGGCCAGATCGCGGCGCGCCGTGATCTTGGGGTCCTTTTGGCGCAGGCTGCCGGCGGCGGCGTTGCGCGGGTTGGCGAAGGGGTCGCGGCCCTCGGCATCGGCCTCTTCATTCAGACGAACAAAGCTGCCCTTAGGCATATAGACCTCGCCGCGCACTTCGATAGTACGCTCGCGGTCGGCGCCCATATGAGCGAGCGCCGGCTCGGACAGGTGCATGGGCACATCCTTGATGGTACGCACGTTGAGCGACACGTCCTCGCCCGTGGTGCCGTCGCCGCGCGTGGCGGCGCGTACGAAGGTGCCGTTTTGGTAGGTAAGGGCCACGCCCAGGCCGTCGATCTTGAGCTCGCAGGTATAGGTGACGCTACCGGCACCGAGCGCATCCTCGGTACGCTGGAGCCACGCGTCGAGTTCGTCCAGGTCCATGGCATCGTCCATGGAATACATGCGTGCCATATGCGTTACCGGCGTAAACTGCTCGCTCACGTATCCGCCCACACGCTGGGTATAGCTGTCGGGCGTTACCAAATCGGGGTAGGTCGCCTCAATTTCCTGCAGCTCAACGAGCATTTTGTCAAAGGCGGCGTCCGTGATCTCGGGCGCGTCGAGCATGTAGTAGCGGTACGCGTGGTAATCGAGCTCGTGGCGCAGCTCGGCTGCACGCGCTGCCGCCTGGGCACGGGCGTCGGTCGGTGCGGCGGCATCCGCGCTCGCGGGCGTTTCGGTATCGATGTCCACACCGTCACCAAACAGGCTCGATTGCTCCATAGCGGCACTCCTTCGCTCGATTTCAAACGGATACAAGAGTACCACCGGTCACCATGGCGCCGAATAACCCTTTCGAACCGCACCGAATCGGCAGCCGCTAGACCGGGGCGGATCGCGCGATCAAACCATGCCCTTGCCGTTTCTAAATGATCCGTTTTCCTCCGTCCCCAACGGATCAATAAGAAAAGAGGGGCTGTCCTGCGTTGGCGGGACAGCCCCTCTGGCTTCGATATGTGCGATACGGTTCGTTAGAAACCCTGGCCGTAGCCTTGACCCTGGCCCTGGCCCTGCTGGCCCAGCAGCTCCTCCAGGTACTGGCGCAGCTGTTCATCGGTAATACCACCGTTGCCGGTGTCGGTCGCGCTGTCGTTCTGCTGCTGGTTCTGCAGCTCCTCGTCGGAACCCAGCTCGACCGTGACCTTCTTCTCTTCCTTGCCGCGCATGAGCGTGATCTCGACCTTCTCGCCCACCTCGTGGCTGCGTAGTGCGATGATCAGGCCATCGGCGCTCGAAATCTCATCGTCGCCCAACTTGGTGATGACGTCGCCCTCCTGAATGCCGGCCTTGGCGGCAGGACCATCCTCAACGACGCTCGCCACATACGCGCCGCTATCGGTGCTCAACTTGTTGGTGCGGGCGTTAAGCGCATTGACGCTCGAAAGCGTAGCGCCCATGTACGGATGCACCGGCGTCTTGCCGTCGATGATCTGGTCGGCAATGTTCTTGGCGTAGTTAACGGGAATAGCAAAGCCCACGCCCGAGCTGGAGCCCGAGTAGCTCTCGATGAGCGAGTTGATACCCACGAGCTCGCCGTTGTCGTTAACGAGCGCGCCGCCGGAGTTGCCCGGGTTGATGGCGGCATCGGTCTGGATCATGTTGGCATAGATGGTGTTACCGTTGGTAGAGCTCATGGCCGTGGAGCGATACAGCGCCGACACGATACCCGTGGAGACAGACTGCTCGTTGCCGAACGGCGAGCCAATCGCCATGACCCACTCGCCCACGTTGAGCTTGGAGGAATCACCGATCTCAATCGGCGTGAGCTTGGAGGCATCGGCATCCTTGAGCTTGATGACGGCCAGGTCGCTCGAGGCGTCGTTGCCAACGAACTCGGCCTCATATGTAGTGCCGTCGTCCATGGTAACCACGTACTGGTCATAGCCATCGACCACGTGGTTGTTGGTGAGGACGTGGCCCTCGGTATCGAGCACCACGCCCGAACCGACGCTGCCCGAGTTGTCCGACTCGTCGGCAGACTGCGAAAGCGAGCCATTCTGGCTACCGCTCGAAGTGGCGGTGATGGAAACCACGGAGGGCAATGCCTTGGCAGAAACGGCCTCGGCCAGCGTGGTGTCCTCGGAATCAATCGTAATCTTTTGCGTCGATGAACCCGAAGCACCCGCCGTCACGGCATTCTTGCCGCCACCGATATCGAGCGTGCCGCTCATAATGAGCGCAATGACCAGCAGGGCGCCGCAGGCACAGCCGGCGAGTGCCGTAATAAAGATCGGCAACTTTTTGGTCTTGGTCTTGACCACCGTGTGCTTGTTTACAACCTGCTGGCTGCCCAGCGGCTTTCCGGTCTGCGTGTCGTAGGCCTGCACGTAGGGAATGTTGCTGTCGGCAGGCGTCGACTCCACCTGCACGCGCGGCTGCTGCTGGGTCTCGCCGACGTTGCCCGCATCCTGGGGACGCTGGGAATCGTACTCGCTCATAGCTGCGATCCTTTCGTCAAATAACCAAAGGCCCGCCAAACATGTGGCGGGCCATCATTGTTCACGTTGAGTTGTACCCCAATATGCGGGCGCAAGTGTATGAGAACGCAATCTTTTAGGAAGGCTTAAGTTCTGTTGCGGATTCGAGAGGAACCCACACCTGCGTCAAAACCACCACAAAGGTGCCTGTCCCCTTTGTGGTGGAAATCTAGTCCTTAAACAGATAGCCCACGCCGCGGACGGTGGTGATGTGTGCCGCGATCTGCGGGCCCACCTTGGAGCGGATGCGTCGAATGTGCACGTCGACGGTGCGCGTGCCGCCGCAGTACTCAAAGCCCCACACGCGGTGCAGCAGTACTTCGCGGCTGTAGGCGCGGTTGGGGTGCGTCGCCAAAAAGCTCAGCAGCGAGTACTCCATCAGCGTCAGGTCGATGGGCTCGTTATCGAGTGTCACCTGGTAGGTAGCCAGATTAATCTCGAGGTTATCGATGTTGAGCACATCGTCGGCGGTGACGGTCTCCTCCTCGCCCATCAGGCGCTGCGCGCGAGCCTTGAGCTCGTTGGGCGTCGCCGTAGGGCACACAAAGTCGGCATGCGCGTGATTCGGCAGGCGCAGGGTACCGAGCGCTTCATCGTCGACGATCACCAACATGGGGACACCGCCGCGATCGTCAAGCCACTTGGCAATCTGATCGATGCGGTCGCTGCGGATGCCGTCGGAATCGAGGATCAGCAGGTCAAAGTCGTGCGCCGCAGTCGGCGAATCGGGAGTGGCCAGACTCACCTCGACACCCAGGGTGGTCGTCAAGCTGCGGACAAACTCGTGGAAGCGCGTCGTGCGCGCCATGAACAGGGCACTCTTTTCGGACATATCGGCCTCCAAAGAAATGAGCTCAATCGTACTGGAACAAACCAGCGCGATTAGGAGTTCGCCAGGTAGTGCTTGATCTCCCACTCGGTGATCGTAGACTCAAACTTATGCCACTCGTCGCGCTTCTTTTTGAGGAAGAAGCTGTGGATGTGCTCGCCGAGGGCATCCTTCATAAACTGCGAGTCCTCAAACACGTCGAGCGCCTCTTTGAGCGAGCGAGGCAGCGGCGCGTAGCCGGCCTCGACCATCTGACGGTCGGTAAGCTTGAGCGTCTCGGCCGTGGCCTCGGGCGGGAGTTCCAGCTTGCGCTCGATGCCGTCCAGACCAGCCGCCAGCGTGACGGCGTTGACCAGATACGGGTTGGCCATGGGGTCGGGACTGCGCAGCTCGATGCGCGTGGACAGCGGCTTGCCGGGCTTGTAGACCGGGATGCGGACCATACTCGCGCGGTTGCGCAGGCCCCACGTGGCGTACTGCGGCACGGAGTCGCCACCCGTGGTGATGCGCTTGTACGAGTTGACCGTGGGGTTGGTGATGGCGCTAATCTCGCGCGCGTGCGCTAAGATGCCGGCCATGTAGTGCTTGGCGACGTCGGAGAGATGGTACTTCTCGTCGTCCTCGCCCCAAAAGACATTGTTGCCGTCGTGGTCGAACAGCGACTGATGCAAAAACATGGCGCTGCCGTCCTCGCCCGCCAGCGGCTTGGGCATGAAGGAGGCGTGGCAACCGCTCTCGTAGGCCTGCTGCTTAATGATGAGTTTGGCCGTGGTGATGGCGTCGGACATGCTCAGAGCCTCGGCGTGGCGCAGGCTCATGCCGTGCTGCGAGCGGCCGGCGGCGTGGAAGGTGTACTCCACGGGCACGGACATCTTCTCGAGCGTAAGGACCGTGTTGCGGCGCAGGTCGCGAGCGGCATCGCTCACCGAAAGATCGAAGTAGCCCACGTTGTCGAGCGGCTCGGGGGTGCGCTCGTCGGGGAAGTAGTAGTACTCCAGCTCGGCGCCCACGTTGAGCAGATAGCCAGCCTTCTCGGCCTTGTGGAACATGCGGCGCAGGGCATCGCGCGGGTCGCCGGCAAACGGCTTGCGGTCGGGGGTGCACACATCGCAGAACACGCGGGCAACGCCGTTATGGCTCGGGCGCCACGGCAAAATCTGGAAAGTCGAAGCATCGGGAAACGCCAGCATGTCGGCTTCCTCGGGCGTGGCAAAGCCCTCGATGGCGGAGCCGTCAAAGCCAATACCCTCCTCAAAAGCGACCTCGAGGTCCTCGGGGCTAATGGCAAAGTTCTTGAGGCGGCCGAGAATGTCGACAAACCACAGACGCACAAAGCGGATGTCACGCTGCTCTACGGAGCGGAGTACGTAATCGATGTTCTGCTGGTTCATGTCGCTCCCCTTTCTTTCGGGCGGGTTTCGACTGGTCTATATCGCAGATACTATCGCAGAAAAATGTTTCCGCAGGGTTAAAGCGTATCAAGCGCTCAAAAAACGTGCGCGCAGGCGGTTGCGAACGAGCGGCTAGCGTTCAGATTCGGAGACAATTTGTCTACAGGCTCGTTCCAGCGCAGGGAACTCCATCGTCACTGCATCCCAAACAACCGAGCGGTCGACATTGCCGTAATCATGCGCAAGATAATTTCTCATGCCGACAATTCCACGCCATTCGATTTCGGGATGAAGCCGCTGCGAGCGTTCCGACAATTTGCCCGCTTCTTCCGTCACCCTAAGCGCACACATCAAAAGGGAGTCCGCCAACGCCCTCGTCCGCACGTCATTCGCATGCAGAAACTGGTCCTCGGTGATATCAAAAGCCTTGATGCGCTCGTTCGTTTCGGAGATGGCCTCCAAAACCTCTTGGGCGCGGAGACCGTCTGACTTACGCGCGATCATAAAGGATCACTCCTTCGCGCTCGATTACCGCGGCAAGATCGTCATCAAGATGATCACTAGAGACGAGATCAACCTGCCTCCCGGTTTCTTTGCGCACCGCCTCACCAAATGCCGACAGCGCGAAAAGACCAAAGCCCTGCTCGCGATCGACTTCGAGACGCAAGTCAATATCGCTATCGACATGTGCCTCGCCCCGGGCATACGAACCAAAAAGAATCACGGTTTTGATGGCGGGAATCGAGCTGGCTGCCTCGCGGACGGCGGACTCAATCTGGGCAGTATCCAAAATGCCCGTCGCGGCGCTTTCGCTCGCAGAGCTTTTACCAAGTGAGGGAACAAACGGCAGAGAGCGCTCGCGCAGCATCTGCCTCATAAACATATTGACCGCAACAGACGAAGTCATGCCAAGCTCTTCGCACAGCTCGGCAAATGAGTCTTTAATTGACGAGTCCACTCGCACACTCAGCACAGACGCAGCCATGGATACCTCCTGTATGACATTGTCTATATATTATCACACAGACTAGCGCGAGGTCGAGGCGCGGTGTTCGATGTGACCGGGGATCTCGATGCGTTTGGGGGCGAGCTTTGCGGCCTCGCCCACGGTGGTGGTAACGACGTCGATGCGCTCGGACAGGCGCTCGACCACGCGCTCGGCAATGGTGAGGGTATCCTGCGCGGCCGTGGTGACGCCGCCAAAGAGCACATGGTTCCAAGGGTAGTCGTCAAACGTCGCGATCTTGAGCCCCGCCGGCAGCGAGGGACCAAGCTGCGCCAGCGCCTCGGTCAGACGCAGGAAGACCAGGCCGTTGACGGCAATGAGGCCGAGCTTTTTGCCTGCATAGCCGCGGATGGTCTCGTCCAAGCGACCAACGCCCGTGGCACCGCCATCGGCCAAGGTGACAACCTCGCCGGCAAGGCCGCGTCGCGACAGCTCGTCGGTAAAGGCCTCGGCACGCTCGCGACGCACGGGGCTGTCGTCGCTTGCCTCGGTGAGCAGGCACAGGCGCTCGCTACCAGCGGCGGCCAAGGCGTCTACCAAGCCGGCGACCAGCTCGCGGTTGTTAGATGTCACCAGGTCAACACCGCCGTCAACAACATCGCGGTCGAGCAGCACGACGGGTAGACGTCCCGCTGCCGCGGCGATCGCCTCGTCGTTGCCTCCGCAGGTGTTGACGACCAGGCCGTCCACGCCAGCATCGATAAGTCTGGTGAGCGACTCGGCCTCCTTTGCGGGGTCGTTGCCGCTAATGGCAGTCATGAGCGAGCAGCCGCGCGCGGCGGCGCTGGCGGAAAGTCCTTCGAGCATGGCGCTCGAGAATGGGTTGGCGATGTCGGCCAGGATCACGCCGATGAGGTTGGTGCGCGAGGAGCGCAGATTGCGCGCGGCGGCACGCGGGCGATAGCCGGTGCGCTCGATAACCGCCGCGATGCGAGCACGGGTTTCCTCGGTCATTTGCCCGGGGCGGTTGTTGAGATAGCGCGAGACCGTGGCCGGACTCACGCCCGCCTCGGCGGCAATGTCCTTGATTCTCATCTGCGCCATAGCGCACCCCGTTTCCCAATTGTCGGCGGCCTGAGCCATTTTAGGCATTTTTTAAAAATCTCGGTTGCAAAACGCTGTAGGTGAGCAGCGTCGTTTTTGCGTCTCGAGCAGATGCGATGATGGGCTAGATAGACGAGTCTTTAGGCAGCTCAAAATAGTCGGGATGCAAGGCGATAACCGGGCCCTGCTCCTCGGGCATCAGGTGCAAGTGCGTCTCTGCCAGATAACTCGCCGCATCGGTATCGCCCCTCTTAATGGCCTCAAGAATCCGGCGATGCTGCCGACGAATCGGCTCCCAATCCAGGTCCTGCGACACCATACGCAGCCAGTTGTATCGCTCAAAATGCGTGTTGATGCTTTTCATCCAATCCCACAACATGTGACGACCGGCAATCTCAAAACACGTCTCATGGAACAGGTTATCCAGGTCAAAGAAACGACGCGTTTCGCCATGGTCGAGCGACTCGGACTCGGTAAGAATCTGCTCAAGCCGCTGCTTTTGCTCGGGCGAGGCGGCCGAACTGCATTTAATAAGCACGCTTCTCTCGAGCTTCTCGCGCAAAAAGCAGGCGTTTTCGGCGCGTTCCATGCTGATCTTAGAGACGTAGGTGCCGCTTTTGGGACGCGTTTCCACCAGCTCCTGCTCACGCAGACGCACAAAGGATTCGCGAATGGGCGTGCGCCCGATTCCCGTCTCTTTTTCCAGACCAATCGCCGAAAGGCGTGTGCCGGGCTTGAGCTCGGCGTAGATGATCTTGGAGCGCAGTGCGTTGTACGCCTGGTCTTGCAGGCTCTGATAATGCTGGTGCTGTTCCATAAAGCCCTCGGATAAACCCTCGGTTAATCGAATACCACCATGCAATACTATCGCATCCCCCGCCCCCTCATAAGTTGCGGTGGAATAGTTCCTGCTCAAGGCCTTCAGCAGCAAAAACAGGAACTATTCCACCGCAACTTCCAACAGTCTTTTTGGGACGGGGCTCTTTTAGCTACCCTGGCCCGCAGATCGGCCCCCTTGCCACAAAAGTGGCCCATCTACTACGTTAACACGGATAGCCTCGGCCATACCGAAAACCGTGAAAACAAAACCGCAGGTAGACAGCTTGTCGATTTTCGAAAAAGCCGACTATGGTTGACCCCTGCGGCTTAAACGTAGTAGATAGGCCCTATTCGTGGCACAGCACTACTCCATCCCAAATTGGCACCCCGAGCCCTCGTGAGTTGCCAACAAGCTGTTCGCCCAGTGCTTTATCCGCGCGGCATTTGGAAAATAGCACCACCGCAAAACCCGCGAGTAGCGCTTACTTTGCTATATCTCACTATACTTTGCTATATCTTGCTATATCTTGAGCAAAGGTGGCTCACATGCAAACAAACCCTTTTAAGCCCACAGCAGGTAAAACACCTCCCACGATTATCGGCCGCGAAGATGTGCTCGAAGAATTCAATGAGGGCCTCGTCAACGGGCCTGGTGCCCCGGGGCGCCTAATGCGCATAGCCGGCGTCCGTGGAACGGGCAAGACGGTCCTCCTTGACGAGTGCTCACGTTTGGCGCAAAGCCGTGGCTGGACGGTCATAAAAGAGGTCGCAACCGAGGGACTTTGCCAGCGCATTCTCGAACAGCAGCAGCCCAAATTCCAGGCCAAGCACGCCAGATTTGAGCCCACCGTAGCTGGCATATCCATCGGCAGCATAGATATTGAGCGAATCGGCCCATCGCTACGCGACGCCATGAGACAGACAATATCCAAGAATGGAAACGGCCTGCTCATCACTCTCGACGAGGTTCAAGACGCAGAGCTCGATGAGGTCCGAACGCTCTCCATTGCGATTCAGCAGGTTATCGGCGAAGACCTTGATATCGCCTTTGTTTTTGCGGGTCTGCCTTCGATGATTGAAAGCATCATCAACGGAAAGACACTTGCGTTTTTGCGCCGCGCCCTCCCCTTTGACCTGAAGGCTGTGGCAGTAACCGAAGTGTCGTACTCCCTCGAGGAAACCATTGAAGCGTCTGGCATGGAGTTGCAGCCAGGTATTGCCGGCCAACTTGCCGAGGCAACGCAAGGCTATCCTTTCATGATCCAACTCGTTGGATACTACGCATGGCAGTTGGCGAGACGCGCGCATACAGCGATTATTGGAGAAGAAGAAGCCGAGCGTGGCATTGCAACGGCACGCGAACGCTTCTGCGCCATGGTGATTGAGCCCGCGCTGCAGCGCATTCCGCCCACGTGCATCGCTTATCTGCTGAGCATGGCGTCTTTGGGGCAGACGAGCTCGACCAGCATGGTTGCCGATGCCCTAAACAAAACGCCTCAACAGGTGAGTTCCGTCCGCAGCCGCCTGTTAAGAGAATCGATTATCGAGGCTCCCTCGTACGGCAAGGTCTCATTTGCCATCCCCTACATGCGCGACTACCTCTACGAGCACAAAGCCGAACTGGAAGTTGAACTGTAGAAACGGCAACTGCCCTGCAAGACGAAAACCGTTCCAGGAGTACTTCTTTGCCAACGCCACCGACGAGGCCATCATCGCCAAGGTCAAGGAGCTCCTGGGCCCTAATCGGACTATCTGCGCCTTCCCGTCGAACGCAGGCGGCGGCTGCCCAACACACAGGGCAGCCGCCGCTTTTTGCAATCGATTGGTGCAAAGGGGTTGACTAGAGTTCGCAGGCAACCTTGTAGCCGTCGCCGATGGCGTCGCGAATGTTGCCGCACTTGTTGGCGTCACCCAACACGTGGGTGGCAACACCGGCAGCGGCAAGGTCGTCGGCCAACTTGGTATTGGGACGATAGCCCATGGCAAGCACCAGCGTATCGGCACCGGCGATAGTGTGGACCTCGCCGTCCTTTTCGTAACTGATGGTGTCCTCGGTAATCTCGGTCACCTTGGCCTCAGTCAGCACGTGAACGCCCTTGGAGAGCATGCGCGTGATGAGCACCGCGCGACCGGCACCGCCCTCGTTGGCAGCGAGCGTCTTGGTCATCTCGATGACGGTGACATCGCGATTGGCCGGCGAGAGGTCATTGACCAACGGGGCCAGGTAATCGGCCGTCTCGCAGCCGACGGTGCCGCCGCCGACGATGACGATCTTCTTGCCCGGGAAAGCCTTGCCGCCCACCAGGTCGTCAGCCGTCATAACTTGCTTAAAGCCCTGCATGAAGGCCGGGGCGATGGGCTCGGCGCCATAAGCCAGGACAACCTCGTAACCCGCGTAGTCACGCTGAATGTCCTCGGCCGAAAGCTCGGTGCCAAAGACGCATGTGACGCCGGCCGCGGCCAAGCGACGGTACTGATACTTGATCACGCGGGTGAGTTCCTGCTTTGCCGGCGGAACGGCCGCGATACGCATCTCGCCGCCCGGCTCGTCCTGCTTATCCACCAGCACCACGTTATGACCGCGCTTGGCGGCAATGTAGGCAGCCTCCATGCCCGCAGGACCAGCGCCCACAACCAGCACGTTCTTGGCCTCGGCGGCAGGCTCGTAGCCGGCCTCGTCGCGCTCCACATCCGGGTTGACGGTGCAAGAGATGCGCTTGCCAAACATAATGCCGTTCAGGCAGCGCAGGCAGCCAATGCAGGGGCGAATATCGTCGGCGTTGCCGACAGCGGCCTTGTTGCAGAACTCGGCATCGCACAGATTGGCGCGGCCCATCATGCAGATGTCGGCAGCGCCGTCCTCGATCAGCTCCTCGGCGATCCAGGCCTCGTTGATGCGGCCGACGGTGGCGACGGGAATGTTGACGTGCTTCTTAATCTCACGCGAGCAGGCGGCGTGCGAGGCCTGCTGCGTACCGGCGGCGGGAATCGCGGAGCCGCGCTTGATAGTGGTGCCGCCCGACACATGAATCATGTCGACGCCGGCCTTCTCCAGGCGACGCGAGACGTAGATCATGTCGTTGAGGGTCAGGCCGCCATCGGTGTATTCATCGCCCGAAATGCGGACGTCGATGATAAAGTCCTTGCCGCAGCGTTCGCGAATCTCGGCGATGACCTCGAGTAAGAAGCGCATGCGGGCGTCGAGCGAGCCGCCGTACTCGTCGGTACGCTTGTTGTAGAGCGGAGTCAAAAAGCCGCCGAGCATGCCGTGGGCGTGTGCCGCATGGACTTCAACGCCATCGACGCCAGCCTTCTGCATACGCACGGCAGCGTCGCCAAACTGATGCGTGAGTTCGTGAATCTCGTCGACCGTGATGGGGCGCGGTGCCTCGCGGGCGTAAGACGGGCCCACAAAGGACGGAGCGATCAGGCGCGGCGTGCCCGGAATGTTAAAGGCCATGTAGGCGGGATGGAAGAGCTGCGGCATGATCTTGCAGCCATACTCGTGGACGGCCGCGGCGAGCTTTTCCCAGCCGGGGATAAACGTGTCGTCGTAGCAGCACATGTCACCCGGCAGATAGGTATAGGTAGGCTCGACCGTCACGACCTCGGTAATGATGAGGCCCACGCCGCCCTTGGCGCGGGCACGGTAATGATCGACCAAGTCGTCGGTCACATAGCCATGATCGGCCAGGTTGGTGGACACCGGCGGCATAAAGACGCGGTTCTTGACCTCGGTTGTACCGACCTTGATCGGGCTAAAGAGCATTGGATAGGCGGAGGACTCCATGCGGGATTCCTTTCATTTGAGCCGCTAGGCGGCAGTTGCTGACGTACCTATCATACCAGCAACTGCCGTATCCGCAGTCAAACATGCCCAAACGCCGGTCGGCTAATGAATACCGCGACCCAAGTCTTCGGCGATTTTGTCCACGCCCTTAAGCGCGGCGCAGGTCTTTTTGTTGGAGCAATGCCCCGTGCAAACGCCACCCTGAGCGCAGTCGGCGCAGGTGCCCTTGCGGTAGATGCGCACGCATACCGCGACAAACGCAATACCGATAACAGCCAGTACAACAATATCGATAGGTGCCATAGCAAGCCTCCTCTAGTTAACCATCACTTACTTTACCCCATTCTCCACCTACCAAAAAGGGACAGGTTCATTTTGGTCGGTTTTATCTGCGGAAACGCCACATCTCCCCCCCCCCCACCAAAAAGCCCGAGTGTCGCTGGGACACCCGGGCTCGTGGAAAGGGGCTAATCCTTATTCGGACTTAAGCGGAAACTGCGGCGGAAGCAGCGTTGGTCTCGTCCTCGTCGGTCCATGCATGCTTGGGCATGGGACGGAAGATCTGGAAGAGCATCGCAACCAGCAGCACGATGGCCACAACCGTCCAGATACCAAACTGTCCCAACACAAGCAGGTTGTAGAACTGGTTGATGAACAGGCCGATCACCCAAGCGAAGATGCACTCGTAACCGATGGCAATCGCGAACCACTTGCCGGAATCCATCTGGTTGCGGATGGCACCCATGGCAGCAAAGCACGGAGCGCACAGCAGGTTGAACGCGCCAAAGGCGACGCAAGCGCCCATGGTGGGGAACATGCCGGCAAACGCGGTCCACAGGCTCGGGTCGGTCTCGCCCGCGTCGGCAACGGACAGCAGCGAGCCGGCGGTGGCGACGACGTTCTCCTTGGCGACAAGGCCCGAGACGGACAGCGCTGTTGCCTGCCAGGTGCTAAAGCCAAGCGGGGCGAAGATCCAGGAGATCAGGTTACCGAGCATGGCCAGCACGGAGTAGTCCATGAACTCCTCGGAGATGCCGTCCATCGCGGGCAGGTAGCCAAAGGAACCGTTGTAGCTACCAAAGTTGGACAGGAACCAAACCACGACAGTGGACGCGAAGATGACCGTACCGGCCTTCTTGATAAAGGCCCAGCAGCGCTCCCACACGTGCAGCGCCCAAGAGCGGATCGCCGGGAAGTGGTAGGCAGGAAGCTCCATAACAAACGGCGTCGGGCGGCCGGCGAAGAGCTTGGTCTTCTTGAGCATGAGGCCCGAAGCGATGACGGCAAAGACGCCCAGGAAGTAGAACAGCGGACTGATCCACGCGGCGGTGGTGGAAGAATCGCCGATGATGGAACCCATGAGCAGGGCGATGATCGGCAGCTTGGCACCACAGGGGATGAACGTGGTGGTCATAACCGTCATGCGGCGGTCCTTCTCGTTCTCGATGGTCTTGGTAGCCATGACTCCGGGAACGCCGCAGCCCGAGGTCACGAGCATGGGGATAAAGGACTTACCGGACAGGCCAAAGCGGCGGAACACGCGGTCCATGATGAAGGCGACGCGGGCCATGTAGCCGCAGTCCTCCAGGAAAGAGAGCATCACGAACAACAGGAACATCTGCGGGACAAAGCCCATGATGGCGCCGATGCCGGCCACGATACCGTCGCAGACAAGGGAGTCAACAAGACCGCCGTCCTCGGTGCCGCCCGCCACAAGGGCGTCATGCACCGCGGTGGTGATACCCGGGACATAGGGGCCGTACTGCGCCGGGTCGACCGAGTCGGCATCGTCGCCCGCAGCCTCGACGGCTGCATCGTAGGCATCGCGGCCCTGACCGAGCACATACCAACCGTCGGTGCCAAAGAGCTGGTCGTTGGTGAAGTCGGTCACCGTGCCGCCCAGGGTGGAAACGGCGATGTAGTACACGCAGAACATGATGACGACAAAGATCGGCAAGCCCAGGATACGGTTGGTAACCACACGGTCGATCTTCTCGGAGGTGCTCATCTTGGCCGGGGCCTTGGTGAGGCACTCATCGATGATGTGCGCGATGACGCCATAGCGCTCACCGGTGATGATGGACTCGGCATCGTCGTCGCAGTCCTGCTCGCACTGGGCGACCAGCTCCTCCACGCGAGCGGCCTTCTCCTTGGTGAGGTTGATGAGCTTGCAGGCGTCTGCATCACGCTCGAACAGCTTGACGGCGTAATAGCGACGCTTGTTAGCGGGAACGCTCGCCGGCAGGTTGTTCTCGATGTGGTCCAGAACGTCCTCGATGGAGGAGTCGAACTTGTGCTCCGGCACCTGGCCCTTGGAAGCAGCGGACTTCTTAACCTGCTCGAAGAGCTCCGTGATGCCCTTGTTCTTAAGAGCGGAGATCATCATAACCGGGCAGCCGAGCTTCTTGGAAAGCTTGTCGGTGTCGATCTTGTCGCCGTTCTTCTCGACCAAGTCGGCCATGTTGAGGGCAACGACCACGGGCAGGCCGGTCTCGATGACCTGAAGCGCCAGGTACAGGTTGCGCTCGAGGTTGGTGGCATCGACAACTTGGACGACAACATCGGGCTCGCCGCTCATGAGGTAATCGCGCGAGCATTGCTCCTCGGGGCTGTAGGGGGAAAGCGAGTAGATGCCAGGGAGGTCCGTGATGGTAACGTTCTTGTCGCTTAGGAGCTTGGCCTCCTTTTTCTCAACCGTGACTCCGGGCCAGTTGCCAACATAGCCGTTGGCGCCGGTGATCAGGTTGAAAAGCGTGGTCTTGCCGCAGTTGGGGTTACCCGCCAGCGCGACATGGATCTGAGAATCCGCCATTCAATCCTTCTTCCTTGTGTGCCTGCGCTGCTTTCTCCGCGCAGGCTGGATAATGTGCTTCAAAGTTGCAGCATTAAGTTAGAAAAACCTAACTTTATCTGCAGAAATATACGTCGCGAGCCCTTACTGGACCTCGACGACGGCCGCCTCCTCCTTGCGGATGGAAAGCTCGTAGCCGCGCACGTTGATCTCGACCGGATCACCGAGCGGTGCAACCTTCACGACCTTGAACGAAGTGCCCTTGATGAGCCCCAAGTCCATAAGGTGGCGGCGAAGCGCACCCTCACCGTGAAGCTTGACGATGGTGGAGCTCTCGCCCACCTTAACGTCACCCAACGTCTTCATCCTCTTGTCCCCCTTTCGGTTTTTTTGAAATGCTGCGGACTAACCGACGGTCATGATGTGCATGGCAACCTTGGAATCGATGCCAAAGCGTGCGCCCAGCACCGTGACGATGATATTGGCGCCACTCGAGCTCACCACGTGGATTTCGTTGCCCTCGACAAAGCCGAGGTCCTTGAGGTGGTGCTTCATATCCTCATTGCCCTTTACACGAGACACGCGCACGGTTTCGCCCGCTTTTACCATCGAAAGCGGCATGGCCGGCATCTGCGGTCCGCAAGACATGAGTGGCTCCTAACGTCAGTTCGTCCTCAACATCGACGCGATAAAAGTTAACCACGTCTATGTTCGCTTTAGTAAACTAGCACGTGGTTAACTTTTTGGAAAGGGTCTCTATTCAGTTTTCGAAAAAGTTTCCTATACGAAACAAAAAGGCGCGGCAAAGAGCTGTCCTTTGCCGCGCCCCGTCATGCTTAGAGCGAGAGGTTTCTGATCGACGTGACGCAGGAGGCCTCATCCACGCCCGAAACGCGGAACACGACGTCTTCGCCACATTCGCCGCAGAGTGCCATGAGCCCAATAACGTCGCGGCCATCCGTGTGGCGATCGCCGATACTGACTGACACGTCGCTACGATGCTTGGCGATGATGTCATAGAGCAGCGCAACCGGGCGGGCATGTAGTCCCAACGGATCTTTAATCGTCTTTGTAAACTCGACCATGTCCCCTCCCACGACATCGCACATTCGGCCGGCAAACCCAGCCACGTGGTAGTTATTGTACGTTACCGGCGCAACCTCGGCGCATAAAAAACGAGGGAAGGCACACGTCCTTCCCTCGTTGCAAGCAATATGTAGCCGCTTGCCTACATCAGGCGCAGGCTGACGTCCTTGAGCTGGGCGCCGGAAACGGCACTCGGAGCACCCGACATAAGGTCGGAGCCGCTGGCCGTCTTGGGGAACGCCATGACGTCGCGGATGGAGTCGGAACCGGTGAGCAGCATGCACACGCGGTCCAGGCCCAGAGCAAAACCGCCCATCGGGGGCGCACCAAACTTGAGGGCCTCCATGAGGAAGCCGAACTGAGACTCGGCACGCTCCTCGGTAAAGCCCAGGAGCTTGAGCATGGACATCTGCATCTCGGCGTTGTGGATACGCATACCGCCGCCGCCGGCCTCAAAGCCATCCATGACAAAGTCGTAGGTGCAGGAGCCGGCTGCCAGGGGATCGGCCTCGATCTTGGCGATGTCGGTCTCGGTCGGCAGAGTGAAGGGCTGGTGCTCGGCAGCATAGGCCTTGCGATCCTCGTCCCAGTGGAACAGCGGGAAGTTGACGACCCACAGGAAGTCGTGACCCTCGCGCTTGATCTCGAGTGCGTTGGCCATGTGAGAACGCATGCCACCCAGGATCTCGTCAGAGAGCAAGCGCGGGCCGGCGGCGAACATCACAAGATCGCCGGGCTCGACGTCCATGCGCTCGCGCAGAGCCGCCATCTCCTCGTCCGAGAAGAACTTGACGATGGGGCTGTTGATGGAGCCGTCCTCGCGGAAGGCGATCCAGGCCAAGCCCTTGGCGCCAAACGTGGAGGCCACGCCGGCAAGCTTATCGATCTTGGCACGTGCCCAGGCACCGGCGCCCTTGGCGTTGATAGCCTTGACGACAGAGCCTTCCTCGTTTGCGGCAGTCGCAAAGACCTTGAACTTGGAGTTGGCGAAGATGTCGGTCAGATCGACCAAGTGCATGCCATAGCGGGTATCGGGCTTGTCGGAGCCATAGGTGTCCATGGCATCCCAGTAGTTCATGCGACGCAGCGGCGTGGGCATCTCGACACCCATGCGGCCGAAGGCATCGGCAAGAACCTCTTCGAGCGCGCTCATGACATCGTTCTGGTCCACGAAAGACATCTCGATATCGACCTGGGTGAACTCTGGCTGACGGTCGGCACGCAGGTCCTCGTCGCGGAAGCACTTGGCAACCTGGTAGTAGCGCTCGACGCCACCGACCATGAGCAGCTGCTTCAGAAGCTGCGGGGACTGCGGCAGAGCGTAGAAGTTGCCCGGCTGGATGCGGCTGGGGACGATGAAGTCGCGGGCGCCCTCGGGCGTGGACTTGAACAGGGAGGGCGTCTCGACCTCCATGAACTCACGGTTGTGCAGCGCCTCGCGAATGGCAAAGGTAAAGTCGGAGCGCAGCTTGAGGTTTGCCATCATCTCGGGACGACGGAGGTCCAGATAGCGATAGCGCAGACGGGTGTCCTCGCTGGTCTCGATGCCGTCCTCGATCTGGAACGGCGGGGTGACGGACGTGTTGAGCACCTCGGCGTGGTCGGTCAGGACCTCGATCTCGCCGGTCGCGAGCTTGGCGTTGATGGTCTCCTCGCCACGGGAGCGCACGACGCCGTGGATCTTGATGGGCCACTCGGGACGCATGGTCTCGGCAATCTTAAAGGCGTCGCCGTCGGAGTGCTCGGGGTCGAAGGTGAGCTGCGTGATGCCCTCGCGGTCGCGAAGGTCGCAGAAAATAAGGCCGCCGTGATCGCGGCGACGGCTCACCCAACCGGTGAGGGTGACCTCTTCGCCCACGTTCTCGCGGCGAAGCTCGCCGCAGGTACGGGTGTGCATGGAATGCTCGTCGATGGGACGGGTCTGGCTCATACCAGTGATCCTCCTTTATGGATCTGTGCCGCCCCGTGTCGTTCCGGGCGGCGTCGTACAGATTTGCCCAGCCTGCGTAAACCGCGCAGCCAGACATGGCGTTCTATCTTATCGCACCTGTGTCGATGTGCCGCGGAAAAGTAGCTCCTGCCCAAAGACTTGACGGAGACGAAACAATTGATGCGTCGCAGTGTCTGCCGACGCGCGCCACGTGCGACAATGTGCCCCAATACAACTGCACTCGGAAAGGCCCGCCATGACTGCACGCCTCATCGTTATGGATATCGACTCCACGCTCATCAACCAGGAGGTCATCGACCTGTTGGGCGAGGAGGCCGGCGTAGGCGAGCAAGTGGCGAAGATCACTGAGCGCGCCATGCGCGGCGAACTGGACTTTAAGCAGGCGCTCGAGGAGCGCGTTGGGCTGCTTGCCGGCTTGGACGAGAGTGTGTTCGAGCGCACCTTTGAGCGCGTGACGTTTACCCCCGGCGCGTTGGAGCTTGTGCGCTCGGCACACAGCAAGGGCTGGAAGGTCGGCGTGGTGAGCGGCGGCTTCCACGAGGTCGCCGATAAGATCGTGGCCGCTGCGGGCATCGATTTTTGCCTGGCCAACCTCCTGGAAGTCGTGGACGGCAAGCTCACGGGTAAGCTGGCGGCCGACATTGTGACCAAGGAGTCCAAACTCATCCAGATGCTGGATTGGGCAGTCGAGTGCGGTGTCGACATGGCCCATACCGTCGCGATCGGCGACGGCGCCAACGACATCCCCATGATTCAGGCCGCGGGCACGGGCATCGCGTTTTGTGCCAAGCCCAAGACGCGCGAAGCCGCCCCGTTTGCCATCGATGAGCGCAACCTGATGCTCGCCATGGACATCATCCTGCGTGACTAGCCGATCCGTTTAACAATTGAATCAGTCTGTCCTATAGTTTCCGAACAATTTTGTCTTAGTGTTCGGAAACTTGCCCTTGAGTGCTAGACTTTGCACCGTCGAAGGGAACATATATGGATAAGCGAGATCTTGAGCAATTGCTGAGCGATGTTGCCGACGGAGCAGTCGCCCCGGCAGTCGCCCTCACGCGCATCCAGACGGCGCCGACCGCCGATCTGGGTTTTGCACAGCTCGATCTTTCACGCGGGGTACGCCAGGGAGCCGGCGAGGTTGTCTACGGCGCCGGTAAAACCGCCGAGCAAATTGCCGCCATTATCGAGGCGCTGCGCGATGCCGGCCAGGAGCGCATCCTGGTCACGCGCCTGGATGCCGAAAAAGCAGCCCGCACCTCGGAGCTCCTCGACAACGGCATCGACCTGGGATATGTCCCGGACGCACAGCTCGCCCTCGTGGGCGGCAAGCCCTCCCCTACCGGCAACGGACGCATCGTCGTCGCCTGCGCCGGCACGAGCGACCTGCCCGTCGCCGAGGAAGCCGCGTTGACGGCCGAATTCTATGGCAACGAGGTCGACCGCCTCTACGACGTGGGTGTCGCCGGCCTGCACCGCCTGCTCGCGCATGCCGAGGAACTTGCTCAGGCACAGGTGGTCATCGCCATCGCCGGCATGGAGGGCGCACTGGCGAGCGTTGTCGGCGGCCTGGTAAGCTGTCCGGTCATCGCCGTTCCCACCAGTGTGGGCTACGGCGCAAGTTTTGGTGGCGTAGCCGCGCTACTCGCCATGCTCAACTCCTGCGCCAGCGGCGTATCGGTCGTCAATATCGATAACGGCTTTGGCGCCGCCTACCAGGCAAGTCTTATCAATCATCTGAGCGCCGGCACACCCCGCACCCGTTAAGGAGCATTTCATGTCCAATCATCAACATACGCTTATCATCGACGGCACCTCGGGCATCAGCGGCGACATGACTGTCGCGGCCCTGCTCGACCTGGGCGCCAGCGAGGAGCACCTGCGCGAGCAGCTCGCCACGCTTCCGGTCGGCGGCTTTGAGATTGCCGTTACACGCGCAAACAAGCATGGCATCGACGCCTGCGACTTTGACGTTCAGCTGGCAGAGGAGCTCGAGAACCACGACCACGACATGGCCTGGCTCTACGGCAACGAAGCAGCTGCCGAGCACACACATGAACACGAGCACCACCATCATGGCCATGGCGAGCACGAGCACTGCCATGAGCATGATCATGAGACCCACGGCCATGGCCACGAGGGCCATCATCACGCCCACCACCATCACCATCGTTCTTTGGCGGACGTCACCGCCATCATCGACGGCTCGCAGCTAAGCGATGGCGCCAAGCGTCGTGCGCTCGACATCTTTACCGCGCTCGCCGCCGCCGAGGCCAAGGCCCACGGCAAAACGCCCGAGACCGTCATGTTCCACGAGGTAGGCGCCGTCGATTCCATCGTCGACGTCTGCTCTGTTGCCATCTGCCTCGACGACCTGGGTATTGAGGACATCGTGGTCGAGTCGCTCTCCGAGGGCCACGGAACCATCCGTTGTGCTCACGGCATCATGCCTATTCCCGTCCCCGCTGTCGTCAACCTGTGCCAGGCGGGCAATATCGCCCTCACGCCTGCACCGGTCGCCGGCGAGCTCGTGACGCCCACGGGCGCCGCCATCGTCACCGCGCTGCGCACGTCCGACCAACTGCCCTCACGCTACCGCATCGAAGCCGTCGGCTACGGCGCCGGTAAGCGCCCCTACGAGGGTTGCTCCGGTACGCTCCGCTGCCTGCTCGTTCACGCGGACGCATAGCCATGGATGCCCGCAAAGAAAAAAGCCGCGCCGCCATCGTCGCGGCATTCTCTGAGCTCCTGCGCGAGGAAGACTACAGCAAGATCACCGTCGGAGACATCATCGCGCGCGCTCACGTAGGCCGCGCGACATTCTATGGCCTCTTTAAGAGCAAAGATGACCTACTCGCCGCGCTCGTGAGCGATATCTGCACCCACGCCCTCGACGATGACGGTACGCCGCTCGACGACCCACTCGTGCAAGTCGAGCATATCCTCAACAACCTCTGGGAACGCCGTCAGGGCGTTCGAGCCCTCGTAGCCGGCGCCGGCTCCCGCGTCTTCGCCGACTGTCTCCGCAAGACCATCATGTCGCGCGCAGCCGAAACCGTGCCCGTCGACCCCTCAGGCCCCGCCGGCACCATGGACCGCAGCTTCTTACTACACCACATAGCCTCAAGCTTCGTAGCCACCGTCCAATGGTGGGCCTGGCACAACTTTCAAGCAGATAAGTCCGACGTAGCCAAAGACTACCTCTCGGCCATAATGCCCCTCTTCAACTAAGTAAACCCCTCATCCCAAAGTTCCGCCCTCATCTCAAAGCCCCGCCCCAACCCAAAGCACAATCCATCCCAAGGTGTCAACAGCAGCCCAACGCCCCTACCAGCAACAAGCCCCTCCCATCCAAATTCAGATATATATGTTGGGTTGCTTGCACGAACGCAACGAAGACCCCGCAGCCGTCCGCATGGGGTAACTTCCCAGCGCACTCCGCAGGACGCAAAAAGGCTCGCCGCACAAAGTGCGCAGCGAGCCTTTTTGCATATCCGAGGACGCGCTGGGAAGTTACCCCATGCGGACGGCGAACAACCTATGTAGCCTTGGACTAGAACATGCCCAAGAAACCGTGCACAAACAGTGCGGCCAGAGCGGCACCGATAAACGGTGCGATGCCAGGAACAAGCAGACCGTACTTCCAGTTGTTGTCAGCCTTGTTCTTGATCGGCAGCACCTGATAGGCCATGCGAGGACCAAGGTCACGAGCCTGGTTCATGGCGAAGCCGGTGATGCCGCCCATGCCCATGCCAACGGCCCAAACGATCAGACCGACGCAGATGGCGAGCATCAAAACGTTCTCGCCGGCGCGGCTAGCGGCAGCAAGGATGGCGCTGATGAACACAAAGGTGCAGATGGCCTCGCAGAAGAAGTTGCGAGCATAGTTCGTGCCCTCGGTAGTAGGGTTGGTCGAGAAGATGTTGCGCTGGGCAATAGGGTCGACGACGCCCTCGGAAGCCTTGAACTCATCGGCATACATAAGCCAAGCGATTACGGCGCCCACAAAGCCGCCGAGCATATCGGCAATCATGAAGGGGATGCAGCTGCTCCACGGCACCAGGCCTACGATGCACTGGGCAAGCACCATGGCGGGGTTCATGCACACGGCGCCGCCAAAGACAAACAGGCAGACCGAGATGCCAAAAGACCAAGTGGTGATGGCAAACATATGACCGGAGCCCTGATACTTGGTGCCCTTGAGCACGGTATCGCAGTGCACGCCCACGCCAAAGATGATCATGAGGGCCGTTGCGCCGAATTCGCAGAGGAGTTTGGTAAGCATAAAACCTTATCTTTCTTGTCGGTTATAAACGATTCGTTTGAGCCGCGCACTAGTGCTGAGCGACAACAACGCCCAGGCCATCGGGAATGACGGCCACCTTGGCATCGGCGCTCTTCATCTCAAAGGCGAGCTCGAGCGCCTCCTCGAGGGCGTTGACCGGGGTCATGTGCATATCCTTGATCATCTGGTGATCGCACAGATCGGTGACCATGATCACAGGGTGATGTGCCAAGATGCGGGCAAAGATCTGGCTCGTCCACTGGTCGGGCAGGGTCTCGTCCTTAGGACGGTCGATGCAGGCCCGCTCAAACTCTGCCGGATCATTGTCGGCGATGTTGTGATAGAAGCCCTCGCCACCGTGACCGTCGGCACAGCCGGCGACGTCGATGATCACACCGCCCTCGGGAAGCGTAGCCTCGGCAGAGCACATGCCCTTCACGGCCTGGTAGATGTTCTGGTCGAGTGGGTAGCCGCCGTTGGTGGTGATGGCAATCTCGCACTCAACGGGCTCAACGCCGGCAAGGCTCTTCACGAACTCACAGCCGGCCTCGTGCGCCTTGTGAATGTCGCCGGCAAAGGAGCCGATGACCTCGTGCTTGCCGTTGAGCACCACGTTAAGCACAAAGGCAAGGTGAGCCATCTCGGCGGCAGCAAACATGTCCTCGCTCACGTGGTTGTGGCACAGGTTGCCGGCACGCGAATGGGAATCGTTCACAAACTGACCGTTGTGGTTGTACATGATGGTCTTGTAGCTGGCGATGCCAGGCAGGACGGACTTGCGGCTACCAGAGAAACCGGCAAAGAAGTGCGGCTCAATAAAGCCCTCGGCAAGCAGCAGATCGCAATCGGCGGCAATCTTGTTGATGATGCACTCGCCACCAGAAGGCAGGGTGCCGATCTTTTTCATCATGCTGTCGTCAGTCGCGACGTGCATAACGATTTCCTCGTTGGCAACGATCTCCTCGCCATACTTGTTGACGAGCTCCTCGTGCGTCGACGGACGATGCATACCCGTAGCAACCAGAATGCGAACGCGCGCCTCAGGCGCAGCGGAATGGATGTGATGCAGCAGAATAGGCATCGTCACACGCGAGGGAACGGGACGCGTATGGTCGGAGCTAATGATGACGATATCCTTTTTGCCAGCACAAAGCTCCTCGAGCGAAGGCGAGCCATAAGGGTTGGCAAGCGACTCCTCTACCAGCTCTTCCTGCGATTTCGTGGTCTTAAACTCGTTTTGATGACCCTCCATCACACCAGCGAAGTTCTTATCCTCGAGCTCTAGATGCAACGTCTTGTGGTCAAACGGTAGTTCACATTCAAACAATGACGAGCGCCCTCTTCCTTTCAACTGACACACTAGATAAACCGTTGGAAGGATACGCCGCTCACCGAAAAACTCCACCGTCCACCGACTCATTAACACAACGTTCATATTTGACCCACAACAAAACGGCCGCGACCCCAAACGGGACCGCGGCCGCCTGTCAAAGACACTATAGACAGGATGACTTACGCAGCGCCGAGGCAATCATCTACCCCGAGACGTACGCACGTAAGCCATTTTGCATAAATGCGTTAATTAATTGCATAAAAAGGCGCATGGATTTCTAGCCGTAACAGGGTAGTACCCTCCGGAGCGTGCATTTTTGCGAGTATTCAGCATCACGAAATCAGATTATGGGGCCAAGAGTCTTTTAAAAGGCAGAAAGCCCTCACGACTCATCCCGTCAGGACGACGTACTGCGATAAGCCATCCATATTTGAACATCGTTAGCCTCCAATTGGCGCGCAGAGGCATCAACAAAGGCAGCGAAAATCGGCTATCGCCTTATACATCAATCTTTGGCTGCTGAAAACTCCGTTTTTTGCACGTCGCCCCAAGCACCACCCTCACCCAGCGGCTGATCCGCCAAAGGTCGGACATCGCAGGGCCCGCCATTAGTTTACTTTTAGGCACACTCCGCAGGACGCAAGAAGCCCTCGCCGCACTCCACATTAAGCGCGAAGCGCGCCATTCTTCTCCTCAGCTTTAATCCCCGAAGAACGAGGACGAAGGGACCCGACGGGTTTCCCTCTGAATGCGTTCTCGCACTTGAAGCCCCCTTATCCTGCTCCTTTGGAGCTGCGGATAAGGGGGCTTCGTGCTGCGGAATGCATTCAGAGGGAAACCCGTCGGGTCCCGGTGAGAGCCACAGGGCTATCGATTACCCCGTGTTCTGCAAACCTGCCGAGACGCCGGTCACAGTCGAAAGAATCAGGCTCATGTACTCGGCCTTCTTCTCCTCGGCCATCTCGTCCTGGTTCATACGCACCTCGCGAAGGGCGCGGACCTGGGCGATGGACAGAGCGTCGACGTAGGGGTTGCGCACGCGGACGGCGCAGCCGAGCACGCGACGGCGCTGCAGCGGCCACTCGTCACCGACGATGGCAAGGACCCACTTACGCGTGAGCTGCATCTCGGTAAAGACCTTCTCGGACAGATCCTGGCGATCGCCCAGGTGCAGATACATCTTGGCGATGCGCTGATCGGTTTTAGCGATCGACATCTCGATGTTGTCGATAAAGGTGCGGAAGAACGGCCACTCCTGGTAGGCAGCCTTGAGCTGGTCAAGATCGCCAAGCTGCTCGCAGGCGGTGCCTAGGCCGTACCAAGCGGCAAGGTTAATGCGCGCCTGGCTCCAGCTGAAGATCCACGGAATGGTACGAAGGTCATCGAGCGACTTGGCGCCCAGGCCGCGTTTGGCGGGACGCGAGCCGATCGGCAGCAAGCCGACCTCGGTCAGCGGCGTCACGGTCGAGAACCACGGTGTAAAGTCCTCGGTGTTCAGCAGGTCCAGATAGCGCTCGTGGCTTGCGGCGTTGAGCTTCTCGGCCATATCCCAGAACTTCTGCGTGGTCTCAGTGTTGGTCTTCTCGACACTCGGGGCCGACTGCAAAAGCGTTGCGGCGGCAACGGACTCAACATGACGCTGAGCCAGCGTGCGGTTGCCGTAACGGGCAAAGATGACCTCGCCCTGCTCGGTGAGCTTAAAGAAGCAGTTGACCGAACCCTTGGGCTGCGCCAGCACGGCCTTGTTGGCCGGGCCGCCGCCACGGCCCACGGCACCGCCGCGACCGTGCATGAGCACCAGGTCGATATCGTTCTTCTCGGCCCACTTGGCGATGCGCTCCTGCGCGGAGTGCAGCGCGAGCATGGCCGTGGTAGGACCGGCATCCTTGGAGGAGTCGGAATAGCCCAGCATGACCTCCATGCGGCGGCTGGTCTGGGCAAGGCGCTTCTGCACCACGGGCAGCGTAAGCATCTGGTCGAGCACGTCGACACAGCCCTCGAGGTCCTCGAGCTGCTCGAACAGCGGGATCACGTCGAGCTCGGGGACATCCTCCTCGTGTGCGAAGGACAGGTGGGCCAGCTCAAAGACGTCGGCCACATGCTGGGCGCTCTTGGTAAACGAGATGATGTAGCGGTGCGCCATCTTCTTGCCGTAGCGCTTTTGGATGGAACCGATGGCACGGAAGGTGTCGATGACCTCGCGCGTCATGGGCTGCAGGTCGCCATGGATACCGTTTTCGTGGATATCCTTGAGGGCGCGGGCGTGCACCACGGAGTGCTGACGGAACTCCATCTCGACCATGTGGAAGCCGAAGGACTCGACCTGCCAGATGATGGTCTGGACCGGGCCGTAGGCAGCACGGACGGCACCGCAAGCGGCCAACGAGCGCTGGACGACGCGCAGGTCCTCCAGGAACTCATCGGCGCTGCGGTACATGGTGTCGGTGATACGACGCACGGTGGCGTTCAGACGGTCGGCCATGACGAGCATGACGGCGCGATGCGGCTCGTGCTCGGAGATCAGCTCGGCGCGGGCCGTGTACCGAGGGCTCATCTCGACCTGATGGTTCCACAGGTTGATGAGCTCGGCAGAAGGCTTGCTGTAGGTGGCCTCGAGCGTGAGGTTGCGGCCGATGCGGCGGCACTTGTCCTCGAGCTTGAGCACCATGTGGGTGAAGTACTTGGCGGCGACCTCACGGCTCACCTTGGCGGTGACGTTGGGGTTACCGTCGCGGTCGGAACCGATCCAGCTGCCGGGATGGAAGAACGCCGGGCACAGCGGCGGCACGGTACCGGCCTTGTCGCCCAGCACCCAGTCGTCAAAGCGACGATAGATGACGGGGATAACGTCGAACAGCGTGTTATCGAAGATGTCGATGATGGTATCGGCTTCCTCGACCGGCGTGGGCTTCTTGAGCGCGATGGGGCTCGTACGCACCAGGGCGTCGATCTCCTGCAGCATATGGCGCTCGTTCTCCACCAGGTCGGAGCCGCCCAGACGCGGACGCTCCTCCAGCAGGTTTGAGATACGGCGAATCTTGCCCTCGACGGCCTTACGACGGGCCTCGGTGGGATGTGCGGTAAAGACAGGGTGGAACTCGAGCTTGCCGAGCAGCTCGTTGGCGCCCTCGACGCCCAGCTCATTCACCAGCTGGTGATAGGCGACGGTGAGCTCGTTAGCGGGATCGACCTCGGTATCGGTCGACGCACCGGCCTCGCGCTCGCGCAGCTGCGCCACACGGTAGTTCTCCTCCGACAGGTTTGCCAGATGGAAGAAACTCGTAAAGGCGCGAACGATGACCTGCTGCTTATCGAGCGGCAGGCTGTCGATCAGATCGACGACCTCACGAAATGCCACGGCGGTGGACTCATCGGCAGTAGGCACGCCCTGCTCGTCGACGGCCTCGTCGGCAGCACGCGTACCGGGGTTGCCGGCATTGGCCACAATTTCGGCCGACAGGATCTTGTCGAACAGGTCCGCGATCTCAGGATCATACTCGCTAAGCACACGACGCTCCAGGCGCAGGAACAACGCCAGATTGTCGCGCAGCTCCTCGGGGATCTCGATCTCGGCGAGACGCTCCCTGGACTCGGCATTCGAGCCGATTCGGTTAACGAGGCGGTTGACCACGGCAGCGACGCGCGCCGCGGCTTCGGGTACAGACTGGTTGCTTAGGTTCTCAGCCACGTTTCCTCCCATTCCTCCTTCTATGCACGTAACATGCGGTATTCATTATAGGCGCTTGAGAAATACTTTCGACACTGATTGCGCTTTACCACACAAAAGTATTTTCTGCATTGCAAGGGTTTTTGCTCTAAATGGTCGTATTTCTCGGTGGACGGCATACACAAACGGGGGCATTCCGCATAAATGCGAAACACCCCCGTAACAATCGCTCGCAATGGACGGGACACTCAAGCGGGTCCGCAGCTCAAAAATCATGCGCTACAGACGCTCGCGAACCGCCTCGACGACGTTGGCCAGATCGACGAGAACCTCGTCATGGCTCTGCATGTCGCGCACCTTGACCTTGCCGGCGGCAAGCTCGTCGCCGCCCAGGACCAGGATGAGCTTGGCGCCTACCTTATCGGCCTGCTTAAACTGGGCCTTGAGCGAACGGCCCTGATAGTCGGCCTCGGTCACAATCCCTGCGGCGCGAAGCTGCTGCGTAATGGCAAAGACGTTCTGACGCAGCTCCTTGCCGGCATTGGCGACGTAGACGCACGGGACCTCCTCGGCACCCAGGTCGCTGCCAAAGGCCTGCAGGGCCAGCAGGGCGCGCTCAAAACCGACGGCGAAGCCGACGCCTGCCGTGGGCTTGCCGCCCTCGAGCTCGACGAGGCCATCGTAGCGACCGCCACCACCGATGGAGCCGACACCGGCGCCGGGAGCCTCGACCTCAAAGACAGTACGGGTGTAGTAGTCCAGGCCGCGCACTAAGGTGGGATCCTCGACATACTCGATACCCGCCGCATCCAAATAGCGCTTGACCTGCTCGTAGTGCTCGCGGCACTCGTCGCACAGGTTGTCGCCCATCAGCGGGGCGTCGGCCATGATCTCACGGCAATGGTCGTTCTTGCAGTCGAAGGCGCGCAGCGGGTTGAGCTCGGCGCGCTCGCGGCACTCATCGCACATCTCGTCGGCGTGATCGAGGATAAACTGCTTGACCTGCTCGCGGTAAGCCGGACGGCACTGAGCGTCGCCCATCGAGTTAATGAGCAGACGAAGCTTGGAAAGATCGAAGCCCAGGCGCTTGTAAAACTCCATGAGCATGATGATGCACTCGGCGTCTGCCGCCGGATCGGGAGCGCCGAGCCACTCGATGCCCACCTGGTGGAACTGGCGCAGGCGGCCCTTCTGGGGACGCTCGCCGCGGAACATGGCCTCGGCGTAGTACGCCTTAAACGGCGTGGAGCCCTGGGGCACCAGATTGTTCTCGACGACAGCGCGCACCACGCCGGCCGTGCCCTCGGGGCGAAGCGCCAGGCGCTGCTTGGGCTTGAGTTTGGTGTCGGTGCCCTCGGTAAAGACGCGCTCCAGGTTGGCACCGCTGAACACGCGGAACATTTCCTTGCGCACGACGTCGGTCGACTGGCCGATACCGTGGACAAACACGTCCACCTGCTCGATCGCGGGCGTCTCGATGGGTTTAAAACCAAACGGCTCGAACACGCCGGCCGCAATCTGCTGCATCTTTTGCCAGGCGCGCATCTCGGCGCCGATAAGGTCGCGGGTTCCCTCCGCCTTCTGTGCCTGCATGGGCAAACACCTTTCTTTTGTATCGCGTCATAGGTAACGGTCATTATACGGCACAAATACAAACAGCGGCGGCGCGTCTGACCGAACGAGGGTATGGGGACTCGTTCGGCCAGACGCGCCGCCGCTGTTTGTGATCCCTTTTCCTCCGTCCCCTTCGGATCACGTGATCCCTTGGGGACGGAGGAAAAGGGATCATTTCGTAGGCCCGTGGCCGCCTTGGAAACCGAATGATGGTACGAGCATCCATTCGGCTTCCAAGGCGGCCACGGACAGAACGGGACGAACAGAAAAGAGCGACGAACGCCTACTCCCCCGCCACGCTCGCGCGCAGCTTGGCGGCGATGGGCTCGGATACCAGCAGGAACACGAGCATGACCACGGAGCACGCCAAGCACACGATCCAGGTGCTCGCAAAGGAGCCCGTGGCGTCGAACAGCACGCCCGAGACAATGGCGCCCACGGTGCCGCCGACCATCTCGAGCGAGGTGATGGTGCCCGTGACCTTGCCGAGGTCGGCCATGCCAAACTGCTTGGACGCGGCGATGGTAGGCGTGATGGTGCCCATACACGTTCCGATACCAAAGCTCACAGCGGCGACAATAGGACCGAGGTCCGTCGTCGGGAAGCACAGCGCCACGCAGGCGATAATGCACGCAACGGAGCCAAGGATATTGCCAAAGCGCAGGCCAAAGCGGTCATAAATCGCACCGAGCGAAATCTTGGCGATAACGACGGTGACCATATAGGCCGAAAGCACAGTGCCCGCCCACATGGGATCATGACCGCCCGTGACGATCTTGGCGCCGTTGACGGTAACGCTCGTCATGTTGGTGACTTGGTTGGGCAAGATGGCGCCGTTAACGAGACCCATAAAGAGGAAGGCGACGACAAGCAGCCAAAACGCCGGGCTCTTCTTGATGCGAGACCAGCCGACGCTAACCTCGGGCGCCGTGTGCTCGTCCTTGTCGCCAGCCGTCGAGACGGACGGATCGCCCGGGTTCTCGCCGAGCGGCTTAAGGCCGATCTCGGAAGGCTTAGTGCGGAAGGAGTAGGCCGTGATGGGCAGTGCCGCCACCATGCAGACGGCAGCGAGTACCAGGAACGCAGAGCGCCAGCCCACACTCACGATAAGCGAGCTCACGATGGGAGACAGAATAGCGCCGCCAAAGCCCGAGCCCGAAAGTGCGATGGAGATGGCAAGGCCTCGCTTGGCGGTAAACCAGTTGGCGGTCACTAGGCTGATGAGCAGGCGGGTCGAGGCCACAGCGAAGCAGCCCGAAACGGCAAAGAGCACGTAGACCTGCCACAGCTCACCGACAAAGCTCATGCTGGCAAGAACGGCAGAGGTAGCGATAACGGTTAGGGAACCCAAAACGCGACCGCTTACTTTATCGGCAACATGGCCAATGACAAGCGATCCGATAACGCTCACCACGGTGGAGATAGCGTTGGAGATGTTGTACTGGGCAAGCGTAATCCCGAGGTCGCTGACGATGAGCGGCTGGAACAGGCTCATGCAGTTGACGAAAATCGTGTAGCACGTGGCCATAATCACGAAGCCGGAGGTCACCACGAGCCAGCCGGGGAAGAACTTACGTTGCTGGGACATACTGCTCCTTATTTAACAGACGAATAGCCGGCGCCGGGCGCCGGTAGTGCCCAAGATTGCCTTGAAAGACAAGGACATAGGCCTTATGGCCATGCCCGCAGACTTGAAAGGCAAGGTTGGGTGCTACCGGTGGTCGGCGATATAGCCCAAAGCGACGGCGGCATAGGCCGCGGCGCCAAGGGGAAGCTCGGCATCGCTAAAACGTGCCTTGGGATGGTGCTGGGCAAAGTGTTCGTCCGTGTCGGTTACGGCCGCGCCCACGGTAAAGTACGCACTCGGAATCTCGCTCGAGATAAGCGCGAAGTCCTCACTCGCCATGGCATGGAAAAGCGGCAAGAAAGCCGCCTTGGGCAGCACTGCGCCCACGTAGCCAAGCGACGCCTGAGTCATATCGCTGTCGAGTACAAGCGGCGGAACATCCGAAAGCGTCTCGATGGTCGCCGGCGTACGATATGTTGTGGCAACGCCGTTAACGACCTCCGCGATGCGGGTCTTGAGGTGCTCCATGAGCTCAACATCAAAGCCGCGCAGCGTTCCCTCGAGCACGCAGGTGTCGGGGATGACGTTGGCCGCCAAGCCTCCAGCAAACTTACCAACGGTAAGTGCGACTTCCTTGGCCGCCGGCACCTCGCGGGCGATAAGCTCTTGGAGCGCCAGGTGCACATGGACGCCGGCCGTGATAGGGTCGATGCAGATCTCGGGGCTCGAGCCATGGCCGCCCTTGCCCTGAAGCGTGATGCGAAAACCGTACACGCCCGAAAGCGCCGGGCTGCCGTAGAGCACCAGGCCAAGCGGCGACTGGCTGTTGACATGCATGGCAAAGGCCGCCTGAGGGCGCGGGTTCTGCAGCAGGCCATCGGCGATGGCAGCGCGTGCTCCCTCAAAGGTCTCCTCGCCCGGCTGGAACAGCAATTTCACCGTGGCGTTGGCCTCCACAAGCTCGGCCTCGCGAGCCTTGAGCAGGCGCGCCGCACCAAGCAGCGCCGTCGCGTGCGTATCGTGACCGCAAGCATGCATGCAGCCATTGGTGGATGCAAAGGGCTCGCCGGATTCCTCGACAACGGGTAGGGCATCCATATCACCTCGGAGCATGACGACCGTTCCGGCCTGCTCGTCCTTGCACGTGCCATTGCCCTGAGCGGCCGCGGCCGCACCGGCACCGATCAGGCCAACGACGCAGGAACCGTCGACTAGCGTGGTATGGGGGATGTCCATCTCGTCCAGACGTGCCTGGATATAGGCAGACGTCTGCGGAAGATTGTTACCGAGCTCGGGTATCTGGTGTAGATCGTGTCGCCACGCAGTGAGCTCATCGGCAAATGCCTGGGCTTCTTTGACCAGGCCATCGCCGATAGCGGTCTGCGCCGCCGTGGTAGCCTGAGGCGCTGGTTGCGGTTGAAAATCGGACAGAGCTGGTGCCATAGATGCCCTCCAGTAACGTTTTTGCAGCACGCACTTTGATAGCGTAAAGTGCAAGGCACAACTGTAAAGGCATGACATAAAAAATGCCGCCCTGGGAGGGCGGCGCAACAAGTTGTTTACGATTGCGGGTGTGATTTTCGGCGCAAGAAATCGAAATGCGTCTCGCTCAAGATAATCGACAGGAAGATGAGCGCGAAGCCGGAAAGCAGGCGCGAGGTGAGCGCCTCCCCCATCAACAGCACCGAGAACAGCACACCCGAGGGCGACTCCATCGAAAGGAGCAGCGAGCCCGTCGAGGCCGGGACGTGCGCCAATCCAACGTTTTGGACGAGCAGGGCCACACACGTACAACCCACCGAAAGAAAGACCATTACACCGATAAAATCCGGCGTCCATGCAGAGAGGGGCGCCTGAGTCTCGAATAGCAGCGACGTGATTAAACTCAAAACGCCATTGCCCACAAACATCCAAAACGTGATGACGTTGATGTCCATCATGCGACCGTACTTGGCGGTCACCGCCATCTGGATGGCAAAGAAGACCGCGCCGCCCAGCGTAATGGCATCGCCGGCATTGAACTCGACGCTATCGAGCGCAACCAAGCCAATGCCCGCCAGGCACAGCAACGCGGCGCCCAAGTTGTAACGGGTAAGCTTTTCGCCGCTCAGGACATAGCTTGCAAACGGCACAAGGATGCAATACGTGCCGGTCAAAAAAGCGCTCTTGCCTGCCGTGGTCTGTGCCAAACCGATCGTCTGCAAACCGTAGGCACCCCACATGAGCGCGCCCATGCCAAGCCCGACGATCAGATTGCGGGCATTGAAATGAGCGATGATGCGCTTATGGAAAATGGCAAACATAACCAGTGATGCCGGGAGAAAGCGAACGTAGACCAGCTCGAACACCGGAATGGTGTCGAGCGCGCCCTTCATAGTGGTAAAGGAGTAGCCCCAGATGACCGCCACCGAAAATAGCAGAACTTTCCAGAACAGCGGCGAGCGAGCGCCGGCGCCCCGGGGAATACCGCCCGCGCCCAAATCCTCACGGGCTACAGGGCTATCGGGCATGTTTTCGATTTCGTTGGCAGCGTATTGGGCCATGGAACATCCTCGCACTCAATCTGGGCGTGGTGTCCGCACGTGTATGGCTGCGTGCCGCCTCATGGTCAAATAAAAACAGGGCGCACCGGACCCCCGGTACGCCCCGCTACTGTAGCAACAACCAAGTAGCCCGTGCAATTCACTACGCTAAAGCATCGGGTTGGAAGACCTCGATGTTCCGGCGGCGTTTACGTTGCTGTATTAAATCAATTTGGTTGATTCCAGCTTTTCGATGATCCAGTCGTTGGCTTTGATGACCGGGCGGCGGAAGACGACGCCCAGGGCCAGCGACGGAATCAGATAGCTCGCCAGAATGCCCAGCTCGACCCAGTACTCCATATGATACGCACCGGCCATGGCGGCATGCATGGCGTTGATGCCGTGGGTGAACGGCAGGAACGGATAGATCGCCTGGAACACGGGGCCGGTCATCTCGATGGGGAACGTGCCGCCCGAACCGCCGACCTGCATGACCAGCAGCACGACGGCGAGCGCCTTACCGATATCGCCAAACGAAACCGTAAGCGTGTAGACGATATTGGAGAACACGAGACTCGCGACCCAGCCGGCAAGTACAAATTGCAGCGGGTTGTCGCACTGGATGCCAAAAAACAGGATGTCGCCCGCGCACACGAGCGTTGCCTGCAGCAGGGCCAGACCGCCAAAGAACAGGTAGCGGCCCAGATAGATCTCGTGTAGGCGCACGGGGATGAGCTCGTTGATGAGCTCATCGTCAACCGAGACCTTCATCATGGCCGCCAGCACGATCGAGCCGACCCAGAGCGACAGAATCGTGTAGAACGGCGCCATGGCTGAACCGTAGTTGCGGATCGGATAGACCGGCTTGCGGTCGAGTGCGACGGGACCGGAAAGCGACACGGCAAGGCCCTCGGGGTCGTTGCCAATCATCGTCTTGATCGTGGCCAGATCGTCCGACATCAGGGCGCCATCGAGCTCGTCCTTAAACGCGCTGATCTTGTCCGACGCCTCGCCCAGCTGATCGGAAGCCTTGTTGACCAGCTTTGCAGCCTTGGAGAGGCCCTTTGCCAGCGAACCGGATGCGTCGGTCAGGCCGTCTACGGCGCTATCCAGATCGCCCGAGATGCCATCGAGCGAGTCCAGGATGCCCGAAACCGTCTTCTTGAGCTCCTTGGCCTTAACCGAGAACGTGGAATCGTAGTCGGACTTGGCGCCCGAAATGCCCGCCTTGGCATCGGCGATGGCCTGATCGACCTCGGCACGCGTGCTGTTGACCTCTGCCATGCTGTCAGAAAGGGACTTAGCAGTTGCCGTCAAGTCCTTGGCGTTGTTGCGATACTCCACCGCGATCCTGCCCAGCGATGTTGCCACAGATTTAAGGCTCTCCTGGAGCTTTTCGTCACTGACCTGCTCGGCAAAGCCGCGGAGCTGGTCGGCCGTGGCGTCGATATCGTCGGCACGTGTATTGAGCGCCGCCGCGGCATCGTTGAGCTGAGACACCGTAAGGTAGACATGCTGATTCGCGGCATCGAATGCCTTCGCAAGCTCGGCGGACACGTTGTCGAACGAGCCCGCGCTTCCGTCAATCGCGGCGTTGATGGCGTCGTTGGCGGCCTTCAGCGCTTCTTTGGAATCGCTCATGCCGCTCTTGGCATGCTCCATCAACTGCTTGGTCGACTCATCGACCGTACCCGTCTGCTGGAGCATACCGCTCGCCGACGTCAACGAATCGGACGTAGAGCTCAAAATGCCCGCCAGCGACGAAGCATTAGCCTGAACGTCTTGCAGGTCCCCAATCGAATCGCCGAGCGTCGAGGACAGGTTGGCGATAAAGTTGCTGACCTGGTCGGTGCTCATGTAATCGAGCAGGCTGGACACCGTCTTAAGACCGATGCTCGTAATGGTCTCGGTAAAAGATTCGTTAACCTGGTTCTGAACGGCGCTCGAACCCTTCTCGGTCACGATCTGCGCGATGGCATTGGCCTTCTGGTTCTCGTAGAACTCGATATCAGCGTGCTTCACCTCAGTCGAGAAAAGCGTCATCATGTCAGCGCTAAACGTTTTGGGGATAACGACGGCAGCATAGTACGCGCCCGACTTAACGCCCTCGATAGCCTTTTCGCGATCGTTAAGCACAACCCAATCGAAGCTCTCGTTGCCGCGTAGGGTGGCGGTCACGTTTTCGCCCACGTTAACCTCGACGGGAATCAGATCGCTCTCGTAACCCTCATCGGTGTTGACCACGGCGATCTTAAGATTGCCGGTGTTGCCGTACGGATCCCAGCTGCCGGCGATGTTAAACCACGCGTACAGACACGGCACGATAATGAGGCCCATCACGACAATCAAGCCGATCACGGAGCGAGACACGTTTTGGACATCGCGCCTAAACAGATGCAGGATGTTCTTCATTTATGCCTCACCTCCTTTGGAGTGCTTGCCAAGCGCGGTGGTATCTCCATCATTTGTGGCTGTGCTGTCGCTGCCCTGAGATTTATGGTGCGAGCCGATATGCGGCAAGCGGCCCGTGGACTGATCGCCGCCCTTGGCACCACGCTCGCTGGCGTTGAGGCCAAACATGTGGCGGGCGGCAGGAATGGCGGCCGTGTGCTCGCGCATCTCGCGACGCAGGTCCTCATCCGAAAGCGCCGAGATACGCATCTGGGTATTGAGGCTCGCGCGGATATATTCGATATTGATAAGCCAGCCGCAGATGGCAATAACCGAGATGATCCAAATGACAAGCAGGATGATCTTGCCGTTATTGTCGATATCGAGAACCGTCGACAGGACAAAGAGCAGGACCTGAACGCCCACCACGGCGGCAAAACCGCCCTTGATGTAGTACGGGTAGCGATGTTCAAAGGCGACCGCATGATCGAGCAGTTCGCGACGGTACGAATCGGAATCGAGCATGACACGCATGGCCGTGCGCAGCGAGTAGCGCTGGCGCGGCAGGTCGTTGGACTCGCAGATCATCATACCCGTCGTGGAAAGCTGTTTATCAAAGAGCAGGTTAAGGTTGAGCAGCAGCGGACGCAGCTGCAGACCGATAAAGAGCGCCACGATCAAGAACACGCCCAGAATGCACAGGTTAAACAGGTAGTTAAACGAGTACATGCCGCCGACCGTCTCGCGCAGCAGATTGATGCCGTAGGTAAAGGGCAGCAGCGGGTGCAGCCACTGGAAGAAGCCGGGCATCATCTCGATGGGATACATGCCCGACGAACCCGGAATCTGCACGATGACGAGAATGACGCCGATTGCCTTGCCGATGTGCTTAAACGTAGTGGACAGCGCATAGATGATATTGACGTAGGTGAACGAGATGGCGATGCCGCCCAGCACGAACAGCAGCGGGTTGATGCACTGCACGCCAATCACCAGATCGCCTACCGTAACGATGGTGGCCTGAAGCGCACCCAGGATCACCAGGAGCATCCAACGGCCGAAGTAGCCCTGGCGCGCCGTAAAGCTGCCAATGCCCTCGCGATCGACCTCGAGCTTGTAGATGGCGATGAGTACGTAACCGCCCACCCAAAGCGCCAGATTGGTGTAGAAGGGAGCGATGCCCGAGCCAAAGCTCTTGACCGGATAGATCGACTTGGACGTCAGCTCGACCGGAGAGGCCATGAAATCTGCCACGTCATTGACATCGACGCCCATAAGGTCGGCGAGCTCGCCCATAGACTCAGAGGTCTGCAGCGCCGCGATGTCGTTGGCAGCGGTCGCAAGCTTGTCCTGGACCTTGGCAAGCGAGGAATCGGTCTGGGACAGCGTGGTCTTGGCCTGGCCGAGCGTAGCGTTAAGCTGCGAAAGCGTACCGCGCGCACTTGCAATAGTAGGCGTGAGGCCAGACACGATTCCCGTCAGATCACCCGAGACGGCGGCAAATGAATCAAGCGCGCTCGAGGCCTTCGGCAGCGCGTTTTGACCCAGGTCCGTCTGGGCCTGGCCAAGGTTGGTCGCACCGGTCTGGATTGCGTTATTGATAGCGTCGCTGGCGCCCGAGACAGCCGCGGCGTCATTCGCCATGGCGCTCGACTGCGCAGACAGACCGTCCTTGATGCTCTGAAGCTTTTCATTCTGCTCGCGGAGCAAATCGATGGTCGATACAATGCGCGCGTCAATTTCCTTGGAACCTGTCGACGTGTCATTGACGAGAATTTCCAAGTGCCCGATAACGGCCTTATTGTGGTCGATCGTCGCTTGGAGAGACTCAAGCGAGTTGTCGATGCGGGTGGTCGTAGATGTGACCGCGCCCGTCAGCTTGCCAATCGCAGCGTTCGCGGAGGCTGACGTCTTGGTGAGCGCAAGGCTGCCTTCCGAGAGTGCCTTGGAGAGCGAGGCGACAGAGTTGCCCGCCGTAGCGCGCGCCTCGCCCAGCAGGTCATTGCCCTGAGCGATTGCCTGCGTCAGCGACGGCGCCTGACCCTGCAGACCGGCAAGTGCCGCATCTGCCGAGGCAATGGAACCACTCGTCTTATCGATGGCGGCATTCATGTCGCCAATCGAATCACGCACTTCGCCCAACGTATCGGAAGCCTCTGATACCGAACCGGCCAACGAATCCTGAGTCTGGGTTGCCTTGTCCTTTAAATCGACTCCGGCATCCTTGGCAATACTGGCAACGGTCTCGCCCACCGTGGAGACAAATTCCGAGTTGATCTGCTCCTCGATGGTGTTTGCACCGGTGTCGGTAACCTTGGGCGCAATAGCGCTCTTCTTCTCATTGACGTAGTACGTAAGCTTGGGCTGATGGTAGTTGCCGTCGAGCATCGAAACCAGGTTATCCGAGAAGTTCTTGGGGACTACGATGGCCGCATAGTACTCACCGCTCTCGACGCCCTCTTTGGCATCGGCCGCCGAGTCGACGAAGGTCCAGCCCAGCTGATCGTTCTCCTTGAGCTGATCGACGACCTGATCGCCCGCGTTGAGCTCGCCCACCAGGTCGTTTTGGGTGCCCCGATCGTTGTTGGCGATGGCAATCTTGATGCCCTGGGTGTTTCCGTACGGATCCCAGTTGGCCACGATGTTGTACCAGGCATACAGCGAGGGAATAACGCACACGCCAAGGGTAACCACCAAGGCGACGGGGTTCACAAGCAGTCGCTTAATGTCGCGCTTAAATATCGCAAAGGAGACCTTTGCATTGGATAGTTTGCTGCCGAGACTCACGCTTGGACCATCCATCCTGTCGTTGAATCGAATCGTACTATCGATAACCATTGTACGTAAGCGCTTTAGCGTCTCAGAGCACAATGGTATTGAGTTTTGCGGGTAGCAATATACTACGAAGACGAATTAACGTACAGTTGTACAGTATCTTTAATTTCAGCAGGTCACAAAACCACAACCCGCACAAATTAGCAATTCAAATAGTCATCGGGGACGTTCTTAAACGACTGGTCAAACAAGAACGTCCCCAACGACTACTTTTCCTCCGTCCCCAAGGGATCATTATTGGACCGTCGATGTTTTTGCAATGCCAGCGAGCGGGCGCCAGAGCGAACAAATTGGCATGAAAAGAGGACGGCATAGACCTTCTGGTCATGCCGTCCTCTTTGAATGACAAGTTGTCGCTCTGGCGCCCGCGCAGCGTCGACTGGTCCGCCGTTCGTTAGAACGGCGGAACTGAGGGCAGCGTCGAGCTGTTACGCGGTTTGGTAAAACCGCGTAACTACCTAACTACATCAAGTTGCAGACAGCTGCCGCGAAGGCAACGGGGTCCTCGGGCAAAATGCCCTCGACCAGCAGGGCCTGATCGTAGAGCAGACCGGAGTACTGCTTGATCTTGTCGGCGTCGCCTGCCTTCTGGGCAGCGACAAGCTTGGCAAAGACCGGGTGCTTGGCGTTGAGCTCGAGCACGCGCTGGCTCTTGGGCATACCATCGGGCGCTCCCTCGGGACCCTTCTGGAGCACCTTCTCCATCTCGAGCGAAAGCGGGCCCTCGGTGGTGATGCACGCGGGAGCATCGGTCAGGCGCGCAGAGACGGCGACCTTCTCGACCTTGTCGCCGAGCGCCTCCTTCATGGCGCTAAAGAGGTCCTCGTTCTCCTTGGTGGCGTCCTCGGCCTCCTTCTTTTCGTCCTCGGTCGCCAGGTCAAGATCACCGGTCGCGACGTTCTTGAGCTCCAGATGACGATCCTCGACCTCGGGCTCGGCACCGTCGGCCACAGCCTTCTCGGCAGCCTCGCGGGCAGCATCGTCCTCGTAGATCTTGGGCATATCGGCGGCAACGTACTCACGCATAGCCTGGAACGTGAACTCATCCACATCCTGCGTCAGCAGCAGCACGTCATAGCCGCGGTCGAGCACGCCCTTTACCACGGGCATCTTTGCCAAGCGCTCACGCGAGTCGCCGGCGGCGTAGTAGATGGCCTTCTGATCCTCGGGCATGCCCTTGGCGTACTCAGCCAGGGTAATCATCTTCTGTTCCTTGGCAGACCAGAACAGCAGCAGGTCGGCGAGCTCATCGGCCTTCATGCCATAGCTCGAGTAGATGCCGTACTTAAGACCGCGGCCAAAGTTCTCAAAGAACTTCTCGTAGGCCTCGCGGTCGTTGTCACGCATATCCTCAAGGTCGGCGGTGATCTTCTTCTCGACACGCTTGGCGATAGCCTTGAGCTGTCGGTTCTGCTGCAGCGTCTCGCGCGAGATGTTGAGCGACACGTCGGCGGAATCCACGACGCCGCGGACAAAGTTGTAGTAGTCGGGCAGCAGGTCGTCGCACTTCTCCATGATCAGGACGTTGGAGCTGTAGAGTGCCAGACCCTTCTCGTAATCCTTGCTGTACAGATCGAACGGCGCGCGGCCCGGCACAAACAGCAGGGCATCGTACTCGAGCGTGCCCTCGGCATGGAAGCTGATGGTGCGCGCAGGATCGTCAAAGTCGTGGAACGTGGACTTGTAGAACTCGTCGTAGTCCTTCTGCTCGACATCGGAGCTGCGCTTCTTCCAGATCGGTGTCATGGAATTGACGGTCTCGAGCTCCTGGTAGTCCTCGTACTCGGGCTTGTAATCGTCGCCGGCGTCCTCGGGCTTGGGTTTCTGGCGGCTCTTGGACACCATCATCTGAATCGGGTAGCGCACATAGTTGCTGTACTGCTGAATCAGGCTCTTGAGACCCCACTCGGTCAGGAAGCGATCGTAGGTCTCGGCCTCGCCGTCGGCATCGAGCTTCTCGTTCTCGCGCAGCGTCAGGATGACATCGGTACCGTGCTCGGCGCGCTCACCGTCCTCGATGGTGTAGCCCTCAAGACCGTCGGATTCCCACACATGGGCGACATCCTCGCCATAGGCGCGGCTGACGACCTTCACATGGCTGGCAACCATAAAGGCAGAGTAGAAGCCCACGCCAAACTGGCCGATGATGTCGACATCGGAGCCCTGCTGCTCGGCGTTCTCGGTCTTAAACTCCTCGGAGCCGGAATGGGCGATGGTGCCCAGATTGCGCTCGAGCTCCTCGGCGGTCATGCCAATGCCGTTATCCGAGATGGTAATGGTGCGGGCGTCTTTATCAAAGGAGACGCGAATGGCCAGGTCGCCCTGGTTGATCTTGACGCTCGGATCCTGCAGGCTCTTAAAGTTGAGCTTGTCGACGGCGTCGCTCGCGTTAGAGATAAGCTCGCGCAGGAAGATTTCCTTATTGGTGTAGATGGAGTTGATCATGAGGTCGAGCAGTTTTTTGCTCTCGGTCTTAAATTGACGCATGTGCAGTCCTTTCGCGCTACCCCCGTCCGCAAAAACGGCCCGGTTGCCCGAGCCGCATCGCAGACCTGCTATGTTCAGACTTAGATTTTATAACCCAATAGCGCGCATATATACATACGGAATCGAAAAACTGCATGTCCGAGCGCTCCAATGCGTCAATTGCCAAGGAGTGTCCCCAGCTGCCGGCAGAAAAGGAACGTCCCTATCTGCCATCTACGCGCTTGGCCATCCAGACATGGGGCTGGCCCTCGTCTTCGTAATCTACCGGGGCAATTTGCGTGTAGCCCGCCTTTACATAGAGCGGCAGCACGTATTCCTGCGCATGCAGCTTAATAAGCTTGGCGCCGGCATCGCGTGCACACGAAGCACTGGTCTCCACGATCGCACTCGCCAGTCCGCGACGACGCATAGCCGGCAGCACGGCGACGCGCCCCATAATGTAGGTCTCCCCCGCCGCAACGCCTTCGTCCATGTCGCATGCCGGCAACACCGGGGCCTCTGCGTCAGCCACGCGCTCAAGCTCTTCGGGAAACACGCGCGAGCAACCGGCAAGCTCGCCGTCTACATAGAGCGTCACATGAATGCAGTTTGGATCCTCGTCGATAGCGTCGAACTCATTCTCGTAGCCCTGCTCGTCCATAAAAACGACGCGGCGCACCAACGCCGCGTCATCAAAGCATCCCGTCTTAAGTTGGATATCCATGGCTGCCCTTTCATTCAATGCGAACGTTAGGGACAGATTTTAGCGAAAATGAGCTCCGCGTACGCTAAACTTCGCGCGAGCCTTCGCCAGGCAGTCGTAATGACCCACGTTATGGGCATCGCTCGCGATGAAGCTGTACAGGTTCTGATCGAACAGGCGCTGTGCCGGCTTTTTCTCGCGACCAAAGCGACCGCCGGCAATAAAGTCCGCCGAAGCCTGCAGCTTGCAGCCCATATCGACCAGACGCTCCGCCACGCTTACATCCTTTTGAACCGCACGATAGCGCTCAGGATGAGCGATGATCACCTGGTAGCCACGGCACTGCAAATCGTAAATCGTGTTCTCGTACTCTCTAAACGCATACGCATCGGCATGCGTCGAAAGTTCGAGCAGAAACTCGTTGGTCCCATCGAAATGCAAGTGCTCCGCGGCATCGATACCAAGCTCAACGAGCTTTCGATGGTTGACCTCGAAGCCCATCTGGAGCGGAAAACCGTCAGCGTTATCACGCAGCAGCTCAAAGGCATCCCACATCTTGTCGTAATCAAAATAGGGATCACGGCAGTGAGGAGTGCAAACGATTCTGGTTACACCGGCCCGCTTGGCAGCCTCGAGCATCGCCAAGCTCTCATCGAGATCGGCGGCGCCGTCGTCTACACCCGGCAAGATATGGCAATGAATGTCACGCATAGGTCAGCCTTAATCAACTAAACGTTTGCTCGGTTGGTGAAGATGCCCTTTTTGGAAGTCCCCTGATCGTCGGAGCCCTTCTTCACCTTCTTACCGTCCTTGGTGTAGTAGGAGTAGTAGTACTCGCTGGTCTCGGTCTCGCAGTAGTTCATAACGGTACCGATGAGCTTGACCTTCTCGGACTTTTTAAGCTGACCGATGGCGTTGAGCGCCTCCTCGCGCTTGGTGAAATCCTCACGCACCACGAACAGCGTGCCGTCGGTCAGGCTGGCAATCTCGGCAGCATCGATGAAGGTGCCGACCGGGGGAGCATCAAAGATGACGTACTGGAACTTGGCGGACAGCGCCTTTACCAGCTTGGCAAAGCGGTGAGAGACGATGATGTCGGCAGGATTGGGAATATGCGGCTCGGCATCAAGGAAGTAGAAGTTCTTCTGACCCGTCTCGACAATTGCCTGGTCAATGGAGATCTGCTCGGAAAGAACCGCATAGAGTCCGCCGCGCGAACGAACGCCGAGCATATCGGCAAGGGACCTGCGACGCATATCAGCCTCGACCAGCAGGACGCTCTTGCCGCTGGTGGCGATAGCCTGGGCAAGGTTGATGGAAACCGTAGACTTGCCCTCGTTGGGAATCGAGGACGTAACGGTGATGGTGCGAATGGGGTCGTCCACGCTCGCAAAGCGGATGTTGGCCAGAAGGGTCTTGGCGGCATTCTGTACAACGAGCTTATCGGTGTTCTTTGCCTTAGCCATGCCTATTTACCACCTTTCATAGCCGGAATTCGGCCAACAACGGGAATGCCCAGGAGCTCTTCTGCCTCTTCGGCACCGCGGATGCGGGTGTTGAGCATGTCTGCCAAAACGACATAGGCAACTGCGATAAAGATGCCCGCGAGGAACGCGACAGCAACGTACAGCATACGCTTGGGACCGCTGGGGGCTTCGGGGGTCTTAGCCTCGTCGATAACGTTGATGCTCTGGGCAGCGCCGACGTTCTGAGCGACCGTACTCACCGAGCTGGCCATGGCCTTTGCGACCTTAGCCGTCTCCTTGGCATCGGTGCCGGTAACCGAAAGCGTAATGACACGCGTGGTGGTCTCGGAGGAAACAGACACCTTGTAGTCATCCAGATCGGTGAGGCCCAGTTCATTGGCTGCGCCGCTCTTAACGCTATCGCTATCCAGCAGCGTGGCGATATCGTTGGAAAGCATCTGACTCGCCGAGAGATCGTTGTAGCTCATCTGACCGCTATCGTCGGTCTTGGCGAGAATGTACATGCTCGTCGTCGCGGTATAGGTGTTGTCCATCGCAACGAAGGACACGATGCCCATGGCGATCGCGCAGACCACCGGAAGGGTGATGACCAGCTGAAGGTGCTTCTTCAGCAGCTGGAACAGTTCGAGAAGGGTCATGCAGCTTGCCTTTCATTTCCCCAGTTCGGATTGACAAAACTGTCCGTATGTTATCGCATCTTTTTACCGAGACCAAACTCTATACATAAGAAACAGGCTCTCCTGTAAAAATGTCGGAAGCAATCGTAAAATTGCACAACAACGCCGCACCCGAAAGTCAAATGCGGCGTCTGCATCAATATCTATGTTGTATCGCTATGCGAATGGCTCGTCCTGCCGTATGGGAAACGTCACCGTAATGGTGGTTCCCACGCCCAACTCGCTCGACAAATCGAGCGTGGCGTGATGATACAGGGCCGCATGCTTGACAATTGCAAGCCCCAGACCGGTTCCGCCGCGCGCCTTGGACCTACTCTTGTCCACGCGATAGAACCGCTCAAATACCTTGCCCTGTTCTTCAGGCGCGATACCGATTCCCGTGTCGGCGACCGCAAGGAACGGATGGCCTTCGTCGTTGGTGCCGCACTGCAGCGTAACCGCACCGCCGGGTCGATTGTAGCGGATGGCGTTGCTCGCCAGATTATAGATGAGCTCGTCAATCAAGCGCGACACGCCTTCGATGACCACAGGCTTGGTCTCATGACTTATCGTCACATTCGCCTGACGGGCGACCTGTTCAAGACGCTGCTCAACCGCGTAGATGGCACGCGAGAGCTCAATAGGCTCCGTGGAACCAATGGGCACCGCCTCGCCCTCAGTTGCACGCTCGGCCTCGTCCAAGTTAGACAGCGTAAGGATATCGTTGACAAGCGCTGCCAAGCGGCCCGCCTCACGATAGATGCGACCGCCAAAGTTGCGCAGGTCGCCCTCGCCCTCGACCATGCCGTTTGCGATGAGCTCGGCATAGCCCGAAATCGCCGTAAGCGGCGTCTTGAGCTCATGGGTGATATTCGCCGTGAACTCGCGGCGCATACGGTCGTTGTCCGCCAGCACCGCCATTTGGCGCTTGAGCTCCTGGCGCTGCGACTCAATACGCTCAAGCATGGGGACCATCTCGGCATAGGCGTGCTCATAGCTACGGCGTGGGTGGTCCAAATCCACCTCTTGCAAAGGCGCGATGATGGCACGGGACTCGCGGCGCGCCATAAAAAACGAGAGTACCGCACCCGCTGCTGCGATAAGCAGCATCGGCGCCACCATCGACAGCAAAATCGCCGCAACGCCAGGCTGGGCCTGCGCCAAGCGGACAACCTGGCCGTTATCAAGGGCGACGGCGCGATACAGCATAATCTCGTCGAGCGTAGAGCTTGCGCGCTCCGCGGAACCCGAACCACTCTCAAAGGCCTCGATGACCTCGGGGCGATCGCCATGGTTGGGCAGTGTGGAAGGCGACGCCTCGTTGTCGTAGGCAACCGATCCATCCTTGTTAATCAGCGTGATGCGCAAGTCCTCTCGATCGAGGCTACGCAAGAACGGGATGGGCTCCTGCTGCTCGTCGAGGGCGGCAGCAATGAGCTCGGTTTCTTGCGCCAGGTTGGCACTCGTGGCATCCGCCAAGGTGTTTTGCACAAAGAACGCACCCAGCACCGTAAACGCCACGATAACCGCCATGGCGCAGACAAAGATCGTCACAAAAACGCGGTGCGACAGCGTATGTTTTCCCTGGGGGGCGAAGACCACGGGTTACTCCTCCGATGCGGTGGCCGCGGTGTCGTCACCTTCGGCACCATCACCGGCAGAAGGCTCGGCCAAGCGGTAGCCCACGCCGCGCACGGTCTCGATGGCGCTGGCATGCTCGCCCAGTTTTTGGCGAAGCGTCTGCACGTGCACGTCAACGGTGCGCGAACCGCCGTCGAAGTCCCAGCCCCACACGCTCTGCAGCAACGACTCGCGGGTAAAAACCACGCCGGGCTTGCGCATGAGGTACTCGAGCAGGTCGAACTCGCGCAGGGTGAGCTTAAGCGGCTCGCCGGCAACGGTCACCTCGCGATGGCTGGGCGAGAGCACGATGTCGCCCACGCTGAGCACATCGCTCGCCTGCTTGACCATGCCGCCGCGACGCAGCAGTGCGCGGCAGCGGCTCGCAAGCTCCATGAGCGAAAACGGCTTAGTCAGGTAATCGTCGGCACCGCCATCGAGCGCCATCACCTTGTCGAGCTCGGTATCCTTGGCGGTAAGCATCATGATGGGCACCGTCGCCGTCAGGCGATCGGCACGCAGTCGACGCATAATCGCCAAGCCATCGGTATCGGGCAGCATGATGTCGAGCAGGACGGCATCGGGTACCCGTCGCGCCACGGCAGCCTTAAACTCACCGTCGCACGAAAAGCCTTCGGCCTCAATCCCCTGCTTGCGCAGTGCATAGACCGTCAAATCCCTGATGTTGTCATCGTCCTCGACGTAATAGATCATGTTGAACCCCTTTGCGGCCGGCATGACCGCATCTTAACCCTAAAGGTACCTTTACTAGATGGTATCAGCCAAAACGCCCCGTCAAATAATCCGCCGTGCGCGGATCGGTCGGATTCTTGAAGAGTTGCGCGGTGGGCGCGTGCTCCACCAGCTCACCCAGCAAAAAGAATGCGACCGAATCGGAGATACGCGCCGCCTGCTGCATATTGTGCGTAACGACCACGAGCGTGCAGGTCTCTTTGAGCTCGCAGGCCAGCTGCTCCACCACCAGCGTCGACACAGGGTCGAGTGCCGAGGTCGGCTCGTCCATCAGCAGAATGTCGGGCTGCACGGCAAGTGCGCGGGCGATGCACAGGCGCTGCTGCTGTCCACCCGAAAGACCCAGGCCCGACTCCTTGAGCTTGTCCTTGACCTCGTCCCACAGAGCGGCGCGTCGCAGGGAGTCCTCGACCAGCTCATCGAGCACGACGCGGTCGCGCACGCCCATACCGCGCGGCCCATAGGCGACGTTGTCGTAGATGCTCATGGGAAACGGGTTGGGGCGCTGGAACACCATGCCCACGCGCTGGCGCAAACGGCAGATGTCGTAATCGCCCAGGATATCTTGACCATCGAGCGCAATCTTGCCCTCGATGCGGCAATCCTTGATGCCGTCGTTCATGCGGTTAAAGCAGCGCAGCAACGTGGACTTTCCGCAGCCCGAAGGCCCGATGAACGAGGTGATCTGCTTGTCGCGGATCTTGATATTCACGTCCTTGAGCGCATGATGGTCGCCATAGAACAGGTCGAGGCCCTCGACATCGATGCGCGTCGGCGAGGCGGCAAGATCCTCTGCCGTGGGGCGAGTCGCATCCCCAACCTCGCGCTCGTGCGCGGCCTCGGCCTGCGCTTTCATGAGTTCTTCAAGCTCCGTGGGCTCCACAGCCGCAGCAGCCGTCATACCGCATACCTCCACATCGATATCAATTCAGCAGTATCGATAGTAGGAATCGCGGCTCATATGCACGTGAGCGCATTGTCAAGTGTTTGTAAGGGCACACTGGCTATGCGGCGGGCAGCTCGATGGTGAATATCGTGTGTTCGGGCGTCGATTCACATGCAACGGTACCGCCGTGCGCGCATACGATCTCCTTGGCGATGGCAAGCCCCAGTCCAGCGCCGCCGCGATTGGTCGCACGCGCCGCATCCAGGCGATAGAACTTCTCAAAGATCACCTTGAGCTTTGCCTCAGGGATGGGATCGCCCTGATTGATAAAGCGCACGCGCACGCCACCGCCGTCCCGGCGTCTGGCCTCGATCGTGATGGTCGAGCCCTCATAGCTATAGGCAACGGCGTTTTTCATGATGTTGTTGAACACGCGAGCCATCTTGTCGCCATCCACGAGCACCGTCAGGTCCTCGCGAATATCAACTTGGGCTTCCTTATGCTGCTCGTTGAGGATGGGATAGAACTCGTCAGCCACCTGAGCCAGCAGCAACCCCAGATCAACATAGCCGCGCGTGAGCACGATATCGTGGAAGTCAAAGCGCGTGATATCGAAGAACTCTTCGATGAGCGCATCGAGCCGGTGCGCTTTGTCGAGAGCCACGCCCGTAAAGTGCGCACGTTGCTCAACCGGCAGCTCAGGAGCCTCTTGCAGCAGCGAAAGATAGCCCACCACACTGGCAAGCGGGGTGCGTAGGTCATGTGCCAAGTACGTGACCAGATCGTCCTTGCGATGCGACTCGTCACGCAGAGCTTGCTGCACCTTGCGCTCACGGTCACGCACGCGGTTAAGGGCGCCCTCGACCTCCAAGAAGTCGCCGTCGATGTTATCCCAGGTGTCGGGGTGATCGATCAGGTGATCTTGAATACGAGCGGCCAGCACACAATCGGCATGCTGCTCGCCCTGCTCGTAGCCCTGGTAGTACAGGGCGCGGCCACACAAGAACAGCACGCACGCGGCAAGCGCCAGCACAAAGCCAAGCATGTTGAATACAAAGCCGGCATCGAACAGCACCGGCCCTTCGATGCCGCCGAGCGCCATGGCGCCAATCGCCAACGTCATGGCCCACGCGGCGCCGCCAATCACCACGCAGCGGCACACGATCTCAAATCGATCGATCAGCAAAAAGCCAACAAGCAGCACCGCCAAGATTCCGACGATGTTGTCGATGCCAATCAGCAGCAGGCTCAGCAAAAAGAGCAGCACCGTTGCAAGCGCGCGGTTGTCGACGACCAACCTCACGTATTCAAAGAGCCGATCGGGCACCTCGAACGCTTGCCTATCGTCTTTTGTCATATCAAGATCCTCACAAGCGAAAAGCGTTATTCGATGATGTAGCCGACGCCCCAGACGTTTTTGATAAAGCGTGGCTTTTGTGCGTCGTCGCCGATCTTTTCGCGCAAGTGGCGAATATGCACCATCACCGTATTGTTGGAGCCGGGCATAAAGTCCTCGTTCCACACCGCGCGGAACAGGTCCTCCACGGCCACCACGCTGCCGCGATGCTCGACCAGATACAGCAAGATTGAATACTCGGTGGGCGTGAGGCGAACCGGTGAACCGTCCACTGTCACGGAACGAGCATCGCGGTTGATCTCCAAGCCGTCGAGCTGAATGGTCGGCGACTCGGCCGCCTGTGCACGGCTACCGTAGCTGGTGTAGCGGCGAAGCTGAGCGTGCACGCGCGCGATGAGCTCCAGCGGACGGAGCGGCTTAACCACGTAATCGTCCGCGCCAAGCGAAAGGCCCCCGATCTTGTCTTGCTGGGCATCGCGCGCCGTCAGCATGATCACGGGATAGGTATGGCTGGAACGGATCGTACGCAGCAGCTCAAACCCATCGATATTGGGCAGCATGACATCAAGCAGCGCCAGATCGAACTCCTGCTCCAAAATCGCCTTGGCAGCATCGGCCCCGCTATAGGCAATCTGGACATCAAAGCCCTCTTTTGTAAGGTAGATGCCAACCAAGTCGGCGATGGCCTTCTCGTCATCAACTACCAAAATGCGCTCGTTCATGCGTGCTCCTCTCGCGCTCCATTATGCCTGAGGCGACGCACGCCACACACAACAAGCGTGGGTGATTAAGTCGGCCTTAAGCACCCTTGTGCCCGTTCGGGTGCGGATGTGGGCCAAGCGCGCACGCGATGATCGCCGACGCCGGCAAACGATATACTCTAGTTTCAGAAGAGACCATCCCGTCGAAAGCGAAATCTGTGAAGTCCCTCACCTCTTTTGCAAAGCGCTCAGCCCAGCTTGCCGCCGGCTTTGTCTGCGCTATCGCCCTTGCCGCTGGCGCGCCCACCGTCGCCGGCGCCCAAGTGCTCACGACCGACAATGTTTGCGGCAAAACCGCCGATGCGCGCGGCATCACGGCCGAAAACCTGCCCGATATCGATGCGACCAATGCCCTCGTCATGGGCAAAGACGGCACCGTCTACTATGGGCGCGGCGCCGATGAGCAGGTCAAGATTGCCTCGATCACCAAGGTCATGACCGCAATCCTAACCGTCGAGAATTGCAAGATGGACGAGAAGGTCACGGTGAGCAGCGCCGCAGCCACCGTGGGTAATTCGACCGCCGGCTTGCTCGAAGGCGACGAGCTTACCGTGGAGCAGGCACTGCGCGGCCTGATGATTCCCTCGGGCAACGACGCCGCCATCGTGCTCGCCGAATATGTGGGCAAGAAAATCGACCCTAAGACCAAAGACGCCGAGGCCACATTTGTGAAGGCCATGAACGAGCGTGCCAAGAAACTCGGCTGCACCGGTACGCTTTTTGAAAACCCGCATGGTCTGGACTTTGATGAGTGGGCTGGCGATATGCACTCAACCGCACACGACGTAGCGCTGATGATGCAGGAGGCCATGAAAAACGACACGATCCGCGAGGTCGTAGCGAGCGAGGATTCCTGGATCGAGGTCACGGGCGCCGACGGCACCGACCATTCGCATTCCATGGACACGCATAACTATTTGCTGAGCCAAGATGGCAACATCGGCGGCAAGACCGGCACCACCGACGACGCGGGCTATTGCTTTACGAGCGCCTACAACCGCGACGGCGACGAGATCTACACCGTTATTTTGAACTCCACCACCACCGATCAGCGCTTTACCGATACCGCCACCCTTGCCAACTGGTACTACGGTCACAAGGTGACGGTCGCAATCGCCAACACGCAAGAAAAGACCGCCAACGGCAACCCGCTTATGGCGCGCATTAGTCAAACCGACTGGACGGATAAGACAATCGACGCCACGCTCGCCGATCCCACGGCGCAAGCGACCGTGTTTTCTCTTGCCGGCGAGGTGACCGAAAAGGTTAGCTACGACGATCTTTCGGGCACGGTGCATGTGGGCGACAAGGTGGGCAGCGTTACACTCAAGCAGAACGGCACCAAGATCGCCGTCATGGACCTGGTTGCCGACGAGGAAGGCGCAGGGCCGAATCCCATTGAATGGCTGCTCGTGAAGCTCGATCGCTTGGGCCGCCGCATCGACAACCGCCCACTTGCGGCAGAGAGCGAGACCGTCGCCAAGGCTCCTGAGGTGTAGGGCTGGGGGAACATTACATTTGAGATTGGAGAGGCGTCCAACGGGCGCCTCTTTTTGAATACCTCTTAAACGGGATGCGTCAGAATCACCAAAGCGACATTGCTAGCCGTTTACCTTCGCTGTGTCTTTTCGGACCTTGAAAACGGGTCCACCGGGCATGCTAGTAGATCCTTTCGACCTCCTTGGTCAAGGCCCTGAAAAGATCCCCAGCTGAGGGGTCTGCCCCAGGACACAGCGATTGCCAGGCACCCGTTTCTCCGATGGTGCCCGCACTCGTCATAACAAGATCGTCGCCCCGCCTGCGAATGGAGACACTAACGGAGCGGCCATTATGGAACCCATGGATATCGACTTTATTTATGCGCCCATCAGCTAGATAACTAATCATGACATTGATGCTGTCACCATACTCCGGCAATTCGAAGCCGTGGGAATCCATCAATAGCTTCACGTCCTGATGGTAAATGCGGGCCTCGACGACATTCTTGGGCATTTTCCCCGTCTTTGTTGGAGAGCAAAAGCTGATGCTTGGCTCCTCTTCGCTCATGCCTCGGTCAAACCTAAGCATGCACGGGCATACCGACTCAATGGTTCGCAAGGCGTCCGCCGCGACCTTTTCCTCGGTAAACATCTCCACGTCGATGCCGTTTTCTTCCATATAGGCACGGTTTTTACGTTGAAGCTCTAGCCGAGCCGCAGCCTCCCCATCTCCACGCTGTTCCCAATTTCCGGAGTCGGCGACATTTCGATCGAATGTAGAATCAACGGAACATGGCGCTTGCTGTTGAGTCTGATCACTGTCGCCGAGACGCCTTAGCTCGGAGCGTCTCATCAGTAGTGTCACAATATCAAACAGCCAACCAAATCCAAAAAGGCCAAAGGTAAAGAGATATAGAAAGAAGCTACCCCACATCCGTGCATACGCCCTATGAGCGCCCGACCACCCAAGAAGGAAGCATAGCAAAAGCGCCTTGTTTGCCCTGTCAACCGACGTAATCTCTCGAGTGAGAGATTTCTGTTCAGGCTTCGCCAAAGGTGTAATTTCATGCGATGAAACAGTAATTGAGGACGTCCTTGACGCCGAGCTCCGAGCGCCTGATTTAGCAACGGCGCGAGCAACATCCCCAACTCCGACGGTCGTTCTGCTGTATACGGCATTGTAAGCAGCCTTCTTCGGATTTTTGATCCACCCCATGCCCTTCTTACCATAGCCGGGGATTATCGCCCGCTTTACCGCGCGCTTCGCTCTGCCGGTCGTTCTTGCCTTGAGTGATGTCTTTAGATTCGGCTTACGCAGCCCGACCTTTACCATATTTCTACTCCATCCCCCCGGAACCCCACACCGGGGTGCACGAGCACGCCTGGGTCTCCCCGTTTTCAAGCGCCCCGTGTTTGCCTAATGTTCACGCCCTTTCGGACTCTAATCCCCAGCTGCCATTCTTGATAATAAAAAGGGGCCCCAAATGGGACCCTTCTTCAAAGTCATACTGGCGGAGAGCTGGGGATTCGAACCCCAGATGCCCTTTTGGGGCATACTCGCTTAGCAGGCGAGCACCTTCGGCCTCTCGGTCAGCTCTCCGTAACAGCCGTTCTATAGTAACCAAACAGCCGAAGTTGGGCAAGGGGAATTTTGAGGCGTTTCCTCTTTTACCTCTCTTTTACCAGTAAACGTCTCAGTCAATCATCTCAACCTGTAACATCTGCAGGCCGTAATCCCCTCCAGATGTTACAGGTTGAGACAAAGATACAAGGACGGCCCCAGCGACAGCGCGGACAGCCCATTCTTTATTAGTCCTCTCGAACGGTCTCCAACAGATAATCGCGCATGTACGGAATTGCAAACGAAACACAGCCATAGCCCGCGGGCTCAATCAACCCCGCATCGATCAGACGCTTGCGATATGACCCAACTTTGTTCGCCGACAAACCCATCTTCTTGGCGATATCGCCGTTGGCGATATCGACGCCCTCGCATTGAGCCATCGCCGCGAGATACTGAAACTGCCGTTCCGACACCCTGCGCAGCGCTGGGGCAATCACCATAGCATTAAAGCTATCAAGAGCCGCCTGGATACCCTTACGAGCCGCCTCTTCGCTCACGCTCTCCGCCCCACTGCGCGCAGCAACCTGCCAAGCGTAATATCCGACCAGCTGGACCATAAAGGGATAGCCTGCCGAAGCTTTTGTTAATAGCTCAGCGGCACCTTTGTCGAGCTCCTTGCCCGCTCGTCTCATCGTATCCTCAAACGATCCGCCAACTTCAAAATCGGAAAGCCGAGTAAGTTCAACATGTTTGGCTCGCTGAAGGAACGTCAACGTATCATCCACCACCACGCCATCTACCGATGTCGGCAGCCCGGCGAAAGCGAAAGCGACATTCGCTCCTTGGCGGATCAAGAGCTGCATCTCATTGCCTAGCTCGCGCATTTCCTCAGTTGAGGCATCCTGGATCTCGTCGAGCGTAATGAGCAGACCACCGCGCTTCGCAGCATCGTACATCGCCTCGCCCAGATGAGAGGCCGACTTCGACATCTCCATGGAGCCAAGGCTGACCCCTAAAATCGATGGGGAAATCGAGATTGATTCAAGACGAACGTTTCGCTGCAGAGCCTCGAGGATTCTATTGCAAAAACCAGCATTGGAGGCAACGTCAACGACCTCGAATCCTTTTTTGCGTGCAAGGTCACCCAATGCATTAAGGAGCACCGTTTTACCTGTGCCTCGGACGCCCGAGATGCGCATGAGTCGATCGGGGGCACCAGGACCATTCTCAAGAGCCTCGGCAAAGTCATCCAAAACAGTGTCCCGTCCGATAAGCTCAGGCGGATTCATGCCCGCCGTTGGCTTAAAGGGGTTAACAGCTTTCGTCATTCTGCCCTCCTCTGCTAGTTTTAACAACTTTAACAAAGTTTAGCAACTTTAGCAGAGTTTAACAGTTTTAGCAGGCTCGGCGGCTTTATGCCTTACCAATCCTGCCGGGTCCTCCCGCCCGCGCCGATACAAATAGCGCGGTGCGGCCCCTCTATATCGCCCCTACCCCAGCGAGCGGTTGAGGGAGCCGAGCTCGTCGTTGCCCATGGTGCGCCACATTTGGAAGATACAACCGCGCGCCAGGAAAAAGAAACCGTTGTCGACCAGTTGCACAGCGGCATCTGCCAGCTGATTCGTCACGGCGGACACTGGCGGCAGCTCTAGTCCAGCCTTGTGGATGGTCTCGACCGCTTCCTCGAACGTCGGAGGCTCGCTGACGCCCATCTCGTTCATAAGGCCCTGCATTTCCTCCAGCGCGTTGCTACCCGACTCCTCGCCGCGCGGCACGAGGCGGTAGCACGCCAACGCGAGCTCGAGCTGATCGCAATTCCAATAGGCAAACGCCAAGCGATAGAACAGGTAGCCGATTGCAGAACGATCGCTGGCAATACGTAGGCCGTGGCGCGCCACCTCGATAATCTCGTCAAAGCGCTCCAGACGCGCAAGCACGTTGATGAGCGCAAAGTGCGACTGCATGGACGAGCGCGCCAGATCGTAAAGATGGCGCACCTCGGGCAGTGCTCGTTCAAAGTCCTCTTGCTCGGCGTAAAAGCTGCAGATCTCATGCTGGGCAAAGTACAGCGCATCGGGCGCACGAAGGATTCGCACAGAGCGGTCTTCTTCCAACACCGGTAGCACCATGCGCACCAGCTGGTTATCGCAAAACTGCGTTTGAACCGGACCTGTCGCCAAAAGCTCGGCGACGGCGCACTTGGCCTCCAACTCCTCAACAAGACGGGAAAAACCTTCAAAAGCACCTGTACGGTCGACTTTTGCCTGCTCGCGCAATTCAACAACACGGGCCACGTATGGGTCGTCGTCCTCTTCCATGACCTCTAGCTCATCAGCCGTATCGGCAAGCAGAAGGTCGCGCAACGCCGGCGGCAGCGAACGGTGGTCGTCACGCGGACGAGCGTGAACCTCAGCGGGCTCAATCGCATCCGGCGCGTCCGACTCATATGCCTCAAGCATGCGCTTGCACGGCATATCGTCCATATCCACGCTCTCAAGATCCTTGGCGACAGGCACGCAATTGGCCAGATAGGCCGCACGCCCAAAGGAATATGTTGCAATAATGCGCTCGCCCTGCTCGCCGTCGGGAGCCGCAATCTGAACGTAGCAGCGCGCAATGCAAGCGCCTGCGGCAAAACACGCCGCCGCCAGCGTGAGTGCCACGCGCGCGTCGTGCTCCGCAGCCCAAATCGCACGCACGCCCTCGTCCAACTCGCGCCAGACGTCATCCTGGGCATCGTATTCACGTTGCGGCATGGCATCCACGACAGAACGCCCAAACCGAACGAGCATAATCCCCTCGGCAACGTTTGCCCGATAGGTATAGTCGAGCCGTGTGACCACGTTGAGCGCCTCGACAATACGCGCGAAGCGGGTGCGCACGTCCCACTCTCCGCCCGGCTGGCACGCGACCGTGCCAGGTTTTGCCCACGGGTTGTCGTTCGACAGTGTTTCGAGCAGACGCGGAACGTCGTTGGTCGTCTTGGCGATATGCCACAAATCAAAAAGCGCGCAGCCCTCCAGACTCGGAGACGAGGCCGCGGGGCCTAATCCGGCCCCGATACGCTCGAGGATGCCGGAGAGGCGGTTGAGACGGCACTCGATAGCAAGCAGCGCGTCAATCTCGTCCTGGTCCAGCAGGCTGCGATCAAAATTGAGATAGAAAAGCTTTGAGCGATCGATACGCGCTAGGCTCATTTCGGTCTTTGCCGCGATGGTGCGCAGGTGCGGCAGGTTGACCTCGCCCATCAAGGCCGCGGCATAGCGCTCGATACCACTCGGATTCTCGGCATGGTCAACGCGGTAAAGCAGCGTCTCGATAGCATCAGGGAGCGGTGCCGTGTTAAAGCCCAAAAACACCTCGACCGGCTCGGGCAACTTTACGAGCTTGATCTTGTCGATAACGTTTTGCATACCCTCGTCGAGTCCGTCGGCGTCCGCCTTGCTCGCAATGGTATTTTCGGAGTCAGCGAATATCACGTAGCGCAGGAACATCGATGCCATGAACTCACCGTAAGGAAGGGAGCGGGTCGAATTCCATGTCTCGTGATCGGACTGTTCGCGCATGGGACCTTCGGGAGAGCCGACGGTTCGCGCGCACGCGCGCATCGTGCCGTTTGCTCCCCTCACCATAATCTCACCAATACCGGAGTCCGACTCGTCAAGGACCAGTTCCATGTCGGGATCGTTGGGCAGCGGAGCCTCGCTGACGGGGCGGTCCACCTTGTACACCTCACCCGAAACGCTTACGTAGCCCAAAAGCGACACATGGCTTTTGCCAACGAATTCGACGACATAACAAGATTCATGCTGATCCTCGCCAAAGAGTTTCCAGACCACGCCATATGAGCGTCCCGCAGGCTGCTCGGGCATCGCCGGAAAGCGCTTCTTGGGATCGAGAAACCTGAGCTTGTATGTCGGACGCTCTGCCACGAAATATCACCCTGATCGGTCGCTTGAGAAGGAGTGGTCGCGAATAAGTCGCGACATCTACTCGGAATCTTACACGAGTCGACAGGAAATCGTCCCTTTGGACAAAAGCACTCAAGCTGGCGCAAAAGAAAAGCCCCCGTTGCCGGGAGCTTTAATCTCAAATGGTGCGGCGTATAGGATTCCGCGCATCCGCTGCGCGGATCCGCACCGGCTTCGCCCGCCTGCCGGCGCGCCCCCCCCCCGAAATTCAATA